>Ga0315284_10002160_pt1 | contig 28206 bp, 19 predicted proteins | sample YL17G09_16_MG_FD_203696 | JGI IMG/M metagenome (GOLD analysis project Ga0315284, IMG submission 203696) | Sediment microbial communities from Yellowstone Lake, YNP, Wyoming, USA - YL17G09_16 | ecosystem: Environmental > Aquatic > Freshwater > Lake > Sediment | place: USA: Wyoming | collected...
GGACGAGTGTGATCCCGTCCTCTTTCGCGGATCCGGAGCGGGTACTGCGGCTCTTCAAGCAGCTCGATTTCACAGTAGTTGTGGACGTTTTCTTAAATCCCGCGGCGGTGGCTTTTGCCGACGTCGTCCTGCCGGCGGCGATGTTTCCGGAGAAAGACAGCCTGTATGTTCATCTGGCCCAATTGGGCGCGATCAACAAAGCCGTGGAGCCGCCGGGCGAGTGCCACAGCGATGCTGAAATTATTTTGGCACTGGGGAAGCGCCTGGCGCCCGACTATTTCCCCTGGGCGCATGTCAAGGGTTGGATGAATGAACGATTGCAGCCCAGCGGCAAGTCCTTCGACGAATTGCGGGAGCTCGGATCGCTCACGCCGCCGGTTCAATACGGCAAGCACGAGAGCGGGGGGCTGCGCGCCGATGGGCGAAAAGGTTTTGTCACGCCCAGCGGAAAAATCGAGCTGAAATCGTCCGTTCTGGATCGCTCGGGGCTGAATCCTGTGCCGCACTACCACGATTATCTTTCGCAATATCAGAAGGAATCAAAGCCGGGGGACTATCCGCTGATCCTGACGACCGGCGCACGGCGGCCCTACTATTTCTGCGCGGAGCATCGGCAGATCGAAAGCCTCAGGAAACTGCAGCCGCAGCCGCTTGTGGCTATCCACCCCGAAGATGCGGCGCTCCAAAATATACATGATGGCGACGCCGTCAAAATCGCCAGCCCGCATGGGAGCTGTGTGATGCAGGCTCTGATCAGCCGGCGCTTCAACCCCGGCATCGTGCACTGCGATTATGGCTGGTGGTTTCCCGAAGAAGCCGGTTCGGAGCCCAGTCTCTTCGGCGTGCGAAAGTCGAACGTCAATGCTCTGCTCCCCTCGGGCTTGCAGGGTCCCGGCGGCTTCGGCTACCCCTTCAGATCATTTATTTGCAAATTGGAAAAACTCGGATCCTGACTTCTACTGATATTGAAATCATGCGGAGCTACGAATCCAAAGATGAAGCGACAACCTGACGGATACACGATCGGCCTCGGCTTGACGGATCGCTGCAGCGCCAATTGTCCGCAATGCTATTCGCGCCCCAGCGGGGAATGCCGAGAATTGGATTTTGACGCCGTGCTGCGCTTTCTGGCGAAGGCGCCGATCCAGAGCATTAATTTCGGCACGGGCGAAAGCATTCTGTATCCTCGTTTTGTCGAGCTGGTGCGCCTGCTCGCCAAGCGCGGCATCGCCTTGGCGGTCACCACGAACGGCAGCACGGTGCAAAATCTCGCGGACAATGACCTCCGGTTATTTCACGACATAGATTTTTCCTTGGATTTCCCGGATGAACGGCGCAATGACACCTGGCGCGGGTTAGGCTCCTACGGCATGGTCAGGCGCGGTATCGAGCGTTGCAAGGCGCTCGGTGTGGAAGCCAGCCTGGTTACCTGCCTGATGAAGCAGAATTGCGCGGAGATGAGCAAGCTGGCCGGATTGGCGGTGCAGTTGGGATTAAACCTGCGCGTGAACATCTACAAGCCGGTTTTCAGCCGCGACTATCAGCCCAGCTATGACGAATTCTGGACCGCGCTCCGGGAATTATCCGAAGCGGCCTATTTCACCGCGTGCAGCGAACCGATCGTCAGCGCCGCCATCAGGCATCGTCAGGGCCTCAAGGGCAGTCCCTGCGGCAGAATGAGCTTTCGTATCCATCCAGATGGGAAGGTGGTTTCCTGTGTCTATTTGCGGGATACGGGGGTGGATCTTGAACGGCTGACTTCCGATTTTGAGAACGCCAGGCAGGCCATTTCCAGCGATCTCGACCTGGCGCTTCCGACAGCGTGCCGCTCCTGCGAGCATACCGAAATCTGCCGCGGCGGCTGCGCCTCGCGGCGGTTGCTGAACCACGCGGACCAGCCGGACGAATATTGCTTCGTGATACGGCAGGACCAGCCGCGAATACAGGCGCGCTGGAAAGAGAGCAAGGATCTGGTGCATGAGAATTATTTATGCACAATGATTTTTTGCGGATGACGGGCATTCATCGCCTGGGTTCGGAATTGGCGAAGGTGACGCTGCCGGAGGGATGCGTCTGGTCTGAAAACCTCTGGATCGTCCGGCGCGACGGCTGGCTGGCGCTCTATCGGCCATTGAATTTGGGAATCTGCTATCTGCACCGAACTCTGCTTGATGGCGGAAAGCTTGACAGCGAGCTGGAAACAGGCCTGAAGGCGGAGCATTTTCTCGCCCCCTCCGATGCGCAGACCGACACAGAAGAACATAGTGCTCTGATCACTCAGGCGCGGCGGGGAACGTTTCGTTTCATCTGCATTCTGCCGACCACGGCCTGCGAGCTGAAATGCGCCTACTGCCATCAATTGGTGAAAGTAGAGAAGGCGCAGCGCATGACTTTGGAAGAGATCCGCGAGGGCATGGCTTTGGCCGCCCGCCTGTGTACGGATGGAAGCAAGCCGGTTGATATCCTAATCTACGGCGGCGAGCCGCTCGACGCGTTCGACATCACCGGAGAGATTTTGCGGCTAACCCGCCCGGAAAGCGGACTTTTTCATCAGGCGGTTCGGGTGACTTTCACGACCTCGGGCGTGGGGCTGACGGAGGAGCAAGCGGATTTACTGGCGCGCCACAACGTCTTTGTCATCGTTTCGATGGACGGCGGCCCGGCCGCGAATGATCCGGTGCGCCGAGCGAACGACGGCTTCAGTTCCTATGCGCAGGCGGAGCGCGCCTGCCAAATGCTGACTGGGCGCGGCTGTCGAGTCGGATTATCGGTCACGATCGGCAAGCACAATGCACCCGATCTGGAGCGGCAGGTCGAATATCTGATTAAACGATTCGGCCCTAAAGATATCGGTTTGAACGCCTTTCTGCACCGCCGCGGCGAAGCCGTCAATCCCTATCAGGTGGACAGCAGGACTGCTCTGGATGCCATATTGAAAGGATTCGAAATCTGTCGAAAACACGGAGTGTACGCCGAGCAGCCTTTCCGCCGCTTGCGGCCCTTCGTGTTTCGCCAGCCGCTGCTCAAGGATTGTTCTGCGCCGGGTGAAAGATTGGTTTTGGCTCCCGGACGTGTGGCTGGCTTTTGCGATTCCTGTTATCCAGATGGGCGGCACTTTTATAACCTGGATCGGTTCGATGGTGCGCGCAACCCCGATTATCAAGTTTGGGCCGGCCTTTCGGCGCCGGAGATGCCGGAGTGCCGCCGCTGCCCGGCCATGACCGTCTGCGGCGGCGCCTGCCGTTATGACGCCTATAAAGCCAGCGGACGGCTGGACGGCGTGGATCCCCTGCGCTGTGAATTCGAATTGGGCTTTCTGAAATGGATGATCTGGGGGCTCTTTGACCGTTTATCTCCCCAAGACCGCTTTCTCATCCCGGCCGATGAGGATCGCAAAATATTGATTGAAGATATTCCTCTGAACGGCAGCAACGAGCCTTTCACCGCCGGAAGCTATTCATCAACGAGGCTGGCTTGAGCGAAATCGTCGAAATTCTCGAAAGGTATCACGAATTCCGGCGCGGAGAGGAAATCTGCCGCTTCGGAATCTACGGCCTCACGCGCGATTATTTCCCCGCCGATAAACCGCCGCCGTCCGGGGCACCGACCATTTCACTGGAAATTCCTCCCCCGAAATTGCGCGTGATGCAGGCGGTCATCACTTCGCGCTGCAACCTGCAATGCACCTACTGCTCTTTCGACGCCAATGCTCCGGCGCTGACGGTTGCGGCCATGAGCCGCGAGGAATTGGAATCGCTGGCGCAGCGCTTCAACCGCGACATCGGCCCGGAGGGGCTGCTGCTGATTACCGGCGGCGAGCCGGAGCTATATCGCGAAGCCGTGGATTATTTGATCCAGACTATTGCCGGCAAGATCATCATTTTCACCAACGGCACGCTGACGGACCGATCGAGGCTGGAAAATTACCAGCGCCGCGGCGTCGGAGTGCTGTTTTCGCTGGACGGGGATCTTTTCGCTCACGATGCCGTTCGCCTGACCAAAGGCGGATCTTTTGAGCGCGCCGCGCAGGCGCTGCGTCAGGCCCGTGATCTGGGAATGGATTATGGCATATCGGCCGTGGTCGGGGATCATAACATCGCCAAATTGCCGGAATTGGTCGAGTATTTCTATGAGGAATTTCATCCCGCCAGCTTGGGGTTGAACCTGCCTCATCAGCATCACGGCGTGGCCTGGAATCGCATCGAGGAATACACGCAAGCCCTGCTGCGCATCTTCACGTTCGCCAAACGCGTGGGGCTGTTCGTGGATCAGATCAATCGCCGGTTATCTCCGTTGGTCTATCGCAAGTTCCGCTTTCGCGATTGCGCGGCGCAGGGTGAAAAAATCGTGGCCTTCCCCGGCGGGGTGATCACTTCCTGCGTGGATGAAGGCGCGCTGTCCGGCCCTCAGGTGAATTGGGCTCGGCGCTTGCCGATAATGGATGAATCCTGCCAAAGCTGCGAAGCCATCGGCGTCTGCGGCGGAGGCTGCATCTTCGACGGCGAGGCGATTTATGGATCGGGGCGGTTCGATCAGCGCAATTGCCACTTCACGAGGACGCTGTTGAATTTCATGATTTGGGATATTCGGGACGAATTGGGCGAGAGAGCCAATGATACCGGGGCCTTAGAGGAACGCTATGGAGCTCTCTTGAAGCGCGGCCAGGGAACGCGCTTTTCGGTGGGACATGAAACCGGATAAGGTCAAGCATGATCCCGTATTCATGCGGGAGCATTGGGAATCCGAGGCGACCGGATACGTCCTGGAGCGTCAATTCAGCTCGGTAGACGTCAAGGTGGTCGAAACGCTCCGGATGAAATCCGGCGAAAGACTGCTGGAGATCGGCTTCGGTTCGTGCATCACCGCGCCCGCCCTCCTGCAAGCCTATCCGGGCACTAAATATTATGGCCTCGATCTCGCCGACAAATTCATCGAGATCGGCCGCCGCAGAGGACTTCCAGACGCGCATTTCTTGAATGGGAGCGCGGCGCAACTTCCATTCGCCGCGGGGAGCTTTGACGCCCTCCTCGAAATGGACGCCATCCACCATTTTCCGCAGGAGCATCTCCCCGGAGTACTTGTCGAAATCTCGCGCGTGCTGCGGCCGGCGGGGCGGCTGCTGCTGGTTGAGGATTGGGCGGCGGCGCCCGAGAATGAGCGCGAACGATTGATGGATCGTCTGCAGCGGCGGCGTTATCTCACCCGGCGCGGATTGGAATATCATCCGAGTGAGACAGAATGGACGGCGATGCTGGAGAGAGCGGGATTCGAATTGGTGGATCTAACCCGCATCGCGCGCCCCCTGAATTTCGGCCGATTCGATGAGCTGGACGATCCCGAAGCTCGGGCCGAGCTTTCGCGGCTGCGAAAACTGTGGGGTCAGGAACAGCCGACGACGAGGATGAATCTATTCTATGTGAGGAGACGATAAATGCAAGCACTGATTCTGGCCGCCGGCCAGGGGAAAAGATTGGGCGGGACGATCCCGAAGCCGCTGCTTCCGGTGGGCGGCCAGCCCTTGATCCTACGACTGATCGAGCAATTGCTGCGTGTTGATATTCGTGATATAACCGTGGTTTTAGGCCCGCAACGCGAAACCATCGTGCGCTCCCTGGCGGATCAGCCGGTCCATATCCGGCATAATCTACATTTCGAGACGACGGATAACCTCTATTCCTTCTGGATCGGCCAAATAGGGCTGGTGGATGATCTGATCGTGGCGCACGCGGATTTGATTTTCGACGACGAACTCCTCAGCCGACTCCTGTCGGCCAGCGGCGATGTCGTGCTGCCTCTGGATCGGACCTCCATGGATGAGGAGTCCATGAAAATCAAGTTGAGGGGGCGGCTGGTGATGGACATTGGCAAGGCCATCCCTCTGGCCGAAGCCGACGGCGAATCCATCCCTTTGATCAGGTTTTCACGCCAGGCGCTGCCGGCTCTGCGCGAGGCGGTTCAGCGGATGGTGGCGGCGGGCCATTTAATGAGCCATCTCGAAGACGTCCTTCTGGAGCTATACAGCCATCGCACCCTGAGGATATCCGCTTTGGACGTCACCGGCATCCGCTGGGCGGAAATTGACACGCCCGACGATCTCGAGCGCGCCCGGCGGATCTTTCCAGCTCCGGGGGAATGATTTCAGCGTCCGTGGAAAAATCCGAAGAGGGGCTGGTTCAGGAGGCGGCGCAGAGCTGGGAAAGTTTCTGGGCGCGCACGCTGACGCCGCAATTTGCTTATTCAGGTCGCGGCTTTCTCGCCAGGCTCAAGGCATTTCTGCGGCGGGGCGGGGGATTTGAATTGGCCTGCCGGATTATTGACAAGTCTCTGGGCAGACCGCGCGGTCGGTTGCTTTTGGAAGCCGGATCGGGCAGCGGCGAAATGGGGCTGCGGATGGCCATGAAAGGCAATCGGGTGGTGATGATGGATACATCATCTTCGGGACTGACGCACACCCTGCAGAGAGCTCAAGAGCTGCAGGTGGATGCTCATCCGGTTCGCGCCTCCATTTTTCATCCCCCCTTCAAATCTTCCGTATTTGACGGCGCTTTCAATGCCGGAGTGCTCGATCATTTCGGCCCTGATTATCGCCGCATCGCGCTGAAAGAGATGATGCGCGTTACTCGTAGCGAGCGGCGAAATGCTGTCCTGACCAATGACATGCGATCCTATGTGCATCCGAGAGCGATGAAACACGCACAGAGAAAGGGCATCTGGCTGCATGGCTATAAGGCCGCTCTGCACAGCTTGCGCGCCGAGGTGAAATCGGCTGATCCCACGTGCAAAGTGAAGGAAGTATCCCGCGGTTTCATCAGCCAGTTCGAATTTTTGCGCTATTACCTGCCGCCGGAATCGTTCGCCGTGCGGCTTTTCTTTTGGCTCTTCTTTGTGATTTCTTTCCCGCTCAGCTTTTTGAATTATTTCCCCGGACAGTATCTCGTCACCGTCCTTGAGAAGTCTGATGAGTCCTGAGAACTCCAAAACCGACACCTCCTATTACGACCATTCGCTCTACAAGCGCGCGATTATTAGGCCGCTTGCGAGAGCTCTTGCGCCGATTCTGTACTCGCTGGGTTTCAGCGCGAACGGCGTGGGGTGGCTTAAGTTGATCGTGGGATTGGCCGGAGCGGCGCTGTTAGCCTCAAAGCAGGCCTGGGTAGGGCTGGCGGGGATGATCCTGCTGCAGGTCAACTTTCTCCTCGACGCCGCCGACGGCGATGTGGCGCGGCTGGCGGGAACGACCGGAAAGCTCTCCGGCGAATTCATTGACAAAATGTGCGACCATCTGCCCAAGACGGCTATGTATTTCCTGTGGGGGTATGGGACATTCCGGTTGACCGGCAGCGAGCTGCCGCTGTTTCTGGGAGCCTTCTTCGCGGCGTGGAATATCTATCCGAGATTTTGCGGAGTGGAGGTTTTGCTGGAACGGCTGGACAAGGCTCCGCAAGTTTATCACAAAGAGGCCTTTAAGAGCGCGCTGGCGGGGGCTTTCGTCACCTCCTCCCAGCGCGGCAGAGCGGACTACTGGCTGACGATGTTCGTGCATCCGGCAATCAATTTGATCACGCTGGCGTTTGTGATCGAGATCTTCGTGCCAACATTTTCGCTGGGCGGCGACACCTATCTCACGCGCTATGCGCCGCTGTTGGCTTATACTCTTGTCGGTGTGGTCAATTTCATCCGCAAAGGCGTGAGGTATTATCGGATGTTGGATTTTGGGGAATGACAGCGCCCCGCCCTCCGCCCCGCGCTCAAGCACGGGGCTAAGAACTATGAAAGCCCGCTAAAGCGGGCTCAATTATTTGTCTGAACCGCTGATTCACGCTGATTTCATTGATTTCGCTGATTAAACACAAAGGGCGGCTTATGGCCGCCTTTGTTCTTACTTCTTCGTTCTTAGTTCTTACTTCAACAAGACCAATTTCTGCGCCGCCGACCATTGCCCCGCTTCGATGCGGCAGATGTAGATGCCGGAGGGAAGACCGGAGGCGTCGAAGGGGATTTCGTGAACGCCCGCGCTAATCCATCCCGTAGTCGGGGTCGTCCCGGATCCTGACACTATGGGCGCACAGCCGTGCGCCCCTACGACGCGGCCGGCGATATCCGTGATCGCCATTTTGACATAACTCGCCACCGGCAACTGAAAACGAATGACGGTGGCGGCGTTGAAGGGGTTGGTGCAAAAATCGGGATACGCTATTAATTAAGTAGTACTATGGGGTTGGGGAGGTTTTTAAAAGACTATTGAAGTGCTTTATCTTTCTAATAGCTTCTTCCGAATCGACAATCACCTGTACAGCCTTTTCGTTATCAATATCCAGAGAATCGGGTGGAAGAACACCATGATAGTCTGCGTGTTCTCTATCATCCTTTAAATTCTTAAATAATTCACCTATCTCTTTAAGCGCACGGATCTTCCTACCTTTGTCGAAAAACCAGGTTTTTACAAACGAATGCATAGAAATTTGATCTTTAGGCAGTCCGCCATATTTCTCAATAAGCGACAGGGAATTATGGAATACTGCATAGTAAGCTCTGCTCACAGAGGCCCTAGCCCGCGCTTCATCGCATGGAATGGGCCCAGCCTCTTTAGCCAATTCCTTGGCAAGATTTAGATACTCATCCCAATCGAAACTCATTTGAATGCGAGATTAATGCTTAAGTTATTCTTTGTCCTTTGCAGATTTTCGTACCACCATGTGGCGTAGAGCTCATTCCGCAGTTTGATCGCCTCCCGTGCGGATAGATTTGTCCGGATATAAAGCACCAGCTCTTCAACCAATTCATCTGCTTCTGGATCGGTTGATACCCTAAGGATTAAATCGGGATTTAGAAATAAATCAGTGATCCTTTCCCGAGCTTCCGAAAGAATATTCAATAAATAGTCATTCTTTTGCAGAAAACTGACCACCATTTCCTCTTCAATTATGCGAAATCCTCTTAGAGTAGTGGCAAGGCTTTCGCTATCGACGGGAAATTCGTCTGTCCATATTTCTGCTAAATATGATGGAGAGAATATTGGGCAGGTTATAGTATATTGCCCTGCAGTTAGCACGGCTTTTTCGAATAAAGTAATTGTATTAAGCACTTCTACCCATGGTTGAGTTTTGAGCAAGTCAATGCGATAATATGAGGCCATACATTTTGGCGATTGAATAGCTTGCATAATTGCTGCATTCTGCGCCCATTCCACGTCAGTCTCGATGGCGAATTCGAATGATGATTGTTCTTCTAAATGCCGCAGAAATGGCAATCGAGGCAATCCGCTTACGCCAAGATTCAAGCCATGGCCGTGCGTCATTGCCTTTTTCTGCACGGTGAATTCAGAGCTCATTTGTCAACCTCATGCCGGACTTGACTACCATCCAATAGCTTTCCTGCTAGTTTTTGAAACATAATCCAATCAGAAGCGACACTCTCCAGGTGTTTTTTTATGATTTCAGCGGCCGGATAGTCTTGGCAATCTCGATGAATATTGGCATTTAAGAACATTACTGGTCTCTCCTGGCCTTGTGGATCATCGCGCCTGACTGCAACGCCGGCATCCATGGAAATCGTTAGAAACCCATCGTTTATTCCATAGATCATTCTTAATCCAATAGAATTTAGTTCATTTTCCTGTGTCTGCCAATCACCCGCCTTTAGAAACCTTTTGATCAAATAGGACTCTGGCGCTGGCATTTCTATTAGACAATTGAAATTTATTCCAACACTTTTATAATGGACGTGCCGCAAGACAGTCACGAAATCTCCAGCGACCCTTGCAATCTCACTCTTTCCTGGATCCCTTGTGGATGCATCACAAAACTGAGCCCGTTGCGGCTCTACTTGGATGAGGACACCATTTTTGTAAGGAACCCTGGCGAGCATTGGCGTGGTTATGACCTTGTCATCATCCACCTCAGATAACCATGTTTTGGGGACAATTTTTTGAAGTTGCAAGAAATGCCGATCCACAATCGTGGGATTGTGCTTATCCCCAATAACAACGATTGTGAATTGCAACAAGCTGATATTCATTTTTCTTTTATTGATTTGTAACCAGTGTATGCGGCAGGTTTTTTTCTTTTGGTTGATTTGGCAATTAAGCTAATCAAGATTTGGAGTGTAACTATAAATTACGAAATTCATAGGCAAAAGTCAACCTTTTATTTGCCTTTTTCGATGAATCCCGAACGCAAATACCCTAAGCGCCTTTTACGTTTAACCTGTTGGCTACTGGGGCGGACAGGCTGCGCTAGTCCGCCCTACAATTTATTTCCCAAAAATATTCTTCAGCAGCTCGTCCTGCTTCTTCTTCAGCTCCTCTTCCAACTTCTTCTTGGCCGCGTCGGTCTGCTTGTTGAGCTCGGCCTTGGCTTTAGCTTCCAGCGCCTGCTTGGCGGCGGCTTCGATCTGCTTGGTGTCCAGAGCGAAGGCGGGCTTGGTCGCGGTGCCCTTGACCAGGAAATTCAGGTTCAGCTTACCGTCCTTGTCCTTCAGATATTCCAGCAATTCCCCGCCCAGACCGCCGATTTTTAGCTTGCCGGTCAATTCCTGCGGCAACTTCACCAAGAGCTGGTAGTCCAGCGATCCATCCAGCCCCTGAGAACCGCTCAGGACGAAATCGGTCTTCTGCGACGACAGTTTCAGGTCGCCCATGGTCAGGCGGCCGTTGGCGATCTGGAAGGTATTGGCCAGGCCGGCGAAGTTCAATTCGCGAAATTCGCTGATGCCGGTGAAGCTGGCCAGTTCCGAGGTCATGGGATAGCCGACCAGGCGGCCTTGACCCACCTGCACGTTGCCGTTGCCGCCCAGCGTCCTGGTGTCCAGGCCGAGCGTGTCGTTCAGCGTCCCCTGCAATTTCGTCGTCATGGAGAATCTGCCGAAAAGGTGGCTGCCGAAGCTGGTGAAGTTGGGCAGGAGCGCATTGGCTTCGACGGCGTTGATGTTCAGATCGAGATTGAAGGCGCGGTCGGCGCCGGGGCGCATATCCAGAGTGCCTTTCGTGGTGACGCTCCCTTGGAAGGCGTTGAGGGAAAAGTTGTCGAGCGTGATGACGCCGTTGCGGATTTTGACCGATCCGCGCGCGTTGGTGAACTCGAACTTTTCGGCGATCAGCTTGTCAATGCTGACGTTGGCGTCCACGTCAATATCGGGCAGCGGCGGAGGCGGCGCGGCTTTGCCCGGCTCTTTGGAGGCCGGTTCGGATGATCCCATCAGATCGGCGGTGCGCAGTTGGCGCGATTTCAGCGTGGCGTTCAAAGCGGGTTTCCCCGACGGGGGCGCGTCTTTCATCACCATGCCCAGATAATTTCGCATGGTAAAGGAGAGCGCCAGATCCGACTGGCCGATATTGACCGAAAGCTGCTTGGCGTCAATAAGCTGATTGTTGAAATTAATGGTCCCGTTCAGATTGCGCAGCGGCTTCTGGCTGGCCGGTGTCTGAATCATGACGTTCTGGAATTCCAACTGCCCCGAAGCCTTCATGTTCATCGCATCCAGGGCTCGGCCGACGATGGTGACGTTGGCTTTCAGGAGACCGCTCAAGTCCGTCCCCTTTTCCAGCGGATAGTAGTCCTTGACTTCGGCCAGATTCAACTGCCCGCTGAAGGTGGCGTTGACGGACGGGTCGGCGAAATTGACGACGCTGAGCTTCCCGCTAATCGGATTCGATCCGAGCGTGGCGGAGAGCTTCTCAACTTCGAGGCGGCCCGCGGGAGGCTTTTTCACCGATCCGGCCGGCTGTTCGAACGATCCGGCGACGTTGACATTGGTGATGGATTTGGGCAATGCGGAATAGCGGATGCTGCCGTTGTTTAGAGTGAAGCTGCCTTTGACCTCCGGCTGGGTCAGCGAATCGGCGACGCCCTTCACCGTCAAGGCGAATTGCACCTTGCCCGTCGTTTGCAGACCTTCGGAGGCTTTTAAAAATTCCGGCGGCACGAGAGACAAGAGTTGCGACAGTTCGGCCTGGGTGGACTGGATGGACAGATCCAGCGTCGGCTGCTTCGTCATGTTGGAGATGGAGCCGCGGGCGCTCAGCGCGATTTCGCGCAGGCCGATGCGGGCCGAATCAATGGTCAGCAAGTCGGCATCGCTTTTGTAGGAGAGGCGCTCGAAGTTGGAGATGGGCAGATTGGAGATGAGGAAGCGCGTGGTGGAACCGAAGCTCATGCCGCCGATGGTGGCCTGCGTTTCGATGGCGGCATCCTTGCCTCCGCCGGTGACCTGCATGCTCAAGGACTGATCGAGATCGTTGATGAGGAAACGCGTATCGCCTTGATAATCCACATATTCGACCACACCATCGCTGAGCTGGAAATCGGACAGAAAGAGGGCGAAGGGCTTGCCGCTCGGGGGGGCCGGAGCCTTGCCGGGCTGCTGGGGCGGCGATGGGAAGGTGTAATTGTTGATCCCTTCCTTGTTGACCTCGAGATACACCTGCGGGCGCGTGATGATCACCTTATCCACCTGCATTTCGCGGCGCAGCAGCGGCTTCAAGCCGACGTCCAGGACGATTTCATCCACCTTGAAGAATTCATTCTTGGCAAACGCTCCCCGGCGCGGCCCGGAGATTTCCAGCGACGCCATCTTGATCGCCAGGTTGGGGAAGATCTTCAGCGAGACTTTGCCGACCGAGACATCGCGCTGAATGGCGCTTTCCACCCTGGGGATGATCAGGGCCTTCAAGCGATCCTGCGTGAAATAGACCTTCAGGAAGATCGCGGCTCCGGCAATCAGGACGATGGGGATGGCCAGCACGATCAGGATGATTTTTGCGGTCTTGCTCATGATAACTCCGAATCAATTGCGATGCGATTTGCGCCAATTATTGGCGGCGAAATTCAGTATTTCATTGTGGCGGTTGCTTTTGCACCCGTGTAATAATTTTCTACGATTTAGCTTCACCCTCGTCGGCGTCAGGGGCGACGCCGACTATTTAATTTCATTGTGGCGGTGACTATTGCACCCGATTAAAATCGGGTGCTCCATTGATCAAAAGAGGCTAAAGCCTCTGCCGAACTTTGACGAAGTGCAGTCGTTTCAACGACTTCACCTTTTGTGGAGAACCCGAATTTATTCGGGTGACGCGGCAGCCATCATGCAACTATTCCCATCTTTTACGTAAGAAACAGCCAAATTTCTCCGGAGAATACCATGAGAATTCTGTATATCTATCCTCACCCCGACGACGAGTCCTTCGGGCCGGCGCGGGTCATATCCAAGCAGAAGCGGCAGGGGCATGAAGTCTATCTGCTGACGCTGACCAAGGGCGGCGCCACCAAGCAGCGTTTCAAGTTCAATTACAGCGTCGAACAGATGGGCGAGGTGCGCTACAATGAGATGCTGAATGTCGCCAAAGTCTTGAATTTAGATGGGATGAAGGTGCTGGACCTGCCCGACAGCGGCTTAAAGGAGCTGGATCCGCGCGAGATTGAAGCTGTGATCCGGGAAGAGATCAAGAGCATCAAACCGAATGTGGTCGTCACCTATCCGGTGCACGGCATCAGCGGGTTTCACGATCACATCGTGGGGCACGCGGCGGTGAAGCGAGTCTTCTGCGAGATGAAGCCGACAGCGCCGTATTTGAAGCGGCTGGCCTTTGAGACGGTGACGGAAGCTGAGGCGAAGGAATTTAAGCAGTTTCAGTTAAATTTTTCGAAGGCTGAGGAGATTGACTGCGTCATCGAGATTGACGAGGCGGATATCCAGAAGTGTTATGAAGCTCTGGACTGCTACGCAACTTACCAGGACGTCATCAACGGGTGGGATTTCAAGAAGTACATGAAGGCGCCGACGACTTCGTTCGAGATATTTCAGGAGCGGCACGATCCGGTGCTGGGGGATTTGTGCGAAGGGCTGTGAGGATGCTGGGATGCAGGGATTCGAACCCCGATACCATGGTCCAGAGCCATGTGTCCTGCCGTTGGACGACATCCCAGAAGAACCTAAAATATATTGAAATTGGACCAGCGAGTCAAGGGCAAGAGGGCGAATTCGCTTATGCCCCGCCCCGCCACAACCCCGCGCTAAAGCACGGGGCTGAAAACTATTCAAGCCCGCTGAAGCGGGCTCAAATGTTCGCCTCCGTCGCCAACAACGCCGCCCCGAGCGCGCCGATATATTCCGGGCCGGGCGGCACGTGGACTTTCAAGCCAAGAGCCTCTTCCAGCGCTCGCACCATGGCTCCGTTGTTGCCCACTCCGCCGCTGAAACCGACCTCCGACTCCACCCCCAACCCTTCCGCCAGCCGAATCACCCGCGCCGCAATGGCGTTATGAAGTCCGCGGGCGATTTCATCCGGTTCGATGCCTTCCGCCAATAGCGAAATCGCTTCTGATTCCGCGAAAACGGTGCACATGCTTGAGATCCGCGCGGCGCTTTTCGCCTGCAGCGCCAGAGAGATGAACTTCTCCAGCGGCAATTCCAAGCCCTGCGCCGTCATTTCCAGAAATTTGCCCGTCCCGGCGGCGCAGCGGTCATTCATGGCGAAATCCAGGACCAGGCCGCTGCTGTCCAGCTTGATCACCTTGGAATCCTGCCCGCCGATGTCAATCAGCGTGCGCACGTTGGGCAGATAATGGTTGATGCCGCGCGCATGGCAGAGGATTTCCGTGAACTGCTGATCGGCCAGATCCGCCACCGCCGAATGAATGCGCCCGTAGCCGGTGGCAACGATCCGCCCGACCTGTTCTCGCGACAGATGGGCGGCCAGCAAGGCGTTCTCCAGCGCCTCCCGCGCCATGGCCGACGGCAGCCAGCCGGTCTTGACAAGGTTATGACCGAGAAGCTCGCCGTCCCGCAGGATGACCGCCTTGGTGGTGCGCGACCCGATGTCCAATCCCGCGGTGATCATGACCCGTTCCCCCAATACGCCCCTCCCCTACGCCCCGCTCGAATGAAAGCCTCGATGTTTTCGCGCGGAGCCCCAATCGGCACTTCGCAGCCGGTGGAGAGAATAAAACCTTTGGGATTTTCCTTCGCTTGATCCAAGATGGCGCTCACTTTGCTCTCGATGGTGGCTGCATCATCTTCCAGGAGATCGGCGGGGCGCAGATTGCCGATCAGGCGCACCCGATCGCCGATTTTTTCGCGAGCGATCGGCAGCGGCACATGATCGCAGGAGAATAGATCGCAGCCGCATTTCGCCACGCTCTCAAGGATTCCTTCGCTGCGGCCGCAGATGTGCAGGAAAACGTCAAAATCGCAGCGGTGTAGATGGTCGCTGAATCGTTTCAAATAGGGCATGGCGAATTCGCCGAACATTTTGGGCGAAATGACGGACGCCGACGCCAGCGGATCCACCAGCATGGGGATGGCTCCCGCGTCAATACAGTGATCCGCCAGTTGCAGACCCGCCTGCAACGAAATCTCGAGCAGCTTATGGCAGGCTTCCGGCTCCATCAGCGTGTCCGCCAGAAAATCCTCCGGACCGCGAAGGAGAGCCGCCGTCGTGAAAGGCGCGGGGATGAAAGCGAGAATAGGCGTTACATCGCCGGTTTCGCGCTGGCAGATCTCGGCGGCTGAGGCGTAAACCGACCAGCGCGCGGGAAACGACTCCGCATCGGGAAGGCGCAGGCTGTCCCAGGCCGAGGCGTCATCAATCGCCGGCTGCTGCAGGGTGGGGACATCGTCTTCGCGGAAAAAGAGCTTCGATCCCAGCGCCTCGGCCACCAGGGCCACGTCGGAAAAGATGGAGATGGCGTCGTGCTTGTAGAGCCTCAGGGCGGCCAACTGCGCCTGAGCCATGGCCTTGCCGTCGGTGCAGTTCTGCTTGACGCTGATGCCCGCCACCGTCGCCGCGTGAGCGGTAATCAGCGGATAGACGACCACCCGGTCGGGAACCTCATCAATCAGGAGAAGCCCCAGGCGTTGGCGGGAATTCAGGGGGTCGTATTTGGGTGCGTGTGCGGGCATAAATGGTGGAATGCAAGTGTTTAATTATACAATAAAAGGCCGCCGCAAGCAAGGGGAAAGTGGGATTCGGGGGACGGGATCAGCCTGGTGCCCCAGCGCGGGGCTGCCATGCGGGGCGAGAACTCGGCGCTCAATCGGGAAGAGAACTCGGCAAAGTGACGAGAAGTCGACACAGGCTCGAGGGCGGATTTGGCCCGCCCTTTTATGTCATTTTTGCTCTGGCGGGTTGCCACGAAGCCGCCCCTTTTGGGGGAGACCCGAGAGCACTCTAACAAAATCTAACCGCAAATCCGCCTCGGCGGACCTTGGGGGGGCGCAAAGGAGGCGCAAAGGGCGCAGAGAAAAAAATGATCCGCCGGGGCGGAGGGGGTGGTGGGCTCTAGCTCACCCACAGTCCGCCACGGCGGATGGGGCACCCAGGCTATAAGGTTTCTGTCGGGTGCAGAGACCCGACAGCACATCAAAGAGAAATAGTTGTTGCATATATCAGATATTTTGTGTATATTATATATAAGGCCCACAAATGCCATCAGCAGGACAAACTGGCCCGGCCACCCGGCCCTAATTGGATCTAAGCAATTTCTCTCAGACTAATCTTGATGTTAAGTCCCTCCCGAATATTAGCAGGCGTATCGAGCTCTTTTCTGGCCTTCTCGAAGTCGTTTTTGGGCAGATAGACTTCCAGATCAAAATTCAGATTCTGAACCACCGCCAGCAGATTCCTAAATCTCTCATTAATTGCTCGATTGAAAGTGGAGAATGTCGTCACCACCTCAATGGCCTTAGCAATTGAGCCTCCCTTAAGAATCAGAAGATCAATTTCTTTCAAGATTTTGAAGGCTCTTTGAGGCACACCCAAATCAAGGTGGCTAAGTTCGCATGAAAGAGCCTGAAGACCTTCATCTTTTCTCTTCTCGGTACTTCCGATGTGAACATTAAAACCCTGCTTGATAAAATCGTTGGCCAGATTTCGTATCACATCGTCATGATTAAGGCCATGACCATCAAACATTCCAATCTGATTATCCTTTATTTCAATATCCGACCTCAATTGAGATGCCTTCCAAATATAAACTTCGCGCTTTTGTCCCCTTTTCTTCTTTTTTGTAGTGCATCGCTTTAATACCTTTGAGACAGCATCTGTTGCGGGACGCTTGGAATTAACCAATTTCCTAAAAATAAAAAAAAGAAGTTCATCTTCCGTTGCGGAGCCTTGCTCATTAAAATAGTCGCGCAAAATATTCTCAATTTCTTTTTCAACAGGCCAGGGGTCGTAAATGTTGAGGGGCTTATCGCCATTGGCCAGCATCTCCTTGTTGTACCATTTATTCACACTCCTTATATAGGAGAAATCATATCTATACAGCGTGCTCAAATCATTTCCCGCAAAGCGATGCAACAAATTCATGTCGCCCAGAATTTCAACGACGAGATTTCCAATCGCAGTATTGTCCAAGCCCCCGTGGTATTCAATTGAGGCTTTAATTCTTTCCAATAGCTTCATATGTTGCGACGTGGATAGGTTATAGACCATACTATCTACAGTGGCTGGCACTCTTACCTTCTTAAACGTCAGAATAAAATCTCCCAGAAGCGATCCAGAGGCTCTTAAATTGAAGGTCTGTTTGAAATTTTGGATAAAATCCTGATAGACCATGCCGTGGTTGTCCACCTCCTCTCGGCTGGGCAAATCAAATCCCGCCCTTCGAGCGGCACGATGCAGGGCCATCCAAACGCTGACGTCGCGATTATGGAAAGTCATAACCATATAGCCATTATCCTTGAGGACTCGATGGCATTCGCAAAATATGCGATAAAGCAAATCTTCATAATGCTCGAGTCCCTTCTCAGTCGGGAATCCAGAATGTCTGGTTTGAATCGCCTCTCTTTCATTATTAATTATCCCCTCGGTCTTATGAATTTCCGGCAGCCACACAACCCAAAAATCACATAGCTCTGCATACTGAACATTTCCTCCAAAGGGCGGATCGGTAATGATACAATCAACATATTTGGCCGGTAATGAGGTCTTTTCGCTAGATCCGGTAGTAATCTGATATGTAAATCCCTTTGAAGTCGAGCTAAATTCATTTGCGAATGCGCCTAATTCTTCCTTGCTTTGCTTCTTGCCGCGCAAAAATGCATTTATTCTATTTTCAAATGCCCACGAAATATTCCTCTCAATAAAGACATTTGGCAGCCAGTAAGCATGTCCTGCCCATTCAATTGGTTGGCCTGCCTGCCATCCTTCATTTCTAAATACCATTTTATTGACATAGCGCAATGAAGCGCTAAACACAAACCAAAGGACCTCTTGAATATTTTTCGGCGCTTGGCTTTCTAAGATAATCTTGCGGAGCCGCGCTATAGCAATCAGGTTTCGCGGCGTGAATAGATCGCAGAACGTGTTTATTCCCTTTTTAAATAGCGCATGATCTTTTTCTAAATCGCCATCTGGAAATTGGCATTTCGGTACCCATAGTTTTTCTCGTGCCAGAACCTTTTCTTTATCTGCTGCAAATCTGTTTATCCTTTCTATATCATGCATGGTTGCGGCAATAACCCTTTCGCCGCATTTATCGCACATAATTTTCTTATTTATCAGAGCATCATCTTCGCGCGCACATTCATTTGGAATTAGGACTGCGAGGCAATTCTTATTGGTGCATTGGTATCTGGCCATCCGCAATTTTTTTGCCTTGGCAAGAATTACCTTTTGATCACATGAAGGACACCTCAAAACATTTGACCATTCAAACCACTCCGCCGCTTGCGCTTTGCCGCATTTATCGCAAGTGGTCTTATACATTTCGTCAGTGATTGGCTGCAATTGCTCCGCAACCAGATCATATGCAATTTCAAATGCTTTTAGATTTATGGGGGCCACCTGCATCTTCGTTATCCAGGTAGCTAGCGGATTCAGATCTACTCCAATGACCTTGCGTCTTAATCTTAATCCTTCATAAACAGTGACCCCGCCCCCGCAGAATGGGTCAAGGATTAAGTCGCCAGCTTCCGTGTAGTGCTGAATTATGTGTTCAAAGACGTTCCACGGCCGGCGGGCAAAATAGCGGTGCATCTGGTAAACCGGAGTGTGCTGCTTGGCGATGGTGGGGCTTTCGAGGGGAGGGACGGGCTTGTGCTTGGGGCCGCCCTCGCGGGCAATTTGGTCCTCAATTTCATGCTGGATGTCAGAGTGGAGATCTAACTTTTCCATTTTTCCCTAATCCTGGTTCTTGCATCTTGGCTGGAAATATAAGCTCGACTCACGTGAGAATCAACCAAATTCAGCCTCAAGCGCTATCAAAATCATTCTTCCCGCCCCAAAGTCAAGCGATAAATGCCCATGCGGGGGAAAACAAAAAGGGCGCAGCACGCAGTGCGCCCCTACAAGCTGATTGCTGTCCGCTAAAAGCTACTGTCCTTCCAGCTCCGTCTTCAGCTCTTCCAGTTGCTGCTCGGCCTTCTTGCGTTCGGCCTTGATCTTTTCCAGTTCGACGTCAATGTATTCCAGCCCCTGCTGATCGTCCACCACCCATTCGAAGAGGCTGCGGCGGTTGGCCAGCATCTGGCGCGCGGATTGCGGGTCCATCACAGCCGAGAAGGTAGGCTGCTTGAAAAAGGCGGTGGAGGGGCTGATGGAGATCGCCCCATTCAGACGCCAGCTCGGGTAATTCGGCCCGCCCACGGGCAGCGGTTCCACGCCCGGGAGAGAGTAATCGGTCTTGTCCTCCCCTTCCCACAGGAGCAGGTCCAGGCCCAGCGTGGTGCTCATGCCGTAGAACATCTTCCAGCGGAAGCTGGGGGTGATCCACTGATTGCTTTCGCGGCTGTAGGCGTCGGCCTCCGGGGCTCGCAGAAAGAGATTCCCGGACGTCTCCAAGCCCAGGTCGAAGCGCTTGAAGGGATAGACGAAGGCCAGACCGTAGACGAAGCTCTGAGCCGATTTGAAGTAGCTCGAGCCGATATCGCCGTCGTTGAAGTTGGCGTAACCCAGGTTGACGTGAAACGCCGGCGCGTAGTCCTCATACAGAGGATTGGTATAATATGACAGCAGCAGATCGGATTCCCACTCGATGCCGTTGCCGGAATAAGGCTCCAGGTAGATGTTGCTGACCAGGCCCGTGCGGTAGCGCAACTGATTCAGCCAGCCGAGCTTGAAAAAGGCGTTGCCGGAGCTTAAGGAGTAGTTGCCCAGCTTCAGCCGGAGGTAGGAATCGTCGGGGATCTGCTCCAGAGCCTTGAAGCCGTTGTCCTCGGCGGAGATGTTCAGATCCTGGTAGAGAATCTGCGTAAAGCCGAGCTCGACGTGCTTGGAGAAGCCGAAATTAAATGAGATGGCTCCGGCGCCGTCGGAAAGGCTGTAGGCCACTCCGGGAAGGTTCTTGACAAAGGCCCGGGTGTGCAGCGTGATATTCAGCGATCCCGTCTCCAGGAGGGTCGGGAATTGCACCATGGTCAAGCCTTTACCCCCCCCAAATTGGGTGGCTCCCAGCGGCGCCGCCGCGATTCCCCAGAGCATCATGATCGTCAGGACGAGGCGAAAGCCTCCTGTGCGCGTACCCATCCTGTCCCCCTTTCGAGATTCCATTCGTTTGTCGCTTTTAGGATAAGGATGAAGCCGCCTCAAATCAAGAAAAAGCCAAAATTTTTGGGTCCCGCACCCCCGCGAGGAGCCTGGTGAGAAGAAGTTGCAGGGAGAAATTCAAGGGGAGCTTGAAGTTTGGCCGGTTGGCCGCACGAGCGGGCTTGGAGCGGGGACATCGGCGGGGCTTGGGGCGGAAGCTGGCGGTCTTCGAGGTGCAGCCCTGAACGCCCTCGCCCCGCGCTCAAGCACGGGGCTACGAATATCAAAAGCCCGGTAAACCGGGCTCAATTTGCTGTCCCCTTCAGGGGTGGGCGGAGATGGGCAGGGGTAGTGCCAAAGGTAAAATAGTTTTTCCTCAGATTTTGCTTGACTTTGGGGATTTTATTTGTTATATTAGGGAAAATGCCAATTTTAAACGCAGGAGGCCATCATGCGCGGGATTTTCTCATCATTTCTTCCTTTCATGCTAACGCTGCTGCTGGTGCAGGCGGTCAGCGCTCAGAATGTCACCATCGAACTCACCCCCATCACCTACCCCATCGTCCTGCCAGATTCCGGCGGATCGTTTGACTATCTCCTGACCGTGACCAACCAGGGCGCGACGATAACGGCGACCGTCTGGTGCATGGCCCCGCTGCCCAACGGCACTTCTTGGGGGCCGGTGGTGGGGCCTGCCACGCAGACCCTGGCCGCCGGGCAGACGCTCAGCATTCACCGCACGCAGAGCATTCCGCCGCGAGCGCCTTTTGGCCATTACGCGCTGCACGCCTATGTGGGCATCTATCCCGACACCATCTGGTCGCAAGATGGTTTTGAATTCCAGCATCAGGCAATCAGCGGGACAGAACAGGAATGGGCAGTTCGCTACAATGGGCTGGCGAATTCAGGTGAAGGAGCTAATTCTGTTGTCGTAGATGCGGTTGGGAACGTCTATGTGACAGGTAGGAGTTCCGGAATCGGGACCAATATTGACTACGCCACACTCAAGTATGACGCGGACGGCAATCAGGTCTGGGTTGCGCGCTACAATGGACCGGGGAATAATGAAGATTGGGCCAATTCCCTGGCCGTGGACGGCGACGGCAATATCTATGTGACAGGCGCGAGTGGCGGCAGCGGAACCGGTAATGACTACGCCACGGTCAAATACGACGCCTCGGGCAATCAGATCTGGGTCGCGCGCTACAACGGGCCGGGGAATGGTGGTGATGTGGCTTATTCGCTGGCCGTGGATGGCGGAGGCAACGTCTATGTGACAGGATACAGCGATGCCGGCGGAACCGGTTATGACTACACCACGGTCAAATATGACGCCCTTGGCCATCAGCTCTGGGTGGCGCGCTACAATGGGCCGGGGAATGGATGGGATGAAGCCTATTCTCTTGCCGTGGACAGTAGCGGCAATGTATATGTGGCGGGATTCAGCTACGGTGGCGAAACTAATGATGACTACGCCACCGTCAAGTATAATTCAGCGGGAGTGGAGCAATGGGTGGCGGGCTACAACGGGCCGGGGAATCAACATGATCAGGCCTATTCCCTAGCCGTAGATGGCTTGGGCAATGTCTATGTGACGGGCAGAAGCGGCGGCAGTGGAACTAGTCTTGACTACACCACGGTCAAATATGACGCCCTTGGCTATCAGCGCTGGGTGGCGCGCTACAATGGGCCAGCAAATTATTGGGATGAGGCCTTTTTCCTGGCCGTGGATGGCGGAGGCAACGTCTATGTGACGGGCAGAAGCTGGGGCGGTGGAACTTCTTATTTTGACTACGCCACGGTCAAATACGACGCCTCGGGCAATCAGATCTGGGTCGCGCGCTACAATGGCCCGGGGAATGAACAAGATCAGGCCTATTCCCTGGCCGTAGACGGCGGCGGCAACGTCTATGTGGCGGGATTCAGCTACGGTGGCGAAACTCATGAAGACTACGCCACAGTTAAATACGACGCCTCCGGCAATCAAGTCTGGGTGGCGCGCTACAACGGGCCGGGGAATTCGAATGACGAGGCTTATTCCCTCGCCATAGACGGTGGCGGCAATGTCTATGTGACGGGCCAAAGTTACGGAAGCGGAACCAATGATGACTACTGCACCATCAAATACTCCGGCGGGAACATTGACAATTGGATGCCGGTGGAGGCCACGGTTTTGGGTCAGCCGCTGCCGCAAGAATGCCGGCTGGAGGGGAATTATCCCAATCCGTTCAACTCGAAAACAGTTGCGAGATACGAGTTGCGAGTTCCGAGTGTCGTCAGCTTACGGGTGTACGATACTGCTGGACGCCTGGTGGCTACGTTGGTGGACGGTTGGCGGTCGGCGGGGGTGCATGAATTGACGTGGGAGGCGGGGCAGATGGCGGCGGGGATGTATTTTGCGAGGTTAGAGGCGGGAGAATATGTGGGGGTGCAGAAGCTGATCCTTCTTAAATGATGTCAGATTGCCCCGAAGGGATGGCTTCGCCACAAATAGCAAAGAGCAAATGTCAAATGTATGGGCGCGATGAATCGCGCCCTTCTAATCCCTAATCCACAAATCCTATCCACCAGTGCGCGGATGGAGATCAATGCATCCCGCACATCGCTCGAAAGGCCTCCTGCAAGCGTCTGGTCACCGCTCCGGGTGCGCCGGAACCGACCGGATTGTCATCCATCCTGACGACCGGCGTCATCTCCACCGTCGTGCCAGTAACGAAAAGTTCATCGGCCTTCAGCCCCTCGTCTTCCGAAATCGGCCGCTCAGCGCGGGGAATAGACAGCTCGTCGCAAAGTTCCAGAACCGCGCGCCGGGTGATGCCGCTCAGAATATGATTCGAGAGTGGCGGCGTGATGACCTCGCCGCCTTGCACGGCAAAAATGTTGCTGTGTGTCCCTTCCATTAACGAACCATCCCTCACGAAAATAGCCTCGACGGCGCCGCGATCCAGCGCCTCCTGATGAGCCAAAACATTGGGCAACAAGCCCACAGTTTTGATATTCGTCCTCCCCCAGCGCCCGTCGGGGACGAGGATCACGTTGATACCGTTGTTCTGCTCCTCGAGCTTGGAAGTAAAGGGGCGAGCGGAGGCATACACGGTCAGCGGTGTATCCGTCGGCGGAAAGCGGTGCTGGCGGGGCGCGGCTCCGCGCGTAACCTGAATGTAGATCAGCGCATCGCCGCGGGTCAGGTTGTTATCGTGGATCAGCTTTTCGGCGACTTCGATCAGATAGGCAAAGTCTGTCTGATTGAATCGCAGTTCGCGCGCGCCGAAGTTCAGCCGCTCAATGTGCTCGGGCGCTCGGAATATGCGACCTTCATAGCTGCGCATCACTTCGTACAGACCGTCGGCGAAGAGGAAGCCGCGGTCGTCGGGCGAAATGGCGACTCCCTCTTTAGGCAAGAATTGTCCGTCGAAATAGGCGAAACCTTTCATAATTCATAACTCATAATTCATAATTTCTTAGTGCGCCTCCAGCCAATTATCCCCCACGCCCAATTCCACCATAATCGGCACTTTCAGTTGCATGGCGTTTTCCATCTCCTCCTTTACCAGTTCCTTCACTTCCTCCAGGGCGCTTTTTTCGACTTCGAAGACCAGTTCGTCGTGCACCTGCAGGATCATGCGAGCAGGAGCCTGGTCTCGCGGCGTTGAGGGCAACGCCGCCTCCCCTAAAGCTAGAGATCCGGTATCCCGATGTTTTGCCTTCCGGGGAGGCGGGATCGCCCTCAATCCCGCTCTGGCCTTCGTCGTCGGGGTCGTCCCCGAGCCCGACAAGGCCCGCAAACGATCCTGCACCCGAATCATGGCCAGCTTGATCATATCCGCCGCCGAGCCCTGGATGGGCGTGTTGATGGCCGTGCGTTCGGCGAATTCGCGCACATTGCGATTGGGGGAATCAATGTCCGGCAGCAGGCGGTGGCGGCCCAGCAGCGTGGTCACGCGTTTCTCCTCGTGAGCTTTCGCGATTATTCCATCCATGTAGGCCCGGACGCCCGGATAGGTCTCGAAATACTGCTTGCGGAATTCGGCGGCAGTGCTTATGGGAATACCTAACCTTTCGGACAATCCATAATCCCCCATGCCGTAAATGACGCCGAAATTGATCTCCTTGGCCGACCGCCGCATCTCGGGATTGATCTCCTCAACCGGCACTTTGAAGATGCGCGCCGCCGTGAGGGCGTGAATATCGCGCCCTTCGTGAAATGCGGCGATCAAATTCTGGTCCCCGGAAATGTGCGCCACCAGGCGCAGCTCGATCTGCGAATAGTCCGCCGAGAGCAAAACTTGAGAAGACTTGCCCGGCACGAAAGCCTTGCGGATCTGCCCGCCGATTTCGGTGCGGATGGGAATGTTCTGCAAATTGGGATCCGACGAGGAGAGCCGCCCCGTCGCCGCTACGGTCTGATTGAAAGAGGTGTGCACTCGCCCCGTTAAGGGATTAATCATTTTTGGCAGAGCATCCACATAGGTGGATTTCAACTTCTGGAGTTGGCGATACTCCAGCAGGGTTTTGGGCAGAGGATCTTTCTTGGCGAGCTTTTCGAGCACTTCAACGTCCGTCGAGTAACCGGTTTTGGTCTTCTTGACGGGCGGCAGTTGAAGTTTTTCGAAGAGAATATGCGCCAATTGCTGAGTCGAGTTGATATTGAATTCGATGCCGGCCAATTTGTAAATCTGTTGCGTCAGTTCGCCCAGCCTGGCCCCCATTTCGGCGGACATCTGGCTCAATAATTTCACATCCAGCGCCACGCCGGCGTATTCCATTTCCAAGAGCACCGGCAGCAGTGGCAATTCCAAATCGTTCAGGAGGCTCCTCATCCCCTCCTGCTCGATCTTCTGACCCAGGTGAATCGTCAATCGCCGCGCAATGTCGGCATCTTCGCAGGCGTAGCGAGTAATTTTTTCCAGCGGAACGTCAGCCATAGTGATCTGGTTGCGTCCCGATCCGATCAAATCGCTGGTTGGGATCTTCTTGAAATTCAGATGATCCAGCGCCAGCGAATCCATGTTATGCTGCCGCCGCGAAGGGTCGAGAAGGTAGCTTGCCACCATGGTATCGAAGATGATCCCCCGGAGTTCGATGCCGTGGCAGCGCAGCACCAGCGCGTCATACTTCAAGTTTTGGCCGCACTTGGGAATTGCTGCATCTTCAAGGATCGGGCGCAATTTTGCCAGAATCCAACAGGTTTCCGGCGGGACGGGCTGACCCAGGCGCATGAATTGTTCATCTTCGGCCGGGAAATGACCTCCCAACGTCGGTATCCAATAGGCCTCTCCTTCTTTCACCGAGAAGGACAGCCCAACGATTTCCGCCTGCATGGGATCGAGGGCGGTGGTCTCGAGATCCACCGAGAGCGGCCTGCCCTTTCGCAGCATCGGCAGGAGCTTTTCGAGCTCCTGAGGTTTTGTGACGGCTAGGTAATTCAGCGATTCTTCAATGCGCTCGACCTTCAGCTTCTCCATGAGGCTGTGAAAGCCGAATCGCCGGTAGAGGTCCAGCAGACGCGGCACGTCCGGCGGCCGCTGATCCAGCTTGTCCACTTCAATATCCACCGGAGCCGCGGTGTCAATGGTCACCAGCTTTCGTGACAACCGCGCTTGATCGGCGAAGTTGATCAGATTCTCCCGCAGAGCGGGTTTCTTAACCTCCGAAGCTCGCGTTAGCACTTCGTCCAGAGTTCCGAATTGCTTGATGAGTTCTGCCGCCGTCTTGTCGCCCACCTTGGGCACGCCCGGGACGTGATCGGATGAGTCGCCCATTAAACCCATGAAATCCACGATCTTCTCGGGCGGCACGCCGCATTTCGCTTCGATGCCTTTGGCGTCCACCACTTCCAGCCCTTCGCCCTTGCTCTTGGGGATGAGCAATTTGATCCTGTCATTGACCAACTGCCCGAAATCTTTATCGCCGCTGACGATGAAGACGTCGTACCCTTCCTGTGCCGCCTTGACCGCCAGCGTGCCTATCAGATCGTCCGCCTCGTAGCCCTGTTTCTCCAGCAATTCGAATCCCAGCGCGCTGATCATCTCCTTCATGCCTTCCAACTGGCCGGAGAGTTCATCGGGCATCTTCTGGCGGGTGGCTTTGTATTCGGGATAGATTTCGTGGCGGAAGGTCGGCCCGCGGGCGTCGAAGACGCAGGCGGCGTGGCTCAGATCCGGGCGCGCCAGCAGCGAATTCAGGAACAGCGCCACGCCGAAAATGGCTCCGGTCGGCTGACCCGACGGGCTGGTCAACGGCGTGCGCGCGAAGGCGAAATGGGAGCGATAGGCTAAGGCGGAACCGTCAATGAGATAGAGTGTGGGCATGTTAAAAATCCTCGCATCGCCCCGCCCTCAAGGACGGGGCTACAAACTATCCAAGCCCCGTGAACGGGGCATTTATTTGCCCGCTTAAGCGGGCTAGTTGGACGTAGCCCACTGCTTCAGCGGTGGGCGGAGCCGCACCCGAATTTATTCGGGTGTCCTCCTCCAAACGATATGCCCCCCAACAATGGTGTACTCCACCTGCGTTTTCAGAATCTCTTGCGGGGGTAGGTTGAATATATCCCTATCCAGCACCGTGAAATCCGCCAGCTTGCCGACTTCGATGGAGCCGCGCGAGGTTTCGGCAAATTCGGCGTAAGCGGCGTCAAGCGTAAATCCGCGCACGGCTTCTTCGACGGTCAATTTCTGCTCCGGAAACCAGCCGCCAGGGGGACGGCCGTTTTGATCCTGTCGAGTGATTGCGGCGTAAATCCCCCAGAGCGGATTGGGCGATTCGATGGGAAAATCCGATCCCAAGGCCAGCCGCCCGCCGGATTGCAAAACACTGCGCCAGGCGTAGGCCCCCTTGATGCGCTCAGATCCCAGGCGATCCTGCGCCCAAGACATATCGGATGTGGCGTGAGTCGGCTGCATCGAGGCGATGACGCCGAGCTTGCCGAAACGCGGCAGGTCTTGCGGTGCAAGCACCTGGCAATGCTCGATGCGCAGGCGGCAATTTTCGCGTGGGCGATCTTTCAGCGCCTTTTCATATTCATCCAGCGCCATTCTATTGGCCGCATCGCCGATGGCGTGAGTGCAGACTTGAAAGCCCCGATCCAGAGCGCGGCGGGTCAATTGATGGAAATAATCGGGGCTATGAATCATCAGCCCGCGGTTGGAGGGAACATCGGCATAGGATTCCAGCAACGCAGCGCCGCGCGAACCCAGCGCGCCATCGGCGTAGGTCTTGATGGATCGAATCGTCAAATAGGCGTCCGTCGTATCCGGCCCTCGTTCCAGCCACCGATTGACAAACGCGGAGTCTTCATCCGATAGCATAGCATAGATGCGCAGCGACAGCTCGCCGTTTTTCTGCAGCTCTCGATAGACCTCGAGCATCGCCGAATCCACGCCGGCGTCACCGATGCCGACCAGGCCGACACGGTGGCATTTGCCGATGGCGGCGCGCATCCATTTCAGCATCTCGTCCTGGGTTGGCGGAGGGATGGCTGCCTTCGTCAGGTCAATGGCGTTGTCAATCAAGATTCCGGTCGGATTGCCCGTGCCATCGCGGTGAATCTTGCCTCCCGGAGGATCCGCAGTTAAGGCCGTGATGCCGCATAATTCCAGCGCCGTCTTATTTAGCCAGGCGGCATGGCCGTCCACTCGGCGCAGATAGACCGGATTGGCTTCCGTCCCCGCCAGATCCCGCCAGGTGGGGAATTCCTTGGCTGTCCAATCGTTCTGATCCCAGCCCCGCCCCTGAATCCACTG
>Ga0315284_10002161_pt1 | contig 28205 bp, 21 predicted proteins | sample YL17G09_16_MG_FD_203696 | JGI IMG/M metagenome (GOLD analysis project Ga0315284, IMG submission 203696) | Sediment microbial communities from Yellowstone Lake, YNP, Wyoming, USA - YL17G09_16 | ecosystem: Environmental > Aquatic > Freshwater > Lake > Sediment | place: USA: Wyoming | collected...
CTCTGGCCAACCCAGGGTGGAGAAAGGCCAAAGACCTGAGGAGAACCAGGTGTCAAGCACGTCCGGGTCTTGATTCAATTGCACACCTGGGTTGTATCGCTCACGGGCTTGCGCATAGGCATCGTCTTCGCTGCGGGCACAGAACATGCTGCCGTCCGGCCCATACCAGACCGGGATGCGATGTCCCCACCATAATTGGCGGCTGATACACCAATCATTGATGTTCTCTAGCCAGTTATAGTAAACCTTGGTGAAACGTTCGGGCACAATTTTGATGCGTCCATCCTGAACAGCTTGTATAGCGGCTTGGGCTAATGGTTTGATCGTAATAAACCACTGGGTGGAGATTAAGGGCTCAACAATTTCGCCGCCACGCTGTGTGCGCGGCACGTTAATGGTGTAAGGCTCTTCCTTGATCACCAAATCCGCCGTGCGCATGTCATCCCAGAGCTTCTGGCGGCATTCAATGCGCTCCAGGCCGGCGTAAGGCCCACCATTTTCGTTAATATGAGCGACTTCATCCATGATGGAAATGACCGCCAGCCCGTGGCGTTGGCCAATCTCGTAGTCGTTGGGATCATGGCCCGGGGTGATCTTTAATGCCCCCGTACCGAACTCACGGTCGACATATTCATCAGCGATGACCGGGATTTCCCTTCCTAACATCGGCACGACCGCCTTGCGCCCGATGAATTTCTGGTAGCGCTGGTCTTGCGGGTGCACCGCTACGGCGGTATCGCCGAGAATGGTCTCAGGGCGGGTGGTCGCAACCGGGATATAGTCACTGGAACCTGTCAGCATGTATTTGAAGTAGTACAGAGTGCCAGATTCCTCAAAATACTCCACTTCCAGGTCTGAAACGGCGGTTCTCAACCCTGGGGACCAATTAATCAGGCGCGGTCCGCGGTAGATAAAGCCTTTCTCATACAGGCGTACAAAGGCCTCGCGCACTGCTTTGGATAGCCCTTCGTCTAGAGTAAAACGTTCTCGCTCCCAATCGCAGGAAGCCCCCAGCCGACGGATTTGGCGAGTGATAATCCCGCCGTATTTCTCTTTCCAAGCCCAGGCGCGTTTTAAAAATTCCTCTCGCCCAATTTGTTCGCGGGTAAGCCCTTCTTTATTCAAAGCCTTCTCCACCTGGAGCTGGGTGGCGATACCGGCATGGTCACTGCCCGGCACCCACAAGGTAGAATAGCCCTTCATGCGGTGGTAACGGATCATCAAGTCTTCCATGGAAACGAACATGGCATGCCCCAGATGCAGTTCGCCGGTCACATTTGGAGGTGGTATAGAAATCACGAAAGGTTTGATCGATGGGTCAAAATCCGGCTTACCGGGGTCATTAAAAGGCTTGAAGCAGCCGTTTTTCTCCCACATCTCGTAGATGCGGTTTTCGACAGATTTGAAGTCGTATGTTTTGGGTAAGGTTTTAACAGACATGGTTGCCTCCAAATATGGATAGTATAAAAACATTAAATCCGAATGACACAGATTTTATGAATCTCGTAAAAAAACAAAAAACCCTTTCATCCATGAGGACGAAAGGGCAAGCCTTTTCGCGGTACCACCTCATTTCGCCGGGGGTTATCTACCCGGCGCACTCTCCATCCTGGCAGGCTGGTTTTAACTCCCCCCGATCAGGACTTCGCTATAACGGGCTCACCCGTGCCGGTCTACTTACCCTGCGGCTTTCTTCGGCAGTTCATTCTGGGCGACCTTCAACGGCGGGTATTGGAGAGAGCTTTCAGCCTGTGGCCCTCTTTCTCTGCACGTACGTAATTCGCCGAATATCATTCGCCGAATCCTGTTCGCCCAACACCCAAACCGCCTACTCCTCCCAGAGAGAGAACCAGTATCTCAATTGTTAATCATATTATAATTAGTTTAGCTGTAAGCGTCAACACTGATTCAGAATTTTAAGGTTTTGCATTTGTGGCTTAATCATGGTAAACTGAAAACGGATTATCTGGACTGGCTGATAATGTTTACACAAAGCGGTTTGACATGACAAAGTCTCGGACGGAATTGATCGTTAAACGCCTTCAGGTTATGCAGGCTGCCTCTCCTGATATTGAGGGTTCGGCAGTTGTGTCTGTAGATGGCTTGATCATCGCTTCGGCGCTTCCTAGCGGATCAGAGGAAGAGCGGGTCTCGGCGATGTCAGCCGCTATGTTGAGTCTGGGTGAGCGTATTGCCAACGAACTTGGTCGAGGCGCTTTAGACCAGGTTTATGTTCGCGGTAAAAATGGCTTTGTTATTTTGACCTCTATTGGACAGGAGGCAGTTTTGACAGCCCTGGCGCGCGAGGACGCCAAGCTGGGTCTTGTCTTCCTGGAGATGCGCCGTGCCGCCGAAGACCTGGTGTCCATAGTCCGCTAACCAGGTATGCAGGTTACGGCGACAGGAAATCGCAAGGAAAATCAATGATCTTAAATAATAATGGGGAGGCAACCATCCAATAGCCCTCCCCATTTACTTAATTAAATCGAGTGGAGGACGTTTTTGAACACTAAATACTTGTTTTTTACCGGAGGGGTAGTAAGCTCGGTTGGCAAGGGCGTAACTGCCGCAGCAATTGGGCGGCTACTGAAGGAGCGGGGCTTTAAAATCGCCGCTCAAAAGCTCGACCCTTATATCAATGTCGACCCCGGTACGATGAGCCCTTACCAGCACGGTGAGGTTTATGTCTTGGATGATGGCTCGGAGACTGATCTCGACCTGGGGCATTATGAACGTTTTATTGATATTAGCCTGAACGAAGTGTGCAATGTGACCACCGGGCAGGTCTATGCTGATGTGATCGCCAAGGAACGCCATGGCGATTTCTTGGGCGGCACTATCCAGGTTATTCCCCACATCACCAACGAAATTAAACGCCGGATTGGGATGGTTCCGAAAACCACCAATGCCGAAATTGTCATTGTTGAGGTCGGAGGAACAGTTGGTGATATCGAGTCGCTGCCGTTTCTTGAGTCGATCAGGCAGATGCGCAGCGACGTGGGTCGTGAGAACACGGTCTATATCCATGTAACCTGGCTGCCCTATATCGGCGCGACCGAGGAACTAAAGACCAAACCGACCCAACACTCCGTGGCGGAATTGCGTTCGATTGGCATCTCTCCCGATATGATTATTGCGCGCTCCGATTACCCCGTTGCCAACGATTTACGCGAGAAAATTGCCCTGTTTTGTGATGTTGAAAAGCGCGCCGTTGTCCCTATGGTCACTGTACCTGTGTTGTACCAGGTGCCGTTGCTTTTAGAGCAGGCCGGGGTTGGCGATTACCTGCTACAGCGGATGGGTTTAACCCAGCGCCAGAAACCGGATTGGAGCGAGTGGGAACGCCTGGTGCTTGAGGTCAACTGCCCTAAGCCGGAGATAAAAATCGCCCTGGTAGGGAAATACGTGGAACTGCATGATGCCTATATGAGTATCCGCGAGGCGCTCAAGCATGCCGGCCTGGCTGTTGGTGTGGAGGTCAACATCCAATGGGTGCATTCTACCGAGCTTGAAAAAGGTAATGATTGGGATGTTGTCGAGGCTTCTGCCGGTATCATCGTACCGGGTGGATTTGGCAGCCGTGGCATCGAAGGCAAGATCCAGGCAGCGCGCTACGCCCGCCAGAACAAGGTGCCTTATTTAGGACTTTGCCTTGGTATGCAGTTGATGGTTGTCGAGTTTGGCAGGTATATCCTGGGAACGGATGAAGTCAATTCCACCGAGTTTGATCGCAACACTCCCCATCCGGTGATTGACTTGATGCCTGACCAGCGCGATATTGCCGACCTGGGCGGCACCATGCGCCTGGGATTGTATCCATGCCAGTTACAATCCGGTACCGTGGCAAGGGCAGCCTACCAGAAAAAATTGGTGCAGGAGCGTCACCGCCACCGCTTTGAGCTAAACAATGCTTACCGGGAGGCTTTTGAAGCCGCCGGCATGCGTTTTTCCGGCATTTCACCGGATGGACGCTTGGTGGAGATTGCCGAGTTGGCGGATCATCCTTTTATGCTGGGCACACAATTCCATCCCGAATTTCTCTCGCGCCCCAATCGACCTCACCCGTTGTTTGTTGCTTTTCTGCGCGCTGCACGCCAGAGAGCAGGGGTATGATGAATGAGCAGAGAAATTGAAAATAAAGACTATATTTGCGAGCACTGTGGTCAGGAAGTTAAGCCGTTGACCAACGGCAGTTACCGTAATCACTGCCCTTTTTGCCTGTACTCTAAGCATGTCGATGTTGACCCTGGAGACCGTTTTAACCCGTGTGGTGGGCTGATGGAGCCGATTGGCCTGTATTACAATTCACACAAGGGTTACCAGATCAGGCACCGCTGCTTACACTGCGGGCAGCAACGCGTTAATAAAGTTGCCCGGGACACCAACCAGCCGGATGATTTTGAGGTTTTACTCAGATTGCCCTACCTGGATAGGTAGTTAGACCAAAATTCCATTGTCCCAGATACTGAAAACGCAGTAAGCAATAAGGCGCGCAGAGGTCATTGCTAAGCGCGGATTAGACCGCCGTTCTTTTTGATACTGCATTTCATCAGTGGGCGGGTTTTCCATGCTGACTTGATCGTTGGTATCATTGCACTTAAACGTGGTCAATTGCACCATTTTTGAATAATTTGTAAGGTTTCTTGGGAAGGCTGTCCACGGTGTTTAGGCAATATCCAAGGAGGCAAAGGGTTCTTAAAGTTGAAGAGTTCGGTCGTTTCCAAATTTGTAAAGGGTTAGCTCACACCTTGCTTAAGTGGAGTGATACCAGTCCCTCCAAGATGAGAATTTACTCGATTTTTTGAGAATCGGAAAACCCTGATGTTTCCAAAACTACTTTCAGGGCAGAAAATTCCAACCCTAGTTTGTCTAAAATCGCTTTCACTACCTCTTCAGAGACATTCCCCTCTTTTTCTATTCTCTCAAGTGCTTCTTCACGGCTAATTTGACCATCCCTAATTAAATGGCTCAACCCTACATCTCTATCGCTAAATCCAAAAATCGTCTTCCACAAATACAATTTCAATAAAGCAATGCCACAGTCCCCTCTCCAGGTGGATTTTGCGTCGGGAGTCTCTCTCCAATTGAGCTTATCCTTGATCGTTGAAACTAGGACTTTTTCGTCCCACCTTATGTAAGAGTAAAACGGTGCTATTTTTATCGGGTCCCTTGTTCTACTATTTCTTAGAAACACCTTTGGATAAAATAAGCGGGGATATTCTTGGATTTGTGCGACTACACAATCATAATTTAAAATCCACCTCGGATTTCGAATTACTTGGAATAAATATCCCAATATAAGGGAGATAAGAGAGATATTTCTACTATTGGGATTTAGCAACATGATCCTTTGTTTGTGGCCTCCGCATTCAAGTGGATTTCCTCCAGAAATGATCACCGGAATTCTATTCTTCCTAGCAAAAGCAGTAACCATGGTCATCAAACCAACCCGACAACCTGTGCATAATAATTCTATCGTAGGACCAGAAGGTCTGTGAACAAATGATAATATGTGATGCCTTATGCATTTTTCTAGGCGTTCATTCTTCTCAATGACAAGTTTTACCGCCAGTATATCTACTGTATTCTTTATGTTGAATGTCGTTTCTTTTGGGATGAAACCATTATCAATGGTGTAGGCAAGTACCCTTAGATTTAACACCTTCGCAAGATAATACAGCAAGTAGGTACTATCTCTCCCGCCACTAAAAGCAAGGACACAGTCATAATTATCGTTTATATCCTTTTTGGTTCGAAGGAAAGACTCTATCTTTTCTTTTAGAGCCTCACCTCCAAGGTATTTCCTTTCTTTATAAGCGACGCAGCGATCGCATATACCACCCTCATCTAAAATTATTCCTGGATAATTCTCTGGCAGAATACATTTCGCGCATCTTTTCATTTCTCTTATCTTTTCTCATGCTTGGTATGAACCTTCGACTCATGTATAGGTTTTAACCCTCCAAACTTGACCTTGATAAAAAAACGATGAACCCACCCAACAATGATTCGATCCATCTGCTCCACCTATATCTTTATTGGTGTCCTTTACATACTTGCTGTCTTAGGTGGAATGGTACATTACTTCTGCTTTAGGTGGAATAACACCTGGATAAAGGACTAGGTGGAAAGCATCTAAAATAAAAAGCTGAACTGGCTTGAGTATACAACCTTTCAGAAATATGCACAAGCAACATAGCGCATCGCCCAACTTATTAAATATATTGGGTTTTTCCCTCTTAAAATCATAGTAGCATGGCGCGATATTATCGTCAACGGATAAGTTGTCAATATGACTTTGTAGCCCAATCGCCCTGCATCATCTTGAAGAATGCCTCGACCACCTGCGGGTCAAAGTGGGTTCCCGACAGAGAGCGAATGTGCTCGTGCACCTTTTCTGTGGGCCAGGCCGGGCGATAGGGGCGGTCGGAGTGCAGGGCATCCCACACATCCACGATCGCGAAGATGCGCGCAGCCAATGGGATAGCTTTCCCTTTCAGTCCTCGCGGGTAGCCACTCCCGTCCCACTTCTCGTGGTGGCAGTAGGGAATGTCCAGCGCCAAACGCAGGTAGGTGATAGGTGACAGCCATTCGTAAGCGTACACCGGATGTCGTTGAATCACGACCCATTCCTCTTCTGTAAGCACGTCAGGTTTCAGCAGGATGTTATCAGGAATACCCATCTTGCCGATGTCGTGCAAAAGTGCCCCGCGGCGGATATGGACTAGCTCCTCACCGCTCAAGCCCATCGCCTGGGCGAGACGCAATGTCATTTCGGTGACACGCTGGGAGTGGTTTTCGCTCTCCTTATCGCGCAGATCGAGCGCTTGTGACCAACCTTCCAATGTGGTGTCGTAGGCGAGTACCAGTTCGATGTTCGAGTGTTGCAGCCTATCGAACAGTTCGAGGTTATCTATGGTAATAGCCGCCTGATTGGTCAGCATTTCCAGAAAAGTCATCCACTCATCATCCAGGTCAAGCGGGGTGCGATTCAAAATTTCGAGCACCCCCTTGACCTGCCCCTTGGCAATAAGTGGGGCGCCGTAGTAGGCCAGAAAAGCTTCGTCCTTCAGCAGAGGGGCGTGGGCAAGATCGCCGCCCGCTTCGATGATATTAGGAACGTGAACAGCATGGCGTTCCAGCGCAGCGCACCCTGCGTATCCTTCACCCACCCGAAGGTGGGTGTTTTGGAGAGCCGAGGAGTGGTAACCACGCCCGGCGGCGTAATCCAGTGTTTGCGTGTGAGCATTGAGCAACAAAATATCAACCGTGTCCACGCTGAGTTGTGTGGTGGCCTGTTCAAGTAAGATGCCCAGCGTGACGCGCAGATCAAAACCGGATGTGATAGCCGTATCAATAGTGCGCAGGGCGACCAGACGCTTGATCTGGCGTTGAACCTGCGCTTCCACCCGCTTACGCTCGGTGATGTCGCGCAGGATGGCCGTGAAGAACTTGCCCTGCACCGTCTCCCACTCAGCGTGCGAGAGTTCGAGCGGAACCTCGCTCCCGTCCTTGCGCAAGCCGTATAACTCAACCGTCTTGCCGGTGAAGCCCGGATCGCCTTTGTCATCGGTGCTCCACATTCTACCCTGGTATGAATCGTGATAGCGAACGGGCATAATCCGGACGAGGGGTTGGCCGAGCATTTCGGATGTGTTATAGCCGAAAATCTGTTGTGCGCCGCGATTCCAGCTGACGATGTTGCCTTTGCTGTCGGCGGTGATAATGGCATCCATGGCCGACTCGGTGAAAGCGCGGTAGCGCCCTTCACTCTCGCGCAACGCCTCCTCTCCCCGTTTGCGCTCTCGCCGCGTTTGCGCATCGCGGAGCTCACGCTCCACGGTCGGCGCCAGGCGCGTCAGCTTGTTCTTCATCAAGTAGTCGTGTGCGCCGGTCTTCATCGTTGTCACGGCGGTTTCTTCGCCAATCGTGCCGGACACGACGATGAAAGGGATATCCAGGCCGGTCTGTTGCAGCAGCGCCAGAGCGGCCGGTGCGTCAAACTGCGGCAGGGAGTAGTCGGCAATCACCACATCCCAGGCCTGCTTTTCCAGCGCTGCTTGCATCTGGTCGGCGCTTTCCACCCGCTGGTCGTGAACATCATAGCCCGCCTTACGCAGCAGGTGGACGTCCATTGCGGCGTCGCTTTCGGAGTCTTCGACAATTAGGACATGCAGCGGTTTGCTCATCGCGGCCTCACTTACGGCGGCGGCTCGTTCAAGACCAACCAATACAAGCCCAACTGCTGGATGGTCTGTACAAATTGAGCAAAGTCAACAGGTTTGCGGATATAGCTGTTGACGCCCAGGTCATAGCTGGCGGCCAGGTACTGCTCTTCTTTGGAAGAGGTGAGCACCACCACCGGCTGGCGCCGCGTCCGCTGGTTGGCGCGAATGCGTTGCAAGACCTCCAGGCCGTCCACTTTAGGCAGTTTGAGGTCCAGCAGGACGAGGGTGGGCAACTGGGTGACGTCCCGGCCGGCGTATGTGCCCACGCCAAAGAGATAATCCAGCTCTTCCTGCTCGTCCTCGGCCACGACCAGCTCGTTGGCTATGTGGCTTTTACCCAGCGCACGTTTGGTCAGCCCAACATCGCTGGGGTTGTCTTCGACCAAAAGGATGGTTTTGGGATTCATATTTCTTTCCGTGGAATAAGCACCTGAAAAGGCGCTTTGATCTTGGAATTCGAATTGATATTGAACATTCTTGTCAGGACGATTTCGGTGACTTCCTGACCGCGCTTGAGGAGCAGCACATTTTCGGTCGTGGTGATATCCTCATCCACAACCATGCCAGTCTTAAGCTCGAACATGAACACCATGCGACGCTCCCACGAGACGCTGCTGATCATCGGTTCTCCCACGGCAGATAAGATCAGGAAGTTATAGTATCCTTTGCGCGTTTCCATCGTCTGCATGATATCAGCATGCGAGTACCCACTGCCTGCCAGATCATCATAGTCTATCGCCACCTTGAGGATTTGGGCGCCTAGAACGGCTGGCTCTTTGGGAAGCGATGAACCAGGAAGCATGGGGAAATCGACATACGTTTTACGCTGGTCTTCAATCATCGGGCCGATGATCTCGAGACGAGGGATTTTCTCGATCAACTTGCGGGCAATATGCGGGTGGTTGTTGAGCATCGTTTGTTCCTGGTCCGTCAAGCTTTTTTGTAGGTATATTTTTTCTAGAAGGTTTGGCGGAAGGGTGACGAAACCAATCTGGGAGAGGGTAGCTGCCATCTCATAACACCATGCTGGGAAGATATTCAATTTCTTCACCAGCGCGGTGACAAATTTCTTGATGCGCAGAGCCTTACTAAAAGCTTCTGGATTGACCAGGCTGAGTATCTCGACCAACATAGAGATGCTGCCGTTTAGCGTTTGCTCCAGGAGCACACGCTCGGCAGTCAGCAGTCGATAATACACAATGCCCGCCTGGATCGACTGGGCTAGCGCCTCCGGGGCACAGGGTTTGGTGAGAAAGCGATAGACGCACCCCTCGTTAACGGCTTGTATGGCTGTCGTGATATCTGCGTTGCCGGTCAGCATGATCCGGGTTGTATCGGGAGTGATATCTTTGGCGAGGGTTAAGAAGCGAATCCCGTCCATTTTGGGCATCATGTAGTCAGACACGACCACCAAATATTGATTTTCCTTCAATAGCTTGAGGCCTTCTTCGGCATTGGTAGCTGTATCGAGTTGGTATAATTTATAGAAATGGCGCCGGAAGGAGTTCAATACCTCCTCGTCATCATCGACAATTAACACTCTTTCTTTCATTGCGCTCTCCTTTTATCACTGCGAAAAAGTATACTGCCGCCAGGTGTCCAGTTGACTCTCGACCCCGCAGGACTTGAGGTAGGCGGCGTCAAATGGTGGAGGGATACCGATCTTTGGCTGGTCAGTATGCACCTGGTAGTCTATAACATTGGCAACATGAACGGCTAACAGTACAGGAAGATCTTCCACCGCTGAGCCCGATGGCTCATGGTGACTGGCAACGGCATTCACAATCGAGCTAGATAAACCCCACAGTCCGAATAGATACGCTCCAACCTGAGCGTGAGTTGTTCCAAATACCTCCAGTTCGATGTGGACAAATTCTTTGTTCTCCATAATGGCGCGTTTGTTGGCTCCCAGGTAAAGTTGCGGCAAATTGTCTGCCAGGATCAGTTTTCCCACGTCATGTAATGCCCCGGCAATAAAGGCATTGTTGGTCTGCTTTTTATCCGCGTTCAACTGTACGGCAATGACCTTTGCCAGTTCACCGGTTCGTCGGCTGTGACTCCACAGATTCGATAATGACAACTGCTTCAGTTTCCTCGGGTCAAACTGAGAAAATATCCCGATGGTCAGAACCAGGTCGCGGATAGTTTCCACTCCCAGCATCACGGCTGCTTGCTCTGGATCAATCGCTGTCTTCGGTAGTCCAAAGAAGGCAGTGTTCACCAGTTGGAGAATTTTTGCAGACATACTGTCATCCTGGGAGATGATCTTCCCTATCTTTCCTGTCGAACTGTCTGCTTTCTTCAATTCTTCAACTATCTGCAAATATGCTTCCGGCTGGCTGGGAATGGTTTTCAACTGTACGATCAATTTACGCACATTCTCGTCTATAACCAGATTACCAGTCGATAGCGACTGCTGGATCGCCGCGACAACCGATTCGATGGGACAGGGTTTCGTCAGGTACTGATGCGCCAGTCCAGATGCCAGCAGGCTTGCGTTCCGGTCAGAATGACCAGACAAGGCGATGCGCACCGTTTTTGGATGGTTGAGGCGCACCTGATTCAGCAGGTCTATACCCGACATCCCAGGCATGCGGATGTCAGTGATAATGACATCATAGTGTTTTTCCTGCAAGCTCTGCAGCGCTTCTGCCGCTGACTGGGCGAATGTCACCTGCCATTCATGAGGGATCGTGTAGAGGAAACGGCGGGTGCTTGAGACGATCTCAGGGTCGTCGTCAACAAATAATATCGATCTCATAGTCTCTTCCTAATTCCACTCGCAACATCATATCAAAGATCTGTAGACTCTTTCTCTTGGATAGGCTCAATAGGCAGGTGAATAATAAAGGTCGTGCCTTTACCTTCTTCTGTCTCAAAGCTGATCTTGCCTCCAAGCTTGTTGACGATTACATCATAGGATATCAGAAGCCCTTGCCCGGTTCCCTTCCCCACTTCCTTGGTCGTAAAAAAGGGATCAAACACCCGCTCCCTTATGTTCGCAGGTATTCCCGTGCCGTTGTCGGATGCCTTTACGATCACCCACGAACCAGCTCGTTGGGTACTGATGGAGATGTACCCCTTCTCATTATCCTGCCGCGTCGATTGTGCCTCACGGACTGCATCGGCAGCATTGTTGATCAGGTTTAATATAACCTGGTTGAACTCATCAACCAAGCAAGGAATATGTAGCAGTTCCGGATCTAGATCGGTGACCATCTCAGCCGCGTACTTCCACTCATTTCGGGACACAATAATTGTGTTTTCAATCGCATGATTGATATCAGTGATCTCTTTTTCCCGCGTTCCAGGGTGCGAGAATTCCTTCATTGCGCTGACAATCTTGGTCACCCGCTCGATGCCTTTCAAGGATCCGTCAATGGCCTGAGGAATTTCTGACACCAGGAAATCAAGATCAATTTGTTTCGCCATAGCCCTGGTTTCCTGTAGGACATCTTCAGGAATTACCCCATCCTTCACGCAATGGCAGATGGTTTGGTATTGATTGATAAGCCGTGACAGCTCCTGGAAACCATTTTGCAGGAAGCGGAGGTTGTTGCCAATGAACTGAGTGGGCGTGTTTATCTCATGTGCAATACCGGCTGCCAGTTGTCCGATGGCTTCCAGCTTCTGCGACTGTCGGCGCTGCATTTCTGCCGCCCTTTCCTGGGTTACATCTCGCATGACGAATACAAAGCTAGAAACCTCTTTATCCAAACCCAATACGGGTGAGATGGTGGCTTCGATATCCAACGTCATTCCATCTGCATGGTCGATGCGAATAACCCCTCGCCATACCTGCCCCGATCGGGGGGTTTTCAGAATTGTCTGCCAATCCTCTGAATTTTGATATACGTTGCTGAAAAAATTAATATTTTTCCCAACCACTTCATCAGCCGCTATACCAAACATCTTTCCAAAAGCCGTGTTGGCGTACTGAATCTGCCCTTTTTGATCGGATACCATCAGCGTTTCACCTGCATGTTCTATGGCCGCAACCAGTCGCAGATTCTGCAGCTCTGAGCGGCGGAATTCAGTGATATCCTCAATCGTTCCTTCGTAATACAAGGCTTGTCCGGTCACATCGCGGATAACCTTTCCACTCTCGCGTGTAAAGACAACAGACCCGTCTTTTCGTTTTAACTCTGCCTCGAACCCGCGTACCAATCCCTCCCCCTCAATTCGTTGTTTAAAATCTGCACGCGAATAACCAGGTCCGTAGCCGTTTTCCTCCAGGTTACGCTTCGCCAGGTCTTCAAATGTTTTGTAACCCAATATTTGGACGAATGCCGGGTTTGCCATCAGAATACGCCCATCTGGTGTCGTGCGGTAAATCCCCACGGGTACATTCTCGAACAAGCTGCGGTAGCGGGCTTCGCTTTCTTTCGCGGCTTCTTCCGCTCGCTTGCGCCCGGTGATGTCGCGAATAATAGCAACGATTTCATCTTGATTAATGGCGGCATAACGAGCCTCGCGATATTCCCTTTCATCGCCCCGCATTGACTCGTACTCAAGGACCTGGGTTTTACTTGTTTCTACTGCCTGCTGTAGGCAGGTGAGTACTTTGGGAGCCAGACCAGGATTAAGATCGGTAATATTTTTCCCTATCATGTCCCTAGGACCTATAGGTAATGTGGATTGATAATCCTTGGGATGTTTGGCAGCTAATAATTCTCCATCTATCCGGTAAAGGATAACCCTATCGGGGATGGCCTCGAGAATAGCACGGTTTTTGGCTTCACTCTCACGGAGAGCCTCTTCCGCCCGCTTGCGCTCGGTGATGTCCACTGAGGTGCCGAATGTGCCGATGATTTTTTCGTTTTTGTCGCGCAGGGGCATCTTGATTGTCGCAACCCATGTATCGGGAAGATCGCGCCACGTTTCCTTTTCTTCCTTGCTAATCGGCTGCCCCGTCTCAATAATTACCTGTTCATCCTCGTATGCCTGTTGCGCATGTTCATCTGAGAAAAAGTCAAAGTCGGTTTTGCCAACCGCCCGCCCAGGATCACTCAGTCCGAAGGATTGGGCCTCGGCATTGTTGATCCTGATAAATCGGCTTTCACAATCTTTAAAGTATATTTTGGTAGGAACGTTGTCCATAAGGACATCCATCAGGTACTGTTCAACGTTCAATGCCTCCTCCGCCTGCTTGCGCTCGGTTATATCCAAGATCACACCGTCCAACCAGAGGGGTTTGCCTTGTTCTGAGTAAGTAACGCGTCCCATCTCAGAAACCCAGCGGATGGATCCGTCAGCATGGCGGATACGAAATTCGATGGAATAGGGCTGCTTTTCAGCGACGGCTGTTTCCAATGCCCTGGTCACCATCTCCAAATCTTCTGGCAGTATAAGATCGTTGAAAGCCATAGATTTTTCTATGAAATGTATTACAGGGAAACCGCTTATGGTCTCAATTCCGTCGGATCTGTAAATGTTGCGGAAGGGCGAGGTTGGTTCGCAGCGATACACGGAGGCCGGAATGTTCTCTAAAAGTGTACGGAATCGCATTTCGCTTTCCTGCAGCGCCTCTTCCGCCTGCTTACGCCCCCACCGTACCTTCGCATCACGGAGCTCCCTTTCCACGGCCGCTGCGAGATGGGTCAATTTGCCCTTCATTAGGTAGTCATTCGCTCCCGCTCTCATAATCGCTACTGCGGTCTCTTCGTCTATTTTGCCAGATACGACAATGAAGGGGATATCCAGGCTCGCCTCTTGAATGAGCGCAAGAGCGGCTGGCCCATTAAACTGTGGCAAGTCATAATCGGAGATCACCAAATCCCATGTTTGCCTCTCCAGCGCCGCTTGCATCTGGTCGGCGCTTTCCACCCGCTGGTCGTGAATATCATAGTCCGCCTTACGCAGCAGGTGGACGACCATTGCGGCGTCGCTTTCGGAGTCTTCGACAATTAGAACATGCAGCGGTTTGCTCATTGCGGCTTCACTTTCGGCGGCAGCTCGTTCAAGACCAGCCAATACAAGCCCAACTGCTGGATGGTCTGCGCAAATTGAGCAAAGTCAATCGGTTTACGGATATAGCTGTTGACGCCCAGGTCATAGCTGGCGGCCAGGTCCTGCTCTTCTTTGGAAGAGGTGAGCACCACCACCGGCAGGCGCCGCGTCTGCTGGTTGGCGCGAATGCGTTGCAAGACCTCCAGGCCGCCCACTTTAGGCAGCTTGAGGTCCAGCAGGACGAGGGCGGGCAACTGGGTGATCTCCCGGCCGGCGTATGTACGCTCGCCAAAGAGATAATCCAGCGCTTCCTGCCCGTCCTCGGCCACGACCAGCTCGTTGGCAATGTGGTTTTTACCCAGCGCACGTTTGGTCAGCTCAATATCGCTGGAGTTGTCTTCTACCAAAAGGATGGTTTTGGGATTCATACCGCCTCCTCGAGTGTAAAGAAAAATGTCGCTCCTGTATTAACGCACGCTTCAGCCCACACCTGCCCGCCGTGGCGGTGGACGATGCGCTGTACAGTCGCCAGGCCGATGCCCGAGCCGGGAAACTCGGACGTTTTATGCATACGTTGGAACACGCCGAACAGTTTTTGTGCAAAAGCCATATCAAAGCCCACGCCATTGTCTTTGACAAAGTAGGCGGGACCCTCACCCCCTTCCCCTCTCCCTATGGAAGAAGAGAGCGAGGGGTGAGGGAGACAACCAAACTCGATGCGGGCCTGGCGGCGTGTGCTGGTAAATTTCCACGCGTTGTCGAGCAAGTTGGTCAACACGATCTCAAGCAGCGCGGCATCTCCATGGTCCGTCAAGCCGGGTTGAATGATAACCTCGACCTGGCGCTCGGGTTGCGCTGCTTGCAAGCGGGCGACGACAGTTTGGGCCAGAGCGGAGAGGTCCACGGCGCTGGTTTGCATCTCGGCGTGGGTCACTTGCGAAAGCTGCAACAGGTCGTCAATCAATTGCCCCATGCGCTGCACTTCGGAGCGGACCCGGTCGAGGTATTGGCGCCCTTGCTCATCGAGCTGGTCGTAATGGTCTTCCAACAACGCTTGGCTCCACCCGTCTATGCCGCGCAGTGGGGCGCGCAGGTCGTGTGAGACCGAGTAGCTGAAGGCTTCCAACTCCTTGTTGGCGGCTCCGAGTTGCGCGGTGCGTTGTTGCAGCGCTTTCTCCGCCCGTTTTCGCTCGGCCAGTTCCTGTTGAACCTCCTCATACAGCCGCGCGTTTTGCACCACACTCCCCAATTGCACACCGATGGCCGTCAGCAGATCCGGTTCCTCCGGTAGAAAGGCACGGACGCGCCGCGTAGACAAGTTCATCGCGCCAATCGCTTGACCCCCCGACAGGAGCGGTATACTCCCCAGAGACTGCAACCCCTCCTGAACAATGTAGGGCGCCAATCGCTCTGAAGGATAGTCCTGCACATCGAGGATAACCAGCCTTTGCTCAGCGACGGCCCTGCCCGATATGCCCTCACCTAATTTGACATGCAGCAGATTCCTGGCAACTTCCTCCGAAACACCGCGCACCACGCGCAGCGTCAGTGTCTCTCCATCTGGTTCCATGAGGTAGATGCCGCCCACCTCGACGTCCAGTACCCCGAGTGTTGCCTCTAGTGCGTTATTGAGCGTCTCCTCCAGGTTCAGTGATTGTGCAGTTGCGCGGCTAATTGTGTAGAGCACCGAGAGTTCGCGGTTCGTTGGCGTCTCGGTGTACAATCGCGCCTTCTCCACCCCGATGGCGATCTGCTGGCCTAAGGCAACCAGCAACTCAATTCCAGCAGGGTCGAAGTGAACTGGGCTTGCTGCTCCCAAAGTCATAACGCCGATTACCCCGGCAGACCCGGTCATCGGTATAACCGCTGCAGACTGGATGTGATCCTGTTCGAGGTAGGTTTTACGCACAGCCGGGTACTCTGTCAGGCTCGCCATGATGATTGGCTCGCCTGTCTGCGCTGCTTTCCCGCTCAATCCCTCGCCCAGCTTCATCCGGCTAAAGGCTTGGACGAACTCGTCGCTCAGGCCCCGGTGGGTGACCATCACCAGCTCGCCCGCCTTTTCGTCGAGCAGGAGTAAGGCGGCCGCTTCGACACCTACCAGCTGCAATGCTTCGACGATGCTCCGGTTGAGGATCTCGTCCACGTCTAGCGACTCGGTGACGATGGCCGCCATAACGTTGAGTGCCGATAGCTCGGCCACGCGCCGCTTCAATGCTTCCTCTGCCCGCATGCGCTCACCAGCCATCTTGTTAAAAGCGATTGCGATCTGGCCAAGCTCATCCCCAGATGTCTCCGGCAGACGCACGTTCAATTCACCAACGGCGAAGCGCACAGCGGCAGCTTGCATGCCCAGTACCGGACGGGTGATGGTTCTCGCCAATCCATATGCCAGGGCGGAAGCCAGGGCCAAAGCCAGGATGCTGATGGTGAGGATGTTCCAGCCCAAAGTGTTGACCGGCGCGTAAGCCTCTGCTTGATCCATCTTGACAATCAAGCACAATTGGCGATTCGGCAGCCAACGGTAGACCACGATCGCCGGCACGTTGCGATAATCAACACCATAGGCAACGCCATTGTTATGTTCGAGGCATCTGTTAACCGCCTCGCTATGAATACCGCGCTGCAAAACCGCCGGGTCAGAAACAAAGCGCGGCTGGGTAACAAATAAATTGGATTTATTCACTAAATAGGCATCATCAGTCTGGTTTACCCCTGTGCGCCGCTGAATGATCTCATTGACTTTGTTCAGATTCAAGTAGCCTGCTAAAACGCCCACCAACTTTCCATCACTTGTATTAACAGGCGCGGCTGCCACCATGGCCACTCCTCCTTGGTCGAAGGAGTAATAAATTTCCTGTACATATGGCCCCTGTCTGCCAGAAGTGAAGAAAAGCTGGTTCTCTCTGAACTTGCCCAGATCGCGAGGATTGGTGGACATAACGACCTGTCCTGAATTGGAAGCAAGCACTATCAACGAAAGGAAGTCTTTCCCTTCTCCGGTCCATTTTTCCAGGTATCCCAACTCTGTATTGTGCTCCGCCAAAAGCTCAGCCGTATCTGAAGCGGACAAGTGACTTGCTAAGTGGTTTGTTAAGGAAGGATTTGCGGCGAGCACGATAATATCACGCTGCTTCTCTTCGACCCAGGTCTCCAGCGCGGCTTGTTTCTCGATGGCTTCTGAGAGCAACATGGAGACGGTCGCATTCTGCAAGGCTTTCCGCCCGCTGCTGTAAACCAGGATACTCACAATGGAGAGAACTCCAGCAGCAAAGAGCACAAACACCAGCGTTAATTTGGGAGTGATGCCCCACCGTAGTTTCATTCAGAGCCTCTCGCCTGTTATTTGTAGATTTGATCCAAAAACTGCATCGTGTACACCTGCGTCACATCAAGTCTTGAAGTCAATACGCCCTCCTTACTCATGGTCTGCTCCATGTCAGTCCAAACATCGGGCTTCATCCAGCCGATGTGGTCTTCACCGGTGTTGATTAGTGGCAGGCTGGCGGCCATCTTGGCATTTTCGAGTTCGGCGTTTGCGTCAGGATTATATTTAACAACCATCTGGCCAACCTCGGTGGGATTCTCGATCGCATAAATCCAGCCTTTCAAGGCAGCGCGCAAAAAGCGCAGGGTCAAGTCTGGGTGATTGGCAATAAAATCATCCGTAGTGTAGAGCGTGTCTCCATAGAAATGTACGCCATAATCATCGGGGGAGATGATGTTGACTTCGTATCCAGCCCGTTGCACCACCAGGACCAATGCGGTGATATACGCACCCCACACCGGGACTTCCCCGCTAGTAAAGAGCGCTACATCAGAAGGAAGGTCTACCTCGGTGTATTGGTCGGGAGCGATTCCGACATGGGCTGTCATGGCATGCAGAACCAGAGGCTGGTCACTCACCGATCTGATCTTTTTGCCGACGAAATCCTGAGGGCGGATAATACCCGTGCCGGCAAGAGCAAAAAAGACGGTCGGATTGCGACGGTAGATGGTGGCGATGGCACAGACTGGCTTCCCCTGAGCGCGCAAAGCAATGAGTTCAGTAGCCGCAGCGATACCGAATTGCGCCTTGCCATCCAAGACCGCAGAGATAGGATCAACATTGACGCCACCCGGTAGGAAAGTCACCGCCAGACCTTCCTCAGCAAAATAGCCTTTCTGGTCGGCGGTATAGAGACCGGAGAATTGAGCATCGTGTGTCCATTTGAGTTGCACAGTGACGGGTGCCAGCTCTACCTTGGCGGACTGCGGCGGTGTGCAGGCGAAACAGGTGCCTGCCAGAATTATAAATATAAGGATAAGGTTGAATGATTTAGTGCTGGACATAGGGTGGTTCCTCCATTGCGGAAAATCTCAAGCTGTTTGGTTGGTCAGGTGTAAGCTGCTTCCCTCGTTCCTTATCTTTTGGAGCAATTCGGGGATACGTTCGAAGTCGGACGATTTATCCAGGAAATAATCCGCCCCGTTTTCGAGGCAGCGTTGGCGATATTGTGGGTAGGGGTAGTTTGTCAGGACGATCACTACGGGAGTGGGTTGCTGTTGCTTTATTGTTTTGATCGCCCGGAAGCCTCCGCCGCCGGGCATGCTTATATCGAGTATGATGACGTGCGGTTTTACCTCCCTTGTCATTGCCAGGGTGGAGGGGGTATCTTCTGCCTCACTGATATTCGCGCTATCTATGCAGGTCAGGATCAATGATTTAAGTCGCTGGCGAATTATGGGTTGATCGTCCGCCAGCAGGATTTTAAAAATCCCTTCGTCTGCCATCAGTCAATTACTCCTAAGGGAGCTGTGTGTGGAAAGAGCACACTTCAGTCTAATAATAACGTACAGCAGAGATGACTGTCAGGGTATCAGACGAGGGATATTGGGTTTGTAGGCTAAAGAGAGAGGGAAATGTAGGCTTCTTCCTACAAATGAATCAAACCAGTTCGTGCTCGATGGCGTAACGGATGATGTCGGCGGTGGAATTTAGAGCCAATTTCTCCAGGATACGCTGGCGATAGGTGCTGATCGTCTTGGGGCTGAGGGCCAACTGGTGGGCGATCTCTCCCACCGACTTTCCTGCCCCCAGCAATTGCATCACCTGGTATTCACGATCCGAGAGTGATTCGTGTAGAGGCGCCTCGCTTGGCGCCTTGATTACACTGACCAGGTGTTCAGCTAACGACTGGCTGATGTACTGTCCACCTTCGACAACCCGGCGGATAGCGATGATCAATTCTTCTGGGGCGTTGTCTTTGGTCAGATAGCCGCTTGCGCCGCATTTAAGGGCACGGAGTGCGTACTGCTGCTCAGGGTGCATGCTCAATATCAGCACATGGATGTTTGGATGAGAGGCGTGCAGTTGCGCCAGCACTTCAAGGCCGTTCTGATCGGGCAGAGAGATATCCAGCAACAGGACGTCATACTGCCCCTCGCGCACGAGGCGTAGCACCCCGGCCGCGGTACTGGCCTCTCCTGCCACGAGCATGTCGCTGGTCTCCGCCAGGATCTGTTGCAACCCCCGGCGAAGGATGGTGTGGTCATCTGCGATCAGAACGCGGATCATGTTTATATTTTACCCTGGTTCACGTATCTTGTTCCAACGGCAGGCGCACTTGCACCGTTGTGCCTTTCCCTGGCTTTGCGCTAATCTCCAATCCTCCGCCAAACTGATAAGCACGTTCACGCATTCCCAGCAGATCCAGAGCGGTTGAGGAGTGGATTTCATTCTGCGAGATGCCGCGTCCATTATCACGCACCTGGAGAATAACGTGATCATCTGCCATCTCGAGGTACACATCTACTCGTGTAGCCTCGGCATGACGGGCGACATTCGTTAGCGTCTCCTGCAAGATACGATAGAGGGCGGTGCTCATCTCGCGATTGAGGGGAAGTTCCATGTCAGGAAGGTGAATGAAGATACCCTTTCCATGCCTTGCGCTCCAATCGTTAGCATACCATTCAATGGCCGCATTCAGCCCGAGATCGTCGAGCAAACCTGGGCGCAGGTTAGAAGCGACCTGGCGGGAATACTGGATCAGCTCTTGAAGCATACTCGTCATCACAGCCATCTTCTCTTGTACCTGGGGTTCTGCTGGTGTGATACGAGTAGAAAGCCAGGCTAAATCCATCTTCAAGGCGGTCAGGCTTTGGCCAAACTCATCGTGGATTTCACGGGCGATCGAGGTACGCTCGTCTTCCAACGCGGTCTGCAGATAAGCAGCCAGGGTGCGCAACTCGTCATGAGATGCGCGTACCTGCTGTAATAGAGCCTCTCGTTCAGTTTCCGCCTGTATGCGTTCGGTGATGTCCCTGAGAACCCCTACCCTGACTTTTCGTCCTTTGTATTCCATGTCTTGAGCTCGAATCTCCATCGGAAATTTTGTCCCGTCTTTCCTCAGCCCAACGGAATCGTAATGTCCCCTGCCTCCTATAGCAATCTGTGACCTCATGTATTTTCTGGCTTTGGGAGCGACTAGCAGCGAGATAGTCTGTTTTCCCAGTAATTCGTCTGGTTTGTACCCGAACATCTCGAAGAATTGGTCGTTTGCCCTAAGAAGAACGCCTCCCTCGTGTATAACGATGGCTTCAAACGCTGCCTCAGAGAAGCTACGAAATCGTTCTTCGCTCTCCTGCAATGCCTTTTCAATTTGTTTTTGTTCCGTAATGTCAAAGCTAATACCATCTAACCATAATGGTTCGCCTTGTTCTGAGTAAGTGACACGTCCTCTTTCCGACACCCAGCGGATGGATCCGTCAGCATGGCGGATACGAAATTCGACGATATAGGATTTTTTATCAGCAATGGCTGACTCTATTGCCTGGTGTATCTTTTCTACATCTTCTGGCAGTTCAATGTCTTCAAAGCGAATAGAGCCGTCTAAGAAATCGCTTGCAGGATATCCGCTTATATTCTCGATCTCGGTAGATTGAAGTATTACCCGCCGGGGCGGGGTTGCTTCGCAGCGAAACTCGGAACCCGGTATGTTGTCCACCAGGGTGCGGTATTTTTCCTCACTCTCCTGCAGCGCCTCCTCTGCCCGTTTACGCCCGGTGACGTCTGTTTCTCTCCCCTGGACGCCGATTTGCTGCCCCTGCTCGTCAAGCAAAGGACTCCAGGAGCTCGCGCACCACCTAATCTGCCCATCTTTCCGCACAATCCGAAATTCTTCTGCAAATGCCTTGCCTTGAAACACATCTTCCCACAGAGACATCATTCTGGTAGCATCGTCTGGGTGCAGGTAGTTGATAAAATTCCGGGCATACAATTCTCCTATCGTATATCCGGTTAAAATTTCAAATGTGGAATTAACAAAGATAAGCTGGCGATTCATGTCATAGGCAAAAACCGTATCTCGCAAGTTCTCTGTGATCAGACGAAGCTTGCGTTCATTTTGTCGCAGCGCTGCCTCCGCTCGCCTGCGCTCGGTGATATCAGTGACGACCAGGCACACCCCCGTGGAATCCTCTAGTTGCAGTGGAGAACCCGAAAGCTCCGCCATGATCTGTTTACCGGCGCTCCCAACCAATCCTAGGTCTACTTTGCTCCTCCATTGTACACACTCGCGTAAGAAGGCAGCGCAGCGTTCCCTGTCCGCCTTGGCGATCAAATTTTGTAAAGAACCACCCATCACCTGCGAAAGGTTCAAATCGAGCATTTGAGCAAATTGAGAGTTGCAATATAAGATCGTGCCATCGGTTGATAGTATTAGCGCGGCTACGTTCATGGTTTCGACGATAGCACGGTAACGGCGTTCGATTCCCTCCAGGATGTACACCTGAGCACCTTGCGGGCTTGGCACCACGAATGCATCCACCTCCCCCTGCCGGATGGCCGTGAACGCATCTATGGTTTCTTTCAAGCGGGTTTTCAGATATTCAACCTCAAGCTCCAATTCCTGCTGTCGTTTAGCACTGGTTTTGGTTGCCATTTTTCACTCGGTTTCTGTAAAAATAAAAGATATGCTCCTGTTTGATTCATTTCTCCGACTGAGTGGACTGTGCGGCTGCCGGCACGGCTTTCAAATCCAACCCGAGCAAAATGCGCTCTGTGTCAGACAAATCACCAACGAAACGCCGCAGCGGCAGGGGTAATATCTTGATGAGTGTGGGTGTGGCAATAATGTGGTCACCTTTGGCCAGCATAGGCTGCTGGTAAACGTCGATCACCTCCAGTTCATATTGCCCGGTCAGGTATTCTTCGCAGATCTTCTTGATGTTGGCAATCGCCCGCTCCGATTTTGGCGATGCGCCGATAATATACAGGCGCAGGATGTATTTCTGGGCCGGCTTCGGCTTTTTATATGGATTGTCTGTTTGGGTTTTCATATTCGATTTATCCGTAATTGTATTGCCTCAAAATATTTTTAACCAATATCATTATACAAAAAATTAGCTTGCATGTCAAAACTAGAAAGCATGAAAATTATTGGAAAAAGTCCAGAAATAGTAGAGAAGTCGCTCACCCTAACTCCTTCGTAATAACACTTCAATGATCAACGTTCATATTTCCTAATCTCATCCAAGCAGGTAGGGTGCGTTCTCAACGCACCGTTTTCGATTATCCAATATAATCTCCATATGCCCGAATATCGCCGATCCTTAATTGAAGGCGGCACATATTTCTTTACAGTGGTCACCTACAACCGTCGGCCAATACTCACAAGCACAGAAGCCAGAAAGTTGCTCCGGTCGGCCTGGATGGATGTGTGTGGAAGGTTTCCATTTGCGACGGATGCCGTGTGCCTGCTACCCGATCATATCCACTGCATCTGGACTCTGCCGGATCGAGATATTAATTACTCTGTTCGCTGGAAAGAGATAAAAAGGTTGTTTACCAAAAGCTATTTAGAGCAGATTGGCCCAGGGGATATTCGAAGTGAGTCACGTGTTAGAAGGGGAGAAGCTGCCATCTGGCAGCGGCGGTTTTGGGAACATACTATTCGGGATCAGACCGATCTGAACCACCATTTGGATTATATTCATTACAACCCGGTGAAGCACGGGCTTGTACAAACCGTATACGATTGGCCGTGGTCTAGTTTTCACCGTTATGTTAAAATGGGATATTATGAGACTAATTGGGGGGAAGCGGTTGGCCAGGAAGTAAAAGGGATGGCGTGTGGAGAATAAATAAAAATGGTGCGTCGGCGACGCACCCTACGATCTTGAGCGCCATGAAAAATGCCTGTGCAGTTAGCCTGATACCCAACAATATTCCTATGGAAAAAATACAGATTGAGCGGGTATGGAATCTCAGCCAGATATTCAGGCGTGTATTACCCTTGAGTTAATCATACGGCTTGCGAATGCTTGGTAAAAAATGCCTGGAAAACATCCATCTTACCCCAGTCATCTTTAGCGAGCAGTATCGCCATTTTGCTCATGCAGCTTCTCCTATACCGTAGCTACGGCAACGACTCTCATATAACCTGAAGAAAGCACCCAACGACCAAGAACACCGGCCAACATCTTTTACTGGTTCGGTGGATTGAATGGTTGGAGGGCATTCATTTCAGAAGCAGTTTTGTAAATTTATCTGTGATGCCCCCAAGTTCCTCTATCTTAAGTTCAGCTTCCCAGTTTTTCTCCCCATTCGGGGGCACATTCCAGATTATTAGGCCATCGATATACCCACCCGTTTCTGTAAAACGCAGATTGAAGTGAGCGATGCCATTCCTCAGGTATCTAGCCAATTGCTTTAGGTTCGACACATCCGTGTAGTTGCCGCGAACTCGAGGTATTGGCCACCCCTCCTTCTTCAAGTCAGCAAGCTTTATCTCCGAGATCTTCTCGTAGAACTCCTGCTCAGGAAATACGAGTAGACCGAGCATCGAGTTTATGAGTTGAGTCACTTCGTAAGCTTCTCCGTCGGTCTTTGCCACAGATCGCACCAACTCGAGATTTGATCTGGTGCGCTCAGCGAAGTCTTTGACGAGGTTCTTGTATTCCATTCTTGTTCCTCCAGCTTATTAAATATCTTGCGTTTTTCCCCCTTAAAATCATTGCATATTATTAAGGTTATTAAGTGGTATAACTTAATAAATTTGGTGTATTAAGTTGCATTAAATAAGGATTTATCATCTCGGATATTATGCTGATTTATCTATTTTTATGTTTTTATCATATCCCATACTACATCTCAAGTCAATACACGCCGACGCTCCCGCAACGTCCCTTCCTGGGTCTCAATGATCCCAATCCAAATCCCGTAATCTCATCCAAGATGTAGTAAAATGGACGAAATTCGAATTGTCGAGGTGAACCAATGGATACTCTAATCGAAGATGTATTTGCTCGCCAAATTTTAGACTCGCGTGGTAATCCCACCATTGAAGTTGAGGTGACCCTGGCCGATGGAACCTGGGGACGGGCCGCAGTGCCCTCTGGGGCTTCCACCGGTGTCCACGAAGCTTTGGAGCTGCGCGATGGCGATAAGACCCACTATGGTGGTAAAGGTGTACTTAAAGCCGTAGAAAATGTCAATGGGCCAATCTCAGAAGCGTTATATGATGTGGACGCTACCGAGCAAAAGGCGGTTGACGCCATGTTATTGGAACTGGATGGCACCCCTAATAAATCCAAGCTGGGAGCAAATGCCATCCTGGGCACCAGCCTGGCCGTAGCCAAAGCTGCCGCCAGTTCTTTGAGCTTGCCGCTCTACCGCTATATCGGCGGGGTATATGCCCATGTTTTACCGGTGCCGATGATGAATATTCTCAATGGCGGGGCGCACACCGGCTGGCAGTCAACCGACGCCCAGGAATTCATGGTCATGCCGCTCGGCGCACCCTCGTTTTCTGAAGGCTTGCGCTGGGGGGTAGAGATTTACCACGCCCTCAAGGCTGTCCTCAAAGACCGCGGCTATACCACCCTGGTCGGCGATGAGGGCGGCTATGCGCCTGCACTGAAAGCCAACGCCGAGGCTGTTGAGGTGATCCTGGCAGCGATTGAGAAGGCAGGTTATAAAGCCGGGAAAGATGTAGCTATCGCGCTAGACCCGGCTGCCTCCGAATTTTATGATGAGCAAGCCAAAGTGTACAACCTGCGAAAAGAAGGAAAGAAACTGACCAGCGCTGAGATGGTCACTTTCTGGAAATCCTGGGTGGATCAATACCCGATTGTCTCGATTGAAGATGGGTTGGCACAGGACGATTGGGAGGGGTGGAAGCTGTTGACCAAAGAGCTGGGTAACCGCATCCAGATTGTAGGGGATGACCTGTTGGTAACCAATCCGGAGCGCGTGCGCCGCGCCATCAAAGAGAAAGCCGCCAATGCCCTGCTGGTTAAACTGAACCAGATTGGCTCACTGACCGAGACGATTGAAGCAGTCCAGGCCTGTGTCCAGGCTGGATGGCGGGCGGTCACCTCCCACCGTTCTGGCGAGACCGAAGACAGCACGATTGCCGACCTGGCGGTGGCGCTCAACATGGGTCAGATCAAGACCGGCGCGCCGGCGCGCTCAGACCGCGTGGCAAAATATAACCAGTTGCTGCGCATTGAAGAAGACCTGGGCAGCAGAGGGCACTATGCCGGTTGGGACGCGCTCAAGCGTTGAAGAAAAACATTGTTTGAGATCATCTTTCTAGGCACTTCAGCCTCCGCGCCGTCGATTCACCGTGGTCTTTCGGCCCAGGTGGTCAAGCACGACGAACATCGCTTTTTGATCGACTGCGGAGAAGGAACCCAGCGCCAGATTTTACAATCTGGCCTGGGTTTCCGGCGTCTTAACCGCATCTTGATCACGCATGGGCATCTGGATCATATCCTCGGCCTGGGAGGTCTGCTTTCCACATTTATGCGTTGGGAGACAATGGATGAGTTGGAAATCTTCGCTGGACGATGGGCGCTGGAGCGCATCCAGGATTTGTTATTTGGCGTGGTCCTGCGCAAGGCAACCCCTCCCATAGACATCCGGCTACGGGAGATCCAGCCTGGGGTATTTTTTGAGACCGAAGATTTCAGCGTCACGGCTTTCCCGGTCGATCATCGCGGCCCAGATTGTTACGGTTTCCTGTTTGATGAAAAAGCACGGCGTCCTTTTCTGCCGGAAAAAGCCGAGGCGCTTGGTATCCCTCCCGGCCCCTGGCGCCGAGCTATGACAAGGGGACAAAGTGTGACCCTGCCCGATGGTCGCCAAATCCATCCCGATGAAGTGCTTGGCCCGGAACGCCCTGGTACGCGCCTGGTATTCAGCGGGGATGCCGCTGACACAAGGGGGATGGAGGAGTTCACTCGCTCCGCCGACGTGTTGGTCTGTGAGGCCACTTATCTTCAGGAGGATGTAGATATGGCGCTCCAGTTCGCCCACCTGACTGCGCAGCAGGCTGCTGAGTTGGCCCTCCAGACCGGGGTCAGTCATCTGATCCTGACCCATATTTCACGCCGTTATCGTGAGCGGGATGTGCTGGCGGAGGCGCGGGCTATTTTTCCCAATACCTTCGTCGCTCGGGATTTTGATATTTACCAGATACGTCGCGGCGAGTGCCTCAAGGCCGAGAACTTATCACAGTAATATCTAAAACAATAGATCATTTTGAAAACGTCATGCAAGCGACTTCCTGTCGCCAACCGCACAGCAGCAAAGCATCTATTAAAAGCTGGAGAATTCCTGGCCTGGGCTTTCATTTTCGCCCTGGCTTACTCTCAATCTGTTTTATTTACATCTAACCAGAACCAGTATTTCCTGCATGGCCTGGCAAAAGCTGGATTTGGTTATCTTAGAGAAGACTGGCTTGCCAACACCCAGGATCCCACCCCGCTTTTCAGTTTGTTAGTCTATATGACTTATCACTTGCTCAGGAGTGAAGCCGTCTTTTATCTTTATTATCCTTTGCTCATGGGCGTGTATCTCTACAGCATTGTTGGTATCGTAAAACAGGTAATCCCAGGCTTGGTGGATTCCAGGGTCAAAACCCTGTCATTTTACACCCTGGTTGTTGTCATCCATTCAGCCGCCATCCGCTATTTACTATTGCGGGGGTTGGGTACAAATTGGGAATATTTATTAGAGGGGGGTGTTGCCGGGCAGCGACTGTTGGGCAATGTGCTCCAGCCAAGCTGCTTTGGAGTTTTCCTGGTCTTCTCGATTTATCTCTTTTTACGCGGCCACCCCTTTTGGGCTGTCACAGCCGGGGTGTTGGCGGCAGCGTTTCATCCTACCTACCTGTTAAGCGCTGCTTTCCTTACTACGGCTTATTTGCTGGTGACTTATCTTGAGCACCAGGATATCCGTAAACCCCTGTACATAGGTTTGCTGGCGCTTTTATTGGTTTCACCGGTTGTGGCTTTTGTATACGCTACGTTTTGGGGCTCAGACCCGGCAGCCACCGCCCAGGCCCGCGATGTCATGGCGAATTACAGACTGCCTCACCATACCTGGATCAGCCAGTGGTTCGACCTCAGTGTGATTGTCCAGGTTTTGTTGGTTTTGGCGGCTTTATATATCCTGCGCAAGAGCCGCCTGTTTTGGATCATGCTGTTACCCTTCCTGATGGTGGTGGCTCTGACCCTCTTACAGGTCTTCCTGCAAAATGATAACCTGGCTTTGCTATTCCCCTGGCGCTTTTCGGTTGTCCTCGTGCCGCTTTCTACCTGTATCGTTACGGCCAGGCTGCTTTCGAAGATGTTTGAACACTCTCCTTTCGATCAGACCCGATTTAGTAACATACAGGACAAATTCCTGGTTGGAATTGGCTCGGCTATCCTGCTGAGCTTGATGGTCATTGGGGTTGTTAAATTCAGTTTAAACCTGAGGGAAAAGCAAAGCGGACCAGAGCGGGCAATGATGTCCTTTGTGGCTCAAAATAAGTCTCATGGACAGTCTTATCTGATTCCCATCAAAATGCAGGATTTCCGGCTGGCGACAGGCGCCCCGGTTTTTATCGAATATAAATCTATCCCGTACACGGACCGCGAAGTAATGGAATGGTATAGCCGTATCCTCAAAGCCAGTCGATTTTATCGCACCACCATACCCAATACCGTCTGTGACTTGCTGGCGCGGTTCGCTATGGATTATGGTATTACGCATGTGGT
>Ga0315284_10002163_pt1 | contig 28200 bp, 16 predicted proteins | sample YL17G09_16_MG_FD_203696 | JGI IMG/M metagenome (GOLD analysis project Ga0315284, IMG submission 203696) | Sediment microbial communities from Yellowstone Lake, YNP, Wyoming, USA - YL17G09_16 | ecosystem: Environmental > Aquatic > Freshwater > Lake > Sediment | place: USA: Wyoming | collected...
GGGCGCCGCCCGCCGCGGGGGGGGGGCGGGGGGCGGGCGGGGCCGCCCTCAAACGGGCGGTCGCGGACTTGAGGCTGGCGCTGGAGTGCGCGTCCCCGGGCGACAAGGAGACCGTGTCGGCCAAGCTGGGGGAGGCGGAAGCCAAGGCCAGGGAGGCGGGCGGGCAGGGCGGAGGAGCCCCGGCCGGGCATTCCTCGTCCGATGAGGAGGTGGTGGTGGAGGAGGTGGTGCCCGCCCCGCCCGCTGCTCCCGCCGCCGCTCCGTTTGCCTTCCCTCCCGGCGGCCTGGGCGGCGGGGTTGGGTCGGGCAATGCGGCCCAGGCCGCCCAGATGCGGGCCTTTGCGACCGCCCTGCGGGCCGACCCGAGCCTGAAAGAGAAGATGCAGGCGGCCGCCAAGGGGATGAGCCCGGCAGACCTGGCCGCGGCCGCCGTTTCTGCGGGCGGGGTGGCGCCGCCACCGGAAGCCCTGACGCCGGGCGCGATGGCGGCCGCCGCGGACGCCATGAGTTCTATGTCTCCAGAACAGTTGGAAGCGATGGCGGACGCGTTGGACGGGATGGGCAGGCGTGGGGGTGCGACGACGGCGATGGCGGCCGCCACGACCTCCGCTCCGAGCGGCGCCCCTCCTCCTCCTCCGCCGCCCGACCTGTCGCACCTCATGAAAGACCCGGCCATGGTCAAGCAGGCGGCCGCCTTCTTGAAAGGCATGGACCCGGCCACCCTGGCCGCGATGAGCGGCGGGGCGGTGAGCGAGGCGACGGCGGCGGCAATGAAGGAGAAGCTGGGCGGCATGAGCGAGGAGGCGCTCGCCAAAATGATCGGGGCGGCGCAGAAGGTGCAGGCGGTGGCGGGCGCGGCGCGAGCGGCGCGGGCGCGGGTGGCGTCGGCGCCCGCGTGGGTGTTGTGGGCTGTGGTGGTGTTGGTCGTGGCGGTGGTGGGCCGGGCGTTGGGGTGGTTGTGAGATGGATGTTTACCACTAACGGCCGCACTCTGCTCTTTTTCCTCTCTCGCCGCCCACGCACACGCACGCCCACTCCCACGCGTGCACTCCTCTCCCTGCGTGCGTGTGTGTGTATCTCCTCCACCATCGCATGCTGGTGCACGGCCTGGCCCGGCCGCACCGCGGTGAGTGTGTGCACGGTTCGCAGAGAGAATTGCGAGCGACGGCCGCGGCCCCCTGGCCAGCCGTCTCCGCTCGCGCTCGACTCCGTCTCACTTCTTTTTCTCTCTTTATCTCAGTGACGCGCCCTCCTCCTCCCTCCACCACCCGCTGCTCCACGGCGGCCACGGCGCCCGCCCGCCTGCCCTCCTCTCTGTCGTCCCTCGTCCGCCGGTGGGCGGTGACAGCGGGCGCTTCAGCTCGGTCTTCTTCCCTGCCATTGGTTCCGTCAGTTTCGTCGTCGCCGAGCCGCGCTTGGTCTGCCCGCGCCGCATCCTCCTCATCTGCTCCCGCCTCCTCCTCCTCGTCGACTGGATACATGGCGGAAGACCTGGGCTTGAATGGTGAGATAGGGAGAGCGAGTGAGCGAGAGAGAATGGAAGGAACAGGCGGCATTCGCAACCTTTCTCGCTCTCTCGATCGCCTAACCCTCTCCCCCCCTCTCTCCCCTCCCCTCCTCCTCATTCAGACCTGGAGCGCCAGGCCACCGGCGGCCCGCGCGTCCCTTCCATCCGCTCCGAGCTCCGCACCGCCTTCTCTACCGCCATCGCGGCTGCCTTCCCCGACCTGGTGGCGGGCGCCCCCGCCCACGCGGCCCTGGAGGCGACCAGGGAGGCAAAGCACGGGGATTACCAGTGCAACGCGGCAATGGGCCTCTTTGGCCGGGGCAAGGCCACGCCCAGCTTCCCCTGCAAGTCTCCGCGGGAGGTCGCGACCGCCATCGTGGGCGCCCTGCCGCCCACGCCCCTCCTGGCCGGCACCCCCGGCCTGGCGGGCCCCGGGTTCATCAACTGCGTCATCGACCGGCGCGTGCTGGCCGCGCGCGTCAAGGCCATGCTGGTGCACGGCCCGGCCACCTGGGCCCCGTCCCTGCCGGCCACCCGGGCGGTCGTCGACTTTTCCTCGCCCAACGTGGCCAAGGAGATGCACGTCGGCCACCTGCGGTCCACCATCATCGGCGACACCATTGCCCGCACCCTCGAATTCTGCGGGGTGGACGTGTTGAGGCTCAACCACGTCGGCGATTGGGGCACGCAGTTCGGCATGCTCATCCAGCACATGGCGGAGACGCACGCGGGGGGCCTGGAAGCCGTGGGCGATGCGGACGTGGCCGACCTACAGGCCCTGTACAAGGCGTCCAAAAAACGGTTCGACGCGGAGGAGGACTTCAAGGCGCGCGCGCGTGAGGCGGTCACACGCCTCCAGGGCGGCGACCCGGGCGCGACCGCGGCCTGGCGCACCATCTGCGCAGCCTCCCGCAAGGAGTTTGAGGCGATCTACGACCGCCTGGGCGTGACCCTGACGGAGCGGGGCGAGTCCTTTTACAACCCGCTGCTGGCGGACCTGGTGAAGGACATGGAGGGCGCGGGCGTGGCGGTCGAGGACGCGGGCGCCAAGGTGGTGTGGGTCGACGGCCACGAACACCCGCTGATCATCCAGAAGTCGGACGGGGGCTTCGGGTACGCGACGACCGACCTGGCGGCCCTGCGCCAGCGCGTGGCCGACGAGAAGGCGGACTGGGTCATCTACGTCACGGACGCGGGCCAGGCCAGCCACTTCAAGATGGTCTTTGCAGCCGCTGAGCGGGCTGGGTTTGTGCCCAGCCAGAAGGGCGGGGCCGGCGCGCCGCCGCCCTCCACCCGCATCGACCACGTCGGCTTTGGCCTGGTGCTGGGCGCCGACGGCAAGCGCATCCGGACCCGGGATGAAGGCGCGGCCGTGCGCCTGGTGGAGCTGCTGGACGAGGCGGTCAGCCGGGCGGGGGCGGCCATCAGGGAGCGCGACCCAGGCGCGGCCCCCGACCGCGTCGAGGCGGCTGCCAAGGCGATGGGGTTTGCGGCCGTCAAGTACGCCGACCTGAAGAACAACCGGTCCACCAACTACAAGTTCAATTTCGATGACATGCTGGCCCTCCAGGGCGACACGGCGGTCTACCTGCTGTACGCGCACGCCCGGATCGCCGCGATCGCGCGCAAGGCGGGCAAGGACGTCGGCGGGCTCGCGCGGGACCCGTCCATCCCCATCGACCTGGGCACCGACGCCGAGGCCGCCCTCGCCCTGCACCTGACCCGCCTGCCGGAGGCCATCGAGGACATGGCCGCCGACCTGGCGCCCAACCGGCTGACCGAGTACCTGTACGGCCTGACAGAGGCCTTCAACGGCTTCTACACGGAGTGCAAGGTGGTCGGCGACCCGGCGGAAGCGTCCCGCCTGCAGCTGGCGGAGGCGACGGCTGTGGTCATGCGCACGGTGATGGGGTTGCTGGGCATTACGCCGCTGTACCGGATCTGAATGTGTGTGTGTGTGCGAGAGAGTGAGAGGGGTGGTGGAGGGAGGTGATGCTGCGTGCGCAGAGGAGAGGATGGATGGATGAAGAGAGGGCAAAAAAAAAAAACCCAGGCGCACTCTTCTTCTATCTCTTCGGTGTCCGCTATCATGCCGGCCCCGCCTCCCAATGCCGCGCTCGCCTCCTCCTCGGCGTCTGGTGCCTTGGGCGAGGCTCTGATTCCCACGATCAACCGCCTGCACGACATCTTCAGCACGGTGAGAGAGAGAGAGAGAGAGAGAGAAAGCGCGCAGCCGAGAAAGCGCTGCATGCGTGCAACAAGAGTTGATGAATGGGGCGCTCTCGCAGAGTGCCTACAGCGAGCCTGCTCCTTTCCGCCAACGTCCCTTGGACGGTATAACACCACCGTGGCTATGCAGTGTGGTATAAATTGGCGCGAGGCGAGGTGCTGGTTACTGGGGCGGACGCGCTAAACGGGAGGCCGTCTGCTCGCGCCGCGCCGCGCTCCTTCACTCCTCTCCTTCGTCACAACACACAACCAGGTCGACCTCGACCTCCGGGTCGACCTGCCCCAGGTCGCGGTCGTCGGCTCCCAGAGCGCGGGCAAGTCGAGCGTGCTGGAATCGCTGGTGAGTGAAAGAGGAGAGACGAGAGAGGAGGAGCGCGCCGTCGCCGCGCTGGCCGACCGCCACAACAACCCTCCACTCCTCCACTCACACTCTCCTGTCTTTCCGCCTAGGTCGGCCGCGACTTCCTCCCCCGCGGCCCGGACATCTGTACCCGCCGCCCGCTCATCCTCCAGCTCGTCCGGTCTGGCAGCGCCGCGGACGGGGGTGGTGGGAGTGGTGAGGGCGGCAGCGAACACGAAGAGTGGGCCGAGTTTTTGCACCGCCCGGGCCACCGCTTTACGGATTTTGGGGCCGTGAAAACAGAAATAGAGGCGGAGACAGCGCGCGGGGCGGGCTCAAACAAGGGCATCTCGGACGCGCCCATCCGGCTGAAGATCGTGTCGCCGCACGTGCTGTGAGTCGAGAGCTTTTTGGGGAGAGCCACCAGGAGTGAGGAGAGAGCGTTTGCCCCCCTTTTCCATCCTCAACACACGCGCTCTCATTTTTATCTTTCCTTTTGAAAAAAAACCACCCTGCACAGTACGATGACGCTCGTCGACCTGCCCGGCATCGCCCGCCTGCCCGTCGGCGACCAGCCCCCCGACGTCGAAGCCCGCACGGCGGCCCTGTGCCGGGCCTACATCGCGCCCGCCTCCACCGTCATCCTGGCCGTCACGCCCGCCCACTGCGACCTGGTCACCTCGGACGCGCTCCGCCTGGCCCGGGACGCGGACCCCAGTGGGTGCCGCACCCTGGGCGTGCTCACGAAGGCGGACGTCATGGAGGCGGGCACGGACGTGGCGGGCCTGCTGGCCGGGGTGGGCGGGCCGGTGCCCCTGGCGCTGGGGTACGTGGCCGTCGCCAACCGGGGGGCGGCCTTCAAGGCCGGCGCGGCGTCATCGGCATCCTCGCCCTCGCTGCGCCCCGCGCGCGCGGCCGAGGCCTCCTTTTTCGCGGCCCACCCGGCCTACGCGGGCTTGGGCGACCGGTGCGGGGCGGGGTCCCTGGCGGCCCGCCTGAACGCCGTCCTGGCGGACGCGGTGCGGGGGGCCGTGCCCCACCTGCGGGGCGGCCTGGAGGCCGCGGCGGCCGCCCGGGCGGCCGAGCTGGCCGCCCTGGGCGACGCCCCGCCAGGCGCGCCCGGCGGCCCCTCCCGCGGCGCGTCCCTCCTCCGCCTCATCGACGCCTACGCGTCCCGCTTCACCGCCGCCCTGCAGGGCGGGGGCGGCCACGAGGGCGGGGACATGCTGCCCCTGACCGAGCTGGCGGGCGGGGCCCGCGTGCGGCACGTGTTCCGGGAATCCTTCCTGCCGGCGCTCCACACGGCGGGCGCGGCGGGCGCCGACCTCCTCTCCGACGCGGCCGTCCGCACCGCCATCCGCAACGCGGGCGGCGTGCGGGGCAGCCTGCTGATCCCGGACGCGCCCTTTGAGGCCCTGGTCAGGCGGGCGACCGCCCGCTTGCTACCGCCCTCCCTGGCCTGCCTGGCGGCCGTCCGGTCGGAGTTGGCCCGCCTCGGGGCGCTCGCGGCCTCCTCGCCCGACCTGCGCCGCTTCCCCGCGCTGTCGGCCGCGCTGCGCCGCGAGGTGGCGGCCCTCATCGACGCGGGCGCTGGGCCTGCAGAGCGCATGATCCGGGACCTGGTCGCCTGCGAGCTGGCCTACATCAACACGGACCACCCGGCCTTTTGCGGGGGCGGGGCGGCGGTGGCCGCGGTGATGGAGCGGAGGGCGCGCGAGAAGGACGCGGCCCGCGGGGGTGGGGGTGGGGGTGGGGGTGGGGGTGGGGCGGTGACGCCGGGGCCGGGCAGCAGCAGCGGCGCCGCCCCGCCTGCTGCGCCTGCTGCTGTGGCCGCCCTACACCAGGCTCCTGCCTTCCCCTCCCCCGCGCCGGGCTTGAAGGGCGCCCTCCGGCCGAGCCCGCCGGTGGGGATCAACCGCGGCGGCGGCGGCGGCGGCGGGGGCGGCCGCAACCGCCGTGTCTCTTCTGCGGGTGCTGCGACGATGGCCGGCGCCGCCGACGACCCGTCATCCACCAACCCCGGTCCGGGGCCCTGGTGGACCAATGCCTGGCGTAGTGGCGGGCGGGCGGCAGCAGCCGGCGCGCCGGAGGAGCCACAGGCGGCCGGTCCGTTGTCCTCCTGGGACGTGGCCGGGGCAGACGGCGAGCATGCTGAGCCCTCCGCGTCCTTTTTGCCTCCCCTGCCCGCCACGCTCACCGTGCCGTCCGCCCCGCCCTCCGACGCGGAGGCGGTGCAGGTGGAGGTCACACGCACGCTGGTGCGGGAGTACCTGGCCATCGTGGTGACCCACCTGGCGGACGCCGTCCCCAAGGCAGTCATGCACTTCCTGGTTGCGGGCGCGGCCAGGGGCTTGCACGCCCACCTGGTGCGGTCGCTGTACAGGGAGGAAGCAGTGGAGGCCCTCACAGCGGAGGCGCCGGGTGTGGCGGGAGCGCGGGCGCGGGCGGCCCGGGCGCTCGGGGCGGTGCGGGCCGCGCTGGCCGCGCTGGACGGCCTCCCCGCGGCGCTGGACGCGGCCGCGGGGGTGGGTGGGCAAGGCGGCGGCGGCGGCGCGCGCGCGCCCGCGGGCGGCGCGGCCTGGCCCGCCGGCCCCAACAAGCCCCGCCCGGCCGCGCAGCCCGCGTCCGCGCCCGCGCTCGCGCCTGCCTCCAAAGCCGGCCGGGCTGGGGGTGGGGTGGTGTCCCTGGCCGCGACGGCGGTGGCCTTCCCCCCCCGCGCCCGCCCCGCCTCGCCCTCCATGGACGGCGCGGTCGCGTCCGGCGCCGGCGCGGGGGGCGGCGCCGTCCGGGCGGGGCGGGGCGGGTCGTCCGCCCTGACGGCGGCGGCCCGGCTGGCCACCTTTGCAATGGAGGGCGGGGAGGGCGGCGGGCGTTGAGGGAGTGTGATGTGAAAAATGTGGATGGTAGAGAGGCTGGAGAAGCAGCAGGTTGAGAGTTTTGCAAAAGGACAAGGTGTGGTGTCTCTCTCTCTCTCTCTCCCTCACTCTCCCATCCCAGTCGGCGACCCGGACGCCTGCGGGCGAGCCTCCGCCGCGGGCGCCGGGTCGGCGGGCGCCCTGGTCGCCTGCCGGGGCGGGGTGCGGCTCCGCCGGCGGTCGCGCGAGCGCGAGCGCGACCCCGCCCGCCGCCGGGAGCCACCGCCGCCCCGCCGGTCCTCCCTCGACCTGGAGCGTGAGCGTGACGGCGACCGACGCCGCCGGTGCCGCCGGTCGGGTGAGTGGGACCGCGACCGGTGGCGGCGCCGGTCGGGCGAGTGCGAGCGGCGGCGGCGGCGGTAGGGGGAACGGGAGCGGGAGCGCGAGCGCTGCCTCGACCAGCCGCCCCCCCCCCCCCCGCCGCCCCACCGCCCGCCGCCACCGCCGCGCCCCGTATCCGCGGCTCGCATCTCCTCCGGCTTCTTGCGACCCGACTTGGCAAATGCACAAGTCAATAGGCGCCCACCCAGGGTGGAGCCGTGGAGCACGCCCACGGCCGCCCGGGCGTCGCCCTCGCTCTCAAACTTGAGGAAGCCGAACCCTTTCGGGCGCCGGGTGTGGTGGTCCATGGGCAGGTACACGTCGCTTGGGGCGGGCGCGCCCAGGCCGGCGGCGTGCGCGCGGACGTGTTCGGCCCGGGTCGGCCCCTCCAGGCCGCCGTGGGGAAGGTTGCGCAGAAGCACTGAGAGCCCGCCTGCGTCCGCGCCCTCCACGGGCGGCAGAGGGGCGCGCCCGCCGTCACCGCCACCGCTGCCCGGGGAGCGCGGCAGAGGGGCACGCCCGCCATCGCCGCCATTGCTGCCCGGGGAGCGCGACCGGCGACCGTCGCTGCCCATGAGAGAGAGAGAGAGAGGGTGAGACAATTGGCGAACGAAAAAATGAAGAGGCGTTGGCAATAGTTCTATCACACTTCTCTTTTCTTGAGAGTCGACATCAAACGGTCACCACCACCTGCAGCGATCGACGCACACACCCTCAATACACACGCGCACCTTGCCTCGCTCGCGCGGCAGAGGCAGTGAGGCGTGTGAGAAGAGAAAAGAAAGGGCAAAAAAAAATCATGGCTGCCGCCGCCCCCCCTGCCGCCTCGACTGCCGCCCCCGCTGGGCCCCGCCTCCGCTTCTGTCCGGAGTCCAATGACTTGCTGTACCCTCAGGAGGACAAGGAGCGCAAGGTGAGAGAGACCGGGATGGTGGAGAAAGCAGAGGAGGGCGCAGATCGGAGGCCAGACTCCGAAATCGGAGGCCAGACCCCTAAAACCGACCTGCCCCGCATCAACCCTCACGCCCTCTCTCCAACCTCCCGACTCCCCCTTTCCTCCCCTCTAGGTCCTCACCTTTGTTTGCCGCAACTGCGGGTACCGGGAGGACGCCCCACCCTCCGCCTGGTGCGTGTACCGCAACGAGATCACACACTCCGCCCGGGAGCGCACAGTCTTCATCCAGGACGTGCGGGCGGACCCTACGCTGCCGTGCACGCGCGACGCGGCCTGCCCGGCGTGCGGGCATGAGGAGGCGGTCTTCTTTTCCGCGCCGTCGGAGGAGGGGATGACCCTGTACTTCACGTGCACGGGGTGTGGGCACCGGTGGCGGGACTATGTGTAGCAAAAGAGAAAAATAAGACCTACTGCACGGAAACAGACGGAGAGAAGCGAGAGAGGCCCCACACTCCGGCGTTTCTGTTTTTCTGTCTTTCTTTCTCTCCGACACGCCTCACGTACCGATGTGGCGCCCGGCCGCGACCCTCCTACTGGCCGTCCTGGCGGTTAGCAGTGCCGCCGGCGAGCTGGATGGCATTGGCACCTATTATGGCGGGGCCCCGGTGCGTTTGTTCACCGGCGGGTGAGCCGCCAGGAATGCGCCGCTTGTTGTTGCGCCCGGGGCCGACGGGCGCAGCCTTTCTGCCCCTTTCTTTCCACTCAGAACACTATCTGGGAGATATGATTTGCTAGCGAGGGCAGGTTGAGAGTATTGTAGCCTCATGCAGAGAGTGCCCGCGGCTCGCGGAAGGAGAAAAAAGAGCGTGCCCGACACAACGGGGTTGCCAGCGTCGTCGCCCGTCCCCGACCCCCTCCCATCCGACCTCTCTCCTCTCTCTCTCTCCCTTTCACTTTTAGGACAAAATGGATCCCGCCAAAGCCTCCTTTGGCCTGGTCGACGGCGCCTGTGGGTACGGCCCCCTCTCCAAGGACGGCAACGGTTCCGTGTGGCCCTTTTGGAACACGGCCTCCATTTCGTCCGACTTCAAAGGCGCGGCCAACGGCAACAAGGGCGGGTGCGGCATGTGCCTGCGCGTCACCTGCGCGGACGCCAAGTGCAAGGCGGGCGCCCAGCCCGTCATCCTGACGGTCGTGGATGAGTGCCCCACGTGCGGCCCGGACCAGATCAACATGCACGTGTCCGTCTTTTCGGATTACCTGGCCGCGCCCGGGGACGGGCGGGTCGCCATCAGGTACGCGCCCGTGCCCTGCTCCCCCTCCGCCAACATGTCGGTGCGCGTCACGGACGTCCGGTCCAGCGCGGGCGGCTACATCCGCCTGGTCCCCATGGCGGTGGCGGGCGATGGGACGGTCTCTTCCATCCAGGTCCGGCCCACGGGCACCAATGACTGGGTGTCCGGCAAGAACAACTATGGCGTCTCCTGGGAGTTCAACAAGTTCGGCGAGTCCGGGCCGCTGGACGTGCGCGTGGTCGGCGCGCCCGGCAGCCGCGCGGTGGAGGCCCAGGGCGCCGTCGGGTCCCTGGCCAAAAAGACGTTTGGCACGGGTTTCCAGGTCAACCAGGGTGAGACCGCGCCCGCTCCGGCGCCCGCTGCGATGCCCGCTGCGACGCCCGCTGCGACGCCTGCTGCGACGCCTGCTGCGACGCCCGCGCCCGCCCCCGCTGCCCCTGCTGCTACTCCCGCGCCCGAGGCCACGCCGGCAGCCCCGGCCCCCACGGAGGACCCGAAGAAGGAGGCGGAGGCGGCCAAGAAGGAAGCCGAGGCCGCCAAAAAAGAGGCGGCGGCCGCGAAAAAGGAGGCGGAGGCGGCCAAGAAGGAGGCTGAAGCCGCCAAGAAGGCAGAGGCCGACGCGAACAAGAAGGCGGAAGACAAGGTGATCGCGGACGCGGCCAAGGCGGCGGCGGCCGCCAAGGCGGCGGACAAGCCCGCGCCCGCGCCGAAAGCCCCCACCCCCGCGCCCACGCCCAAGGCGCCGCCCGCGCCCGCGACGGGGTCCCTGGCCCTCAAGGACTCTGGCGCCGCGCCGTTGGTCGGGTCGGAAGCCATCAACGCCGTCCTGTCCGGGACGGGGATCGGGACGGTGTGAGCGAGTGACAATCAAAACAAGGAGACCTGAGGGAGAGGAAGAGTGGGGCTGCTGCGGTCACCCACAACGAATGATTTTGTGAGCGTGATTTTGTTTAAAATTGGGGCCTCTGCTGTGTCGCTGCCTTGCCCTTTGCGACCGTGACAAGTGGGGAGTGTGGAGCATAAAGTAAGCTGCGGGCTTCATTCATACACGCACCAATTCCCCATTCCTTCTCCCCCATCCAGTCCCATCCCCCTCAACCCTCCCCGCACCCACTCCGCCTGAACGGTCGAACACACACACACACACGCACACACACACCTCTTCTCTCTCACGCCGGCATCGGCGCCCCCACCCCCACCCCCCCCTCCCCGGCGCCCTCTGCCTCGGAATCCGAGCCGGACTCCTCATCCATCGTGTACCCGTAGCCGAGGCTGACCCGGGGCGCGCCCGGCCCGCCCCCGCCACCCAGTCGCTCCCCGTCCGCGCCCGCCGCCGCCAGAGCCTGCAACTCGGACAGGTGCGTCCGCCGGAAGTTGGAGATGGCGGCCTGCACTTCCTCGGGCGGCAGCTTCAGCTGGGACAGCACCGCGGACGCCAGCTGGAGCGAGGGCTCCAGCGTCTCGGGCACGACCGCCGTCGCGCCTGCCTTCTCCAGGTTGAGGCCATGGTCGACGTCGTGGGCGCGCACGTACGTCTTGACGTTGGGGTAATGCTTGTTGAGGGCCCAGACGGACCGGTAATTGGCGCCGGGCGTGTCCAGAGTGATGACCGCGCAGGCGGCGGCGCCCGCGCCCAGGGAGTGCAGGACGGCGGGCGACCCGGCGTCGCCAAAGTAGACGGGTAGGTCGAGGGCCTTCCCCGCGGCCACCCGGTCCACGCGCACGTCCACCGCGACAAAGGGGATCAGCCGTTCGGCCAGCAGCTGGGCGATGATTTGGCCGACCCGCCCGAAGCCCGCAATGATGACGTGGCCGCGCAGGGAGCCCGACTCGTCCTCCGAGGGGGCCAGCGCGCGCATGTCGGTCGTGTCGAAGGCCCGCCCCGCCCGGGCGCCCACCTCCGCCAGCAGGGGGACCAGGGCCATGGAGAGGGCGACGACGAGGAAGAGCTCCCGCACGACGGGCGGGGTCAGCAGCCCCACGGCCTGGGCCTCCCCAAAGGCGACAAACGCAAACTCGCCGCCCGATGCGAGCAACAAGCCCGCGCGCGCGGCCACCAGGCGGGACAGGCCAAAGGCCGGACCGAGGGCGGCCATGATGGCGGCCTTGCCCGCCAGCAGGACCGCGATGCCCGCTGCGATCACTTGGGCCCGGTTCAGGAGGAGCCCCACGCTGATCTCCATGCCGACCGTCATGAAGAAGAGCCCCATCAGGAGGCCCTTGTAGGGCGCGATGTCCGATTCGACCTGGAGCGCAAACTCCGTCTCGGCCAGCAACAGGCCGGCCAGGAAGGCGCCCAGGGCCAAAGACAGGCCCGCGATCTGGGTCAGGACGGACGTGCCCAGGACGACCAGGAGCGTCGTCGCGGCGAAGACGTCCGCGTTGCCCAGGTCGGCGACCCGGCGGTAGATGGGGCGGAGGATGACGCGGCCACCCGCGATGATGGCGACGATTGTGGCGACCGCCTTCACGGCGGCCAGGCCCAGCGCCCGGCCGATGGCGGCCGCCCCCGCGGCCTCACCCGTCGGGGAGGGGGCGAGGAGCGGGATCAGCATCAGCAGGACGACGACGGCCAGGTCCTGGAGGAGGAGGACGGCAAAGGTGGCCCGGCCGTGGCGGGAGCCAGACTCGCCCCGGTCTTGCAGCACCTGCATCGCGACAGCTGTGGAGGACAGGGCCAGCCCGCCACCCAGCACGATGGCGGGCGGCCCACCCAGGCCACACGCCGCGGAGACCACCCACGCAATAGCGGCCAGGGAAGCGGCGACCTGGGCGGTGCCCATGCCGAACACGTACTTTTGCATCGACCGAAGGCGTTCCAGGGAGAGCTCCAGGCCAATGTTGAAGAGCAGGAAGACGACGCCTAGTTCGGCCAAATGCCGCACGCCCGCGACGTCCCGGATGATGCCGAGCGCGTGCGGGCCGATGGCGGCGCCGCCGACCAGGAAGCCCAGGACGGGCGACCCGCCCGGGATGCGGCAGACAAGGGGGACGGCGATGACGGAGGTAAGGAGCAGGACGCAAGTTTCGACGAGGCCCTCCGTCCCGTGTGGGATGGTGATGGGCGGCACCCACCGGGCGAGGGTGGCACCCGCCGCGCGCGCGGCGGCCAGGGCGGGCGCCGCGGCGGCGGCGACGATCTCAAAGGCGCCCGCCGCGTTGAGGGCGAAGGCGGCGGCGGCGAGGGCGGCGGCCGCCGCGGCGAGCGTGAGGGCCCGCCGCGTCCGGAGGCGCGCGCGCGCGGCCGCCAGCGCGGGCGTCGGCGGGGCCGACCCGTTTGGGGAAGCCGCCGCCGCGGTGGCGGCGGCCGGAGACAGCTCCTCTGCGCCCGCGGCCGGTGTCTTGGAGGAGGCCGGCGTGGGGAATGCGGCGGTGGCGGCCCCTTTCGAGGAGGCGACCGCCTTGGCCGCGACCTCTGCTGCCGCGGCTAAGGCGGCTGCCTCGGCCGCTAGGCCACTCTCCACCGGCGGCTCTTTCGCCGCTTTCGCCGCCTCCGCCGCCGCCTTTTGCTTGCCGTCCGAGGCGGTGAAGGAGGCCGTCAGGTCCGCCAGATCGGCCAGCGCCTTGCCCAGGGCGATCCGCGTCTCCTTGGCCACGGCCGTCGCCTCCATCTCGTCCCGCACCGCGCCCTCCGCCGCGCTCATCGCGCCGCCCGCCACCTCCTCCGCCGCGCCCGCCGCGGCGGTGGCGGTCGCCGCCACGCCCGCCGCCTCGGCCGCCGCTGCCTTGGCGACCTGATACGCGCCCTCGCGCTCGACGAGCGTGGACCGGGCGGCCACGATGGCCGCCCGGACAGTGTCAGACTGGTCACCAGGGCCGGCAGCCGCTGCCGCCGTCCCAGCCTCCCGGGCGGCGTCAGCCAGGGACGCCAGCTCAGCGACCAGGGCCCGAATGGCCTCGGCCGCCGCATCGCGGTCCGCCGTGGCTTCCGCCGCCGCCGCGGCCGCCTTGTCGGCCGCCTTGACCGCCCGGGCCGCCCGCTCCCGCGCGTCGACGGCCAGCTCGGCCACGCGCTGGGCTTCCACCTCCAGGGCCTCCCGGGTGGCGGCTTCCCGGGCGATGCGGGCTTCGGCGGCGGCGAGGGCGATGGCAAGGGGGGCCAGCTCGTCGGGGAGGTCGTCGGGTGAGGCCAGGGCGTCCTTGACGAGGCGTTTCTGATGAATGGAGAGAGAAAAAAAATGGGTGGGTATGGGTGAGATGGTCTGGGGTGTCATGATTGAGAGAAGAGGGGGAGCGGCCTCCTCGCTCGTTCATCAATCTCAACAACTCACCACATCGTCCGAGGAGGCCAGGGGGCTGCCCTCCTCGGGGGCGCCGTCAGGGGTCGCGGAGGGGGCGCTGTGTGTGAGGTGGGGACGGAGAGATGTGGAGGTAGGTTGAGGTTGAGTGAGCACCCTCGCCTCGATCTGTGTCTGGCATGTGCTTCGGACGCCCGCGGTCACTCCCCTCCAGCGCTTTCCCATCAGCCCAGGAACTAGTAAATCAGGCTAAGCTTTGCTCGTGTTGAGTGGCGTCCCCCAGGAAGGTCCTGCGACCGCACCCTGCGCTCATCCCTCAGCCAAAGAAAGCATCGGCCGCCGCCCCCTTTTTTTTCGCTCTCTTTTTCCGTTGTGTGCGCGGGTCCAGGCCACACACTCCTGCCGGCACACACACTCTCCGTGTCAACACATACATCAACTGAGGGGCCAGGTTCCGGGCGCCCGCAGGGCGTGCCAGCCGGGCCGCCACCCGTGGGGCCGCGCTCGCCCGGGCGACGGCATGGGAACCGCGAGCCGCAAGGCGGCCAGTTGCTGCCGGGCCGCCGGCCAGGACGGCGCGGGCGGGGCCAGCCATGATTGGGTGTGTTGTGTGTTGTTGTGTGTGTGTGCAGCTGTGCTTTACACACACTGACACGAACGCACGCGATGGGACAGCAGGGGGAGAGACACCCACGCAAAAGTGGAGGTGTGAAGATGAGGCCGCTATTCGGCTATAGACGTCTCCTTTCTCACACACCCACAAAATGCTGGCCTCCCGCGCTCTCCACCTCGCCGGCCCGTCCACCACGCGGCCTGTTCCCCTACCGGCTCATGCACGTTGTATGAGCGGCGGGCGGCGGGCCCCGCCGGTCCGCGCGTTCAAGTGCGTCGAGAGGGGACGAGACGGAGAATTCTCGGCGGCCAAAAAAGTGCACGCTTCTCTCTCACACTCATCACGTCCAATTGCAATGCACAGGGTCCAGGTCGAGCAGCTGGACGGGACGACTGCCGTGCTGGACGTCCCTGACGGCGAGACGATCCTGGAGGTAAAAGAGAACGGAGAGAAGAGAGAGACGAAAGCAGATGAGACGCGACAAAACCACCCGACCCCGACCTCTCGTCATCTCGTCATCCCCTCTTTTCTTTTCTATTCTTTCTCCATCATCAGGCCGCCCTCACCGCCGGCATCGACCTCCCTCACGACTGCAAGATGGGCGTCTGCATGACCTGCCCTGCCCGGGTGGTGGCCGGCACCGTCGACCAGTCCGCGGGCATGCTGGACGACGAGGTCCAGGAGAAAGGGTACGCCTTGATGTGCGTGGCCAGCCCGCTGTCCGATTGCACGATCAAGGTGATCGAGGAGGAGGAGCTGTTAGACGAGGTGTTGCAAGCGAGCAAGGCGTCGTCGTCGGGGTAAAGGAGGCGCGGGGGGTGAAGGAGGAGGGGTGCCCGTCTCGCGCTTTCTCATTGCTGTGATGTAAGGAAAAAAGCCAACCACTCATTTTTTTACACTCAAATACGCCCGCTCTCTCACCGATCCTTGACACACACACGGGCGCAAAGGGCTTGTTTGCCCCTGCATGACCCCAAAAAATAAAGCACGCAGGAGCTCACCTTTCTCCCCCAAAACCCTCTCTCCGTCCATTTTGTTTTTTTTTTCTCACTTGCCCCCGCCCACATCATTCCGGGGCCACGTCTTCGCATCGCCCCACTTGAAAACGAGCTGAGACCCGGCATCCGCGTCCACCATCCAGGTGACCCCGCCGGCCGGGCGCAGGAGCTGGGCGGGCGCGGACCCTGGCAGGGCCTGTGTCTCCAGGGACCGCGCGACCGCGGACGCCTTGTGCGGCCCGGCCGCCACGATGATCGCCTTCTTGGCTGCGTTCAGCACGGGCAGCGAGAGCGTCCAGCGCGGGACGTGGGGCGGGGTGGGGGAAGGGCGCGTGATGGGGAGGACCCAGGGGGCGGAGGGAGCGGCGGCCAGGGCCGGGTGGTTGGGGAAGAGGCCCGCGACGTGCCCGTCATCGCCGATGCCGAGAATGACCAAGTCAAACGCCGGCAGCAGGGCTGAGCCATCCCCGGCATGGGGCGCCAGGGGCAGGGCCGCCCGGGGCGCGGCCAGGAGCGCGCCCGCCGCGGCCTGGGCGGCCCGGGTGGCGTCGGCCGCGAGCGCGGCGTCTGCCGGGGTGGGCGGGAGCAGAGACCCCACCCGCGCCGCGTCCACCCACGCCCCCGCCGCGACCGCCGTGTTGCAGTGAGGGGAGGACGCGGGGACGGCGCGCTCGTCGGCCAGGACGACTGTCCACTTGCCCGCGTCCGGGCCCGCTTCCTTGGCCAGGGCGGAGAGCAGGGAGTGGACAGACCCGCCCGAGACGGCCAGGGCAAACTTGCCCCGCGCCGTGATGGCCTCCGCCGCGGCGGCCTTCACCTGCGCGACCAGGGCGGCGGCCAAGGCGCCGGGCGAGCCGTGGACGATGGTGGACAATGGGTAGGCCCCGTCGGCCGTGAAGGTGGAGGCGGCCGGGTAAGGGACGACGGGCGGGTAGACGCCGATGCCCGCGCCTTGGGAGAGAGAATGTGATGGGAGGTTGAGAAAGGGAGGTCGAGCAGAGAGCGAGACGTTTTTTTCTTTCTTTCGGCGTCGGCCATCTCCCCTCTGCCTCTTTCGATCCACCGGAGGAGAGGCAAGGTCTTGCATGACAGGACGGCGACAAGTGTAGGAAAGGAGGCACGCCCAAGGGGGCGCCTAGGACAGGAACCAGCAGGGGCGGGGCGCATGCCAGCTCCCGACCCGCTCCCTTCAAGCCGCCGTCGTTTTGTCTTCATCCTCTTTCTTACCTTTCGACACGGACAGCGGCGCCGCCACTCCGCTCGCCAGCAGGTGCCCCCCCATCACGGGCGGCACGCCGTCCGGCCAGGCCGAGCGCTTGATGACGTTGACGCGGTAGCGCGGGGACGCCAAGGGAGCGGCGTTGTTTTTAGCCAGTGCCGGCGCGATGCTCCCGTTCGCCCCTCCTTCGTCCAGGGGCACGGCCGCCGCCTCCGCGGCGGGCGCGGTCACAAATGAGGAGGTCAAGACAGGGCCGGCAGCCGGGACGGCAGCCGACTGCGTGGGGCGGCGAGGCTGAGGAGGGCCTGAGGAGGCGCGGCCGGCGGAGGATGCGAGGGCACGGGCGGGCGACGCGGCGGCACGGCTGGAACCCAGCAGGGCTGGCATGTCTGTGAGATGAGTGTTGAGCGTGTGCGTGTGTGGGCGCGCGCGGCCTCGCAGAGATAGAGGGCGTGTTGGTCGTCGCGGAAAAAAAAAGAGAAGTGGAGAGCCAAGGGCGCACAATTGGGCAGCCAGCAGACTCGCATAGCCTTGCTGTAAGTTTCCCCCGATGGCCCTCACGGCCATCCGCACGGCCCGCCGCCTGACGGGCCGCCTGGCGGACAGCCTGGCCGGTTGCCGCACCCTTGCTTCCCTGGCCGCGCCGGCCGAGGAGGTGGCCGCCTCACCGCCCGCGTCGCTGGCCCGCGGTGGCCAGCCCCTCCCACACCTCCACCACGCCCTCCTCGAACCAGGCCACCTCACGCCCGGCATCCCGGCGTCCGAGTACGCGGCCCGGCGCGCCCGCCTCATGGCCAGCCTGCCGCCGGGCGCCCTGGTCGTCCTCGGCGCTGGTCCCCGGGTGTCGATGAGCGGCGTCATTCCTTTCGGGTACAGGCCTGCCTCTGACCTTTTCTACTTGACGGGCTTGACCCAGCCCGGCTGTGTCGCCCTGCTGCACGGCGCCTCCTACACGCTCTTCGTCCCGGACACCGACCCGGGCGCGTCCGTGTGGGATGGCGCGGTCCTGAGCGTGGAGGACGCGCTGTCGCCCGGGGTCGGCGCAAGCGGGGCCGGCCCGCTCTCCAGCCTGGGCCCCGCCCTCGCGGCCGCCGCGGCGTCCGCGTCTCTCGTCCACACGGACGACCCGGCGGCCTGGGGTGGGCGGCCGGGGCCGGGCGGGCCGCCCTCGCTCAGCCACGCCACGGGCGTCGCGCCCGTGCCCTCCCCCCTCATCTCGGCCCTCTCGCCCGCGGCGGCTGCCCTGGCAACCGCGGCCGCGTCCGGCCGCGTCCGCCCCCTGTCCCCGTCCATCGCCGCCTTGCGCGTCCTGAAATCGCCCGCCGAGGTCGCCCTCATGGCCCGCAGCGCGGCCCTGGCGACGGCCGGGCTGCGGGCGGCGGCGGCGGCGACCGCCCCGGGCACGCCCGAGTGGGCCCTCGCGGCCGAGTTCGAGTACGTCACCCGCTCCGGCGGTGCGGCCCGTCCGGCCTACCCGCCCGTCGTCGCGGCCGGGGCGGACGCCTGCACCATCCACTATGCGCGGGCGGACAAGGAGGTACGGGAGGGGGAGCTGGTGCTGATGGACGCGGGGTGCGAGCTGTGGGGGTATGCCTCCGATGTGACCCGCACATGGCCGGCTGGCGGGACCTTCCCGCCCGCCGCGCGCGACGTGTACGATGCGGTGGAGGCCGTGCACGGTGCCTGTCTAGCTGCGTGCGTCCCCGGGGCGACCCTGCGGTCCCTGCACGCCCAGGCGGCGCTGGCCCTTGCGGACGCGGCGCTCCAGCTCGGGGCGGTCGCCCCGGGCCCCTCGCCCGCCGCCATCGTCGCCTCCCGCGCACACTCCGCCTTCTACCCCCACGCCCTGGGCCACTTCCTGGGCCTGGACACGCACGACGTGCCCGGGGTGGGCGTGGACGCGCCCTTGGAGCCCGGCGCCGCCCTGACGGTGGAGCCCGGCCTATACTTCCCGCCCGGCTTTTTGATGACGCCCTGGTCGAGGAGTGCGGCGGGCGGGTTGAGGCCGGGCCCCAACGCGGCCGCCCTGGGCGGCCTGGCCGTCCGCATTGAGGACGATATCGTCGTCTCGCCGTCCGGCACCCGCCCCCGCGTGCTGTCGGACGGCTTTCCGACGGCCCGGAGCGCGGTGGAGGCGTTGGTGGGCGAGGCGGGCGCGGCCGCTGCTCACGCGGCGGCGCTGGCCGCGGGCGCCCGCGTGCGGCGGTAGAAGGGGGGACGAAAAGAGGGGCCCTCTGTTGTTGCCCTCCTTGTGTGCACCACAAGCGTGTGCGTCGCTGGTTGTTGTCCGGTCCGGGAGCAAAAACGGAGCGAAAACGGATCTCTCCACTTCCATTCATCATCCACACGCCCACCTCCCCCCCCCACCCCCCGCTGTGACCGCCCGCCCGCCCGTACCCCACCCCACCCCACATCAAAATATCACACACCCTCTCTTGTCGCCATGACCACATGTCCTCCACATCAAAAGTGTTTGGCATCGCCGATGATGTGCCCCGAAAAGTAGGGCGCGATCTCGCAGATGGGCTCCCCATACTCGACCGGCGCGCCCTCGTCCGCCAGGAAGGCGACGAGCTCGCCCGCCTGGGGCGCCTCGATGGCCACAAACGTGCCTAGCTGCTCCACGAAGCCCAGGACCTGGCCCTTCTTGATGGTGGCCCCGATCTCGACGACGGGGCCCTTCCCCACCGGCTTGCCCTTCACGTACCGCCCCCGGCGCATGACCCCGACCTTGGGCGCGCCCAGCAGGATCATCGTCTCCTCCTCCTCATCCAGGGACGTGGTGGCAATGGTGGCGGACGCCACGGCGATAGGGAGGGCGCCGTCCATGGAGGCAGTGGAGGCAAAGGCGGTGCCGGCCGCGGGGGCCGGGATGGGCGGAGTTGCCGAGTTGGCGGCCGCGGCCGCTGTCGCGCTGCCGGCACTGCCGCCCGCGATGCTGCCGCCCGGTTTCAAGGAGCGGCGCACGTGCAGCTCGAAGTCGCCCAGGCGGACGGACAGCTCGGCAATGTCGGTCTCGTCGCACAGGACGCCCATGACGGCCTGGACCTGATGGATTGAGAGCGCGGGAGGAGGAGGAGTGGTGTGGTTGAGAAGGGAGAAAGAGGTTTGGATGGGGTTCAAGGAAGCGCTGCTCCGATTTCTCCCCCTGTCAAAAAAGCCTGGCTTTCGACGCCACACGCGCGCCTCGCTCGTCGCCTCGCATTGTGCACGCCGAGAACTGGCTCCCAGGCTGGCGGGCGGCGTGGTAAAGAGATAGGCACGCCCCCTTCCCCCAAGACCGCGCGGGGCGCTGCACTGCCGGCCGCGAGGCGAGCGAGCGAGCCAGTCTCCTTTCCCATCTCTTTCTCAATCCACTTACTTGGCCCGACGTCAGGCCAACGCCGTCATCATAGTCCTCGAACTCGACCTCGTCTATGTGTGTATGTGAGCGTGAGGGTTATGGAGAATGGAGGTCAGTGGGGCGGGGAGAGAGAAAAAGGGAGAGGGCGCAAAAAATACGCGGGCGACGCGCGGGTGGTCGGCGGCGGGCGGTGGGAAAGATGAGGGCACCGCGGCCCGGGCAGGCCAAAACGTGTAATATCGCGACGTGTCATGGGCTGGACGATAGTCCGAGCATCGCCCGAGCGTTAGCGCGCGGCTGATGGGCGCGGTCTGGGGCTACAGGCGCTGCGCATGCAAAGGGGGAGAGCGGCGGCGATTTGGCCAGCCGAGCAACAACAGACTCACCGTCGACCTTCTCCTTGACCTTCTCCGCCATCTCCAGCTCCTGGATCTTGGTCGCCGCGGGGGCGACCCTGGACGCCCGGCCGGCCGACGTCCGGCGGCCGGCGGCCGGCCGGCGAGCGGCGGGGCGGGCCGGCGCGGGCGCGAGGGCAGACAGGGAGAGCATAGAGAAGAAGGGAGACGAGAAACACGAGAGTGAGACCTCTCTCTTTTCTTTTCTGCGATACACACACGCACATTTCTTGCATGCACTCATTCAGAACACACCGCCACAGGCCAGGGCCCTAGTTGCGCGTGCCCACTGTTTTTTTGTCTCTCGGCTGCTTTTACAAAAAAGGAAAACACGCACGCACTCCGGCCATCATCTCCCCCATCACCAATCATTCATCTCATCTCTCTCCCATCCATCCTCACAGCTTGCCCAGCGCGCGCAGGCCCAGGATGACGCCGATGCCGATGCCGTGGCCCAGTGCACCCGCGCCCAGCGCGTCCGCCGCGGAGAAGCCGGACGGGTCGCCCGTCTTGAGGCCCGGGTTCTGCCCCACCAGCTTCAGCCCGGGCAGGGTGGCCGTCTTGGTGGAGGACGGGGCCAGACCGAAGCGGGAGGCGCCCAGGAAGGCGGTCGTCGAGGCGATCATGATCTGCGGGGGAAAGGAGGAGAGAGGCAACAGAGGGGGCGCGTGGTGAGCATTTGGATGGGGACCCCGTGGAGCGGGGCGGGTTGATGAAAGAGGTTGAGGTTGAGGTTGAGGTTGAGGTTGAGTTTTTTTTTGGGTCGGGCGTGCCCGCTCGCCGCTCCTCCTCTCCTTCCTTTTCCGCAACACCTCTCTCTCTCTCCCTTGCACTTGCACTCTCACCAGGTTCTCGCCGCTCCCTAGAAAGCCAGCGCGGACGGTGACGGTGCGCGGGGCGGCGCGGCGGGCGGCCTATGGGAGGAGTGGGGGGAGGGAGGGAATGCGTGAGGATGAGAGAGAGAAAAAAAAACGGCGGCGGTGGCCAGGAAGCTTTCGGGGCGCGCCAGCCCGGTGGCGAGGCCGCGCATTGTCCATCAACCACTGCCGACATCGCATCGCAGATATACGCATATCAGAGACGGGCCGCGTCGCGGCCCGTGCAGCCAGCGAGGGCGCGCGCGGAGAGAGGCAAACAGGCTTTCCAGGGGGTTTAGTCTCTCTTCTCTATCTCTCCCCCGCGCGCCCCGCACGGCCGACCCCATTTCCACGCGCGCGCTCAATGCTCTTGAAGAGACGTACCACGGGGCGGGTCGTCGCGAGCGGGGAGGTAAGGCGGAGGGTCTGCATACTGGGGTGCCTTTTTTGTGTTTGGAAAGGTTGAGGAGACAGAGTTGTGAGTGAGAGGCGCGGTCGGAGAGCCAGTCCATTACGCCACACTTTTTTCCTACAAAAAAATGCGCCCGCTCCTACTCGCCGCCCTCCTGGCCTGCCTGGCGGCCCTGGCCACCGCCGCCGCCGCCCCCCGCGGCACCCTGCTCGCCCTTCTGGCTGATCCGGCCGACCGGGCTGGCCGGTTTGGCCCCTTCTTCGACGGCCTTGAGGCGGGCGGGTGGGCGCTCGACGTGCAGTCCTCCGCCAAGGCCGCCGCGGACGCGCCCCTCGCCCTGAAGGCCTGGGACACGTGGGTGTATGATGGGGTGGTCGTCCTGCCGGGCAAGACCAATGGTAAGCGGGAGAGAGATGGCGGTGGGGGCGCCGCGGCCGATCGGAAGGCCCCCATTCAAAAACCGATCTTGGTGACTTTTTTGTTGTTGTTGTCGGCCAGTGTGTGCTGTTGCATGCTCAGGGGGGCACAGGCAACGCTGATTGCTCGGCCAGTGTGAAGCCCGTTGGCTGCAGAACTCATCCCCCGAGTCGGAAGGGAGAAGGAAAACCTGGGGCTTCCTCGCCCCCCGCACGCCTCCCACCATTGTTCTCCCCGCTCATTTTTTTTCACCATCTCCCCCCAATGACAACCCAGCCCTCGGCGGCCTGTCCGCCTCCGACCTCCTCGCCTTTGTCGACGCCGGCCGGTCGCTCATCCTGGCGGTCCCGGTCGGCCCCGCCGGCCCCGGCCGTGCTGTCGCGGCCGGCCTGGGCGTCGACCCGGAGCCGGCGGGCGCGGAGGTGGTGGACGCGGTGCACAACGCGGGCGGCGACGCGGCGGCTGTGTTGGGGGTGGTGTCCGGCCCGCCCATCATCACGGGGGGCGCGCCCACGACCGGCCCGCCCGGCCGCCCGCCCCGCCCGGCCGTCCTGCACGGAGCCGGTTTCACGGTCTCCCCCTCCGCCTCGGGCGTCTGGCCCCTGGTCGTCGCGCCGACCACCGCGTTCTCGACTGCCGCCTCCACCTCCCCGGCCGTGCCGGCGGCGGCGGGCGCCGCGCTCCTCCTCGCCGCCGCCGTCCAGACCCGGTCCAACGGGCGGGCCCTGGTCGTCGGGTCGGAGGATCTGTTCGACAGCGAGCTGGGCGCGCCCGGCCTGGCCGTCTCGCCCTCGGGCGGCGGCCCCGCGGCGGCGCCGTGCAACGGGGCGCTCGCGGCCGCTGCGGCCGCCTGGGTGTTGGGAGGCGCCGGCGTCCTCCGGGCCTCCCCTCTCCGCCACCGCTTGGCGCCCGGGACGGCGTCCGCCCTGGCCGGCCCGGGCCGGGAGTCCGGCCCCCACCGGTCCGGCGACGCGCCCTACCGCGTCTCCGACTCCATCCAGGTCGCCCTGGACATTGAACAGAAGGTGCTCGAAAAAGGGGGCCGCAGCGGTGGCGGCGGGGTCGTCGAAAAATGGGTGCCCTTCTCAGGGACGGACGTCCAGGTCGAGTACACGATGCTCGACCCGCACGTCCGCAAGACGCTGAGCCCGCCGAGGCCTGGCGCCCAAGCATCCGACGACGGGTTCACCGGCAACGCCACCTTCGCCGCCGTCCTGGACGCGCCGGACGTGTACGGCGCGTTCAAGCTGACGCTGACCTACCGCCGGCCAGGCTGGTCTTTCCTGGCGTCTGAAACTCCGGCCCCGCTCCGCCCCTTCCGCCACGACGAGTTCCCGCGCTTCCTGCCCGCGGCGTACCCGTACTACACGGCAGCGGCGGCGACAATGGTCGCCTTCTTTGGGGTCACGCTGGTGGGGCTTTACTCGGGCGTGTGAGCAACGACGGAACGATGGATGGACGGGAAAATGGTTGAGATGCAAGGGAGAGAGAGATGGAGAGGAAGCTTGCTGCGTGTGTGTGTGTGTGTGTGGTTGTGCGTGTGTCACAGTGATAAGAGAACAAGGGAAGGACGACACAGGGGCACACAGGGACACGCACACTCACCCTCACTCTCTCTATCTCACGCGGCGGCGGCCAGGGGCGGGTCGGCGGGCGGGCGCGCAGACGCGCCTCCCCCACCCCCGCCCCCACCCAGCGCCGCCCGCAGGCGCCCGCGCAGCCCCGTCTTCCGGGGCGCGCTCCCGACCGCCCCGCCCCCCGCCAGGGCGGCCGCGATGGACGCGTCATCCCCCACCACCACCACGCACCGGCGGGCGCGGGTCAGGGCTGTGTACAGCAGGCGCCGGGTGAGGGCGGGGCGGGCCTGGAGGGCCGCGTCCAAAAACAGGACGGCCGCCGGCGCTTCCGACCCCTGCGCCTTGTGCACCGTCGCCGCCCAGGCCAGGTCCAGGCGGCCCAGCGCTTCGGGGCCGTCATAGACGACGGGCGCGCGCGGGGTGGCCGGGCCGGCGAAGCCGCCCCCGGACCCGCCGCCCGTGAAGGCGACCGACAGGCGGGACCCCGGGCCGGTGGACACGACGACGCCGACGTCGCCGTTGCACACGTCCGCCTCCCGGTCGTTGACGGTCTGCATGACCCGGTCCCCGACGCGGGCGAGGCCGCCGCCGGGGAGGTCGACGGCGGCGGGGGCGGGGGAGGCGTGACCGGGCGGCGCGGCGGGCGGCGGGTTGAGGACGGACTGGAGGAACGCGTTCAGCCCGGCTGTGCCCGCGCTGCCCGCCCGCACGGGCGTCAGCACCTGCACGTCGCCCCGCGGGTCGAAGCCCAGGCGGGGCAGCAGGCGCGTGAGGACGGTCGCTAGTTCGGCGTGGCCCCGGGCCAGGCCGGGCGGGGGCGGGCCGGGCGACACGCGCAGGGCTTCCGGAGGGTGGGCGGCGCCCCACCGCCCCCACCAGGCGTCGGGGGTGGGCTCGCCGCCCCAGCCGCCCGGGCCCAGGCCCAGCACCCCGCGCGGCACCGGCACCAGCCCCGGCACCCGCCCCGCATGCACCTCCGCCGCAGCGGCCACGATGGCGGACCGGTCGCCCTGGCGGAAGGGGACGGCCAGGACGATTCGTGGGATGGGCGCGCCCGCGGCCGCGGCGGCCGACACGTCCTCAAGCACCGCGCCCGGCCCGACGGGGGGCAGCTGGTCGGGGTCGCCCACCAGGACGAGCTGGGCACCGGGGGCCAGGGCGGCGAGGAGGGCGGCGGCGAGCGGGGTGTCCAGCAGGGACGCCTCGTCGACCAGGACGGCCTCGGCAGGGATGGTGGGGGGTGCGCCCGGGCGGCCGCCGCGGCGGCGGGGGCGGGCAGAGGGCGGGAGCCCCCAGGCAGTGCTTCCGCCGCCGCCTCCACCGCCCTCACCCCCCTCCTCCCCGTCCTCCTCCTCTTCCTCCTCCCCGCCACCGCGCACGTCCAGGAGGCGGTGAATGGTTGTGGCGGGCGCGCCCGCGGCTTCGGCCAGGCGGGCGGCGGCCCGGCCGGTCGGGGCGGCCAGCGCGAAGCGCACGCCCGCGGCCTTCCAGGCAGCCACGACCGCCGCCGTCGCGGCGGTCTTGCCCGTGCCGGGCCCGCCGGTGAGGAGCAGCAAGCGCGCGCCGGTCGTGGCGGCCGTGACGGCGGCGCGCTGGAGGTCGGACAGGCGCCGCGGCGGCGGGCCGCCCGGGACGGCCGCCGCGGTGGCCGCCGCGGCCGCGTCCAAGGACGCGAGCACCCCCTCAACCATGCCCGGGCGCACCCGGCCCGCGCCCGGGGCCCGACCCCGGCTGAGGGCGGCCAGCGCGGCCGCGGCCCCGGCCTCCGCGGCGTGCAGGTCGGGCGTGAAGACGCGCGCGTGGGGCGGGGGCCAGGCGGCGGTGGGCGGGGAGGGGGGAGGGGGCAGGAGGGGACCAGCAGGAGCAGCGGGGGTAGGGTGGGGGTGGTGCGCCTGTGGATGCCGGAGCAGGCCGCCCGGTGGGCTCCAGGCCGGCAGGCGCCGCTCGTTGGCGTCCCACCGGGCTTTGAAGCGGGCGGCGGAGGCCGCCCCCACGCCCGGGACGGCGGTGAGGACCCGGGCCGCGCCGCCCGGGGCCCCGCCAAACACGGCGGCCGCGCCGGCCGGGCCCAGCGCGACCACGATCGCGCCCGCCGTGCCCGGCCCGATGCCCCGGACCCGGCGTTCCAGGTAGGAGGCAAAGGATGCGGAGGCGAGGGGCGAGGCAGAGGCGGGCGGCGGCGGCGGCGGCGAGGAGAGGGCGGGAGGCGGTGAGGGCCCAACCAGCGCTGCGCCCGCCCCCGCCACACCGTCCGCCGCCTCCGCCTCCGCCTCCACCACCAGGCGCCCCGCGTCGCACCAGGCCCGGGCCGCGTGCGCCAGGCCGCCCGCGCCAACCGGCCAGGGCCGCCCTGTCGTGCCCATGAGGCGTAGGGCCGCCCGCTCCGCATCGGGCCAGGGCACGCAGGTGTGGCCGCCCTTGCCGGCCGCGGTGCGCACGACGGCCGCCAGGGCGGCCCCGCCCCGGGAGCGGGCGCCCGGGTCGCTGCCCGCCGCCACGGCCAGGGCTTCCACGGCTTTCCAGGAGGCGCCCGGCAGGCTGTCGCAGGCGGCGTATGGGTCGGCCGCCAGGAGTGCGGGCGCGGCCGGGCCGTGGGACGCCGCCAGCGCGCGCGCGAGGCGGGGCGGCGCGCCCGCCGCCCTCAAAGCTGCGTCCAGGGCGCGCGACCCGCGGGACGCATCCCAGGCGGCCTTGACGCCCGCGGCTTTGGCGGCTGACAGGCCCTTCACCGACCGGGCCAGCGCCCGGGCGGCGTCCGGGGCGTCCAGGGCGGCCGTGACGGCGGCGCCCGCGTCAAAGTCTGCGGCTGCTGCTTTTCCACCTGGTGAAGAAGAAAAGGCTTCCACGATCCGGGCCGCGATGGCGGGGCCCACGCCCGGCAAGCCCGCGCCGGCTAGGAAGGCGGCAGCCGCGGGCGCAGATTTAGGGGGGCCGCGCTCCACCCAGCCCGTGGAGGGCGGGGCAGCGGGGGAGGAGGGCGAGGGGGCGCCACCAAAGGCACTGCCGCCGCCGCCGCCCCCAAAAGCGCTGCTGCCAACGCCAGGAAGGGGCTGCACCTCCAGCTGCGCCCCAAACTTGGCGTGCGTCTTCCAGGCGCCGGTGAAGGCGGCGACAGCACCTTTGCGGGCCAGGGAAGGGGGCAGATTCTTGCCGACGACCGCGATGCCGCCGCCCGCGTTGGCGGCCGCGACGGCGGCCGCAGCCGCGGCCGCGGGAGAGGGCGCGGCAGCGGGCGCCTTGCCACCGCCAAACAGTGCCTCGCCACCCTCCACCCGGGTCGCCCGCACGCGTAGAACCGCGTACCCGGTGTCCGCATTGTAGTAGGTTACCCGGGTGATCGTCCCTTCCACGGCGCCGAAGCCGGGCGGGAGGGAGGCGGGAGGTGGCGTGGGCGGTGTGGTCGTGGGCGGGTGTTGGCGGCGAGGGGCGGCAGGGCGCGGGCCGCCGGCCACCGTCGCCCCGGGCGGACCCGCAAAGGAGGCCACGCCCGCGTGCTGGTGGCCGGGCGGCGGCCACGCCCCCGCCGGCCGCGGCGGGGCGCCGGCGGGTGGTGCAAACTGCAGCGCGAGCGGCGGGGGCAGCTGCGCCGCCAGGGCGGCCCGCCCGGCGGCACCGGTGGAGGCGGCCCTGTAGGGCGCGGGCGGAGGGATGGGGGGCGGCCCGGCCCTGGGCAGGGCGGGCGGGCCGGGCGGCGGGCGGGGCGGCTGTGGACGACGGGGTGATGGAGGAGGGGGTTGAGAGGGGGGGTGGTCGGGAGAGAAGGGCGGGAGCGCGTGTGGGCGAGGGCGATCTCTCTCTCCCGCCCCTCTGTCTCTCTCTCCATCTCCTCTCTCTTACCTGGCCACCCTCCGCAGCGCTGCCGTATGGGCGGTCCAGGGCGGCGGGTCGGCTGCTGCTGCTGTGTGTTGTGAGCGGAGGTGGCGAGCGCCGTGAGAGGGAGACGCTCGCATAGTTTTTCCCTTTCCCTTTCCCTTTTTTTTTTTTTTTTTTTTTTTTTTTTTTTCCCCAAGTGGTGTACAAATGCGCGTAGGCACCCTTCCCCCTTACGCCCCTCCCAAAACTCACATCATGCGCGGACCCAGCCGACCAGCTAGACGGCCAGCGCTGTGCGATGCCGGCGTCGGCCTCGCCACGCCGCAAATTGGAGTTGGTGCGAAGGCGGACGCCGTCATCGGCGGCGTGCCTGCTGTTGTCCTCGTCGTCGCCGCCCCCCTGTAGAGGCCACGCCCAAGCAGCACTAGGTCAGTAGCCCACGGGGTAAGCAGCGTCAGACGGCGGCGCATGAAGGCGCGGCGGCCATGTTCGGGGGCGATAGAGGGGGAAGGGAGAGCGGGTGTGCGGGTTGTGAGGGTCTGGGCGAGCGGCCGCGAGAGCGCGCACTGCCCTCTTGTCCATTGCGCAGTTTTTTTTGCACTCTCGCGCGCGTGCACAACCGTGCACGCACGCACACCCTCACCCTCGCTCCACACGCATATGCACCGCCACACCCTGCCCCCCACCCGGCGCAGCGGCGGCAGCGGCAGGATGGCGACCGGGCCGGGACCGCGCCCGGCGGCGCCTGGCAGCGTGTTGGGCCGCCCCGCCTCGCCCCACCCCGCACCTCCTCTTGCTGCTGCCCCCATCTCCACG
>Ga0315284_10002164_pt1 | contig 28195 bp, 17 predicted proteins | sample YL17G09_16_MG_FD_203696 | JGI IMG/M metagenome (GOLD analysis project Ga0315284, IMG submission 203696) | Sediment microbial communities from Yellowstone Lake, YNP, Wyoming, USA - YL17G09_16 | ecosystem: Environmental > Aquatic > Freshwater > Lake > Sediment | place: USA: Wyoming | collected...
TTGATTATACTATTGGGTTTTCGCCAAGCAGTTATGGCGTTTGGATCGACAATTGGGTTGGAATTTTAAACGGTTTTCGAATAGAGGCAAGCTTTAATTTCGTAGTTTTACATACGGACGTGCCAGCTCTAAATACTGATGGCTATTATCATCTGGGAGATGATCCAGGATTTAATTATAGCCAAGTCGAAATATATAATATAAATAAATTACTTAAAACTTTAAAAGCCAGATTAAATTCTTCCGGCAAATCTAAAAGCACCGATAGTTTTGGAAATATTACATATGTAGATTGTAGTATGTTTTCGGTAGAAATGTTAGTAACATTTTTAGCTAATGCAATAACATTATTTAATGAAATTCCCCATTTTACATTTTTTACATTTGCTGATTCATCCTTTGTTGCTCAATTTCACGATGTATTAGTTGAGGGCGCTACATTGGCAGCATTATCAAGTCAAGCGTTGCTCGAACGCGGCGCCGAATATAGTATTTCTGATAATGGAATTAGCTTTACTCCTCCAACAATGAGCGAGTTGTTAAATACACAATATACGACTTTACTAACTCATCATTATGAGAAGGTGAAGTTTATAAAGAATAGCTTTAAGCCACACCCGATCGGTATGGGCTCGTTCTCGATGTCGGGTTCCAACAACCCCTCGTTCAGGCGCTTGCGTATGCTTCGACAGAGACAAATTATTTGACAATCTGCGTATTATCAGAAATTGCTAACTTTCTTTACAAAGATGCCACCATCTACTTACCTAGAAAACATAATATTATCAAACACCTATTAAAATAGCACTTTTTTCGCATCTTCTTGCAATGTTTGTTTCAAGGCTTTATAAATTATTTACATTATCTACTGTAATTGATAAGGCTAATTTATATTTAAAAATTTGTAATGCAATTTCTAAAGAAAAAGCGTTGCACAAATTTCCAGAATTTGCAAAAGAAATAGAATTGTTTATAAGTCAAGACCCATCCAGTTCTAAAAAATATTTAGAATGGCAATTAAATATACTTAAATCCCAACCGGCGCTCGCTCCAGAAATTGCCGATGTTACCAATTTATTTCATAAATATCATCCATTTTTAGAAAATAAAGAATTAAATAGTTATCAGCCACAAGATTTTACCGAATTATCTGAAAAGCTACAGACTATTAAAGAAGAGCGGGAAGCAAAAAAACAAAAAAGAAAAACATATAATATAGACCCCGCAAAAGTTGCCTGCGGTCATAAAATTGTTTATACAAGTCCTGGTGAAAATCCAAAATATGAAGTATTATTAATTACCAATAAAGATGCCTCAATGCATTTTGGCAAAGATAGTAGGTGGTGTATTCGCCGCGGCGATAAATCATTTTTTGAAGATTATGATGCAAATAATGTTGTATTTTTCTTTATTTTTAATAAACATTTGCCAAAAACAGATAAATTTGCACAAATCGCTTTATCATATCAAAGAGATGCACAAAATAATATTTTAGAGCTTCAATGTTGGGATGCATTTGATACTCAAATGGTCGCGGCTGATGTAGAACAAGAGCTTGACGATAATGAAATTCATTCCATAATAAATTTAACAGAGTCTATAGCTCAAGCGCAACCTAAATCCTTATTAGCTAAAATAGATTCTGGAGAAGTGCCAGAAGAAGAGCTTTATAAGTTATATTTAAAAGAAAATAATCCAGAAACTAAAACACACTTACTTGGAGCATTAATGCTGCAAAGTAAAAATCCAGATCTGTTAAGAAAATTATATAATGAAACAGAAGAACATTATTATTTATTATCTAATAAATATTTGCCATTAGATTTAGTTGAGGATGGGTTAGGCGATGAAGATTATAATGCAAGACAAGTTGCCCTTGAAAATCCAAATATAACTATGGAACTATTGTTGCGGAATATGGATAAACCAGAGATAAAATCTGTAATATCTAATCGAACAGATGCTCCGCTGCCAGTAATATATGAGCTTGCAAAAGAAAGAAAATATTGGACTAATTTAATAAATAACCCAATTACTCCATCAGAGATATTAGTGCTAATATCCAATGATGGACATTTTAGTGCCTCTGATGGCGTTCAAAGCGCTGTGCTTGAACACCCTAATCTTACATTAGAATTAGCATATAAGTTTATTGATCGCGGCAACGCATTAAAAAGAATTGAAGATTTAGCGGGTAAAAACTATACGTTATTTGTAGGGGATTTGAAGAATTATAGATTACCAATATATAAAGCAGAAAAAATGTTAATGTCTAATACATTAGATGATGTTGAAAAACATTATTTAAGAAAATATATTGCGAGCAAATCTGCTAATGAAACTATATTATCAGAACTATTAGCTTTAAAAGATAGTGATTTTATCACTAAAGAAGATAAAAGCAATCTCCGATTAGCTATGTGTCACAATAAATATTTACCATTAACAATATTAGAAGCTTTAGCTTACGATAAGGATATTAATCCTGGCAATATTGCTTTAAATCCAAATATTACAACTGATATTATTAAAATATTATTAGATCGTGAAGATTTTTCCCCTTCAACGTTTGCCACATTAGTTGCAAATCAAAAATTATCACCTGATGCATTGCGTTTAGTTGCAAATCAATGGCTACAATACAATGATGATGACTTTAAGGGCATATTGCATATGATTGCTATACATCCCAATACACCCGCAGATGTGTTAAAAAAACTTATACAATCCAATATGTCAGATCCTGCCAAAGAATATGCACAAAATCGTATAATAAAATAATGCAACAAGGTTTGAACGTAATTGAGTGACTTTAACTTGTAAGTATCATTTTTTTCGCATTTTCCTATAATGCCCTCTTTAGACCATATGCAGAAAATTTCTCCCCAAATACTTCTGAAACTCATTCAGAAAAGTAAGGATTTCCTTAAACAAAATAAGGTGATGCAAGAGGTTTGTCATAAATATGACTTTGATATAGAAGATTTAGATTTAATTCCCGTTAAATTTGATGATATTGATGTAAGCGCTAAAACCGATAAAGGTATCATAACGCTAAATGTTAGTTTATTAGAGCTAGATAATATACACGAAATACCTGGCTATTTATGTCACGAGATGACCCATCACATTCAGCAATCTAATAAACCTACACAATCCGCTGATGACGGAGATTATTTAAGCAATCCTTCGGAACAAGAAGCATTTCAATTCCAAATCAAATATATCGATGAACAGTTTGGCGAAGATAAAGCAGAAGATTATGTAGATCAAGTATTAGATCATCACGAAGAAACTGGTAAAGAGAGAGCAAAGAAGCAAGATATATTAATGAATAAGGTAGAGTAAATGCCCTATTACTTAAATCCCAAGAATTCTGGCATTTCACTTGTTACCGCCAAAGGCGATGGTGACATTATTACTTTAAAATGGAATAGGGCTTTTCCTACTACTCCTGCTAATCTAATAGCTTATAATATTTATATGGATGAAGTGCGTCCAGATTTTGAATTTTTATTTTTTAATAAAAGTCCGGTCTTCGTTTCAACTAATGGCGCATTGACCGCAGACATTGCTGATCTTACGCCCGGACAAATGTATCGTTTTGCTGTTCGAGCTGTAGAATACGATCCTGCTGTTTTTGATTTACGCACGCTCCCAGCCGTATTTAATAATCTGCGAGTATATCCTGAAAGCCCATTGCGCGCCAATATGACAACGGTATCTGCAGTGGTGCCGCTATTAAGCATAGATGACTTCCCTCTTGCCGGAGTAGTCCGCGTAGGAGCGGAACTCATCCAATATAATGCGGTTGATATTATTAATAATAATCTCGCTATAGTGGGAGCTGGCACTTCTGGCAATGCATATTTAATTGATCAGGTTCCGCCCACAGATGCTTATTATAAAGCAGCATCAACAAATGTTGGTGATGGTTATATACGCAATCTATCATTAGTTGATACGCAAGCGCCCGCCGAAACTTGGACCATTAAATGTATCTTTACAGATGGATATTATGGAATTGGTAATACTTTTATAAAGACTGCACAATTTGAAGCTTTTGGCTCTATTTCCGGTAATTTACGAGACGGGTATGGAGAGCCATTTGTATGGAATGATGTTAATCAAATCCTTTCAAATAATATTTTGAGCTTTTCCATTGATGGCTATGCGGTAGGCGGAGGGTATGTTCCCTTTGCTTTGGGAGATTACTTTACTATTCAGGTTGGCGCAGTAACCACCGGATCCAATATCGGCAGAGGGTTTAATAATACGGACATAACTATTCATAATACTGACGGTTATGATGGGTATGTATATTGGGATCCAACCGTATTATTTTTTCCTGTTGATAGTGAAGAGCAAAATACAATTGTATTTGCAACGCAAGATCGTTTTGATAAAGGCAATTATGCATTTACAGTAAATGACGGTTATCGTCAAAATACTAAAGATATTGTAAATGCAGATTTAAGCGTTAGCGATACAACAAATGCTAATTTTCCAGTTTATGATTATGTGGGATACCATCGTATCGATCCCGTTGCACTATTTAATGGCGAGTGTGTAGGTAGCTATTTCGGCGGACAATTATATTGTGCAGATGGCTATAGTGGCGTCGGGCGCCAAATTCGCGGCATCTCGGTTGATGATCGTAATACACAACGACAGGAAGTATTATTGTCGGTAATAGGGGAGTCCGTTTGTTTAGTAAAAAGACAATGGACCGGCATTCGTTGTTATTGTGTGCTTTCAACCAGCGAACATCCAGATGCAAGATGTAAAAAATGTTATGGAACTGGATATGTTAGCGGATATCAGCAATATTTTGATTCACGACATTCAGATGGTAAGATACGCATTAAGTTTGAACCCTGGGTCGATGATCTTCCCTTAACAGATAGCGGTTTAGAAGTAGAGGCGACAAAGCCGTCTGCCTGGACACTTGTATTACCAGCTTTAAAAAAGAGAGACTTTATTGTTAGGTTCGATCAAGATGGCAATGAAGAATATCGTTATGAAATTCTTAATATAACAAGAAATATTTTATTTAATCAACAGTTTGGCGCTCAAAAGATGGCTTTGCAACGTATTAGAAAAACAGACATCATATATATGACACCTGTATTCCGAGATACTAGTGCTATGCCAACTACTATACAAACAAGCATAGTATCCTCTGCCGGAATTCTTCCACATAGTCACTCATTGGTAAAAAATGAAAAGCATCCTATGTTTTGGCAACAGCTAACATCTACTAGTGCTGGACATAATCATACTGTGCGTTGGAACGCAACGACCGGCTTTTTAGAAGTTAGCGTAGAGCTTGGGCATACACATATTTTGACTTATTAATAGGCTATTATCACATAATAATAGATTTTGGATCTTAAATGGTAAATCAACTTTTTACAGACGGATATGGGCGACTTGCTTTAGACAGATACGCGTTCCAGCGTCATCTTGCGGGATTTGATCCATCATTTAATACTCGGCATAAAGCCGGTCACGTTGATTTAGACCCCGCATTAAATATCAATGATACTGACGTATATAATGTTCAAGATGCTTTAGCAGCGACGAGCACCGAATTAAATATACTTGAATTATCCGGCAAGGGTTTTATCACTATAGGTGATGGCTATGATACATATCATTTTTCTAATTATGCAGATCCGGCATATGTAAGTGATGCACCAGATCCGGCTTATGATTCTTCCGTTCCTGCACTTAATACATATTTAGACAATTTACTCAATATTATTGATCATACTCTTCCCGGTTATAATCCATTAAACGCCCGCATCAGAGACGGCGGCATTGTGCTCATTAAAGCTGGCACGTATAAATTTACCGGAACAGTCAATATACCTGCCGGTATAATTTTAATGGGCGAAAATTATGGCACAAAAATAGTCAATCAAATGGCTAGTCCAGCACCATTATTTAAAAGCATAGCCCCTCTCAATAGAATTCCTGACATTGGTGTTGACGTATTAAATACATTTATGTTTAATAGAGATTCAGCATTAGTTAATCTTACTATCGCTGATAATTTTCTTGTTCCTAAATTTACAGGAGATCCTTCCTATCTAACTCCGATTAATAATGATTCTATTATGCCGTTAGTTAGCGTTGAAGGAGGATCTAGTCTTATATGTGAAAATGTAAAATTTATTGGTAAAACTACTTATACTGGACCTTCCGTTACCGATCTTGTAGATGTTACATCTTTTGCCATTAAACTTAATAATCCTGTTACAACTGGCACGTATTTAAAAGTTAATAATTGTTTTATGGATGGATTTGCCCAACCTATTTCATTTGATTCGACTGGCGGAAGAAATGACTATTTAGAAGTAACTAATTCTAAAATTAGATCTCACGGTTATTTGGGAGCCGCTCCCGCGGCAACCGACCCTGCAACAATGTTTGGCGACAACTTTATACATTCTTGGGACAGCTACGACGGGACGACATGGACGGATAGCGTCGGTGAGCTGAACGGGACCATGTGGGGCGGCGTTGGTCTTCCTGGGGTGGCGACGCAGAACGGGCACACGCATCCTGTCTTCGTGGACGCCAACAACGACCAGCTTGCTACAGTGCCCGACGATATGCTTGGTGGACTGACATCGTGGACAATCTACTTCGCATACAAAGGATCGAATTTCTACAACGGCATCATTACCAAGCCGCTCTGTTTCTTCGTGGAGCCAACAGGTGGATTTGTAACCACCAAGTTCGCTTACTACAACTTCTCGGGTGGGACCGACTTGCTCACAACAACGGTCATCAACGACAATGCGTGGCATCGAGGCATCATCACGGTAAACGGTAACGCGGGACAATTCTATGTCGACGGCGCGCTGGAGGCGAGCGGAGTGGTCTCGACGATGCCGAGCGACCCGTCTCAGGGCGTATTCCTGGGCGGTGCTCCGAGCCCGTTCGGGTCATGCGACGGCTCAATAGCAATTATTGGAGTGGCTGTCACCGGACTATCTGGACCTGAAGTCACTGAGCTTGACACATATCTTGATCAATATATTAATGGCATAGTGGCTCCAGCGGGAGAAGAAGCTAATTGTGTCATTCATATGAATGATAATAATGCTCTGATTAGTAATAATGAATTTTATGGTAATCACGACGGATTAACTACGATTTGTTATATTAAAGATAAAATTGTCGCGCCGGCAGCCCAAGATAAATCACACATTATTATTAGCTCTAATATATTTACTGTCGGCAAAGGCGGGTCAGTTGTTCAAGGAAATCCATTTGTAATAGATGCTGGTATAATTGGAACATTTAGCTCTAATGCATTTACTATATATGATGGAAATCTAACTGGAAGTGGATACGTAGTAGGTGCAAATGGAGTTATAGCGCTACAAGCAGATACAGGGTTCGGTTTAGTTGCTAATGGAGATTTTGCTTTTGGTAACAGTATTGTTGAGGTTGCCGAGAATAACATATCGATCGAATCAACAGCCGGAAGCTATAGTTTACTTACTGCTCAAGATGTAAATATAACGGCAACAAACGATATAATGATAGAATCATCTACCGCTAGAATTACATTAAATGCGGGAATAGCAACAACTAAAATTGCAAATGTAACAGCATCAACGTATGCGATAACTGCTGCCAATTATATTTTATTAGTAGCAACAAGCACTATAGCCGCTATTTGTAATATAACTTTACCTACCCCAACTACAGGGACCCGTATTATTATTAAAGATAAACAAGGTTTAGCCGGAACTTATAATATAATCTTACACCCAAATGTAGCTGAATTAATAGATGGTGTTACTGGCTCTTTTGGGACGCCATCAAATGGGATAATACTTTCTGCAAATTGGGGAACATGGGAATTTGTTTCTGATGGTACCAATTGGTTTAAACTATAAGGTATAATATGAGTAAACTAGTTAGTAAAGTTTTTTTGGCAAATGGTAGTTGGACTGCGCCGCCTGGAGTAACGGTAGTTACTCTTGTTGGCCACGGCGGTGGCGGCGGCGGCGGCAACGGCTTCGTCGGCAACGCTTCCATTACTTTTAAATCCGGCGGAGGCGGAGGCGGAGGCGGAGCCCTTAGCAGCACTAGGATCGTTATAGTTGTTCCGGGAACCTCCTATACAATTACTCTCGGTACGGCGGGCGCGCCGGCGGGCGGGGATGGTGGCAGTACAACTTTTGGATCGTTAGCAACATTTGTTGGGGCTAAAGGTGGAAGATCAGGAAATGCAGGAACTTTTGGAACTGACTATGCGTTTGCGGCAGGCGGCATAGCGACAAAGGGCGGCACAGTAAATTCTGAAAATATTCCTGCAAGTGCGTTGGCTCTTCTATATGTATTTGGGTCACCAAGCCAAGGTGGAACTGGAGCTGATGTTGAAGCGAGCACATTTCCCGGATTTTATTCTCCGGAAGGACAACCTGGCGGAAATCCAGGAGTAAGTGGCGGGATTGCACCTTACTATGGTGGAGGCGCTGGGGCAGGAGGCGGCGCAGGTCCATTTGGAACTGGCGGCAGCGGCGGCGGCGGTGGCGGTGGTTATAACACCGGTACTGGAGGCGCTGGCGGCATATCTGTTACTGCAGTTAATGGTGGAATTAACGGCGGTGCCGGAGGGACAGGAGCAACTTGGGGTTCTGGTGCAGCCGGCGGCGCAGGCGGCGCAGGAGGAGCTAATTCAGGTGCCGGTGGCGGCGGCGGCGGCGGTGGTGGGAGCGGCGGTGGCTCGCCCGGCAGCGCCGGCAACGGCGGTGCGGGCGGAACGGGCAGATTGATCGTGAGTTGGGTTGAGTGACGAATATACGCATCACCTGATATATTGTATGAAGATGAATACGAGAATGTATTATTTACACAAGAAGTTGAGATAATAAAATTGTATCAACTTGGAATCAGTATGCGTCAGTTAGCACGAGATTTTAATATAGATCGTACGTGTATTAAAAGAATTATATGTAAGGTATTACAATGAATGAGTTTTTAGCAATTTTTATTACGTGGCAATTTTTAGTGCTATGTCTTGGTATAGCGGCAGTTACATTTATTGTAAGAACAATTGTAGAATTCGCTATATTAAATAATCCACGTATGCCAGGTAACAGCTCTTCGAGATTATGGAGAGATGTTATATTGGTTATTTTGCCAATTTTATTGGGTATATTATTTTTCTTTGTGGGAAAATCATTTGCTTATCCAACAGCAATTACCGAATCTTATGGTAAATTTTTATTTAGCGCCGTTGCTGGACTATTAAGTCCAACTCTTTATCGTGTTATTAAGGCGATGCTGTGGAATCAGGCGAATATCAATCCTACGCCATCACCTTATACTCCAAATTTTCCACCCAATCCTTCCCCATTTCCACTATTTCCTCCAACTAATGACCCAAACATTTTCCCTCCGGTTAATTCACCCATTCAAAATGTGAATGTTAATGTAAATGCGCCGCCTATTGCACCAACAAATCCCGAACAAGCTCCCTCTGATTTGAATCAAGATTTAGTTGAACCAAAAATTTAATAAAATTAGATAGTTGGGAAAAAGAATTGAGGAGAGACATAATTTTGCATATTTATGCAAAAGGTGTTGGGTTGTATGCAAAAGAGAGCAATTTAATCAAAGAATGTCAATGTTTAATTTTAAATGTGCTTATTGTGGTGGATTATTTGAGCAAATAGATCATGTAAAATCTATTTCCAAGAATGGTCCCCATTGTTTAAGTAATTTACGACCAGCTTGCCAATGTTGTAATAATAAAAAGTCTAATAAAGACGCAAAACAGTGGTTATTAAGTGTAAAGGCTAAAATATGACATCGTATCCTAATGCTATTGATTCGGACTTAGATTTACCGCCAATTTATGATAACATAGTAGAATTAGGGGCTGAAGCTATTCAGGCTATTAGAGCCGCAATGTTTGCTGTTGAAAATGAAATAGGTATTGGAGCTTCTGGCACGATGGGATCTGTTGCTGGACGACTCGACGTATCCATCAATAATGATGGAACAATTAAACCATCGTCTATAATCGGTATAGGCGCTGGTTTAGTAAGTAATGCGCAAGTTAATGTTTCTGCAAATATAGATGAATCAAAAATTAATTTAACTTATACTACTGCATTTCTACATACTTTATTTAATAATTTATTTAATAATCTTGATAATCGTGTAGATATAGTAGAAGGATTTGTTGCCGCAAGTGGGGTCAAAATTGAACCACACATAGCCGGATCTGGATTTAGACATAAACTTTCCCATATTGATGTTGATAGTGGTAGTCTGTTAAAGGCTAATATTGCTGCTGGCACAGTAATTGCACGCAATCTAACCAATGCTTATACTTTTGGCGCAGAATTATCGGCAGATCTCTTATCTCACACTAGAGCTGATAAGTTAAGTAATACAACTACACCTCCAGCTAATCAAGCCCATAATGCGGCTGGTATTTATATTAATCCAAGTAATTTTGCATCCGTTCCACATACGGCTAATGATTTGCAAAGTTTTGCTGAGTATGTTGACGGCTCAAGCTTAGCCCTATTGGGCAGTAGAACTCAAAATTTATATGCTAACGGTATTCCAAGATCAACCCGCAATACCTCATTAACAAATAATCTGGGCGCTGAGGCGCTACTGGATCCTACTCCAGCTATTACATATTTGTTGTATAGCGCCGCCACTACACCAGTAGATAATATTGATCACGGCGATGATGTAATTTTATTAGTGCCGAGCGCTGGCGTATTATCTAACAATACTTTTGATGCACAATTTGCTCAAGTCAAATCTGGCGATTATATTACGGTAGATTATGGCAATGGCACTGCGTCTATTAAATTTACTATCGATTCTACTAAAAAGTTTTTAAATGGCTCGACACGCGTATATACGATTAGAATTAATGGAAAAAATCTTTATGCATCAAGCACTGCGACTGTTAAAATTGATCGTGCATTTTATCACGATTCAAAATTTAATTCATTAGCATTAGCCATTGCGAATAATTCATTTAGCGAGCTGCCAAGTTTAATAGTCTCTAATCCATCTGGCGCCTCGGCGCTGGGTATTGGGTTTGACCCGGACAAATTAGATCGCACACATTATAATTTATATTTGGAATTATATCCTAATGGTAACCCGCTTCAAAAAACTTTATTACTACCAGCCATCGATGTAACGGCTGATGCTGGTAATTCGGTTGGTAGTTATAGCTTAGCTTCTGTTGTAGAAAATATTAATAATAAATTTAGAGCGCCAGGTTTTAATTTTAGATTTATTGCTTTCGCCTATCAAGGACAACTTGGTATTGCATTAGCTGATCGTTATAATAATGCTAGCTTTTCTATTATTGCTGGAGTTCCAAATAGTTCTGGCACTTATATTACAACTTCTAATGCATCGTTTCCAGGCAACGTAGTTGATAATTATAATGTAATCGATCCTCTTGGATTTGGTTTGACGGGTGCTAATATTGCAAGCCCACCATTTACAATTAGCTACTCTAGTCCGACAACTGCTTTACAAGCTCCAGTTGTTATTTTTTCACCACTTAAAAAGAATTTTTTCTATGTCGACGGTATAGAGAAAGAAACTTTATTTAGTGACGGCTATACGGTTACTCAAGATGGCTATGGAGATGGTTTTTGGTCAGCAACACTGACTACTAAAAGTATTCTTGCAGGGCGAGTTGAAGTCACATACGAAATTGCATTAGATTTATCTACATCTGGTTTGAAAATAGGAAAAACCCTTGTTATACAACCTGCCGTTGCAATAAGTTCTGGTAGTTATAATATAGTAGATTATGGTCGCTTCTTAATTAAAGATATAGCATTTAATAATTGCCCCGGACCATCGCCAACCACCATCATTACTGTATATGATGCCGTGCACGGAACAGGCACGTCTCCTTACTTATCTTCTGTTAATCTTCCGGTATATGTGTATTTTTCTGACGATTCTGTATCTTTTAATGCGGAAAATGTTAATGATCCGCTTACTAATGTAAGTTTCAAGAGATTTTTTGAAATTTATGTAGATGGAAATGGACGCTCTTTTGCACACGAACGTGCCCGCTTTAATGAAGTCGGTACTGATTTGGTAATAGATTCAGTTAATAGTTTTACGTTATATAGTTCGATCGAGTTATCAAGTATTAATTTGGTTGATGTATCGCCCAAGTTACGCGGATATACTTTTGGACAATATAAAAAATTAGCACTATTTATTAATAGTTATGACTCTACTACGGGCGCCTTTAATGGTTATTTATGTAAATTTGAATCTCCATCTACCTATACACGTTTAGGTCCTGTCACTTATGGTAAAAAAGGAGAAACGACCAGATTCTATGATGATACTACAGTAGATTATATTGATATTATTATTCCTTTCAGCGTATCCGTCTCTTCATTTACTAATAAAAAAATAGATATTCAATTATACCCAACATTACAACTTAATCAAGAAAAAATTCTTATTGGCACTTGTCAATTAAGTGATACGGCTAAACAAATCTCGTATCTAACTGATAAAAGACAATTTGGTAATGTTAGTGAAAAACAATTATCTACATCTGCATTAAGTTATATTAATGCTCCACAAAGATTATTGCACGAAAATGGCGTCGTCCGCGGATTTGATTTAGTTACTTCCACTACGCTTACTAATGATAATAAAATTAGCGTTCGAGGCGGCGTCGTTCTTGCCGATGGCAAGCTTGTCGATTTTAATGATACGACTGTCGCTATTCCAATCGTTCAAGAATCCTTATCTCCCGCTTTTACCACGGCAGTTACTACTATTAAATGGTATTTGTGTGTAAATTCAAATAGCGAATTTGAATTTGTCGCTTCCACTGATTATGATCTTTCTATGACGGGCACATATGGTGCATTAAATCATAATCGATTATTTTATGTTAAAAATCCAGCTTCCGCCTCACCAACAGCTTATCCAATTAGAGGTTCTTATCTTAATAAGATTTTAACAGATTCTAAAGATCTGGTTCCTCTATATTTGGTAACCGCTACCGTCGCTTTAAGCGGCACCTGGAAAGTAACCTCTGCAACTATAACTGATTTGCGCCGTTTTGTAGAAAAAGGTTATAACGGATTATCCAATACATTTACTTTAGGACAACAAGCTTCATTTCGTAATTTAACATCTGTTAAAGCCTACATTAATGAATTAACCAGTTATATTTCTTATAATACGGATAAAAGAAATCCATTTGGAAAAACCGTTTATGTGCGCGATATAGTAGATGCTTCCGGGTTTAATTTTGATTTTGCAGTAAGGGTGCAATTTGTAGGAGATAATGGTAAATTCACATTGTCTAGCTCGGCAACATTAACAAAAAATATTGAATTTAAAGAGCTTGATATTGCAGTTACTTGCGCAACTGGATTCAATATTATTGGTGACAATATATCTTTTGATAATTGTAATATAGATTATGTGTTCGATGCAACGGGAGATGGTTATTTTACGACCGCTAATCTTTCAAATCCAGCAAAGGCTTGTATCTTGTCATCTGGTACGGATATAGTAGTTACCAATGCTACCGCCACCAATCCAATACAAATAACAACAAGCACCGCAACACAACTCGTAACTGGCGATACAGTCAATATACTTGGTGTAGTTGGAATTACTGCTGCTAATGGAACTTTTACTATTACTGTTATAGATTCTACTCATTTTACATTAGATGGTATTTCTGGAGTTGGAACTTATACCAGTGGGGGTATGGTTGGTTCTAAAAATAAAAACATCCAAATAACTAATTGTAAATTTACAAGCAGTATTGCTACTAGATTTGCCTTTGTAAGTCTTTTGCTTGGCGGACAGGAATCTTATTATGGAAATATTTTAATTGATAAGAATAAAGTTAGCACAACAGCCACCGGCGATGATAAGCGTGCCGCTTTCGTTATAGCTTGCACACAGACCGCTACCCCCACATCACAAATAGGACCTAGAGTAGCAAATTGTAATATTACGAATAATGTTTGTAATAAAAATCAATTAATACTTATCAGTGGCGCCTATAATGGTTCTTCTAAAGTTGTAAATATGCCGGTGCCAGTTGGCATACATATAGAAAAAAATATATGTGGAGCAATTTGCTTTTTAGTTAGACAAGATCGTTCATTAAATCTTGTTAACGCTACTAACATTAATGATAAAGATAATATGCTCACTATTTCTAAAAATATGTGTCGCTATATTTATTGTGGCACAAGTAATGGATTTATTAATGTTATCGGCTCTGCCAATAGAGTAATTAATGATATAGTTGTTGGTTCTGATATTTATTCTAGCTCCGCTATCATCGATCAGAATACTTGTTCTTGGATTCAAGTGGGTGTTAAGAATCCCACAACTTATGCGTTTGAAACGCCTATGCTTGATGTGTCATCTAACAAGTTAAATGCTTATGTGTCTACCTTTTTAACTGATTATTGCGGTTCTGGTTATTCTGCTTTTAATATTGCATTAATTATAGATAGCGTAGTAGGTACTTAATGGCATTAGAATCCTCTCTTGCAAACATAGTAATTAGAAATAATACTATTGATCAGGGAAGAGTTTCTGACGGAGCTAGTCCGGTTATTTATAACTATGATTATAATGCATGGATTTTTGGATCTGCAAATATTACCGGCAATAGTTTTTTAAGCGCTGTTGCAAGTACAGACATGCTTAATATAGATGGTTGTAGCTGTACCATAACAAACAATAAGTTTGTAAGAGGCGCAACATCGATCAACTCATATGTCAGAGGATATGGCTCACAGGATCAATTTATAACAAATAATTTATTTGATTCAACTACAATTAATGGATCTTCTCTTACATTAGTAACAGGTATAAGCGCAAGATCATTTTATGCTAGAAATAAAAATCAAACCGGAACTTTATACATACCAATAAACGAAACTATTTCTGGAACTATCGGCAATTCAGATCAATTTTATGTAGCTACACAAGCCGGAACTTCAGATTATAAGCTCGTATCATATAAGCTAGGCGGACTAGTTACGGCAGCCGTAGCGGTAGCATCTATCGCATTAGACCTGGTAAAGATTTTTAATATAAGCGCACGTTTAGAGCAGGGGGTTAAGATAACAGAAATAAAACTTGGAGTCTTTGTTCTTGCTGGTACTATAACCCCAAGCTCTACTCAGGCAATAGCTAGATATAATATAATGGCGGCGTCAAATGATCAATATATGACCGCAAATAATGCTACTTATATTACGCAGCCAACTCTATTTGCTACGGCAGAATATATAGTCGATAGCGCGCAAAAAGTAATTGATGTTGGAACGGCTACGGAATATGTCATTTATACTCCATCAGCAACAGATCCGTATTTTACAATGAATAAAGATTATGCGTTTTTTATAAAATTAAGATGTGCTACCCTTTTTGGCGCAACTGACTGGCAGGTTAACTATACTCCTTTAAAAATTACATACGTTTGGTAAAAAAATGACATTATCTACATCAGCCAGAGCTATAACAATAAAAGATAATTTAATAAATATTGGTTTTTCATCAACTGGTACGTCCGCCGCCAATTATACTTACGCATCTAATGTGGCTTTAGGTGGAGACGCTATTATAAGTGGTAATACATTTACTGGATGCATTGGTAATGGTATAGGAGCCACCAATTTAGTTACTATTACGTCAGGTTCTTCTATAGTAACGAATAATAATTTTATTAGAGGGGTTGGCTCGCCAGTTACTACATATATAGCCGTAACTAGTGCATCTGATCAGGTGATAAAAGATAATATTTTTGATCAATCAACAACAGATGGTACTGTTGAAGATTTAGTTTCTGGATTATCTATTAGTTCTACTTATCACAGAAATACAAATCAAATTGCTTATATTCCAATATTTAATGGACAATTTAGCGCAGATTCGATAGTCGGTAGTTCTATGGCTACCGGCAGTATAGGTGTTACGGCAATTAATAATTATACGCAAATTTATATTTTAACAGCTTCTCTTCGTCATTTATTTTATGAATATGATATAAACGCATTACTCCCCGATGATATTAAAATTTTGCACGCTAAAGTCGGCATATTTAATAGTGCAGCTTTAGCAACAATGGATGTTACAAATAATAATTTAAATTTATCATTTGTAATACAAGAAACGGTTAGTGCAAATTATACGACTGGAACAAATTCTATTTTAGATGTAAAAAATAGAAGAAATACTTTATTAGAAAGTCTTACTGTTCCTCTTGATTTATATGTAAATTATGCAGCCTCTGCAGCTGATACGGTATATTTAATTTGTGATGTTGCTGGCACTGCCTCTAATGCTGACAATTTTATTGTATCAAAAAATAATTCTATTAAATTAAAAATGTCTCTTAATAGCAATATTACTGTTTTGGGATCTGGTAATAATTGGCTAATTTCACCAATTGTTCTCAAATGTATATGGTAAAAGGTATATAATGTCTTTATCTACATCAATTAGAAATGTAAAAATACGAAATAATTCCATAGATATTGGTTTTTCTTCTAATGCCATCAGTGTGTCAAATTATACCTATATTTCTTTTATTATTATAAAATATCGGTGGCTTTAATATGGTTTCCTCACATACTTTTAAATCAGATCTTAACGGCATTCACCACATAGTGCAAAATGTTATGAATTTGCATTCTAAAGAGCTTGTATTATTTTCATTAAAAGATTTTTTTGCACAAGATACTTTTTATCGCTATGTAACAGATCGCTATGGTTATGCCAAGGTAGTCGATGTAACCGATCTTCCATTGGATGCCGGTATTAATGATGATTCTACCACCAGGCTCTGTATACAAGAGGCTTTCCGAATGGAGGCGGACTTTTTCCCCGCCCTCATTGTAAGGTCTGGTTCCTTTAATTCTGTGCCAATCTCATTTAATAGAGAAAATTCTACGATACAGTGGGATAGTCTTATTTTTCAAGATGGCTACGGTAATATTAAAACTTTTAAAACTCCTACTCATTTTATTTTTGCCGGAGCCTGGGAAGGTTCCATCAATGTTGATGTTTTATCTCGTGATATGAGATCAAGAGATGATTTAGTGGATTTGGTATCTTTGCGTTTCGTAGATATCGCTTTTAACGAATTGGTTAAAGAAGGTATGATTGTAACGGGCGTATCTACGGCTGGACCAAGTGAGACGGATGATAGAAATCATAAGCTATTTAAAGATACTGTTACCCTAAAAATTAGAACGGAGTGGAGGCGAAAAATCCCCGTAGGTAATATTATTGAAATAATAAATACGGCTATTGAGTTTGGAACGGTGCCAGATGGCATTGTTTCGCCCAATTTAACAGTTAATAGTGAACTAACTCTTACAGAAGTGCTATCTAATTTATGATTTCAAACTTATGACGGTAATAATATCATATTTTACTGATAGTGCGGAAATATTATGAATAATGTAATTTCTAAGGATACAAATGGCTAATCTTCCATCGGGCGCTTCGACATTACCAGGCGTAACTACAAGCATAGAAACAAGTACTTCTGGAGTATCAGTTCCAGGCGGTGTGCGTTTAGCGCTATTAATGGGTACTGGTGCAAGAACCGAAGTAGTCGTTGCTGCCGCTGTTGGCAGTGGTAATGACGGGCTCAACTCCACCTATACCTCTACTGCCGGGCGAGATAGTCGGCATTTTATACTTAAAAATGCGCCCCTGATATCAAATCGAACACAATTATTTAAAAATGGCGTTTCCCTTACTGGGCTTGAAGAGGTTCCTGGGGTAGATACTTTTGATAATCGTTATGATTATCGAATTGATATTGCTACCGGTAAAATTGAATTACAAACAGCCTATCTAATAGATCAGGGTGGCACACTGTATACAACTGGTGCAGCAAATGTTGGCGATGGTTATTTGACCTTAAACGGCATTTCTGGTGTCCCAACATTAATTGATTTAAATGCACCCACTGAAACTTGGACGGTTAAATGCGTTTCCGTACAACGTGACGGTCTCGGCGCCCCCATAGCACAAACAGCTAAATTTTTAGCATTCGGCTCAATTTCGGGTATACAATTAGATTCAACGGGAACTCCAATTATGTGGGTTGCCAATAGCACACAAGTTAATAATAGTATTCTTAAATTTGCAATATCTGAAACAACGCCAGTCTTCCGTGAGGGAGATTACTTTACCCTTCAAGTTAAGGGCGGCGCATTAAATAAAAATGATTCAATAACTGCAACATATATAGCTACTGCAGATATTAATGATCCTGAATTTTTCACCTCAATGGATGAATTAGTATCTAAACACGGCTCTTCAACGCTCGATAATACGCTTTCTTTGGGCGCAAGCTTAGCCTTTGCAAATAGTCCTCCTGGCATTTTCGCAATGGAAACAAAGCCAGCCCTTCCTCGTCGAACCTCGATTATTTTAGACTCAAATTTTGACGCCATATCAAGCGATGTAAATACATTCGTAATTCCGCTACCTATCGGCGTAACTCCTAATTTTGATTCAAGTATTCATATATTTGTTACCGATCCTACTACATTGGTAGAGACTCAATTACTGCCAAATAAAGTTACATTTGATAGTTTAGTTTCGGGCACAGATCCTTTAGCCGCACCAACATCAACTTTTGTGTTTAGCGATATCGCTGCCCCTGGCGGCACCTCATTCTGTTATACGGTTACTTCAATTTTAAATGGTCAGGTGCTAAATTTTGGTGCAGACGGTTATTTGACTGCATTAAACTATTCTCTCTTATCAGATGGTTATTTGGACGGATCCTTTACTGTGCCAGGCGTCACTTTCACAGCAGCTTATATTGGTAAACAAGTTCAAATATTTGATGCCGTAAATTCTGTTGATAATAATGGTACCTTTGATATTATCGGCGTTGTTAATGGGGCATTAATTATTGATGGCAGTAATATTACTGAAAGTGCTCAAGTAAACTTCGTTAGTGAGGGCACTTTAGATTATGAGGTTATAGATCAAAATTCGGGTGACTTACAAAGTTATCTCGTATTGAATCATAATATCGTTCCAGATGGTAATTCACTTCGCGTCACTCTTGTTGATAACCGAGATGCAGATTTCTTCGATGCTGGATGGGTTACTGCACTCCAAAAATTGGAAACTATTGAAATAGATATTTTGGTACCACTACCACAACAAACTATGTCGGTTATTTTCCAAAACTGTCTCAATCATTGTTTAACGATGAGCAATCTTCGCAACAAAAAAGAGCGCGTGCTCTTTACTGGCGCAATTCAAGGATTAACTCCAGAAAATCTTACTGGAGCTGAGCCTGCCGCCGTAGAGGATATCGGAATACTTGAAGGTATTCAAGGCGATACCGTTGCCGAAGTATTATCTGGCAATACGGAAGATTTAACTAACTATTCAGTTGCGGATGGGTTTGGACATGCATTCCGAGCAATGTATTTCTATCCAGACGAGATTGTAACTGTTGTTGGTGGAGAGAATACTAAAGTTAGCGGATTCTATATCGGAGCGGCTGCAGCTGGATTAGTATCGGGCACTGCCAACATCGCAATGCCTCTTACAAATAAAGTAATTAGCGGATTCAATATCTTACGCGATAAAACGCTATCAGTAACTACATTAGAACAATTGGCAGCCGCCGGAGTTGCCGTTCTACAGCCTGTTGCTGGCGGTGGAAGAGTGGTTTGGGGACTTACAACTACGCAAAGTGGTTTCCCAGAAGAACAAGAAATGTCAATAATCTTTATTAGAGATCGTATTGCCAAAACACTTCGCGCCGGATTTGCTGGATTTGTAGGTATGCCAGAAGAGCCAGATACAATGGTAATTTTGGCAACTCGTGCGGTTGGATTATTACAATCGTTTATTAATCAACGCATTATAACTGATTTCGCAGGTTTATTGGTTAGACGCGATTCAGTTGATCCTCGTCAATGGAATATTTCGGTTAAAGTACAACCCAACTATCCAGTAAATTGGATCTTCTTACGAGTTGGTATCGGGGTAATCTAATCCTTATTACATCTAAAATCAATAGTTATTCACTTTTCTATTGATTTTAGAATAAGGCATAAAAAGTAATATTATATAGTAAGCTTTTTTCTAAGGATAAAAATGGCAAACGTAACTTCAAATACAGGTAGTACACTTGAAAATGTGGACGGTAGTAATAGAACCGGCACAGGCATATCTACTCAAATTATAATTCGCGTTGGGGCAAATGCTGTAGGTGCGGTACAAACTATAGAAATTCGTGAAGAGCGCACCGTTACTCCTGTAGATGAAGTGGGCACAGACGGTCATATCGATAGCGTTCCTACTAAATCTACTAATATTTCTGGAACTTGTCGCAGAATTCGCTTCGATCAACAGCGTATTGCAGAAGCATTTAGTCGTGGATTTTTACACGCTAAATCACAACGCATTCCATTTAATATTGACATCTATGATAGATGGAGTGGTGATTCAAATACAATCGTTACGACTATTAAAAATGTTTGGATTACGGGTATTGACTACTCATATGCGGCAGATAACTGGATAATTACAGACAATATGTCTTGGATGGCTGAAGACATTAGTAGCTCGTTGGGCGTCGGTAAAGGCAAAGCGGCATTTGGCGGCTCTCGCGGTATCCTATTACAAACTGATGTTGCCGGTATTGAACAACAGACTGACGTTGGTAAGCGTCGTGGTGCGCTCGATGCATCAGGGCTAATTAGCGCTGCTTTTGACCGTACAGTATAATTTAGTTAAATACCTCGCATCATTTGATATATACATTAAATGATTGCGAGGTATTAATGTCTTCATCTTTTTATAAAAAGTCTTCTGAACCCCAAACTCCATTACGTGAGTTTAATGTAGGTGAGCCTGACGACGATCAGCCCACATTAAACCCTATGTATAAGGCAGCCCAACCGCCGGCGGGCTATGAATTATCTGCCGCTGAAAGAGAAGAGTTACAACAGCGCCGTCGTGGCTCCAAAGAAGAAAAAATGGGCGATTACGCTAAAAAACGCATTGAAATATTAGCCAATATTGGCAGGCTTACTAAAAATGTAGATATGGAGGGTATTACCTTTTCATTACGCACTTTAAAGACCAAAGAAGCTCGAGCAGCTACAATGTCTATCTTTGGATGTGTTAATGATGTGGACGCATCATTTGAAATTCGTCGTCAAACATTAGCAAGAGCTATTTATGAAATAGACGGTCAACCTACGGAGACCGCGCTAGGCGGTGATGATTTTAATTTGAAATTGCAGTTAGTTGATGATATGGAAGATGTCACAATAAATAAATTATATAATGAATTTAATACATTACGTAATGAAGTTCAGACCAAATATGGATTGCAAACAGAACAGGAGGTGAAAGAAGTACTTGAGGACATAAAAAAATCGTAAAAGAGCCGGATCATAGATTTTTATGGTATTTATGTAAGACTTTTAACAAGCTACCAGATGATCCGACTATTGAAAATATGGATCCAATTATGAAAACGTGGATGTTTAATAGTTGGTTAGAAGATAATAATGAAAATATAGATCTATTCAAACATCACGGATATTTGATAGGGTCATTCATTAATCCTGAAGCTGTAAAATCACTTACCGATACAGGCAATTCTTATTCAGTTTCTGAAAAAGAATTTGAAGCGACGGCAGATATGGTTCGCGAATCTATCTTGAAAGAGCAAGAAAAAGCAACATCTGATAAACCAAAACGTCGCAGACGTAAAAAGGTAAATTAAGGATTCAATGAGTACCGTCGAAGAAATAAAAGCAATGACAAGTGCGCTCATTGAAAATGGAGTGGAAGCGACTAAAGCTTCAAAATTTGCAGAAGAGTTTGGTGCAAAAACCGTCAAAGCTGCCGCTCTGGGCGCCGAGGCTCAAAAAATGGCTGCTAGCGCTTTTGAACAAACTACAAAAGCTGTTCAGGCAGCATATGAAAGTATGCTAAATTTAAATACTAGTACTCTTTTATCTGGCGATGCTTTTGACCAAGTAAAGACACGAGCTGGAGCACTACTCGCCTTAACTACAAAGTTTGACGCTTTTAATCATATAGGTGTTGATGGAGGCAAGCATATTAATACTATGGGGCAATCTCTTACGGAATTGACCGCTAAAATGGGAAGTTGGGGCGCAGTAGTAAAAGCATTTCCTAATACTCTTGGGGCATTGGGGGGCAAAACAATGGAAGTGGCTCAGCGTTTTTTAGAGCACGTCTCTCAAGCACAACATTTGGAAAATGCATATATAAATTTACAAGGCGCTTCTGGCGGATTAGGCAAAGTATTTGATAAAGATGGTCGCATAGTAGATAATCTATCTACACAGGTTCAACATTATGGTAAGCAGTTGGCAGACGTAGAGGCTATTACTGGAGAAAATATTGAAACCGTTGCTCAATTTGCTTCTAAATTATATATTATTCCTAATTTATTAAATGAAGTGGTAAATACTGGCGGTAAGGCAGGAGACTCTACTACAGCATTAGCCGCCGCTATGACATTAGCTAAAGGCGCCGGACAAAGTAACGAAACAGTTCTTTCAGTAATGAAAACTGCATATGAAGATTTAAGCAATTCGCAAGGTAAGGTTACCGATACTGGTAAAAAAGGTACCGAAATGTTTGCCTTAATGGCACAAGCTACTAAAACATTAGGTTTAAGATTTTCAGATACCGAAAGTTATTTAACTACCGTTGCTAAAGAATTTCAACTGGTAGGCGATAATACAGAAGGTGCTACAAATATTCTTACTCATTTTTCTGACGCTCTTCAAAATACCGGATTAACAGCTAAAGCCTCTATTGGCATTATACAAAATATGGTTACATCTATGAACCATTTGGAAATGGGAACTAAATCTTTAATTTCTGCAAGAAGTGGGGGTCCGGGAGGTTTGCAGGGCGCATTTCAAGTAGAGGAATTGTTAAGAAAAGGTAAAACTCCACAAGTGTCAGATATGCTTATGAAATCTTTCAAGCAACAAGCGGGAGGTAAGATTTATACTCAAGCTGAAGCCGCACAGAGTCCTCAAGCTGCCGCGCAATTTATGCGACAACGCGAAATGTTAAAAAGCGGAGCATTTGGCGGTATGGCAAAGGACGATCAATCTGCTACGCACTTACTAGAGGCAATGGCTAAAGGAAATATGGAAACTACGGCTGTTTTAAATGCTACGACTGCCGTCAAAGATGTAGCCGCACAAGGAACTAATCTCCAAGAACAACAGGTAGATATATTGAAAGTTTTAAATCAGGGAGTAGATCGTGGTAATATAATAGGTAATCAAATATTATTAGCTACCGCACGCGGCATTCTTGGTACAGGTCGAAATGATGATGGCACTAAAGAACTTACAGCATTTATGGACGAAGCTAGAAATGATTTGGCAGCTACACCTCGTCGAGCTGACGAGAAGGCGGGCGAGACCGCTATTACATCGAAGCAATTTGGAATAGCAGCAGATCGTTCAGCGCAAGCCCTTAAAATTGCACCAAGGCGAATAGCTGATTCTGTTCGAGGCGCCAACCAGCAATTAATTACATATCGCGCACATCAACCTGATAAAGTAACTCAACAAGAGCAAGGACGCTCCACGCGTGCCACTACTCGTGGCGCAGAAGAAAAATATATGTCATTATTTCATACGCCAAATCCCGCTGCTCATACTCTTGCCGCTCAAGCCACCGCCGTCCGCGCCATAGGGCGCCCTAATGCCTTGGGAAGAGCTATGATGCCAGCCGGTGCAAAAGCAACTGAACAGGCTCCTGCCAAAGTAGAACTTACCGTTAGATTAGCAGACGGATTAACAGCTACACAAACCACCCAATCACCTCATGCAATTGTTAAAGCTAACCCTCTCTCCGGCGGCACCAACTACACAAAATATGATCCGCATAATCCAGGATATTAAGGACTTAAATGGCAACTGATTTATTAGGTAGTATAACTGAAGTATTAGGCACCGCGGGCACAGCTACTCGTTCTTTTGAGGAGGATGGCTTTACCGTGCCACCTATGTCATCAGCTAGCGGCGACGGCTTGCCGTCCAGCAAAGTTAAAGCTCAACAAAAAGCTACTACTCATAGACATATTGTGCATTGGTTTATTCCAGAAGTTGGAATTATTAATATGTATATCAATCCGCAATCTATTCAGTATAATTTTAAGAAATTAATTACACCAGAAAGAACTAAAGGCGGTTATGTTATTCAGTATTGGGGCGAAGAGTTAGCCACTTTGAATTTACGAGGACATACGGGCAGTTCAGGTGTGGAGGGGCTAAATGTGCTTTATGAAATTTATAGAGCAGAGCAATTTAATTTCGATCCCATTGCTCTAACAATGGCTTCTGACAGTTTAGTTTCTGGATTAGGAGATACCATCGATAGTTTAGGAAAAGGTATTTCTGGATTAGGTGGGGATATTTTTTCTGGCGTAGCTGGCGGCATATTAGGAACGGATCCCAAGACGCAAAGCTTATTACCCCGTAACCCGCCAACGTTGGCAGCTATGGCATTTGGTGTAGAGATGTATTATAATGGTAAGGTATATCGTGGATTTTTTACAAGTATGTCTTATACCGAATCGGTAGATAAATTAGGTTTATTTGATTATGATATTCAATTTACAGTAACCCAACAGAGAGGATATAGAACTAATAGTTATGGTTGGCAAAGAAGTGCAAATTCCGGACCTTCTAATAATTCAGAAGGGGGAGTGCCGCTTTCCTTTGGTAAAGGATTTCGTAGATGATATATAATAACGTACGCCGAATAAGACATAATAGAGTAACAAATAATGAGTGATTTTTTTAATGGTCTTGGAGATGTACTTGCGCAACAATTTAGTTTAGGTGATTCTAAGCTTAAGTCATTGGATGTTGTAAAAAATGGGCATACCGTTCCTTACGGAAAACTCGGCGCATTCGCAAATCAATTTGATCAATCAGCTGAAAGATCTTATACCGAAGAAGGTTTTCAAAGAACGTCTCTTTTTAATCCTCGACAAAAGCAACTGGAAATTTGGATGCAAGAACCTGAGGTAACTATTCTTGTTAAAAAGCGAGCCTTCGCCTCATTGGCAGATAATACTCGTATCGATTTGGCAGACGATCAAGAAAGATTATTTTTACGTGCTACTAAATTTTTATTTCAAAATAAATGTAAGCAAATTGCTGCTTATGAAAGATTAACCAAATTAGAAAGTGTTGCTATTGAGATGGGATCGCTCGATCACCATCTAATGCCGGCATTATTTGCCGCCACAGATACATTGGGTTCGTTATTTTCTGGCTCCAGTTCTTTTAATAAATTTAAAGCCGTTATTGATCAAGTAAAAACCATTACTAATTTGTCTCGCGATACTTTAATCACTAATTGGACTACTAATCAATTAAATTCTTTTAGAACTGATTTGGGTACAGGTACTGGTGTTATAGAATTTACCACAGCATTTAACATTAGCACCACCACTTCTATTAATTTTGGAGGGGGTTCTTTTAATATTACTTTCGTCGATCCCTATCAGCTGATGAGGGTAACGCATAATGATATTGAACAAGCAATAGCTGATGCTACAAATACGGTAAAAGGAAGTTCTTTCGTACAATTAAGTTTAGATATTGTAAATAAAGGTATCCAAGACGATAAGGCTGCTCTTAATAAAATGAGAGCGCGACGTAATGCTAACCCAATTAATTTTATTATTGAACCAGATACTTTTCTTGGAAAACGCATTAGAGCCATTATTGATAATAGTGGAATTGAAATTCAATTTACTGGTTCTATTTTTAATGTAAATATAGATCCGGCATATTTTCGAGGCGCAGAATTGGCAGGCGCAGATGGTATAGATCCAAACTCATATGGTCGCGCAGCTTCTCTATTGGGTGTTGCCGCCCTTACTCTTTTAAATCCGGCAGCCACTATTATTGATCCTTCTGGTGTCGCAGAATCCGTTTCTATTCAACCAAATAGTGAGGCTGCACTATTTAATAGAATTGTAAAAAGTGCCTTTAATCAATTACAAATAAATAAAAATTCTCAAACAGTTATGAAGGCACATAACGCCAAGACCAATGATATAAGAAAAAAACTACGCCTACATTATGGCACTAAATTAATTATCCAGCCAATGGATGTGGTGCATATATTTGTTAGTTCCAAAACTAAAGTTGATAATAAGATTATTGGCGGTTTGCAAGATGCAATGGGTGGCGGATTTTTGCAAACTGCAAGTAAAGCTTTTGCAAATATGCAAGATTTTTTTCACGCAGGACAAAATGATTCCGTAGAAAAATCACTATCTGTGGGTAGAGATTTTCCAAATTGGTTGTGGCTAATCATGCGCAATCAATTTACCAAAGATAAAAGCGGTACGCAGATCTTTGCCGGATTAGTCGCTAATAGCACCTCCTCTTATGATAGTAATGGGGCTTTTAATGTTGCCATTACAGGCACTGATAATGCGGCATATTTTAAATTTGGAGTTGTAAATCAACGACCAGCAACGGATGTTTTTGACGGCTCCCTATATGATCCATTAACCCCATTTGATATTAAATTTGATAGAGCTAATGGATTTGAGCCAGATAAGGTGCCAGATTTATTACCAGAAAATAAAGCATTATTTAAGTCTGTATTTCTTAAATATGCTAGTGGGCGATATGTTGGTAAAAAACCCACCATAAATAATTTTGTACAAGATTCTGAAAGAATTCAAAACGCTTCCATTAGAAAGGTATTTTATGATCCAAATGGAATGGTGTATAAATGGAAAGAGGGTATTGGCTCATTGGTAATGTTTGGAAATACTGCCCAAGAAAGCGCCACTAATACTAGTCTTGCCACTACCACGACAGATCCTTTTGCGGGGCAGGATATTATGAATGTCTTGTCATTATTAATTACTGGAGAGCCATATAATTTTGCAACTTTTTATAAAGCAACTATACAAGTTGATAATACGGGGCGAGATCCTCATACCGGAGCTGATCCAGCCGTTTCCTTTTTTAGAAGTTTTCAAACAGATCTAAAATATAGAAATTTATTATATGGTAATTTCGTTCCATTTAAAAAATTAACAATGGATAATGATACATATAAAAATGTTCTTAATAATCAAATCAATGCCACCGCTTTTGATGCCGAACTTAAATTTTTATTGCAAGAAAAAGCCGATTTAAATGATAAACTAACTTTTGCAAGTGATAATGGGCAAGTAGTAAATGCAACTTCGGCAATACTACAGGCTCAAGCAACAGTTCTTAATGATAAAATTACTATCAAGCAACAACAAATTACTACAGAACTAACAAAAGCTAATAAGCCCATCTCTATTGTTGGTGATGATATTACTATGGATTATGATTTATTTTTTGAAGGTAAAGATCAAAATAAATTAAGTGATATTTATCAAAGAAATAAAGATTTAAGAAAAAAGACACATTATTTAACACGCAGAATGTCTTGGAAAGTAAGAGCCAATCAGGATGTAAATTTATTCATCGTTGATGATTCGTATGATAAAGATTATGATATTCAGGCTTTTGAAAAAGCATTTTCTAATCCCAGTTTATTTAAAAGCGATTATATTACAGTTGCTGAGAAAATTGAGCATGTTGCTAAATTATTAGAGTTAGAAGTCTTTGCCGACTCACAAGGACATATTCAAATTAGACCACCACAATATAATAAAATGCCAAGTAGCACATTTTATCGAATGTTAAGGTTAAAAGATGAATTTGATATTCAAGTTTATCCTCAATTTTTAGAAGATTTATATGCCGATCAATTAACAAATACTACGGCAAAATTAGAAGTTATAGAAGATGAAATAAGAATGTATGGATTAGCATTATCTAGATCGACCGATGCTGCCATAGAGGATTTATTAGCCACAAATGCTACTTTTATTCAAGCCAATCCTGTTGCCAATACATATTTTAAATTTTTATCTGACGATCAAGGCATTATACCACGCATACAGTTAATTAATGCAAGCGCAGATTCCACGAAAGCAAAGGAAGCGGAAGAGGTATTTGCACAAAGCTTAGAGGCTCTCGGCTCCATTAAAACACAAGCCACTATTAATAATATTTTTAGCGTATCC
>Ga0315284_10002166_pt1 | contig 28183 bp, 52 predicted proteins | sample YL17G09_16_MG_FD_203696 | JGI IMG/M metagenome (GOLD analysis project Ga0315284, IMG submission 203696) | Sediment microbial communities from Yellowstone Lake, YNP, Wyoming, USA - YL17G09_16 | ecosystem: Environmental > Aquatic > Freshwater > Lake > Sediment | place: USA: Wyoming | collected...
TCAATTTGGAGTGGAAGCAGTGAGAAAAGAATTAATAAAAAAGAAATTTTTATGAAAGAAGAATTAGTAAGCTATAAAACAGTTAAATTAGCTCAAAAGAAAGGAATTGATTTTAGAAGCAAAGAGTTTAATTCTGCTGCCAATAAAGCAAATAAAGCAGGAATTTATCATTCTTATGTTACTCAAGCATTACTTCAAAAATATTTAAGAGAAGTTTATAAAATAGATGTTTTACCTGCAATTTATAAAAATGAGTATTATAATTGGGTTACTGTAGAATCTAGAACACATAAGCTAACAGATAAAAAATTATTTTCTACATACGAAAAAGCTTTAGAAGTAGGATTACAAGGAGCTTTAGATTTAATTTAAAAAGAAATTTATATGAATAATTACTCTGAGGAATTTAAAAATAAACCAAAACATATACAAGATAATATTTTAGAAGCTAGGGAGATGTTGAAGACTGCTATACAAGATAGACAAAAAATGATGTCTGATTTTGGAATAATGCTTTTACAAGATTTAGTAGGACTTAAAAAATTAGATGGATATGATGAAAAAATACAAAAAGTGATTAAAAAATTTGATAAAAAATATGGGTATGAAAATGTTTAATGATGACAGAACCACTGCAACTCAAGGATATGCAGAAGGAATAAATGATGCTATTAAAGCTGTAGAAAGTTTAATATACAATAAAGCTAATTCTGTTCAAGATAAGGAATACAATGATTGTTTAAAATTAGTAATTCAAGAACTTAGAAATTTATATGAATAAAGAAAAAAACTTTGGAGAACTTGTAGAAATACACAAATTCAATCAATTAAACTTGTTATTTGGTAAATCTATAGAGCTGGAAATAGAGAAATTAGCATTTAAAGGAAATGAATTTGAATATTAAAGCTATGACATACGTATTTGCAAGTAGAAACACTTCAGTAGTAATTACACTTTCTGAAGATACAGAAGAAGAAGCTTGGGAATTATTAAATTCATTTATTATTCCTGAAATGAATGATTTTAGATTAGAAGAAATAGAAAAAGACTAAATTATGATAAGAGAACCAAACTTAGTAGGAGGAAACACAATTTTAGTATTTTGGGGGAATCTTCTTAAAACAGTAGGGATATTTTTAACAGAAAAAGGAGAAAAAGATATTTATAATGGTAATAGTAGAATTATTAGCAATCCCTCTGCAAATTGGTATAATCCATTCACTATTGTATATACATTTATTATTGACAATACACAAAAATATCAATTAATAATCGAAAATTCTGCATATAAAGACAGATATATTGAGAATAATCAAGAAATTATACTAACAGAAAAAGAATTATATCAAATTATACGTGAAAATAAACAAAAATGGTTTTTAAAAAATTAACAATAATGATAAAAAATTACAGAATACAAGTAGTAGATACAGGAGATAAAAAAGAATATTATATTCAAATTCCTTATTTATTCCTCTTTTGGAAAGATTATGATGAATATGTTTATGATAGTTTTCAAGATTGTATTGATGAAATTCAAAAAATAAAGCAATGATATATTTAATAATTTACTTAATAGGATTTATTTGGGCATATTATTTAGGAAGAAAGATTAAAAGAAAAAATTGCCCTAATACATATAATTGGGGAGATGTATTTATTATAGTTTTTTGTTCTTTACTTTCATATTTAATGGTTTTTCTTATATTTGATCAAGCTTATCCAAATTTTAAAATTAATTTACTCACTTAACAAAACTTAAATGAAAACATATAGATTTAGAATATCACAAGATTTAGAAGCTTATTATAATGCAGAAGTGTCTATTAAAGCATCTTCAGAAAAAGATGCAAAAAATAAACTTGAAAAAATGACAACTGCAGAATTAGATAAAATATCTACAAATTGGGAGCAAATGACAGATAATGCATCTCCTGTTGGAGAAATTACAATTCAAGAATTAATTAAAAAAGACTAAACTATGGAAACAGTATATATCACTCCTTTTATGGGATGCACATTAGAAGTTAATGGAGAATACACATCTACAAAAGATAATGAGGAAGGTAAGGAATATTTTGAAATAGACACAATACAGATAGAAAGACTTTCTAAATATGGAATTGTAGAGCTTTTAGAATGGAGTAATTCTAAACCAGCAGGAAGCATTCTTTCTATAATTGAAGAATTAGTATTAGAAGAAATAAACGACAAATGAGTAATACAGAAGAAGAAATTTCAGAAACAACAATAGAAGATATTCTAATGGAAAAGAAACTTATTCTGTATAATGACACAAATACATTTGAAACAGTGATTATGGCTTTAATGATTGTAATGAAATATACAAATGAACAAAGCGAACAATTAGCTTTGATTGTTCATAATAAGGGAAAAGCCACAATAAAGAGTGGGAATTCAATGGAATTAGAGAGGTATTATAATGATTTAAAAGAATTTGGTTTAACATTAAAAATAGAATGATGAAAAAAGAATTTATTCCTTATAAACAAGCATTAGCTTTAAAAGAATTAGGATTTGATGAACCTGTAATTAATGTATATGATCTTAAATCTAAGGAACTAGTATTAGGTGAAGATGATGAAATGATATGGGCACCAGTTTTTCCTAATAATGGAGCAACTATTGCAGCACCACTACACCAACAAGCATTTAGATGGTTTAGAGAGAAGTATCAGTTACATAATGGAATTTATCCATATTATGATGAGTATCAGTTTCAGATTAAAGATTTTAGATTACCTACAAATACACCTATTAATGGTGGTTTAATGAAATACGAAGAAGCAGAATTGGCTTGTCTTAAAACATTAATAGAAATAATAAAACAATAATTATGGAAAAATTTAAAAAATTTATGTATTCACTTCCTATAACTTTTATTTTATTACTAATTGTAACGTATATAGTGTATAATAACTGGTCATTTATAACTATGTTTTTCTATGTGCTATTTATGGTGGGATATATAGAAGAAGCAAGAGAATTTAGAAAACTTAAAAAATAGAATAATGAAAAGAGAAAAATTTCAATTTTTAGTTACTGTTGAAATAGATAAAAATATTGAAGCAAAATACCCTAATTATAGAATAAACTGGGATAGTCCTGAAGAATTTGCAGAATCTATTATGGAAAGTCTAACTTCATCAGCAGATTATGACTTAACTCAAAAAAGTTCTTTAAAAGAATATGGGTATAAAGTAAAAGCTAAAAAACTAAAAAATAAAAAGAATGCAACAATTAGGAGTAAAAAATGACATTGCAAAGCTACAACAGCTTTTAGGAAGTAAATTGTATAGTAATAAATACAGTTTTATAAGCGAGGCTTTGCAAAATAGCACAGATGCCATGAGAAAATGTGGCAAAGGTGACCAAAGCTTTGATGTAGGGATAAAAATAGGAGAAGACAGAGGTTATATATTTTATCTTAGAGATTACGGATGTAGTTTTGATAGTATTGAAGATTTTAAGAGATTGGTTGGAACTCTGTTAGAGAGTAGTAAAACTCAAGAAAAAGATAGTAGTGAAGGTCAAGAACTGGGAAAATATGGAATTGGTAGCATTGCTGTGGCAGCTTATCAGAAAGAATGGCATTACAAAATTTATAAGAATGGAAAAGGATTTGATGCCAAACTACAAGAAATAGAAGGAAGAGGATTATTTATGACTTGCAGTGACTATTATGATTCTGAAGAAGTGGATGGTGTATATTTAGAAGTGAAAGTTAGTGATGCAAGTAAATTTGTAGTAGCTCTTTTTGAAAAAGCTAAATATTTTCAGAATATTAAGTTTTATTTTTGTCCTGAAGTAATTGAACAACTTAGATATGAGTATTTTACAGGGTATTTACTAACTATTAATGACACTTTTCAAATCTATAAATCTGAAGATTTTCAATATAGCACATTAAATCAAACTAATGAATTGCATATTTGTATGGATCAATATTCCTATCCTATTAATTGGAATACTCTTGGAATAAGTGCAATAAACATTCCTTTTGCTCTTAGATTTAATTTAAATGATTTTGAAACTAATCCTACAAGAGAAGTGTTAACAATAGATGACACTTACAAGGATAAAATACTTGATAAAATCAAGAAATTAGCTAATTGGTTATTAGACAAATATAACGAAGAAAATCCTGTATTTGAAGCTAAAAACCTAAAAGAGTTTCAAGAAGAATTATTTAGAAGACAAAACAAAATTGTCACAATTGCTGAAGAACAAGTGAATATTTGGCAAATATGTTATGATTATATAGAAACTCCTATATTTAATGAGCCAACTTATCATGAAGTGACAAATGAAAATCTTAAAGTTTTTAAGAAATTTATGACAAAATATTGGTCTGTATTATATAAACCAAAAGCTAAAATTATATATGGAAGGTCTTCAAGACCAAGTTATTCTAATTATATGACTGAAAACATATTTTTGTTAGAGAAATCTTTAAAAAAGACTTACAAGGATTATCTTGTTAAACAAGGTGGAGAGTATTATTTCTTTAAAAAGAAAGATTATATTTTTAGTTTTTTGAAAGATAATGCAACAAAATCTACAAGTAATATTTTTTATGAAGTATTTAAAGAATTTGTTCCAACAGATTGTGGAGAATATGAATTAGAGTTGTATAAGAAAGAATATGACAGGCTTGTATTTCTTTTGAATGATTTTGAGAAGTCTATATTTTCAACTGTTGAGAGTTTAATTCCTTCTGATTATATAGCCAGTTTACCTAAAAAAGAGAAAAAGAAGAAAAATACAGGAAAATTAGTTAAGACAGATGCAGAAATAGTTTTAAAATATCCAAGAAAACCTGAAAAATATATAAGTTGGGATGCTGTATGGGTAGATCATTTAGCAACTATTGGTGGGTTACACAAACTTCCTAAATTACATATTTATGGAACAGAAACTAACAGAATAGAATTAGAGCTTATTTTTACAAGATTTCAAAGGAAAACAAACAATTTAATGACAGTTATGGTAACAGAAAAAACAGAAAAATTAATTAAAGAGGAAAAGCCTCAGAATTTTATACATATTAATGATTTAAAAGAAAGATTTACAATATTAAGTAAATACACCACTGCTTCTTTTATTAAAAATGGATTTGATAAGTATAAGTTTGTATTAGAAAATACAGAATTAATTAAGAAATATATTTCTACAGAACTTGCAAAAGATTTACAAGAAATAAATGGTTATTTAAATAATTATGATGTAGATGATGTATTTATTAGTTATAAAACAGAAAGTGCAGATATAATTAATGAAATTGTCACTTTTTACAAAACTAATCCTAAAATGTATAATATGGCAATGATGGCTTTATACAATAAAGTAAAAGTTCCTGTAGAAAAATTGGATTTTTTATATTTATTTACTTCTGATATAAATAAAATGAATACAAGTTATGGCTTAGAAAAAGGAGCTCTTGCATTGAAAACTACAAGAGAACTTTGTAAAGCAAGATTGTTAAGAATGGATTTTGGCAATTATAACTTTGATCAGATTAATAGCTTTTTTGGTAAAATTGAAAAACTAGAATTAGAAACAGCATGAATGAAGAACCAGTAAAGAACACTTTACTTGAGAATTTACTTTCATCGAATTTAGAAGAGAACCTGGAATTTGGTTCTCTTCTTTTAAATTCTGAGAGTATTCCTGAGGAAGAAAGGGAGCCTTATATTAAAGAATTAATAAAAAGATATCTTAAAGAAGATGTAACATTAAGTTCAGCAGCTATTACAAATATGATAGAAGCTTATAACAAATTAACAAAAGACGTTATGAAAAACAGAATTCATAAATTATGAAAACAGTATTTAATAATAAAAATGAGATAGCTTATAAATTTGTATTACAATTTCCAAATTTTGCTAGAACTCCAAAAGTTAATATTGAAGGTATTGGGAAAGGAAGAAGATTTTATTTTAAAGGGGATACATGTTATAGTTACAGAGATAGTTATCCACTTGCTAAAATGAAAAATGGAATAATGTGGATTAGAGAAAATATTTATGTTTCTAAAACAACAAAAGTTCATAGACAATATTTATTAAATGCAGCAAAATTGTATAGAAAACAAATTATTAATTCAGATGATTTAGAAACTGTTAATATGTTAGATGGAAAAATAGCAGAATATTTAAAAAAAGCTATGAGAGCTAAAATGTATGGAATAGGTTATGCACTTCATGCTCATCAAGTAAGCAATCTTGATGAAAAATTAATAACAAAATCTAAATTTCCTTTATTTTTTAATAAAGAACATGAAAAACTTAAATTAATGTTCTTATCAAGAGACAAAGAAACATTTAATTTAGCAAGAAAAATAATTAAAGAACAAAAATTAATATGAGAAAGCATTATAAAGAAAACGATGTATTATTAAAAACTGATTATGATAATTTATTACAAGAAATAAACACTAAATGGGAGGAAAAAGCAACTCTTAAACCAGGAGAACCTGTGTATTTTGGTAAAAATGTGCAGACTTCAAGAAATGAATTTAAAAAGCAATTTCCTACAAACAAAGTTGTAAAAGATGCAAATAAAGCTAAGTATTATATAAGTAATAATAGACCAAATGTTTGGGTTAGTTTTTACCAAAATAATATTGGTGGTAACCATTCTCAAATAATTTTAAATAAAAATTTAACTAGTTACAGAAATAATCATTTAGACATTATAAAAGATTTAAATGAAGCAATAGATTTTGTTAATGGAGAAGCAAAAGTTGTTAATCCTGCGTCTATTACATTTAAAACAGAACATGGAGAACTCCCAGATGAAATGGTAGAAAGACTAACAACTATGTTAAAATCTTCTGATGTAGAGACATTTAATTTAGGTTGGAAATTATTATTTGAATATGACCATGTAACTTCTAAAAATAAGTTTTTAATAGTTATAGCTCAAGCTAATAGAAATAATTTTTGGAGAAGAACAAAAGGAAGAGTTATAGAGCAGAAATTTAAGCAATTTAAAACATTTTATCCATTATTAAGATTTTAAAACAAAAAAACAAAACAATGAAAAATTTAAATACAGAGTTAACTCCAGCAGAAGCTACAAAAGTATTAGCTTATATGGTAAATCAGAATATAGAATTAGCAAAGAGTGGACACATGCCAGTGGCAATAAATATTGAAGGTGCTCCAGGAATTGCAAAAACAAGTATTGTAAAACAATTAGCTGTAGAAGCTAACACTCATTATTACATAAGATTAAATGTAGCTGAGTTAGACCCAGGGGATGTAATAGGTTTTCCAATTACACAATATAAAGTTTGTAAAGAACAAGAATGTCTTTGGATTGGTGATAAATTATTAAATGATTATATTCTGCAAGGCTATCATGCAACAGGACAGTCAAGAATGTCTTATTCTAAACCTGAATGGCTTGTAGAAAAAGAAGATAAACCTTGTATTTTAGTATTAGATGATTATAATAGAGGCACAAGTTTGATGTTAAATGCTTGTATGAGAATCACTGATGAACAAGAAACCACTTCTTGGAAACTTCCAACAGGTTCTACTGTTATTCTCACCTGTAATCCTGATGATGATGGAGAAGAGAGTTTTAATGTAACTTCAGGTGATGGAGCTCAAAAAACTAGATATTTAACATTAAAAATGAAACCAAGTGTAAATGATTGGGCTATAGATTATGCTGAAAAAGTAAATCTTCCTTCTGCATTTATTAATTTTATGTTAAAACATCCTGAAATTATTGAAGGAAGTAACATAGATGAAGGTGGAAATCATGTAAAGAAAGGAAATTTGAGAATTTGGAGTAAATTCTTTCATGCTGTGTCTGGATTAAGCAATAATCTATCAGACAATTGGGACACTGTCTTCTTATTAGGACAGAATTCACTTCCTGTAGAACATTTATTGATGTTAAATAAATTTATAGAAGATAAGCTTGACAAACTTCCAACACCACAACAACTTTTAAAGATGAAGGCAGAAGATGCTGTAAAAGAATTGAAGAGTGTAATTGGAGCAGGAAGTAAAAAAAGAGTGGATATTTCTTCTATTCTTTCTAGACGTATTATGAATTATACAATTGTAAATCACAAAGATTTTACAAAAGATATGGTAGATGTATACGCAGAAATCATGGAAAGTGAGTATATGAGTCCTGATTTGGTGCTTTTAAGTGTAAAAAAGACAACAAAGCTGTTTCCAGCTTTGATTAAAAGACAGAAATTGATTTCTATCCTTACTTCTTAACAAAATAAATAAGGGGCAATAGTGAAATATTGCTCCTTATTTTTTAATTTTGCAATTATGAACTTAGAAGAATCTTTAAAAAGTGATGACATAGAAATAGCTACATTAGCAGCATCTATCTTGAGAAAAGAAAAAGGAAAGAGCTATGTTGCTAATTTAATTAAGAAGTATGATAAATATGAATTTAGAAAAGGAAGGGGATTAGTTAAAAAATGGAAATTATGGGGTAATGAAGGAATATTTAATAAATGGAAAATAGTGAACACTCCTTTATTAAGTATGACAGAGATACAAAAGAGCACTATTCTTATTGATGAAGCTGCACTTACTTTTACCCTACCTTATAAATCAGAACAAAATGACGATACTACAGGGGTTACAGAGTAATGATATGCAAATATTCTCTTTATATTGTAATATAGTATGGAAAGAACAAGGAACAAGAGAACTTTTTAATCTTTTATATAAAAACGGATTGTCTCAAAATAGAGGATTTACAATTGAAAATAATAATCTTTGGGTATGGATAATAAGAAAAATATGTTAGAAAGTGAAGATGAAGAAATAGCTCATCTTTATGCTCAAATTCTTTATGAACAGAAAGGGAGAGATGTATTAATAGAGTCTTTTGAATTAAATGAAACTTGGAGATTTAGTCATATTTATAAAGGAAGAGTGCATTTAACCAAAAGAAGGGTAATATATATTAATGGGGATGATGAAAAATTTATTTTTAATACACCTTATACATTAGACCCACATGAGTCCTGAAGAAATGATAAGATCTGAGGATATGGAAATTGCTCAATTAGGAGTGAACATATTATTAGAAACATATTCTGTAGGTGATATTAGAGGGCTTAAATTATTACGGGATTGTAAATTTATTTATGTAAGAGATGAGAGTAGTATAACATTAAAAGGAATTTTTCCAGACACCAGTTCATCATCATTTATATTTTTAAAAGATCCTACAAGAACACTATTAATAGATTTAGACAATGATAAATCCTAAAGACTACATAAACTCAAATGATATAGAAATAGCAGAACTTGCTGTAAATCTTCTTTATCAACAAGGGACAAATATAATTCATATAGAAGAACTTCTTAAGAAAACCAAATGGAAAGTCACTACATTTGATAGAAGTTATATTAATATAGAATTAAATTGGGTGTATGAATCTATGAAAATGATGGAGGAATTTCGTAAAAAAGAACAGCAATTAATGTGGGGAAATTCACCAGTAAAATATGGAAAGAAATAAAATTGAAGAATTCTTAAACAGTAATGACATAGAAATTGTTCAACTTGGTGTTAGTTTATTAATTGAACAAGGAGTTGAAAGACCTGAGATTGAGGAATTATTAGCTCCTACAAGATTTATTATATTAATTAGTAATGAGAATGGTCTTGCAGTAAGAGAAAAAGAATATATTGCAGAAATTTTTCAAAAAGTATTTTATAACAGATGAACATAGAAGAACAACTAAATAGCGATGATATAGAAGTTGCAGCTTTGTATACAGATATATTATTAAAGAAAAATGTAAAGGAAGCAGAAGAACTAATTAAACAAAGTAATAAATACAAATTAGTTAGAATAGGGAGAGGGTATTATTTAAACCAAAAATACAGTGAATATTGGACACAAGCTCCCTCAGGTGGATATATAGTAACTTCTAAATCAAACCCTACTACAAGTTATACAGCAGGGTTTATTAATTTTTCAGATGAAGTAGAAGGAATTAAACTAAATTATAGGGATAAGAAAGAAGAAACACATTTAAAAAAACCTATGTTTAATAATTTCTTACAACCTAAAAAATATTTGAAATATGGAAATAAATGAAATGCTTAATAGCGATGATATTGAGATTTTTAATTTAGGAATAGAATTAAAGAAACAAAATATAGATGTTACTATATTTGAATTAATGAAATATTATGAAAATGCGTATCAACGTATTACTTACAAACTATCACAACAATTACTTAAAGATTTAGAAAAAATAAAAAATAAAAACAATGTATAAAAAACAAGAAAAGGAATTACAGAATGTGGTTTTTGATTTAATAAATTCTAGTTCTACAGTATTCTACGGATTATTTTTGACAGAAGTGAACAAATATTTTGATAAAAGAGTGCCTACAGCATGTCTTGCAAAACATAAAGAAGCTAAAATTCCTGTAATGTTATTTAATCCTGATTTTTGGAGTGGACTAACTAATAAACAACAGAAATTCCTAGTATTGCATGAAACACATCATTTAATTAATCAAGCATTTTTATTCAGTGATGAATTTGGATTAGAAAGTCCCTTAGACAATATTGCTATGGATTTAAATATCAATAGTATATTGACAATAAATTATGAAAATGAAGTGGAATTTATTGAAGGAGGACAACTACCTAAGAATTTCCCTGAATTGAATATGGCAGAACAAATGGATAGTTTGTATTATTACAATATTCTTAAGCAAGCTAAGGACAAGAAACAAGAAAGTAAAGGAAGAGGAGAGGATAGCAAATCTCCATGTGCAGAGCCTGGAAATGGAAATGGGACAAGTGGCTGTCCAAATTTAGATGATATGTTAGATAATCAAGAAAAGATTGACCAGCATATTACCTGGGGAGAACTTACAGAAGGAATGTCAGACATTGAAAAAGAAGTGCTAAAAAGAGATGTTCTAAGCAGACTTGAAAAGATTTCTGAAGAAGTGAGTAAGCAACATGGTAATATTCCTATGAGTGTTCAAGGAATGTTAAGCAAAATTCAAAAGATTAAGCAAACAGTGAATTGGAAAGCTTTATTTAGGAAGTTTATTGGATCTGCAGTGAGCTCTGAAGTGTTAAGCAATAGAAAGAGACCAAGTAAGAGATTTGAAGAAAATCCATCTACTAAGTATAAACTTAAAGTGAATGGTGTATTTTTAAGTGATAGTTCAGGAAGTGTTTCTGATCAGGATTTGATGAAATGCAATGCAGAACTTTATAATGTATGGAAAGCAGGTGGAAATATTGATTATGCAGCTTGGGATGCAGCTTGTGAAACTCCTAAAAAATATGAAGGAAAGCTTGAAATTGAAAGAACTATATGCGGAGGAACAAATCTTAATGTAGCTATTGAAGAGATTAACAAAGGGTATAAAAAGAATGGGTGGAATTTTGGTATAATTACAACAGATGGGTATATTCCAGAAATTACAGTGAAATCTAAAATTCCTACAATGATTATTATTACACCTAATGGAGATGTAACTTTTAACAATCCTTATAAGTATAAGATTGTAAAAATGGCAAATTAAATAACAATTGGAAAGTGCAGAGATTTAATTATCTTTGCACTTTCCATTTAATTAAAAAATTATGAAAAAATATAGGTTTTTTTATCATTATTATAAGCAATATAATGAAATGTCAGTGCATTATAAAGGAGTATGTTACCCTTGTCAAAATGTAATATGTGAAGCTAAAGCAGAAACTAAATGGAATAAGACACAGCCACAATTAGTATTACAAGGGTATTCTTCAGGATTAGATTTAATTGGAAATTCTGAAAATGCAACAATAATTATTAAAAAATGAAGAAAAAGAAAGCTAAGATAAATAATATTTCAGAAAAAATAACAGAATCTACTAAACATATTGGATATACAGTGTTTATTCCTGAATCTGCTAAAAAGAAAGCTGTAAAGCCTAAGAAAGAAAAAGTTCCTAAAACTAGAAATCATTTTACAATGACAGAAAGTGGATTTTGGGGATTTATTAGAAGTTCATTGAGACAAAAATCAAGATGGTGGAGACCTATTCTTAGTTGTAAAACACAATCAAGAAGAAAATCTCAATCATCTAATAAAAGATTAAAATGGGAATACCAATGTAATAAATGTAAAAATTGGTTTCCTGATAAAGAAATTTCTGTAGATCATATAAAACCTGTGGGAACTTTAAGGAGTGCTCAAGATTTACCATTTTTTGTAGAGAATTTATTTTGTGAAATAGATAATTTACAAACATTATGTGACCAATGCCACACATTAAAAACTCAAAATGATAAAATTAAATAATACCTTAAAGGGTATAAAATTGTAAAAATTATTAATAAAATACCCTAAAGGGTATAAAATATGGAAAATAAAAAAATATTACAAAATGCAATACAAACTCCAGATGGAACAATTTTAGAATCTACTAATAGGCATGATTATAAAACTTATACTGATAAAAATGGAGAAGAGTATATGGTTGATGGTGGTAAGGATTATTTAAGAAGGTCTGTAAATATTATTCCATATACAGATTTAACTGTAATAGATGATGAAACTCATGAAACAAGAAGAATTCATTGTAAATGGGGAGTAAATTATACAAAAGATATGAAATTATTACCAAAAACTCTTTGGAAACCAATTAAAGATTTAGAAACAGATCATATTAAAGCAATTTTAGATGGTGGGTATTCTAAAGAGGGAACTTTTTATAATCAAATATTTAAAGAAGAATTAAAATTTAGAGAAAATGGATAAAAATTTAAAAATAGCGTCTAAAATTGTAGAAGAAATACTTCCTAATTATTTTCAATTTCGACTTTGGCAATCAGAAATTGCAGAAGATGGTAGTTATTTTAAAGAATATGCTGAAAAACCTGAAGAAATACATAAGAGAATTATAACATTGCTGGAAAGTTATGAATGAATTAAAACATAAATATTTACATATGAGAAACAGTGGTCAGATACAATACCAGTTTCTTATTGAGTATTATTTTTCTAAATGTAAAGATAATTGCCTTTCTTCTCAGGAGTTTAATCAACATTTTCCTGTTTATTGGAGTAAGTATGGAGAGGAAATAATAAGAAATTTAGATAAAGAATTTGTAAATATGGCAGTAATAAACAAAGAAAATCAACCAATTAAATTTTTATGAGTAGAACAGACGGACAAATAGAACAAATAGTAGAAGATAATATAGGAAGTGTATTAGACACAAATGAACCTAAACAAGATAAAGTGGTATTATGGGACTACGATAGTATGATTTATCATTGTCTTTATCCTGGGTATTCAGAAGAAGTGGATGAATTTGGGAAAAAGATTAAAAATCCTGAATATACAGAAGCAGATTTAGAATTCTTACAAGGGAAGTTATCAGAAATGACATTAAAAGTGTTAAATAATATTGAAAAGTATTATAACATCCTTGCATGTTACATCTTTATTAAAGGAAAAAATAATTTTAGAAAAGAATTATATCCTGAATATAAAGCAAATAGACCTGAACCAAACCCTTTAAATGCTAAACTTTATGAATATGCTAAAATAGCTCATAATGCAATTGAAGCAGATGGTGGAGAAGCAGAAGATATGGTGTATACACTGTCTAAAAAAATAGACAATAATGGAATAATTGTATATGTAGATCATGATTTAGAAGAAATACCTTCTGTATTCTACAATTATCAAAAAAATCAATGGTCTAAAATAGATGAAAAACAAGCTAAATACAATTTATATAAGAAATTATGTATTTGTGAAGCAGGAGATAATGTAAAACTTACTCCAGGAATTGGAATTAAATATTTTGAAAAGAACTTTAATATTGATTTCAATGAAGCTCAATATGAAGCTGCTTTATGGCAAGCTTATTTAAAAGCTTGGAAAAATGATGAAAAATTAGCCGATGAAAATTTAAGATTGGCTAAACAATTATTAATGCTTAAAAATATGGAATAATGGAATGCACAAAATGTTCAATAAGTGGTAAAAAATTAGTATATATGTATACTTATTATGAAAATGGTGTAGAAATAGCTAAATGCCCTTGTTGTGGAAAAACAGAAATTATAGGTTTTGGTAAAATTAGATAACTTTTAGAAACTCCTGTATTAGGAATAGATTTTAACAAATAATTATGACACAAAAAGAATTTTTAGAAAAAGTATCTTATGATACAGATGAACTACATGCAGAAATGTCTGTATATTATGATGATGCAATATTGGCTACATTATCTTTTGAAAATGTGGAAGATAAGCTAAATGATGATGAATATTGTAGTAAATTAGCTGAAGAAATAGCATTACAAAGTAGTTTTGGAGAAAATGTAGAATAATGAATGTAGCTTATAAACAATTAAAATCTTTAAAAATAAAATTAAGTGGGAGGTCATCAGATGTGGTGTCTCCTTCTTTTTCTCAAGGTTGTCAAGGGAGTTGTATTTATTGCTACATGCATAGACATATACATAATAATGATATTAAAATTAGTGAAAATATAGATGATATATTAAGAAGTCTTGAAAAATTTGATTATAGTGGTATAAATAAACCTAATCAAACACATGAAAAGTATTATACAGTGGATATTGGATGTAATTCAGATTTTAGTGTAGACAGTAAATATACAGATTGGGTTAAAATATTTGATTTTTTTAAGAATAGCCCTACATTAATGGCTACATTTGCTACAAAATTCTTTAATAAAGAGTTTTTAAATTACAATCCTGAAGGTAAAATAAGAATTAGATATAGCTTACTACCTGAGAATATGTCTAAAATAGTGGACATAGGAACAATTCCTGTAATTAAAAGAATAGAGCAATTACAAAAGTTTTATGAAGCGGGGTATTCTACACATTTGAATTTTTCTCCTGTAATTATTTCTGATACATGGAAAGAAGATTATATTGAGTTATTTAGACAAATAAAAAGCAATGTAAATGAAGATTTTCTTAAACAAACAGCTTGTGAAGTTATATTTTTAACACACAACCTTAAGCAACATGAAAGAAATTTAAATATATTTGCAGAAGCAGAAAGTAAAATTTGGCAACCAGAAATACAAGAAGAAAAAATAACAGCTTATAATGGTGAAAAAAATCTTAGATACAAATACCAATTAAAAACTAAATGGATAGAAGAATTTAAACAATTATTAAAACAGGAATTGGATATTCCAATAAGATATATATTTTAAATAAAATTAAATTTAGGTACTAATAGTAACAATATTAAACAATAAATAAACTAAAAATGACTATAAAAGAATTAAAAGATAAGTTAAATTCTCTTTCTGAAGAAGAATTAAATCAACCTCTTCTTTTATTAGATGAGTTAAATATGAAATTAGGATTTGCTTTTGCATTTTCAAGTTTTCATTCTTTTCTTTATAATGAAAAAACTCCTAAAACTATAGGAGGAATGGCTAATTATAATACAGATATTGTAGGTAAAATGATTAGTTTTCAATCTTTTAATGATAGTAGCTATACTTTACATCCTGATATTAAAAGAGGATGGTGTTTTTACAGTAAATACCCTAAAGAAACAGCAGATGATAAGTTTAATAAAGAATTTAACAAAAACAGAGTTCCCCTCACTGAAGTTTTAAAAGATTATACTACAAAATATTGGGAAATTAAGGCAAAAGAGGTAGAAGAATATAATAAAAATAAGGAATAAATTGTTATATTTGTAATTCAAAATTAATTAAAAATGGCAAAAGAAAAAGAAGAAAAAAAGTCATTACAGGATGTAATGAAAGAGTTGAACAAAACTTATGGTGTAGGAAGTGTAATGTGTGGAAATCAGAAAGAATCTTATGATGAAGTGGTTTCTACAGGTAGTTTAGGGTTAGACATTGCTCTTGGAGTGGGAGGACTTCCTAAAAATGGCGGTAAAGTTATAGAAATTTATGGGTGGGAGAGTTGTGGGAAATCTACATTATCACAAACTATTATAGCTAATTTTCAAAAAGCAGGAGTTAAATGTTTATTAGTAGATGGAGAAGATAGTTTAGATGCTAAATATTCTACAGCTTTAGGTATAAATTTAGAAGAATTGTATTTAATTCAACTTGATGAAACTGCTGGAGAAGGTGCTTATGATAAAATGGAAAAGATTGTAGAGACAGGAGAAATTGGATTAGTTGTAATTGACAGTTATAATGCTCTTCAACCTTTAAAAATTGTAGAAGGTGAAATGGGAGACTCTTCTATGGGTTTACATAGCAGAATGCTTGGAAAAGCTGTAATGAAAGCTAATCATTTGGCATCTAAACATGGCACTTTGTTTATATTTATTGGTCAGCTTAGAGAAAAGATTGGTGTAATGTTTGGAAGTCCTGAAACAACACAAGGTGGCAATGCTTTGAAATTTTACTGTCATGTAAGACTTGATGTTAGAAGAAGTTTGACAACAGAGAATTCTGTAATGGAAGGAAAACAAAAGATTGGCAATAAAACCACTGTAAAAGTGATTAAAAATAAACTTGCTCCTCCATTTAAGAACTGCAGTTTTGACATTATTTATGGAAAAGGGATTGATAAAATTGCTGAGATTATAGATATTGGTCATGATTGTGGAGTATTAAAAGTATTTGGAAAGTCTACAACATATAATGGAGTTAAATATGATGGAAAAGTATTTGATCAAATGATAGAAGATAATGAGGAACTCTATAATGAAATTAAAGAGAAAATCATGGAAAGTATTAATAACCCAGTAAAAGAATTAGTAGATGCGGGAACAGATACAGAGTGAAGCTGTTAAAATAGCTTTAGATAATAAATCAGGAACATTAGATGTGGCTGTCCGAAGTGGCAAAACTTTTATAGGATTGTCTATTGCTAATGAATTTGATAAAGTGTTAGTAAGTTATCCTAATATTTCTATTAAAGAGTCTTGGCTTAATGATGCTGAAAAATTTGATAAAAATTTAACAGGAATTACTTTTACTACTCATATTAGTTTGGATAAATTTAATTTAAAAGATTTTGATGCTGTAATTCTTGATGAAATTCATGATATAGCTTTACCTAAATGGGAGTTTATAGCATCTAATCCTCCTAAAAGATTGTATGGCTTAAGTGGAACTGTTCCAAATAATGGACTTAAAAGACAATATATTAACAAGTATTGTCCTATTATATATTCTGTTAAGCTTGATGAGACAGTAGGAGTGCTTCAAAAAGATTATGAAATAATTGTCCATTTACTGGAACCGTCTACTAAACAGGACATTCCTTTAAAGAGTGGGAAATTTTGGAGTGAAAAAGCTAAAATAGCATTTTGGGACAATAAATATAACTCTTCTCATGATTTTATGAATATGCTTCAATTGATTCAAACTATTCAAAATAGTAAGACTAAAATGGATTATGTAAAGAAACTGTCTAATAAAATGGACAGAGGGTTGATATTTCTTGAAACTACAAAGCAATGTGAAGATTTAAAAGAACTTAGTTATCACAGTAAGGATAAAAATTCTGAGAAGAATTTGACATTGTTTCAACAAGGAATTATTAATAAACTTTCTTGTGTAAAACAACTTTCTGCTGGAATTACATTTAAAGATCTCAATGAATGTATTATATTGCATTCTTATGCAAGCAATAATAAGACTCATCAGAGATTAGCAAGATGTTTACAGTATTCTGAGGATAAAGCTCTTATTCATATAATAGGATTGAAAGGAACAAGAGATGAGCAATGGATTAGAAAAGGAATTGCAGAATTTGATAAAACGAAGATAAAATGGGAAAATATGTAGTTGATTGTGAGTCAGATGGATTATTAGATAGTATAACTAAAATTCATTGTCTTTCACATTATAATTTAGAAACAAAAGAACTTAAATCCATCATTTCCTATCAAGAAATGGTGGATTTCTTGTCACAGGAAGATTTAACCATTGTCTGGCATAATGGAATTGGGTATGACAAGAATGCATTAGAGATAATATTAAAAACTAAAATTAATGCAAGAATGATTGACACTCTTGCTTTAAGTTGGTTATTATATCCTGAAAAGAACTTACATGGATTGGAAGCTTGGGGAGAGCATTATGGAATTCCTAAACCACCTGTAGCTGATTGGAGTAATGCGGAGATTAGCGTGTATATTCACCGCTGTGAGGAAGATGTAAAGATTAATGTGAAGCTATGGAAAGATATGGAATGGTATTTAAATGAACTTTATGATGCAGATCAACAAGCTATAGATAAATACATTGATTATGTTTCTGATAAGATGCAATACATTTCAGATCAACAATTCTTAGGACTAAAATTAGATAATGAATTGTGTGTCAGTTCATTAACCACTTTAGAAGGACTAAAAGAAACTAAAATAGATACACTGAAAGTGGGGATGCCAAAAGTGGAATTAATATCTACAAAGTTTCCCCCTAAGAAAATGAAGAAAGAGAATGGAGAATTGAGTGCTATTGGAGTTAAATGGATGAATTTCTTAAAAGAAAGAAATCTTCCAGAAGACTACAATCAGGAGGTAGATTTTGTAAATGGGTATGAAGAGCCAAATCCAAATTCTCATGACCAAATTAAGAAATGGTTGTTTGGACTTGGTTGGGTTCCTGAGAATATTAAACATTTCAGGGATAAGAAAAAGAATGAAGTGAGAAAAATTCCTCAGATTAAAAGTAAAGATGAGGAAGGTGAAATCTGCAGTTCTATTAAAAAACTATTTCTAATTGCACCTGCTCTTGAGGCTTTAGATGATTTATTTGTAATTTCTCATAGAATTAGCATATTTAAGGGATTTTTAAGAGATGTTAAGAATGGACTTCTTTATCAAGGATGTTCTGGATTAACAAACACAATGAGAATTCAACAAAGTGTTCTTGTAAATCTACCTTCTGTATCTAAACCATATGCTGAGAATATCAGAAAATCTCTAATTACAAGGAGTAATAATCATATTCTTGTAAATGCGGATTTAAGTGGTGTAGAAGATGCCACTAAAAGACATTTCATTTACAAATATGACCCTGAATATGTAGAAGAAATGAATACACCTGATTATGATCCACATTTAACTATGGCTGTGCTTGCAGGATTCCTAACAAAAGAAGAAGTGGATTTTTTTAAGAAGTATGAAAATGATAAGAAAAAAGCTGAAGCATTAAATATTAAATTTAATTCCCCTGAAGAAGATAAAATAGAGCATAAAAGAATAAAGGAAGTGAGACAAAAAGCTAAAACTGCAAATTTTGCTCTCACTTACAAATGCGGCATTGCAACTTTAGCAAGGCAGACAGGATTAAAAGAGAAAGACGCTAAGAAATTAGCTGATGCTTATTGGAGTAAGAATAGAGCTATTCTTGATGTAGAAAATTCTTTAAGGTATAAAGAAATAGGGCAAAAGATGTGGATATTAAATCCAATTTCAGGATTTTGGCTTTCTTTAAGAAATTCTAAAGACAAATTTTCTACGTTGAATCAAAATTTAGCTACTTATGTATTTGATTTGTGGATTAAGAATATGAGAACTCTGGGACTTAAGATTCCATATTATTATCATGATGAAATACTAACAGAGGTGTATAAGATTGATTTAAAAGAGACAGAAGAAATTATTAACAAAGCTATGACTATGGTGAATGAAGAATTAAAACTAAATGTAACAGTTGGTTGTTCTATAAACTCTGGTTTAAATTATGCTGAAACACATTAAAAAATGAAAACATTATATAAAAAAGACAGTAAGGGTAAGATTAGAGTTATTGAGTTTTGGTGTGAAGGAAATGCTTTTAAACAAAATTCAGGAGTATTAGATGGAAAATTAGTTCCAAATAACAAAGTGTGTAAAGGTAAAAATATAGGAAAAGCTAATGAAACTAGTGGAGAAGAACAAGCTATTTTAGAAATGGAATCTAAAATAAGGGAGAAATTACAAGAAGATTATTTTGAAACTATAGAAGAAGCTACAACAAATTCTGTAATGCTTCCTATGTTGGCTAAGAAATATGATGATGAAAAACATAAAATCACCTGGGAAAATTGTTTTATTCAACCTAAATTAGATGGACAGAGATGTTTAGCTATTTGTAATAATGGTGAAGTTCAATTAATTTCAAGAGATGGGATTGATATTCAGAAAAAGCATGGCAGTATGCAACACATTATAGACGAGCTTTCTAAAATAAAAGAAAGTGTTGTGCTTGATGGAGAATTGTATGTGCATGGAGAAACTTTTCAGGATGTAATGAGAGGAATTAAAAAACTTTCTGACAAGTCTTTAAAGATTTCTTACCATGTTTATGATTTAGTTTCTGACCAACCTTTTAGAAACAGAACTGTTAGGAGCTATATTAAACATTTAAATAATGTAAAAGAAGTTAGCACATATGGTATTACAAATGAAAATCAATTAAAAGCTTTTCATGATGGGTTTATATCTGAAGGATATGAAGGAAGTATTATTAGATGGGGAGAATCTGGTTACAAAATCAATGGCAGAAGTGATAGTTTATTAAAATATAAAGACTTCACTGATGATGATTTTTTAATTGTAGATGTAATTCCTGCTGAAAATAGACCTGAATGGGGGATGATTGTTTGTAAAAAAGGAGGTAATTTATTTTCTGCCACTCCTAAGATGTCTCATGATGATAAAAAAGATATTTTAATTAATAAGAATGAGTATATAGGAAAAACAGCGATAATTACTTATTTTGGCGTTTCAGAAAATGGTATTCCAAGATTTCCTATTTTCAAAGGATGTAGATTAGATAATTTAAAATAAACAAAATGAAAGTAAATTTAGTAGAGTTATGCTCAGATTTAGCAGCATTTACTTTTAATGCAGTGGAAAAAGCATTAGGAGGAAATTCTCTTGAAGAGTGGGATAAAGAAGAAAAAGTTTTTAAATACACAGAAGAAGGACAACATGTATTTGATAAACATTATGATGAAGTGTGGAACTATTTAGTTTCTCAAGGATTTGAAAATATAAATGAATGAATATAACACACGATTTTGATGGTGTCTCTTATACCACTACAGATAAGCTTAAACTTGCTGATAAGAGGGAAATAGAGAAGATTTTAGAAAAGAATTTTAAGGAGAATTGCACATATAATAGAAAAGAAAACACTATTTATGTATGTAATAATCAACTTATTGACCACCCTGCTTTTATTCAGATATTGAGTAAATATAGGGTGTATATACAGCCAAGTTTATTTCCAGAAGATTTCAAAGAAAAAAAGAAAAAGAAGTAAATGGAAATAAGAGTAGATTTACATAAATTACTAAAGCCCGAAGGAAAATATTCTTCTTGCACTAAATTTATGCTATATTCTGCTAAACTTCCAGCTTCAATAATTTCTTATGATACATTAAAAAGATTAGGATTTATAGATGTTTTCCTATATGATGAAACAGAGGGTTATCAAAGATATTATAAGGATTGTATTCTTTTAATATTTAACCCTTCTGTTTCATTTTGGGAAGATGATTATGGAAAATTAAAAGATTTAATGAAATCAAGACCTAATTTTATAAAAGAAATGGAATATGGGTATTGTGTTGGAGGATTTTGGCTTAAAATAGGAGAAGAATTTGGAAAGAATTTAAGATGGTATTATAAAAAAGGATTATATTCGCAATTTCCTAAAAGATATATAGACAGCTTAAATGATACAGAAAGAAGAATATGCTCTATGGAGGAAAATTACAGAGTTGGGTTAGAGAAAAAACTTGGACTTGATGATGGAGGACTAGAAGGGATAGAATTAGCTTCTATTCCTGATGTAAAAGATTACACATTTAAATTTATAAAAGATGACAGTTGATAATAATGAAAATTTAATTATAAATATTGGTGGTAAAACTCAATGTTTTGATAAGAATTATGTAAAAAAGATGATTTCTGCTTATTTTTCTGCACAAGGAGAAGTTTATCCTTCTTATGTAGCTAATAATGAATCACCAAAAACTTTTTGTGCTAGATATAACAAAGAGCAAGAAGAACATCAAAAAGAATTAATTAAAAATTTAGCTATACCTGAAATAAATACAGGATTAGTAGATAATGGAAGTATTAAGCCCAATCATTACAATGAGTATAAAATTAAACCAATTGATTTTATATTAAAAAATGAAATTCCTTTTTGTGAAGCTAATGTAATTAAATATATTTGCAGATGGAAAAAGAAAAATGGAATAGAAGATTTACAGAAAGCTAAAGAATATATTGATATTTTGATTAAAAATGAAGAAAATGGAAGAAAATAAAGAATATCCTAAAACATTTGAAGATTTGTTTAAAGGAACGGGAATTGAAGGTGTAAAAGATGAACAAGGAAATACACATTTTAATTTTAAAGCTAGAAAATTAAACAACATAAATGATTTTATAGCAGGAGAAAAAAGATGGGGAATTGTTTGTAAAATGCTAGAAGAAAGAATATCTCAAGATAAAAAATGGAATGTCCAAAATCACCCTATAGTAAATGAATGGGATGCTAATTCTATAGATAAATATGGTATTGTTGATGAAAATAATGCTAAAATACTGTGTAATAATGCTGCTAAAGGAGGTTATTTAACTTGGGCGCATATTCTTATAGAAGAAGTTTCTGAAGCTTTGCATGCACCTAATAAAGAATTAATGAGAGAAGAATTAATTCAATGTGCTGCTGTAGTTGTAGCTATGATAGAAAGTTTAGATAGGAATGGAAAATAAATACTATCAAAGAGGAGAATATTTGTTATGGGGTGTAGAATCTGAAAGAAATGGAATTATAATAGCAAAAGTGTATTCTCCATTACAATTAGCAGCTATAGTGGAAATATTAAATAATGCAAATAAATTTAAATAAAAATGGTGAGTATATATTGGTTAATGGGGTTAATTTTTGTATATTGTTTTTTCTATGCAGGAGGGCATATAATTATTAAGAATATTATTAAAGAAATTTTAAACAACTTTTAGAAAAATGAAATTTGAATTAGAAAAAGAATTTATAGAAAAATACAAAGAAAAGAAACCTAATTTTGGATTTAATGGGTTAGGAGAACTAACTTATTACAGAAGTTATAGTAGGTTAAAAGAAGATGGGTTAAATGAGCAATGGTTTGAAACTGTTGAAAGAGTGGTAAATGGAATTTATTCTATTCAAAAAGAACACATATCTAAAAATGATTTAGGTTGGAATGAACATAAAGCACAAGAAAGTGCTAAAGAAATGTATGAAAGAATCTTTACATTTAAATTTTTACCACCAGGAAGAGGGTTATGGGCTTGTGGAACAGCAATTGTAGAAAAAGGTCTTGGGGCTGCTTTGAATAATTGTGGGATGGTTTCTACTAAAAATATAGACAAAGATTTTACAAAACCATTTTGTTTTATGATGGATATGTCTATGCTTGGTGTAGGAATTGGATTTGATGTAAAAGGAGCTAATAAAATTACAATTGCAAAACCTATGGGAGATGTTGATATTTTTGTAATACCTGATACAAGAGAAGGGTGGGTTGAAAGTTTAAAATTATTACTGAATAACTATTGCACAGATAGTGACTATATAGTGGATTTTGATTATTCTTTAATTAGAAAAGCGGGAGAACCTATTAAAACATTTGGTGGAGTGAGTTCTGGAGCAGAGCCTTTAATTAAATTACATGAACAATTAAAAGAAATACTTAATAACAGATATAATCAATACCTTACAGAAACAGATATTGCTGATATAATGAATTTGATTGGTGTATGTGTTGTAAGTGGCAATGTTAGGAGAAGTGCTCAAATAATGTTTGGAGAAGCTACAAGTGAAGAGTATTTAGATTTAAAGAATTATAAAAAGAATCCTCACAGAGCTAATTATGGTTGGACTTCTAATAATAGTGTATTTTGTGACAATAACACAGATTATACAGAAGCAGCTAAAAGAACAGGGATTAATGGAGAACCTGGGTATTTTTGGTTAGAAAATGCTCAGAAATATAGTAGAATGATTGATGGAGTAAATAATAAAGATCATAAAGCTATTGGTTGTAATCCTTGTGCAGAACAAACATTAGAAGATTGTGAATTATGTTGTTTAGTAGAAACATTTCCTGCAAATCATAAAACTTTAGAAGATTACAAAAGAACTTTAAAGTTTGCTTATTTATATGGAAAATCTGTCACTTTGGTTAAAACTCATAATAAGGACACAAACAGAGTGATGCAAAGAAACAGAAGAATTGGATTGAGCCAAACAGGAATTGCACAATTTCTTGAAAAAAATACTTTAGAGAATTACAGAGTTTGGTGTGATGAAGGGTATAAAACAGTTCAAAAGTATGATGAAATTTACAGTAATTGGCTTTGTATTCCTAAATCTATTAAGACAACAAGTATTAAACCTTCTGGAAGTATTAGTCTATTAGCAGGAGCAACACCAGGAATGCATTATCCTGAAAACAAATTCTATATTAGAAGAATTAGAATAGCTAAGAACTCTAATTTATTAGAAGCTTGTGAAAAAGCTAATTATAAAATAGAAGAAGATAGTTATGATAATAGTAGTATGGTGGTAGAAATTCCTGTTAAAATTGATTGTAAAACTGTAGATAAAGTGTCTATTTGGGAACAAGTTAGTTTAGCTGTATTTATTCAAAAATGGTGGGCTGATAATCAAGTGTCTTGCACTGTAACTTTTAAACCTGAAGAAGCTAAAGAAATTCCTGCTATTCTTAATTATTTTAAGTATGATTTAAAAGCTATTAGTTTTCTTCCTAAAACAGAAAAAGGAGCTTATAAACAAATGCCTTATGAAACAATTACAGAAGAAGTTTACAACAAATTAATAGAAAATATTGGAGAGTTGAATTTATCTAGTTTAAACGAAGACAGCAAAGCAGAAAAGTTTTGTGATTCTTCTTCATGTGAAATTTAATGAAAAAAATATCTGACAAACAGAAATTAAAAAATGAATTGAAAAAAGAGGAGACCAGGAAGTTACATTCCTGGTTTCTTTCTTTATGGGAGGAACTTCCAAACAATAAAAAATGTATTGAATGTGGATCTCCTATATATGGAGAATGTCTCTCTACATATTTTGATCACCTTTTAGAAAAGAGTAAATATCCTGAATTAGCATTAGAAATAGATAATTTATATTATCCTGTATGTGGAGACTGTCACAGCTGTAAAACAAATGGATTTCCTAAAGAAAAACATAGAGAAGCTATAAAACAAGCTAAAATTAAATTTGATGTATGATAAAATGGACAGCAATAGCAATTAATTTATTGATTTTGGAATTAAAGAAATTATGTTATTTTTGTAAAAATAATAAATATGACAGAAAAAGAACAAATTGTTAAAGAAATAATGACATTTCCTATTAGTTATGGATTACATAGAGATGCTGTAGATGATGGAAATTGGAATAATCAAAAATTAATGTTTACAGAAATAGGTATATTAAAAGATTTTTTAAGAGATATTAAAACATTTGAAAGAAATAAAAAATTAATAAATGGACAATAAAATAAAAGTTTTAGCTATCACTGGGAAAGATGCAAATAGATTTCATAGGTTTGATTACCCATTGAATAAAATCAATGGATTAAATATTGAAGATAAAGAGTTTGAAATAACTTTAAAAGAGTTTAATAAAGAGATTATTACAGAAGCTGTAAACTATGATATTTTAATGTATCATTGGGATATGGATGTAAGTATTCAAGAACTTGGAACTTTGCAGACTAAAGGTGTAAAATTATTATATTCTTTAGATGATTTTTGGGAATTTAGTCCTAATCATCCTTATTTTAATAATGAATTTGTAAATAGCTATACTGCAAACAGAGTTAAACAACATTTATTAATTGCAGATGCAGTGATGGTCACTACAGAAAGATTAGCTTTAAATGTTATGAAATATACAGATAATGTAGCTATTATTCCTAATTTTTTAGATCCTGCAGATTATAAATTAGAAAAAACTATAGGTGATAAATTAAGAATTGGTATTATTGGCTCTATAAGTCATGCTCCTGATTGGAGATTAATTAAAGGGGCTATAGACAGGTTTTCAAAAAATAAAGAAATAGTTGAAAAATGTGAATTTTATATTTGTGGTTATGTAGAAGGGGACAAAAGTTGGGAAAAAATAGTTAAATTATTTTCTGTAAAAAAGAATTTAAAAGTAATTATTAAAAATGCTCTTTCTGCTACTGAATATATGGAACTTTATAATGATTTAGATGTATGTTTAATGCCATTAGAATACACAGAATTTAATTTATGTAAAAGTGCATTAAAATTAATGGAGTGTACAATAAGTAAGACACTTCCTGTAGGTAGTGTTCTTTATAGTTCTAAAGAATTAAAAGGAATTGTAGTGGCAGAAACTCCTATTCAATATGAAGAAACAATTGTAAAACTTTTAAATAAGAATTATTATAACACAATTCTTAATCATATTATTGAAATTAATTTAAAAGATGCTGATTTTGAAAAGAGATTAGAAAATACAAAAGCTACATTAGCAGCTATATATAAGGAAGATTTATCTCCTAAATTAGAAAATGTAAAAATATACACTATTACATATGATGTTAATCAAATTAGTGAATATGAAAAATATGATAACTCTGGAGTTAAAACTTTAGAGCAAAAATCATGGAGATTTGAATATAACCCTATTATTGATATTGTAAGTAAAATTACTAATGAAGAAGAATATTTAGGTATATTTAGTTGGAAATTTTCTAATAAAACAGGTTTTACTAAAAGTATTCTTTATAAAAGTTTAAATCATTATAATTACAAAGAGTATGATTTTATTAATTTAAGTAAGAGTTATTGGAGAAATACTTCTGAATATCTTAATTTTAGTTATAAACACCACCCTAAATTAGAAGAATTAATAAAAAAAGTATTAGTGCATTTAGGTAAAGATATTAAAGGAAATAGAGATAATTATACCTATAGTAACTTTTTTATGATGAAAGGAGTTCAATGGAAAGATTATGTAGAAAATTGGGTAAAACCTGCATTAGAATTTATGGAAAATGACCAGGAATATTTTGAAAATGCTATTTACACTACAGGACTATCTTCTGAAAAACTAAAAGAATTGACAGGTTTAGACCATTACACTTACCACACTTTTGTTCTTGAAAGACTTATTATTTATTTTATTGCAGATAAAAAATTAAAAGTTAAAAAAGTTATATGATAACAGTATATACAATAGCATATAACGAAGAAATTATGCTTCCATTTATGATTAAATGGTATAGAGAAAGATTTCCTGATTGTAAAATAGTAGTTTATGACAACTATTCTACAGATAAAACAGAAAAAATAGCATTAAGTGCTGAGTGTCAAGTGATTAAATATGACTCAGAGAATAAAATTAGAGATGACTTATATCTTAAAATCAAAAATAATTGTTGGAAAAATACAACAACAGATTGGGTAATAGTATGTGATGTAGATGAGTTAATGGATATATCTGAAGAAACTCTAAAAACTACAGAATATGATATAATAGGAGGAAGAGGGTATGAAATGTGTGGAGAAATTGGAGATAATTTAGAAGATATAAATAAAGGAGTGTATACAGCAGGATATAGTAAATACTTATGTTTTAATACTAAAAAAGTAAAAGAAATAAATTATAAAGCTGGATGTCATCAAGCTTCTCCAAATGGAGTTGATTTAAAAATAGGAAAGGAAATTTGTCCAGTTTATCATTTTAAATGGCTTAATGAAGAATATGTATTTGAAAGGTATAAATTATTTTCAGAAAGATTGAGTGAACAAAATAAAAAAAATGGCTGGGCAATACATTATAACTATTCAAAAAAGATACAAAGTGACTATTATCAGCAATTATTATTAAACAGAGTAAAATTATTTTAAAAATGAAAGAAGTTACAGTATGTATTACTGCTTGCAATAGGTTTGAACTATTATGTAGAACATTAGATACATTTTTTGAATTTAATACATATCCTATAAAAAATGTTTATGTAATAGAAGATTCGGGAAAAACTGAAGTTAGAGATAAAATACAAGAAAGATATAAAAATAAAATTACGTTATTATTTAATGAAATAAACTTAGGTCAAGTAGCTTCTATAGATAAGATGTATGAATTAGTTGATA
>Ga0315284_10002167_pt1 | contig 28162 bp, 38 predicted proteins | sample YL17G09_16_MG_FD_203696 | JGI IMG/M metagenome (GOLD analysis project Ga0315284, IMG submission 203696) | Sediment microbial communities from Yellowstone Lake, YNP, Wyoming, USA - YL17G09_16 | ecosystem: Environmental > Aquatic > Freshwater > Lake > Sediment | place: USA: Wyoming | collected...
AAGAATTTTAATTAAAAAAAATAAACAATGAAAAAATTATTCATTTACGCATTTCAAGCTGAACAAATTGAAGACACGTTTCGTATTGTATCAAGAACATTACAAAGTAAAGACAAAAAAACTTGTCTTGATAGAGATGTTATGGTTAGTTGGGAGATGATACAAAACGTGATTAAAGGCGACATAGACAAACACGTTGAAAGACTTAAAATTGTTGACTTAGATAAATCAATTGATAACAGACCATTTTTAAAAGTTTTCTTAGATTGGTTTTTGAAATGGCAACACACTCAAAGTATTAATCCATCTTTTGAAAAGATACTTGAATCATTTAAAAATTCTGATGATTATAAAAATTTCGCTAAGTCAATCAATGAAATTGTTTTAGAATCAGAGAAACCAACAGTAGTAGAGGTTTTTAATGATGATGGCACTCATAGTCATTATGCTTTAGTTTCTTCAACAACAGGAGAGAAATTATGGAGCGAAAATCAAACAGAATGTAAAGCACAGGGTTATCCCGTAAAATAAAGATAAGCTACGACAAAAACGATTCAATAATAAAACAATTTTAATTACTATAAAATGAGTAACAAAAACAGAAAACGTAATTTGAGAAAAATCATAGTTAATGATGAGATATATTTTTGGAATGTTTCAAACTACAATTGTGATGGAGATGGTGGTCATAAATTTGATATATGGAAAGATAAAAAGAAAATTTACGATGGATTAATACATAAAAAAATCATAAGACCTAAAGACGTTAGTGAAAAAATATTAGAATTAATTAAACAAAATGATACTAAGCAATAAAAATACTCACTTGGATAAGATGCCACATTTTTAAGTTTCACAATTGGACAACCGATTTGCAACAACGTGGCGGTAAACCTATGGAGGGGTTAGATACACCCGAAAAAATTAAAGCAGCGTTCATAAACGATTGTAGAATGTATTGTAAGGATTGTAAACATCCAAGCGAATTAAATAAACAATTAGATGGATTGTTATGATACATGATAAAACATGATTAACTTTATAATAACCAATTAAATCAAACAAAATGAGCAGAAATTTAACTTATGACGTATGGCTTCCTTATACTCGGTATGAGAAACACGAGTGCGATATTAAATTGAAGGATGGCACTATAATAAAACACGTAAATCCACAAGCAGGTGTATTCTATGGCGTTTGTGGAATAACATTTGAACCCCGTGCAAAAGTAAATCAGGAAGATGTTGCTTTCATCATGTACAGAAGATATTACAGTACAGGTTTGTGCAACGGTAATTGTAACAAGAAAGAGAATGAAAACAAAGAAGATAGGAATTAAAACAAAAATAACATTCAGTTATCTTGAATGGGTAGCAGCAGGTAAAAAATTACCTCAACACGAATTAATTGACGGCAAGGTTGAATACGTTATTAATGAAGTACCCGAAGACAAAGAAGAATTTTTTGAAAACTTAGGTTGGAAAGTTGTTTTAGTTGTAAGTAAGGGTAAAGGAAGGAGGAAGTGGTAATATGTTATTAGGAATTAATTATTTATACAGTTACAGCACACGTAACCACTACATAAGAAAAGGTTGGCATGAGCATTACGAGAAAATGAATTTATCTCCAATGAAATTATTAACCTGTATCGAACGTAAAATGAAAGCGGGTAAAATACCACCGCATTTAAGAGGTAAGCAAGTGAAGGTTATTTGTGTGGATGAAAGACCCAAAAGACATTACTACATTACACTATGAAGGTTATAATTGCAGGTGGTAGAGAATTTAATGATTACAAATTACTTTCTGAGTATTGCGATTACGTGCTTTCAAATTTAAAAGAAGATATTGAAGTAGTTAGTGGAGAGTGTAGGGGAGCGGATAAACTCGGTGAGAAGTACGCTAAAGAAAGAGGATATGATGTAAAGCCATTTCCTGCCGATTGGGATAAGCATAAAAAAGCAGCAGGTCATATCAGGAATGAAGAAATGGCGAAGTATGCGGATGCTCTAATAGCTTTTTGGGATGGTAAAAGCAAAGGCACTAAGGGTATGATTGATTTAGCAACTAAATACGGATTAAAAGTAAAAATAAAATTATGGGTAAAAAAATAAACATCTTTAACGCTCACGAAATAGTGAACGGGGATATGGCAAAAGAAGCGTTGGTTCTTGCGGAACAACAATTCTTAAATGAAGACTTTGATAAATCTGAATTGAATGAAGGTGATGATGGTATCAATGCTATGTATTACAAAGATGATGATGGTTATTGGAGAGTAACTGACAGCGACCTTAAATTTGATAGCTACGAAGATTTAGCAAAACATTTTGGATTATAAAAGTTAACCCATATTAAACCACTTTAAACCTATTTTTTAACTCTAATTCAATTGTAAAAAACGAAAAGTTATAAACAATTACTTTAAACAATAATTCAAATTAATTAGTAGTAAATGATACTAAGTGATGCCAAGTGATACCAAGTGATAATAATTGGTTATAATAGATACAATAAATTATTTACCATGTTAAAAACATTTTATTGACTTTATTAAAACATAATTTATTTTCACTAAAACAATAGCGAAAAAATATGCAAAATTTAAACTCATTTTTAGAATTAACCGTTCAGGAAGAAAAAATATTACTTCCTTTGGTTATAAAGATTCTTGAACACAGAACAAGTAAAGAAAAAGTATTTAGTAACACTAAGATAAGAGGTATATTGAATGGATTTGGTTACGAGATTACGGATGCCCAAATAAGAAAATTAGTTTTCTATATAAGAAATGAGGGTATTATAGAACTTCTTATAGCTAATCACGATGGTTATTTTATTGCAAATAACATTCAGGATATTAGAGAATGGATGAAAAGACATAAAGGTAAAATATCAGCTATGGAATATACTTTTACATCTATTGAAAAACAATTTAATGATAATATGAATAAATTAAAAGATGGAGATTGTTGTCTAACAGGTCAGATAACAATATTTGATGTTGATAATTATACTGATTAGAAAATGAATGAATCGGAAATTGAATATGTAAAAAAGGATATAAATTATCCTATACATGAAGCATATAAAAATCTTTCTTTAGAAGACATGGAAGGTGAAATTTGGAAACCTGCATTTGGCATTGAAAAGTGGTACGAAGTTTCAAACTATGGAAGATTAAAAAGATTACCAAGAGAATCTAATTTCATAAGAAAGAAAAAGAAGGGTGGTTTTTATAATAGAGCATACGAATCAAAATACAAAATTCATGGATACAAAATACTTAAAACTTCTATTAGTAAAAAAGGATATGTAAGAATAAAAACATTATACCAAAAAGATGAATTATCAAATTCAAAAGATATTTCAATAACACTACACCGATTAGTTGCTAAAACATTCATACCTAATCCTGATAATTTAGACCAAATTAATCACATAAACGGAATAAAACATGATAATAGAATCGAAAATCTCGAATGGTGTAATAATTCTCAAAACCAAAGACACGCAATAGATGTTTTAGGTAAACAGATTAATGAATCATTTAAGTTATTAATAGAAAGTCAAAAAGTAAAAATAGTTAAACTTAATAAAAACTATGATTTCATAAAACTATATGATTCTATTAGTGATGCAGAAAGAGATAATGAAAAATGCTACGTCAATAATATAAGTAAAGTTTGTCAAAACAAAAGGAATTTCTGCGGAGGATACAAATGGATTTATTATGAAGATTACATAAATAATAAAACAATAAACAATCAAATATCAATATTTCAATAAACAAAAAAGGCGGTGATTAAACCGCCTTCGTTGTATGAAAAAAAAAGAAAAAAAAGAAACAATCATTAAACCAAGAATGATTACATCAAATATAGTAAAAAAATTAAACCCTGCTACTTAATTTAACATTAAAAATAGGTCTGCCGACATCCTCATTACCATTTGAGCAACCTCTATCCAAAACATTAATCCAATTCGGCTTCATTTGAGGTCTTTGAGCCTGAAATTCTAATTGATATTCGGTTCTATTGTTAGGTACGTGCTTATGTAGTTCAATCTTATCACAAACATCTATTGTTGGTGGTAAAAATTCCCTTCTACTTACTTGCTTGTACCAAATAACCATCTTAACGGTTGTATTGGCTTTTACAGTATAATTATGAACGGTTGTTTGGTTATCTAAAATCAATTCATTTTCTCTAAAATCAATATACGATATTAGACCTTGATATTGGTTCGCTGACGTATAAATGTTTGGTAAGCGTGGATTATCATACTGAATACCGTTAGAATCCTTAGAAACGAGTTCTAAAGGCACGGAAAGCTGTTCCTGATTCTCAGTAACCAACATTATCTGTCGAACACCTAATGGAGATGCTGCAAGTCCACGTAAAAAGAAATTGTAACCGATACTTCCGCTAATATATGGAGGGGGATTAGGTATAAAAGGAATACGGAATGTGGGAATGAGTACAAGAGAGTAACCGTTGAAAATATTGAAAGTAAAATCCGTAGCGAGAGTGTTAACAAACGAAAATTGTACGGACGTATAAGTTCCATCAATATCAATTGGAATATTTTTTAATATTTTGTACGTTCCATACTTCGCATCCCATAACTTAGCTTTTGCCATTTTTCCGCTTTATTTAGTACAAAAATAGGTAAAAAGCAAGGTTTTTGGTCAAAAATTGTTAAAAAGGGGTAAAATTGTTAAAAAAAGGATGTTTTCAGTCAAAAATAAGCATACATTTTTGTGATATATTACATTATTATATGTATATTTATAGTATAATAATTAGCGATAATCTTAAAGCAAAAGCAATGAAAACAACAACAAAAGCAAAAGCATTACTCTTATTGATTGTATCAGTAATACAGGTTTCTCTTTCAGGTCAGAACAAAATTGATAGCTTGTTAAAGCTAATAAGCAATGGAGTTGAGGACACAATGAAGGTTAAAAGATTAAATCAATTAGGTTTAAATCTATTCATGGAGGGTAGAGTAAAGGAATCGGAACAATACCTAAATCAATCATTAAATCTTTCGGGTAAGATTGATTACAAACGTGGTGGTGCAATATCAAACGCTCTATTAGGTAGTGTAATGATGGCTGAAAACAATAACCCTATGGCTCTTAGGTACAATTTTAAGTCGTTGGAAATTTACAAGAGTATTAACGATACCACTTGTTTAAATTACATCAGTAAACTAAATGATATTGCTACAATATACATGAAGGTTGGTTTATACTCAAACTCATTGCAGTATTATTTAAGGGCTTTAAAAGTAGCTGAACAAATAAATGATAAACACTTAATCATTTTATTTAACGGTAACATTGGTTGCTTGTATAAAGATAAAGGTGATTACGATAAGAGTATTGATTTTTACAACAAGGTATTATCATTCTCAAAACAAAACAATGATACGTTAAGCCTGTACCCAAATGCTTTAATGGGATTAGGTGATTTGTATTATTCAAAAAACAATTTGAAAAAATCTTTGAATTATTACAATAGATTTTTGAACGTAAGTAAATTCATTGATGATAGCAGTTACATTTGCTCTGCTAACATTGGTATTGCAAATGTTTTAAAATCATACGCTGATTATGATAATGCAATAAACCATTTGAATTTATCTTTAGCTTTCAATGATGAAGAAAGAAATTCAAAATCTCATTTGTGTTTAGGTCAAATATACATGGCTCAAAATAATTACAACTCTGCTTACAATGAATTTGAAAAAAGTTTAGCACTAAGTAAAAGCATAGACTACAAGGATAATATTTGCGTAGTGTATAAGAACCTATCTAACTTAGATAGCATTACAGGTAATTACTTAGGCTCAATGAATAAATATAAATTGTACGTTGCATATAGTGATAGCGTAAACAACACAGAGAACGAAAAGAAAATGTTAGCTTCCGAAATGAATTACAAGTTTGATAAAGAGAAATCATCTATGCAGTTAGAATCAGAATTAAAAAGCAATAAACAAAAATCTATCATAACACTAATTGCTTTAGCTTTAGCCTTTGTAGTATTCCTTACAATATTCATTTACAAAAGTTATTTAGGTAAGAACAAAGCAAACAAATTAATCTCTTATCAAAAACATTTGGTTGAAGAAAAACAAAAAGAGATTTTAGATAACATTAATTATGCAAAGAGAATACAATCATCAATTATGCCAACGGATGAATACATTACCAATTATGCAAAACAAAACTTCGTGATGTATAACCCAAAGGATATTGTTTCGGGTGATTTTTATTGGGCTACGGAATTGGATGGTAAATTTTATTTGGCTACTGCTGATTGCACAGGACACGGAGTAAGCGGTTCAATGATGAGTATGCTAAACATATCTGCTTTAAACGAGGTTGTTAACCACCGAAACATAAACAACACAGGCGAGATATTAGACGAAGTAAGAAAAGAGATTATTCATGCACTTAACCCGAAAGGTAATGAAGGAGTGAACGACGGAATGGATTGCGTGTTGTGTAGATTTGATTTGAATGGTAGAGAATTACAATACTCTGCTGCAAACAATTCATTCTACATTATTCGTAACAATGAAATTATAGTTTGTAAAGCTGATAAAATGCCTGTTGGTTTAGGTATCAAAACTGATTCATTTGCAACCAAAACAATAAATTTATGCGAGAACGATATGGTTTATATGTTCACGGATGGATACGCTGACCAATTCGGAGGAGAGAAAGGAAAAAAATTCAAATACAAGCAACTTGAAGAACTTTTATTATCTATAAGCCAACTAAGTATGACTGAGCAAAAGAACGCTTTAAACGAAACGTTTAACGCTTGGAAAGGTACTACTGAGCAAACTGATGATGTATTAATTATCGGTGTAAAAATTAACTAATAATAATAAAATTAAAAAAACCCTATCAAATTAATGGTAGGGTTTTTTTTGTGTTCAAAAAAATAAATTAGTTTCCTACAACATCAAAAGAAGGAACAAAAATTGTAGCAGCTATACTACCTGACTTCTTATAAACTCCAAAACCTAATCCAACAGGACTAACTTTATCATAAACTTGTGGTGCAACTATTGGTACTATTATTTTAGTACCTGCTACTAATCCTGATACATTTATATTAGCAATATTACCACCAACATAACCGTAAGAAACAAATGCTTCTAAACCACTATTATCAGGTTCTACAATGTTTATAATTATATGAGTTGGTATTATTAAAGAGTTTGCTATCGCAGGAACTACAACTATTGGTGTATCCATTCCTGATTTATCAAATTCATCTTTAGTGAAACTAACTTTTGATGTAATTATTTGATTATTTGATTTTGAGAAATTAACAATACCCCAAGAGTTATCCGATGAAATGAATATGATACCGCTACCAATGTCATTAATAACTAAATCAGCATTACCATTAATACTTTCATCCTGTCTTGAAGTTATTATATTAACAACACCGTTGCCAATTTTCTCAAAGGCATAATTAAACGTTCCTGCTACATTAAATCCTGAACCATTTGTTATAAAGTTCTGAATTTCTGCGATAGAAGGTAAAATCAATGTTACATTACCACCACTTGTATCTGCTGTAAATCTTGATGCCGTTAAACCTACTTGATTTACACCTGCTCCATAAGTAATTTTATTTGCCATGTTTTATGTTTGTTTTTTTTAAGTTTATTGATTAACTTCTTGATACCTTAATCAAGCCAATTATTATAGCACCTAACGTAAGACCACCAATAGTACCGATGATAGCTTTTGTTTTCATACTCTGTAATTGTTCTTTAGCAGTTAAAGATAATAACTCAGCATCAGCTCTTGCTTTTTTTTCTTTTTGTAAAGCAGCAGTAAGAGTAGCAGTAATTTTATCAACATCTTTTCTGTGTTCACCTTTAAGATAAGTGATGTAATCGTTACCACGTTTAGCGTATGCTTCTTGTGTACCAATACTTAATTGACCATCAACTGCAATAGTTGGTTGACCAAAAGTTTTATTGTACCATTCCTGAAATATAACGACATTCTTATCGCTATTTGTTTTTGTTTTTGTTGCCATGTTTATTTTGTTTTTGAGATTTATTTTTTATTTAGCCTATTTTTATTAATCCTCTTAATTGAAGTTCATCAGTAAGATTAACCCAATTAGACAAATTTAATTTATTTCTTAATGCTCCCTCATTATATTTACCACCATTTTCAATTGAAGAAAGGAAATAAAAATAAGAGTTAACTACTTTATTTTTTCTAAAGTTAGCAAGTGCCTCTTTTCCTTTTGGACTAATTTCAATTACCCTTGTATCACCTGAATTTTCAGAATCAATATAATATGCAGCAGTCGGATAAGCCCAAACAGCATAAGGGTTATATCCATATCCACCATAGTAACCGCCTCTTGGAAAACGACCACCACCACGAGGAAAACGACCACCGCCACCACGAGGGAAACCACCACCACGCATACCGCCACCACGCATACCACCCCCCATACGACCACCGATATTAGAAACGCTTTCATCTAAATGTTTTGCGTTATGCTGATGTTCAAAATGTGTATTTTTCATATTGCTGTTTTTTTAGTTTGTATAAATTAATCCACTTACTTTAAGCATATTCATTACATAATTCCAATTACTCAAATCCATATCAGATTTTGCTTTTGTTTGCAATTCTAATTCATTATGAGGTTGTGAATCTCCTAATAATTTTAAAATTGAATATGAGTTGTAATATGGATTCGATTTCTCAATATCTTTATTACCTTCAATAAAATCCAATCCTTTTTGTGTAATGGTAATTGTTCTCGGTTGAGAAACGTAAACCATTCCATTTATATTAGATAAACTATCATCAATAATATGCGAATAATTTTTATGCTCGAAATATGTTTTTCTCATAACATTTATATTTAAGTTAACGGTTCGTATAATTGATAATAAACTTGTACACCTGCATCTACTGCACCTGCATTTGATTTAATAGTAAAGTCGGTATTAACAGTTCTTGCAGATTGAAAAACATTTCCTGTTGGTGCTGTTCCACCATCTTGAACAGTAATTAAAAATCTTGTGTTTGCTTTTACGTTTGCATTTGCTACTACAATCTGACCTGCTGCATCAAGCACGGCTAAACCTGCCATACCCCATCCTGTAAATATTACTTTATTTACTGTACCTGTATAAGTCGCATTACTCGATTCATCCGTGTACCAAGTTGGAGTGCCTGAAATATCAACAGTTCCATCAACATAACCCGCAGTAGGATTAAATGTAGATAATGTTTTTAATGTTGAGTTTCCGTTTAATAAAAACTTACCGTTTATTATAAATAAATTAGTGCAATACACATACGCTCCATCATTAAGGGTAATATCTCCAAATAAAATACCTCCATTAATTTGAACTGTACCACTAATTGATGATGTGCCTATGCCACCCTGTAATATAACGAAACAAGAAGGGTTACTATCTATTCTGTTTATACTTACTTGTCCATTTAAAAAAACAACACTTGCGAATGTTGCTAAAGCTAAATCTAATGTAAACAATCCGTTAAATGCAACATTTTTATATTGATTAACTATACCATTTACAGTTGATGTCAATTTAATATTACAACTAATACCTGTGTTCTGAGGTGTTATTCCAACTAAACTTAAATTCTCTGCTATATTTAAGTCGCCAACAACTTCTCCTCCATATCCTGTATTAGTTGGTGCAACATTAGCTACATAAGCCTGTGTAGGGTCTGCTAATGCAATCACGGCATTATTTAATTCTGTTATTGTAGTGAATGGTTTTTCAGCAGAACCATCACCACCCGAAGGAGCAGCAGCATCAAGATAAAAGTCGTAAGGACTATTAAATGCCGATGCACCCGTCGCACCTGTTGAACCCGTAGCACCCGTAGCACCCGTAGAACCACCACCCGTGCCGATACTTGCTAACGAAGCCCAAGAATTATTTGATGTCGGTGTTAATATAGCAGAAATATTATTTATATTCAAAGCAATAGAAGCGACACCATTAATAGTTTCACCACTTGCAGCAATCAAAGTGATATTATTTATACCTGCTAATCCTGAAATATCAGAAATAATAAATTGAATTAATGATAAATTTCCCGAACCTGAACGTGCTTGTAAAATGGCACTTATACTTGGTAAAATAATAGTAACACCACCACCTGATGTAACAACAGATAATTGAAAATCAGAAGTCTGTAATAAGTTTACTCCCGCTCCAATTGTTCTTCCTAATCCTATTGAGTTAAATGTTGTCATTTTTTTTATTTTATTTTTATTAAACCACCAACATAAAGTTTATTTACAACATTATTCCAATTGTTTAATTGTAAATTTTTTCTTAATACAACATCATCATAAGCTGCACCATTACTAATTGCTGATAAAAAATAACTATAAGGATTTCTTTTACCTTGCTTTAAGTAGAATAAACCTTTTCGTGTTATTATAATTGTCTTTGGTTGCCTTTGAGTTGTTTCATCATAAACATAAATAAGCGACGGTAAAGCATAACCGTAACCGAAACGGTTATAATTTCTTCTCACGTAGTTTAATTGTTGTCTTGGTTTAGAACCTTGAAAACTACCACGAGGATTAGGTCTTCTTACAACTACACGACGACGACCACCACCACGACGACCACCACCACCACGACCACCTCTTACATTTGAATAATCTTCTGCCTGTGGAGATGTAGCATCATTTATTGATATTAATCCTTTTGCAAATAAATAAGTTATTAAACCATCAAAATTTTGTAATTTTCTTTTGGATGTCTTTAAGTAATCCAAGTCGTATGATTTACCATCTTTAATCAACAATAACACGAAAATATCTTCGGGAATATAACCACCTGTAATTGGGGCTTTTTGCCAATACATTTGACCTTTAGGTGTAATTTTAACCCTTGTAATTTTTGTTTCGGTCTGTGATTTAATAGGCTCACTTTGAATTTTATTAACCTTAACTCCCTTGAAAGAATCAGGAACTAAAGCCATAATATTTTTATTAGTGGTGTCCATTAAAACATCAATAGTATTATCAACTCGATTCGCAGCAGCACCGTAAATCATTCTTTGAGCATTTAGATACTTATCTACAAATTCTTTTGCAACGTGATTTGCTTGTGGCTTATTATCTTTTAATTCTTGTGCAACAGACTGAGTACTGAAATTCTTTTCAACACGGAAACCTTCATAGTTATCAGGTATCTTTTTCATCAACTCTAAATCATTGGTATCCATATCAACTCTGATATTCCAAGTGTTATCACAACATTTACATTTATAATAATCAACTCCATAAACCCCTTTTAGATTTAAGAACTCATTTACAAACTTTTTACTTGCTTCATTAATTTCCATGATTAATTTTATTTATTACGTTTTTTCGTTATGTTCATTTTCAGGTTCTTCATCATCTTTTTTCTTTTTTCTATTTTTCCACCACCAAACTATAAATGGAGAAATGAAAGTTGTGATAATCCATTTCCAATATTCTTCCCAAAAGAAAATTATTTGTTCTTTAATATCACGCTCAATTTCAACTGTATCTTCATAAACAATATCTTTTTTATTACCATTACGAATCACAGATACAACTATTTTTAATTTTGATTTACCAACGTGAACAGGCGTAACATCCCAACTCCATTCTGTATAAGTATCACCGTTCTCAATTATTTGAACAGCACTATTACCATCTACTATATTAAACATTTTTTTATCACTCGGAGAAACATCAATCAATTTCACTTCCATTGTTTCACTAATTGGTATGCGACTTGTCATCACATCACCCGATAAACTATCATAAATACTAACAGTTGCTTTTGATTTAGAAATACGAATAAGCACCTTATAGGTACTTCTTATTTTCATAATATCAGGAATTTTATAAACTATACGACCCTCAGATAAATCATTGCTTTGCTTAATTACTTTTGTGTTTGGTACTTCAATAATTTTTATGTGTTCGTATGGGAAACTTTCATAAACAATATTGCTTGATGTAATTGTTACTTTTTTTGGTTTAGGGCTTTCAGTATTTTCTAAAGCATCATCAGGTAAATCTCCATTTGATTTCCCTGTTGTATCATAATCTTTTATAATAGCACCTTTAGGTAAATGACTTACATGACGTAATTTTTTTTTCGTTTCGCATGATGCTATTGACACCAAAATTATTAATATGTAAGTTAATTTTTTCAATTATAATTTATATTATTTAATTCCGCTAAAGGTAAATGATATATTCAAACTTGCACTTTGGGTTAAATTTGCAACAATACGATAACTGCCTTTAAGGTCAGTATCATTTACCACCGCATAGTTATCGGTAGGAGAGGCTTTCGTTACTGTATTTATTACTTGTGGCATTTTTTTTATTAAATTACTTCTTCATAAGAATTATTAAATGTAACACCAACAACTGAATCCGTAATTAAACGTTTTAGTGTTGATGTGTATAAAGTACCGTTCCAAGTTGTTACAGAACCAACTTCCGAGAAACTTTCTATAAAAGAATTATAAGCAATAATATCTAATGTGTTTGGATTTATTGCATTTGTATAATATCCTAAATAAGTTGTTTTTAATAATAACGGCACATTAATTAAATGAATGTTGGTACTATCGCTATTAAGTATGCAATTATTTATCTTTGTTCTTTTTATAGGTGTAGTTCCGTTTGAAGCTAAATAAAACAAATTAGATGTGCTTGTATTAACTATATTAAAATTCACATTTCCGTCAATAATATTAAATGTAGAATCTTTAAATTCACAAGCCGAAACAATAACATCATCAACAGAATTAGTTGTTGCTGTATTATATAAAATAACACCAAAAGAATCCGAAGTAATATTATTAAATATAATTGATACTCCATCAATAGTAAATGGAACTGTTGGTGGTACTGATTGATTATAAGAAACACCTAAAGAATTAACAAAATTACATTGACAAGAATCTATTACAAAAGAATCAAAACTTACATTTGTATTTTGAATAGTAAAGTCTAACCTTGAACCATCAGTAGTGCCTTTCATAACACAATCCGATATTCTGAAATTCAATCCTGTAATTATTGGATTTGCGTTATGATACATTATCCTTGCTCTTGACCTAAAAATACACCTCTGTATATTTAATATTGCTATAACCCCACCCTCCTGAGTACCAATACCTGTTGACCTATTATTAAGAAAGAAGCCACCACCAAAAGTTGTATTAAAACAAGTAACATTTGCTATAACTACATCACTTGCAATGGTTGAAGTATTTGCATAACCTGTTATTCTAATAATCCCTGTAAATATTATACTTTGATTTGTACTATTTATTATAAGTCCACCAATAATTCCTGTACTTGTAACAAAAGCCATTGTAATAGTAGTTGAAGAAGTAAACCTACAATTATCACAATTATTCATTATAAAATTACCAATACTAAAACTTGCAACAGCACTTGTTTGTGTCATTGATATAGCACCTGTTGTAACATTACTACAAGTATTGTAAGTAAGACTTCCTATATTACTAATTGCAGAAGTTGCAGTTATTGTACCTATCGTAGAATTATAACTATTTTGAATTACAATAGTACTTGTATTAGCAGCAGCAGTAGTTGATGTAACTATATTTCCTGAAACTGAATTTCTCAATGTCAAAGCTATTGCACCACCATCAGTAACAGTAATAACTCCAACTGTAATATTTGTGAATATAAATGAAACTAAAAAAGTAGTTGAAGTAATTGTACCTAAAAATGATGAGTTAGAATTAATACCAACAAATAAAATATTATTATTACTTGCAGCAGTTAAAACTAAATTACCAACAACAGCAGCAGTTGTAACACCAACCTTAACAACCACTTTATTTGTTCCACCTAATGCAACTTGTAAAACGACAGCAGCATCATAAGCTGATTGAAATGTTGTATAAGTATTATTTGAAGTACCGCCCATTCGTGCTGCATCAGAAATATCATTTACCAAATAAACATAACGCAAAATTGGCGGAGCGAAACCACCACCCAACGACAAACCTAAATCAGTCCACGTTAATAAATCAGATTGTAATTGGTAAAAATGTAAATCAGAAATAGAAAAAACCAACATTGCTTGTACCCGTTGATTAGAAACAATCGCATCACGTTGGGTTAAATTTGCAACAATACGATAACTGCCTTTAAGGTCAGTATCATTCACAACCGCATAGTTATCGGTAGGAGCAGCTTTTGTTACTGTATTTATTACTTGTGGCATTAATTTATTTTTATTTTGAGTTTAATACATAAGAATCAGCAACATCTAAAGGCAATTTATTTAAGTCCACTAAAGTTGCATTAACAGGATTAATTATTCCATTTTGACCTAAATCAGAAATATAAGTATTCAATGTGTTTATCATATCTCTTATTTCAGTTTCAACAACTTCATCTTCCTGACCTTCCTCAATAGCAGAAGTAATTTCAACTTTAATACGCTTACCGATATTTTTCAGATGATATGATTTATGTAATGTTTTAGCAACACTTGGATTTTGGACAGTATGATTTGGATAAAGTTCTTGCTCGAAATAATAAATAATACACTCCTGTACATTATTATTAATATCAACGCAAGTTGATATTCCTTTAAATTTACGCCTTACATCAAGACCATTTCTTTGTCCTGCAATAACCCAATCGTTATTTACTACACCTACTTGACCATCTAAATCTTTTATTTCTGTTATATCAGCCATTTTTTTATTTTTTTATTGTTATTATTAATTATTTTATGATAATGCGTATTGGAATCCACCTGCACCTGCTGTTTGGTTTACACTTCTAATCATTCTCCAAGTTCTTGAAACACCATATTGATTTGGCGCAACAATAGTTCCCATATCTTGAAAATCTGCGGTAGCATTGAAACCGTTAGTTACATCAAATATTGTAGTTGGGTATCCAAATGAGTTGTCGTAAACAAACCATAAATATCTTGGTGTAGCATTACTTGGCATTGTATAAGTACCTGCAAAACCACTTTTTAACTGTGAACTTTGTAAGTTTAAAATATCCGCAGCTAATAAAGAAGCATTAGCATTAAAGCCCCAATAATTTCTAAGACTAAATGATAATGAATTTGAACCTGAAAACGTAACGTTATTTGAGTTTGTACCTTGACAAGAAACGCTAAAAGAAGTAGGTACATTACTTGTTGTTCCTGCTTGAATAGTAATTCCAAATGTTCCACTTGCTAATAATTGAAATGGATTTGGTGCATCAATAGTAGCTAAAGGAATACTTGTTGAAGGCACACCAACATTAGGCGGTTGAGGACTTTTTATATTAACTGAATTTGAAACAGCGTAAGAAATAGGAATTGAACCTGATGTAATAATTTGACCTATTTCATACGCAGCAAACAAAGCATTACTTATAGATGTAAATGCAGGTGGAAAATACTCTTGTGCAATATCAGTAATTACCTCCTGTGCAGTTTTACCATTTGAAGGTATAGTTTGTCCATTCGTATATTTACCTAATGTTTTACCACCTAATAACTGAACAAGTATATCAGATGTAAAAACATCACCACTACCTGTTGCACCTGTATTTCCTGTTGCTCCCGTGCTTCCCGTTGCTCCTGTATCCCCTGTTGCGCCTGTACTTCCTGTTGCACCCGTTGAACCCGTTGAACCCGTTGAACCCGTTGAACCCGTTGAACCCGTTGCGCCTGTTGCGCCTGTTGAGCCACCACCACTACTCGTAACTGAACTAATATAAGTCCAAGAAGTACCACTTGCATTTGGAATTAATAAACCTGAAATATTATTTACATTAATTATTAAATTTTGTAAACCATTAATATTATTTCCGTTTTCGGCAACAAAAGTAATATTATTTATTGCAGCAGCACCACCAATATCAGAAAAACGTAATGATTGTAAATCACCACTAAATCCTGATTTTTGTTTAAAATCAATCCAATCAGAAACAGATGGTAAAAACACTATCGTTGCACCGTTCTGTGTATTGATTCCAAATTGGTAATCAGATAACGTTGCTAACGTTACACCCGCTCCAATATTTCTAACTAAGTTGCTCATTTGTTTTTATTAAAAAATAATTAAATATAATCGTAATTCATGTTAGTTTTGATTTCATTAAAGTAATAAAATTATTTACTGTTGTTTTTTGAGTTGGTGTTAATGTATCAAAATTTATATCAACACTTTTAAAACTTGTTTCATCTACCTGAGTAGTGCTATTAGAAGTTAATGTAACACCTATACTTTTATTAGCATTATTTGGCTCACCTCTTAAAATTATATTTCCGAAATTGATTATCATATTATTTATTTTTTAAATTTAAAAATTATTTGAATTAATTGATGAATCTACTATGTATGTAGTTCCTGTTATTTCATTACTCATATTTAATTGTGGCTTATTAGCATAACCTGTATAAACTTGATAAGGCTGTCCTTGCCAAGCACCCTCTATTGAATTTTGTACCAATGTGTTGCCAACAACAACAGCATTTTTTAATCGTAATGTACCCCAATAATTAACTTCTTGTACTGTTGCACTTGCACCCGAAGTACCACCTGTAATTGTGTCGCCTATATTAAATTGACCAACAACGGTAGTTATAAATAAATATGTTCCATCAGGCACTCCGTTAACAATCCCCGTAGCACCAAGACCGTTACTTATTGTTTCACCATTAGAAAAATCAGGTGGATTAACCGCCAATAAGTATTTTATTTGTATAGGTAATTTATTTGGTAATGTAAGTGGTGGTAACATAGCAGAACCACCAACAAATCCAACACCGATAACAGGAAGTAATGATGCTTGATTTTTATTTACAATTTGGCAATCAATTAAATCAACTTCCAAGCTCGTTAGATTAGATGTGTAATTACCAAGTAGTATAGCAAAATTTATAGGTGAATCGTAAATTAAATCCGCATACATTTTTAATTTAGAATTTGATATTAGGATACCACTCCATATCAATCCCCAATAAACAGGTGTTTGACTATTATCAATATTTACACTACCACGAACAACTATTTGAGAAAAAGAATAATTCGGTATATAGTTACTTACTTCATTTATAAAACCACTATTCTTTAATTGTGCGTTTCCATTAAATTCAATATACTGAATAGTATTTCCGTTAAGTAATATAAGTGATGGGGTTTGACCACCTATAACCAAAGAACCTGTGTATTTATAATATCCTGTTATGAAATATTTTCCATTTAAACTTTGACCTGTTGCCATATAAAAAACAGACTGTGCGTAATTAGACGTAGAAGAATCTAATACAAAATCGTCAAAATGAATGTTGCTTATTACAGGAAACTGAGGTGCTATACCACCATAAAAGAAAACTTGGTGTGTTACCGTGTTTTCTATCACAGTTTTCCTGTACGTTCCTATATTCCAAGTACAAGCAATTGAGGCAGGGAAAATACCAAAAATAATAGTATTAACAACTACTGATTTTGTTTTAAGATTAAATGCGATAGGCGTTGTAGTTAATTTTGAAGTAGAAACAGTAGCGGTTATTGTACCACCACCATCTTGTATGGTGTCGCCATTACTAAAATTACCACCTTGAATGTTATAAATATTAATATAACCTGCACCATCGTCTTGTAAAACGTATGCCGTTACACCTGCACCGTTTGATATTTTAGTTCCTCTTGGGAAAGCACCACCAACTTCATTTGTATATGTTATTAAACCTATACCACCATAGTTATATGTAGCATTATCGTAATAAAAAAAGCTATTAAGGATTAAATTATTACAATTTATATTTACAGAACCGTATGTAGCTACTCCATAATAAAAAAGATTTGTAATGTACAAATCTGCTACATCAATAGTAAAAGTACCATTATAACCACCATTAAAATTAATACCTCTAAGAACTAATGAACCACCACCAATAATTGACATATTATTTTCGGGAGAGTTTGAATTTGTATTACTAACTAAAGATGCTGTAACACCAAGTCCATTTGAAATAACATTACCAACTGTAAAAGTTGGAGTCATTACTTGATTACCACTTAAAATTTCTAAAACATTATTTATTGTATCAATAGAAATAATACTACCTAATGCACATCCATTTACTGTTATTGCTTGACCAACTACAAAAACTCCACCAATTAAATTATTATACTTTATTAAAAGTCTATTGTATGTTACAGAACCACCAACTGATGCAGATAAAATAGCACCTTGATTAATATAATAATTTAAAGGCTTTGTTCCGTCAAAATTATAAAGACTGTTAGTTAATAAATATTGAGTAGGACTTGGATTTAGAACAATAGTATCGCCACTTTTTGCTGATTCCCAAGCCTTATTTACTGTCTTAAAAGGTTTAAGCATATCGTAAGGCTGTGCTGTTGTATCATCGCCAAAAACACCATCAACTAATATAAAATTTTTGAAATCTCTTGGTGCGGTACTAATTTCTGTAAGGTCGCTAAAAATTATTTTTCCACTACAAGTTTGTGTAACAAGCCACCTTGTATATGCAAACGCACCACTTCCACCCGTACCACCCGTCAGCGTTGGTGTATTAAAAGAAAAACCTGCCTGAACGGGAGTAACGGTTGATACAATAGAATTACCACTAACGCCACCAACCTGAGCCTGAAAAGTAATATCCGTAGGGTTGATGATTTGCATATTTACCGTGTTGCGTTGCTCTGTATTTTCTGAATAAAACGCATCTTCAAAAGTCGGATAAGCAACACCTGTACGAACAACAATCCATTCATTAGTTGCTAAAGTATATTGATATTGACAACTAACATTACCATTGTCGCCCAAAGTAACAATAGTGCCATCAACAGGAGGATTTGTTCTATCAAGAACTACTTGTGCATATCCACTACTACCACCACCTGCCCAACTTGTAACATCAAGTTTGTAATACTTGTTGTTGACAGTATCTTTCATTACGAGTTCAGCATTAACAATGGTACTACCGATAGCGTAATTTAAGCAATTTGCTAAATCTTCGTATATTCTTGTATCTAAATCTTCCAAATTACTCCAACCGTCATTATTAAATAAAAGACCTTCGGGAGATATATCATATCTATAATTAAGTTCTTTTAAAGGATTGAATAAGGCTCTTTCAGATGCTCTTGTAATTGCAATATCTGTATCAATAACATCAACCTGTGTACCGTTAGCTGTATGAACAAAATTTACAGGTGTTCCGATAACTACGTCTTTATGTAGTATTATTTCACAAAACTCAGTTGGTGCTTTAAGGACTAAATCAGTATCAGCAACACCGTCTTTGTACCAATATTCTTGATTAACTATTAATACAGTTAAACCCTTAGAACGATAAGTTAATGGTATAACAGAATTAACGTGAGCAATGTCTGTGTATGGTGTAACACCATCAACCATAAACTTATTATCTAAGCTCTTTGGTGAATCACTCTGTATATTTTCGTTTAATATTATTGACATTTTAAATTTTTTATATTGCAGTTAATTCATTTTCAGAAACGAATAAATATTTTTTATTTACATCTAATTCAAAATCTATTACACGCTTATCGCTTGGTGTCCAACCTTGCGGAAATTCAATGATATAAGATTGAGGTATGTCTTTAAGTTTTGGAACTATGGCAGAAACTATTGTTGAATCAATTTTTGTAATTGAATTTCTATCAAATTTTACTGCTTGTCCTTTTGAAAATTTAGTTGCCATATTTTTTTTAAATTAATATAATTAATTAACTGTTTCTTAGTTCCATTGGTAACGATACCGCACTTTGGTAATTCGCAATATAAATATTGTATAGTATGCCGTTCCAAAGAACAGTCGGACTATCAACCAAAACTGAATTAGGAGCAGGGAATAAATTTCCACCCGCAGAAACAGCACCGCCAATATTTCCTGTGTTTAAAGCATTAACAAACCAAATTGTTTTTAATGGGCTTGAAGCAGGAACAGCAAACCACATATAATCATCAGGTGTTGTATTAAATGATAATGTAATTGTTCCACTTGAAGTAATTACTAATTTTGTTCCTGAATTTATTAATGCCTGATTTGCAACAGGTCTGTTTTGACCTGCACCTGCACCACCACTCGCAACTTTACCATAAAAAACAGGAAATGTACTTGTAACATTAAAGTTTGATGAATTGAATGGCTCTCCTTTTGTATTTACCGCTTCACCTCTCCAATTTTGTGATATTGGTGAAGTATTTACTATTGTTCCGATGTCAGCAACTTGACTTCCTGTATTTGCTAAACCACTTGCTAATAAAACATTTGCATTAACATCACGAATAGCGATTGAATTTGCTTGTAAGTTTGATGCGTTTGAAATTCCCCAATTAAATGTTTTATTTCCATTAAGAGCAATACCAACTTCAATTAAATTAGCTTGACCATTAATTAAGAAAGATGAAAATGCAGGGTATAGATATGGATATAAAAATCCATCCCACATTTGTTGCATGGTTTGCGGGGTTGGGAATGTCATACCTGCGGGGAAACCACCCTGAGTAACAGGAATCGGATTAGGATTCATGTATGTTACGCTACCACCTCCGCCACTACCTGCTGCACTTGTCGTTAAAGTCCACGTTCCGTTAGAAGTAGGCACTAACATTGCTGAAATATTATTTACGTTTAAAACAGCCGTACTATTACCATTAATGGTTTCATTACCATCAGCAATAAGAGTTATGTTATTCAATGCTGCGTTACCTGTAATATCAGCAATAAGAAACATTATTGTTTGTAAGTTACCTGAACTTAAACGTGATTGTAAAAGTGAACTAATGGAAGGTAATACCAATGTAACACCACCGTTTGATGTGATTACCGACAATTGAAAATCGGTAGGTAAAAGTAAACTTACCCCCGCACTAATATTTCTACCTATTCCAATCGAGCCAAATGTTGTCATGTGATTTTATTATTATTTTTTAGTTGTATCCACTACTACTGTTTTAATAGAATCAGTTGTTGTTACAGTTGGAGTTGTTGATACTGCAACGCTATCTTTGTTTTCACAAGATTCGTCGCAAGTTCCTTTACATCCAAAATAATGTTCGTAAGTAAAATAAACTCCGAAACCGATTGCAGCTAATACCGCTATTTTGATTATTGTTTTTTTCATGTTTTTGTTTTTAAATTTTAATTTATATTTTTTAATGTCTAATTATGCTTTTTTAGAAGTAAGTGATGTTACGTAATTCAAGATAGCTACCTGTGATTTTGTTACTGAATCAGGGTCATTCTTATCTGATTTAACAACAGCTATCAATGTATCAAACTGTTCACGTTTTCCGTTTTGTAAAAATTGTTGTTTAGCAATTTCAGCAAGAATAGGTTTAGTTGATAATGTAGAAATTGCATTTGGTTTACCTGTTAATTTTTCTTTAGCCAAAGAAGCAGCAATTAAATCATTCCAATCAGCCTCAGTTAAAGTGTCGGGTTTTTCAGCAACTTCGGTTGGTTTATTATTCTGTTTGTAAAAGTAAACACCTGCACCGATTGCTAATCCTGTTAAGGTTAATCCGATAATCCATTTTGTTGAAGGTTTCATTTTATTTTTTAGTTTTAGTTTTAGTTTTTAATTATGCACGAATTTTATTTATTCCACTATTCAATAATTTTTTTTCATTATTACTAAAAGAAGCAAGTGTTTTACTTTCACTTCCTTTGTAAGTACCTAAAAATTTTCCAATATTTAGATACTCATCGTATGTTACGTAATTATGGAAATTGTTATATAATTTTTTGTTTGTATTTGCATCGGCAGATGCTTTTGTAATCCAACTTTTTTTACCTGTTTTTTTATCCAACAAAAGAGATAATTTTCTGACATTATTCCACTCTTTAGCACCTACTTGTGGAGGAGATAAAACAGGGAAAATAGGTCTTGATTCTTCAACCATAGGTTGTGATGCCGAACCTGTATTAGATTGTCCTTTAGCTGATTGTTCGTCAACAGTTTTTTTCAAAAAATCTGTCATTGATTTAGCTGTACTACCCGCTTTTTTAATCGCATCAATTACAACTTTTTCTTCTGATGAAGGCGTAGAGTACATTGAATCAATAACAGTTCCACTCTCATCTTTTATTTCAGCACCCATAACTTGTTTTAAGGCATCCAACATAGGCGAAATTGTGTATCTACCTATTTTCGTAGCCATTGATGGGTCTAACTTTTCAGTTTTTTTAGAACCTCTGAATGTGTACGTAACAGTTTTATTGATGTTATCATACGATTCAATTTTCGGTTTTTTATTTCTGTTGTATAAAATAGAACCGCCAATAGCAGCACCAACAAACAAAAATAATCCTAAAGCAATCTTTGAATCTCTTTCCATTATGTATTTTTTTATTTACTAATTAACTTTTGGTTGCCCATAGCCCTTCTTGTTAACTCTACACCCCAAGCACCTGCAAACAAACCAACGGATAACCATCTTCTGTTTACTGCTTTTTCATTGTCCTTAACGAAAAAACTACTTGCGAAAGTCAGTCCTGATGCTATGTACAAGACATTTGTTACTACGTTTAAAGTTTTTGAATTTTTCATGTTTTTTTAGGTTTAAATGTATCGTATAAAAATACCGATAATCAATGGATTTTCTTAAAATTTATACTTACGTTTGGTTAACGTAATTTAGTGTTAAGTAACTTTTTTATTATTATTTGACTAAAATCTGTTAATAACTTTAACCTACAAAGACATTCATTTTTGTAATATATCGTATATTTGTGGCGGTCAAATACGGTAAAAAAATGTCTTTCAAAATTTCAAAATTTCTATGAAAAAAAAGTATGCCTATTGGAATTGGTTGGTTGTTGCTGCGATTGCGCTTATCTACCTAATTTTTTATACCTTAAAAAAAATAGAACTTAAATTCAATTGGGATGGTGATTTTTTACTATTCACATTTTTATTTATTGGGTTCATTTGGTTGTTTTTCAGGGCAGGTATTGAAAATGAGGTACTTACAAGAGAACTCGAAGATAATAAAAACATGAAAATTAAACCCGAATACGCTCTGTTTGAATGGGTTAGGGAATGTCTTTTAGATTATATGGAGAATCATAAACCAAGAAAACAGAATCTAATTTCGGCTATTCAAATGCGGTTATTGCAATATGATGAGAATGTAGAATACAGCCATAAATACAAAAAATTAATTTACGTTAGTGAAATAAGTGAAATCAATGATTACATTGATGAAAGTATCAGGGTATTTAAAGGGATGGATGGTAGCCCGACTATTAACGATGAGATGGAACAAAGCTGCATGGCTTTCGTGCTTACTAATGCCTGTTTGTTTGATTTAAAAAAGAAAGATTAATGATTAACACGATACTAAAAACACTTTACTCACACCGTTTCCCTTTAGTTGTAGAAAAGGAAACACAAGCTGCTATTGAGGTGAAGTTTGCGGAGAACGGAGTTCCGTACAGTAGGGAATACAGGTTGGATGAAAAAAACATTCCTGATTTCTTTGTTGATGGTATTGCGATTGAAGTAAAGATAAAAGGTAACGCAAAGCAGATTTATAAACAATGTGAGCGTTACTGCAAATTTGATGAAGTGAAAAAATTAATACTCGTAACAAATAGGAGCATGGGATTTCCAAAAGAGATTCATGGTAAAGATTGTTACTTCATAAACTTAGGGAAAGCATGGCTGTAAGAACATACGGTAAATTATATCTAAGCGAAGACAAAAAGCATTGGTTAATAAACAATGCCGAACCTCACGTATGTATTAAACTTAAAGCACTTTTTACAAAAATATCACGGGCGCAAACTCAACCATTCAAATTCATTAAGACTGATGAAACCTGCCGTGAGTTATTATGGTTTATTGACCGTTATCCATTAACCATTAGTGAGAATGATTTAATTCTATTGAAGAAAGGTAAAAAGAGCCATATCAGTACCATAAATGATTTGGAAGCTATCTTACTACCTGATTACATACCACAATTTGTAAAACTGAAAGACCCTTTTGAAGCAAGGCATTATCAGTTATCGGGAAATGATGTTTATTTGAAGGTTAAGCGTTTATTAATTGGAGATGATTTAGGGCTTGGGAAAACGCTCATAGGTATCATATCATGTTTGGAGAAAGTAACCCGACCATGTGTTGTAACGGTTCAAACACATCTACCGAAGCAATGGAAGGATGCTATTGAACAATTCACAGACCTTAAAGTACACATAATAAAAGGAACTAAACCTTACAAACTTCCACCTGCCGATATTTACATTACAAAATATTCTTGCCTTGCAGGTTGGGCAAACGTTTTTGAAACGGGTATTTTTAAATCAGCAATTTTTGATGAAGTTCAGGAATTACGTCATAGTGGCACAGCTAAATACGATGGCGCAAGAGCCTTATCAAACAATGTTGAATACTGTTTAGGTTTATCAGCTACTCCAATTTACAATTACGGTGATGAAATTTTTAACGTACTAAGCATAATCAAACAAGGTTGTTTAGGATACCATGATGATTTCATGCGTGAATGGACGGGATACGGTAAAACGGTTAAAGAACCACAGGCACTCGGAACTTATTTACGTGAACAAATGTTATTATTACGTCGTACTCGTAAAGAAGTTGGTAAAGAATTACCACCAATAAATAAAATTGTACATACAGTAGGATATGATGAAGGTGAAGTTGAGAAAGCGGATGAACTTGCTAAAATGTTAGCTATTAAAGTTACATCAGGTTCTTTTGTTGAGCGTGGTCAGGCTTCGAGAGAGTTGGATATATTGGTACGACAAGCTACGGGTGTATCAAAAGCACGTAGCGTAGCTGAATACGTAAAAGTATTACTTGAAAGCGGTGAACCAATTGTATTAGCAGGATGGCATCGTGAGGTTTATGACATTTGGTTAGAGGAATTAAAAGAATTTAAACCTGTAATGTACACGGGTACTGAATCACCTACACAAAAAGAGAAAGCTAAAATGGCTTTTATCAATGGTGAAACAAATTTGTTTATTATCTCGTTACGTTCAGGTGTTGGTTTAGATGGATTACAAGGACGTTGTAATATAGTTGTTGTTGGAGAGCTTGATTGGTCGCCAAAGGTGCATGACCAATTGATAGGTCGCCTTGACCGTGATGGTCAAGAAACACAAGTAACAGCTATTTTCTTAGTGAGTGAATATGGTTCTGACCCGTTGATAATTGATATGCTTGGTATTAAAGCATCACAATCACACAATATCATTAATCCATTACAGGCGGTTGAAGAACAATACACAGACGAAAGTAGAATAAAATTATTAGCCGAAAGGTATTTATCTAAAAAAGGAATTGAAGTAACAACAAATTAACTAACTATGAAAAAAAACATTAAAGATTACATACATCTATATGTTGGATGTAAAATGGCTCACAATTCCGACAGATGCGGATTTGAAATTCGTGGCGTACACGGTGATAAAGTGTGCTTATATGGTGATTGGTCGGGTGGTACTCATCCACAATCATCAGCAGAAAGTTGGGTTAACTTAAATGAGGTTAAATTAATTTTAAGACCTATTTCTGATATAAAAAAAGAAGAAAACGAAGAAATTACGAAATTAACCGAAGAAATGAATGAGCGTTTTGAGAAAGATGAAATTACAGAAGGTGATATTTATTCAGAGATAACAAGGATATGTTGTAAAAAAGGATTTGATGTATTTCAATTACTTGATGAAGAATTTTGTATTGATGAGAAAATTCATAATGCTAATATGACGAAATAAATATGGGAACAAAAACTAAAAAAACAAGAAGCGTAAAGATTGACAATAAAAAAGTTGGTCAATTCTTAAAAAGTATAAATGAAGCTGAGAGAATTTACTTAATTCATACACTTAATTTATCAAGTAGTATTAATCGACTGATAGATAAATTTAATTTATCAAAAGAAGAAGTTTGTAGTAAGTTCGGTATTGAATTAAAAAAATACAACGATTTCATTTGCGGGAATTATGAATATGATTTAAAAATCATGGCTAAAACAAATGCTTTGTTCATTGAATTAGAAACAGAAGCACTTGAAGAAAAAGCTCCTGTTCAGTTTGCGTTTGATAAAGAAATGCGAGAAAGAAAGAAAAAAGCAAAAAGAGAAAGTGAAAAGTCCAATAGTTAAAACAGCAATACTAAGCATCGTAATTGGATGTCTTTTGCTTATGAGCGATTATGTTCCAAGCGATAAAAAAGTTGTTTGGTACTTCACTTGCTTTATTATTGGAGTGTTTATTGTAAAAATATTTAACCGAATAAAAAAATAAAAATAAAAAAAATAACATGATAGATTTCGCAAGAATGAATGTAACGGGTTTAGCCACTCACTACATTGGTAATTTTGGTTTAGGTGAGGAAATGAAACTCTCCGAACATCCAATAATGTTTAAAGATGAATTTGTTAAAGGTATATTTTACGATTACCTTCTTTCAGGATTCAAAAATGATATTTATTATCGTTTCAGAAAATCATCTGATTTCCTTTTACACACCGTAAAAGAGATGGTAGATAAAATGTTTAAAGATGGTGGTAATAAAACGTTCTTTGATATTTCAAAAGAAATAGGGCAGTTTTTATACGCACAAACATTACACCCGAAAGTAAAGGGAGGTGAATTATATATTGCCTACATAAAAGATGTTGTTGTTGACGGTGAGTTATGTGATGCGATTGGGATATTCAAATCTGAATCAAAAGATACTTTCATTAAAGTTGATTTCAATGTTAGTGATTTCAGTATCGAAACAGAATTAGGTATCAGTCCTAAGAAGTTAGAAAAAGGTATTTTGATATTCAATATTGATGGCGCAAACGGATACAAAGCAGCTATGATTGATAATAGTAACAAAATATCAGATGCCGCTACGTATTGGTCAAGAGAGTTTTTGGATATGGAATTAAGACCATCATCTTACTTCTACACTAACAACTACATTAATCAAGCTATAAGTTTTTGTGAAGAAGTGTTGACAGAAGAAAATAACGTTAACAAAAACGATAAGATGATGATATTGAATAACGCTGTCGGATTCTTTGATAAGAACGTTGAATTTAATAAAGAGGAGTTCGTAAAAGAAGTATTAGACCAAACCGAATTAATTAAAGCGTTTAACGAGCATCAGGATAAGTATTGTGAAACATTCAATATCCCTAAAGTAGATAACTTCTCAATTTCAAAAACTGCCGTTAAGAAACATAATAAATTTTTAAAGAGCAGAATAAAACTTGATGAACATATCTCTATTGAACTTAGAGGTAATCATCACCTTGTAGAAAACGGATTCGATGAAGAAAAGAAAATGAAGTATTACAAAGTGTATTACATCAACGAAGAATAAAAATGGATAAAGATGTTTCTAATAAAGAATACAAAGACTACATTGATAACAATAAAGTATCATATAAAATACTTATGCGTATTGCAAAAAAGATTAAGAGTAGAACTGAATTAACTTTAAAAGAAACATCAATATTTGAAGGAAAAACAACAGAGATAAATAACATAATAATAAAATTTAAAAACAAAGAAAAGGCATGAATCAACACATGATTAATATGATATTCAACATAGCACAGCTTATTGTTTTAATAGTAACAATATGGTTGACTACATCTTCGTTTATTTTAAGAAAAAAAGTAAAAAAAATAACTGATGATTTACAGAAAAATTCTGATGAAAGAAATAAATTAATTGATGATTTCATTAAAGACTATAATGAAAGGTTAGATTTATTATCAAGGGAAAACGTTAAGCTCCGTGAAGAAAATGAAGAATTTAAAGACCGATTACGAAATCTCGGTATTAACGATTTTGATTTAAAAATTGATTAATGGAAAAGACACCCGAACAGCAAATTTTAGATTTGAAAATAATAATTCGTCTTAAAGATATAGCTATTTCAAATCATGTAGAAATTAGTAAACTAAAAGATGAAATAATTTCAAAAATGAAGGAAACTATTGCAAAAAAAGATGAAATAATTTCACTAACAAAAGCCAACGGAGAGGAAACTGTTTCAAGTCTTAAAAAATTAAATGAA
>Ga0315284_10002169_pt1 | contig 28153 bp, 17 predicted proteins | sample YL17G09_16_MG_FD_203696 | JGI IMG/M metagenome (GOLD analysis project Ga0315284, IMG submission 203696) | Sediment microbial communities from Yellowstone Lake, YNP, Wyoming, USA - YL17G09_16 | ecosystem: Environmental > Aquatic > Freshwater > Lake > Sediment | place: USA: Wyoming | collected...
TTCACCGGGGCAAATCTGCGGGTACTCTGTTCGCTTGAAAATTAGCCAGTTGAGCGGTGGCGGCAAGACATAAAGAAAACATTTGCTCGCCGGGTCGGCGAGCAATAGAACGAAGGAGGTGCGATCATGCGTACGACATCGGGGGGACGTTGGTGGCGTTGGGCGGTAGGGTTGGTGGCGGTCGGTTTGGCGCTGGGCGTGTGGGGCCTTTGGGCTCGCCCCTCGGCCGTGGCGTCGGAGGGCGGCGGGGAACCGACACCGCATGAAGAGAAGCCGCCGGAAGTAATTACACTGAAAACGCTTGCGTTCAAGAGCGATTTTACACCTTGGGGTGGCAGCTTTGCAGCCTACCTCTGGGACAAGACGGATGCTTGGGCGATGCCCACCGACCCACCGAATCACCCTTACGGCGAACCGGAGTGGACGCCAGACCACAGTTACCCCGTTGTTCAGAAGCGCGGGACCAAGCTGGTCGTGGCACTGACCTTTGACGTCACGAGCAGCGAGCCGGGCGCTATTGGTTACCACTTGGTAGGCTCGGGGGAGGGGGCGTGCTGGACGTTCACCAAAGACGGTACTTGGCCGGGGCCGGGGTCGGCGTTGGCCATTAACGGCGTGACGGCGGCGCAAGCGCTTCCGGACACGGTGGGCATTCTGAAGGACAAGTCTATTCATTGGACGATTATAGCCAACGGCCAATCCTATGATTTGGGCAACACGGGGCCTCACAAGGTCTATCGGACCTTTGACACGCCCCAAGACGGACACGAGACGGTGGCTCGCCTGGAAGGAACGCCTTCGTCCGCCGGTGCTGGCTGTTGCACGTGGGCCGAAGGCCAGAATACGGCCGAGGCGGTGGTGGATGCCATCTGGAACAGCCTGGGCGATTTCGGGTGGCAGGGCGGCACAGACCACGACCCACCCTTTGAGCCGGGCGAAAAGTCGCAGACTATCACGGGACCGTCCTATTGGGCCCGGTGTTGGGAACTTATGGATGGGGACGTAGACGGCGAGTGCGACGAGCAGGCCGCCTTGATGAATTTTTGCTGTCGGGACGTGGGGTTGGCGGCGAATACCAGGCTTGTGCACGCCTCGACGAATGGCGGGGCGGGCCATTGCTTGAACATGGAGACACGCTATGTTGGCCAGCATGGGAACGAGAGGTTGATATTAGCCGCCAGTCCGGGGCCCAGTAACTGGCAACAGTTTGAGGGGTGCTGCGAGGTTCCTGTGGTGCATCATTATTACGCCGTGTGGCCCGCCATCAAGGCCACCGATGATTACGACATGCTTAAGAACAAATTGGCGGGTACGTGGGGGTGGAAGCAGTATTGGGTTTATTACAACCCCAATGTGGGATTCGTTGTTGACGGCGGCATAGTTCCGGTTCCCTGAGTGCATAAGGAGACACCCATGCGTCTTATCCCTGGATGGTGGCGTGGTGGAGCGATTGGCGGAGTGTTTGCAGTAATGGCCTGGGCCGCCTTAGTTGCGGGGGCCGGCGCCCCGGCGGAGTGGCCTCAAGTATCGGCTGAGGCGGTCAAAGCATACTCCGAATATTGGGGAGGGGCCAGCGACGTAGGACAACTCTTCATGTGGCCGGGATCCGAAGAAAAAACGTTTACTGTCGATCAGGTCCCGGAGCAAATCCGAGAGGGCGCCGCCCAGTGGATCGCCAAGATCCTGAAAGAAGAATACGTGGAATCCGATCTGGCCAAGAAGATGATCGGCGTCCGCCGCTCATATCCAAAGGGCGGGGAGATTGATGAACTTTTTGTCCGATACAGGAACAAGGACGCGGCCATCCAGATGTGTGATACCGCCGTCGGCATGAGCGTTCTGGTTGTGCCGACCGGTTCGTTGGCCCAAAGCCCGGAGGACTGGCAAGGCGCCCAAGGTTATGTGACGCAGGTGTTTTCGCGTTTCTTCCGGGAGCCCCGTATCCCAATACGGTATGTGAGTATCTGCACTTCATGGAGCAAGCGGAAGGACGGGCCCCCTGTCTTCTGTGGATTGCTGAGTCTCAATCCGAACAAGGACTTTAACATTGACATCCGAGCGCCCCGTTACTGGTTTGACCAGATCCCCTTTCTAGTGGATGGAACCAAGGTCGGGTTCTCTTTCTTCAAGACCAACGGCACGATTGAGGAAGAAACGGCCAAGCCGCCTCCCCCCGCCGGGAAACGGTGGTGAGCCGGTGTGAACCAGGGTTGCCGCCGGCGTGAAATAAGGTTACCGGGAACGTGTCCGAAACGGCCTTGGCGCAGCGCACGCACCAAGGCCGTTTTCCTGCCCGCGGGCGGATGCGGGACTTCTGGAACGGGGCGTACAAGCGGTTCCTGGTCCGCGGTCCGACGGACATCACCATCCACGTGAGCCGCAACCATTCCTTCAACGCCATCCTGGCGGGCGTTTTCCTGGACCTCGTGGACGAAGAGCCCGTGCCCTACTTCCACACGGTCGAGGAGTGGCAGGCGATGAAGTCGGCCGAGGCTGCGGAGGTCCAGACGCTTCTGGCCGAGGCGCGGACTCCCGGCGCGCGGGCCCAGCGGTTCCTTGTCCGCCATAGCCCACAGGGCGACGGCGGACGCCCCGGCGCGACCACTGCAGAAGCGGCCGTCCGGCTGTTCGATGAACTCGAAAAGATGCGCCTCTGGAACGCGACGTGGTGGGCGACGGAGGGCGTTCAACTCTACAAGCCGCTCCTCGCGTGGTACCTTGCGGCCCTTCAGGAAGTCCAGCCCGGCCGGGTGAAACAGGAACTCTACCACCGCGCAGCCACAGGCTACTACCGCCTCGGCCTCTACGAGAAATGGGAGGCCGGGCAGGTCCTCTGCGGCAAGACCCCGGCCCGCCAGATCGAGAAAGCCCTGCGATGGGACCAAAAATCATCCTACAGCGGAAGGGGATATGAGGTCTTGTCTGAGTATGTGCAGCAAGGGAGGAAGCAGAACGCCGGATGACAAGCCCCGGCCTGCGTGCCGGAAACAATCCATAGAAACGTCGACGAAAGGAGACGGAACATGACACCGAGAAACAAGGGCTGGCGTGAGGTGCGGAGAGAGAGGCCCGGGTCGTACTGGTGGACGGCAATCGGAGGGATGCTTGCGGCGGCGGTGCTTGGCCTGGGATGGTTGACCATGGGCTCCGCCAGCCGGGTTGCGGCGACGGACGACGAAGGTGCGCCAAACGCCGCTCCCAATGTTGAGACCGATGCGAAGATCTACTGGCAGAAGGACGACAAACCCGTGGACCTGGCGGGCACTCCACAGGATGAGTCCAACCCGAATCTGGAACCGGCTCCTGCGGTACCCGCCACGCCAAAGACGGGGGATGGAAACGATGAATGGCACGGATCGGGCCGAGTCTTTCCGGGCCTCCGGTATTACGCTGAAGCCAATGATAGCGAGGGCGTGCCCTATGCAGACCGCAGACGGCGCGTGCTGGCGGTGGTTGAGTGGGTGAAAGGGAATGCCCCCGCAGAGGTCCACTTCCGGCTGTGGGATGTGGATGATCCTTCGGACAACGACGGCCCTATTGATTCCGATACCCATGGAGCAGACAATAAGGACGCCACGGGAGGACACTTTGCAGGCGAGGACGGTAGCCATATCGTAACCGTTCATAAGGGCAAAGTCTTGCGGTTCAAAAAGGGCGGAGGCACTGAAGAGACAGACGCCCAGGCCAACTGCTACAAGGTCGAGACCGTTGTCGGCATGAGGCCGGGTGACAACTACCGTTTCGCGGCATCCACCGACAAGCAGGAATTGGTTGCCATGACCCAGGCCATGGCCGACAACGTCCAGCGGACGGCCACCGGCAGAATCTCAAAGATCCTGACGGTCTGGCGAAAACTGCACATTGAGTTTGACGCCATGCGTGCGCCATCTAAGGATACTCATGAACCTTTTGGCGTTGTCAGCGGCACTTCCAGTAGTATCGAGAGCACTCTCCTTATTGCCCAGAGCATGCCCGGCTGGCCGAGTGGTGCACTGGTTGGCGGCGTTTTGGATCCACAGTCGGCAACTCCTGGGATTGCTGTTGATTATGTCAACCATCATACATGGGAAGTTCTGGCAAATGGCGGGCTGTTGGTTAATGCAAAAACGGACTATCGCGGTGATAAGTTTGATACGGGTCCTCCCCCCGCAGACGATCCGAGCGAGGTGTACACCATGACGCCCGAAGACCCATCGAACAAGCCTTTTGGCATCAATACCGACGATCCCGCGTGGCGGACGGACTTGCTTGTTCCGCAACCGTCTGAGGTGCTGCCGGGCATGAACCATTACTACCATGACGCCTATATAGACTGCGTTGAACAGACAGAGGGGAATCAAAACGCCGAATTCGATTGGATTCGCATGACCTCAGACCAACTTGCGCATGTGGACGTGCCGGGCGGACCAGCATACTGGACGGCCTGCGTGGGCTGGGGATACGAGTCAGAGCCCATGAAGACCAATCTGTGCGGCAACTGTACAGGGCACAGTTTCTACCTTTGCGATGATGACCCCGAACTTGAAGGGGTGCCCTCGGGCCACCAGGCGGCACAATACGGAGTCTCGCGGAAGGTAGAGGATCGCTGCATGGTTTGGGTCGAGGTTTGCCGGGACACGGGAGGCCGGAGTGTTGCCAGGACTGCGGCCCACGAAGTCGGCCACCTTTTCGGCCTGAACCACGCAAAATACGATGGCAGTTGGGAGACGTGGGAGCCCGATCTGGACAAAGACGGCATAATGAGTTGGGACAAGCCACGTAGCATGTCCTGCTCCAAGCAGTGGTATGATTTGACGGGTCCGCCCCCGGACCGCTTTTCTTACGAAAACATAAAGTACCTTAGAGAATCGGCCACCGATTAACTCTTGGAAAGGACCTTGCCATGACACGCCTTCCAGCCATAACGTTTGTGATCGCCGCGCTCGGATTTTGTGGCCTTGCTTCGGCGCTTGGGGCCGAAAACCCTGCACCAAACGGCCGTCTTGATCTTCGGTTATGCGCCAGCAAGCCGCGGTATATCTGTGGGGAACCCATCGTCCTGCGAACGATGGTGGTCAACCCTTCGCAAGCGACATTCACAAGCAGCCATCCCACCATAGGTTGGCGAGCGGAAGATGAGTTCGGGATCGAGATTGCCCCCGGCAAAGAGGGCCAGTTCAAGAGCATCTGGGATAACGAGGTCATGCGAAGCATTAAAGCCACGACGCCCCCCATCGAGTACGACGACATTTGGACCGACCGGCACTGGATCCCGGGAAAGATCGAGGCCGGCGCGCACTATGATCGCGTTGACCTTCTGGTCCTTCCGAACCCGGGCCAGTATCGGCTGCGGGCCACCATCATCGAGGATGACAAGACACGTTTCGTTTCGCCCCCGGTCTCGGTTGAGGTCGTGCCCCTGTCCCAGGCCAAGGACAGCATCGCAAGCCAGGGGGACCAGGTGTTCGCTACCCGTCTCGGTCGAGCGTTGGTAATGGCGCACTACCTGCAGGACATCTTGGGAGGCACGGGACCGGAGGGCAGCCTCAACCGAGAGGAGTTTGACCGCGTTGCACCAACCATCATCGAACAAGAGACGCCTAGCGCGTTCCGAGAAACCGTGATGTACGCCGATATCATGGACTGGCACGTGGATGATCACCTGCTTCAGCCCGCAATCGAGCGCAGCAAGGTCCTGGCCGAGCGTTTCATCAAGGAATACCCTGGGTCCTTCTTGCTTCCCGACGTTTACCTGACGTTGTTCTGGTGCCATGTCCACCAAAAGGAATTCGACAAGGCTGCGGCGGTCCGGGCCACGGCTGTGCAGAAGTTCCCGCACGCGAGCGTTTTGTGGGAGGCCCGGCAATGCGACCTCGAAAAGTTCAAGAAATGATGCGCCGAGGGTAGCGGTGGGCTGCTCGCTTGCACGCACGCGGCCGGCGTGAAACAGGGTTGCCGGTTGACGTGAAATAGGGTTGCCGGGACCTTTTCCGAAACGGCCTTGGCGCATCGCACGCGCCAAGGCCGTTTTGCTGGCCCGCGGACGAATGCGGGACTTCTGGAACGGGGCGTACAAGCGGTTCCTGGTCCGCGGTCCGACGGACATCACCATCCACTTGAGCCGCAACCACTCCTTCTGCACCATTCTGGCGGGCGTCTGGGCGGAACCCCAGAGCGTCTTGGTGGAGTGCCCGGGGTATGATACGGAATCCGTCCTGATGGATTTCCTGGACCCCAAGCCGCCCACCATTGCCCTGCGGCGCCTGATTGATGTCTCGATTATGGTGAAAGGGTCTCGCGCGGCCGAGGCGGCCTCGGCGGGCCTTGCAATCATTGGGCCGGATGGGAGATTGAAGCAATTCGGCGAGCCGATCGAAAAAGGTCACCGCGAGGTGACGGTTCAGGCTGTGCCACAAGGCCCCGCCCGTCTTGTGGTCATGTCGGATTCCAACGAGATTATTCACCTAAGCATGGTTGACACCTCGGGGAAAACGGCCTTTGAGGCAGTGTGCGAGGCGCATCCCGTCGTGGAATTTCTTTTGAAAACCCCCAAGCCGCTCGACGGAGGGGCAGACCAGAAGACAGCGCCATCGCCGAAGCCGACGTACGCCCCCGGAGAAGCGGGCATTGAGGTGGTGGATGCGGAGTGCAGATTGCCCATGCGCCGGATGCAACACGGCCCCGAGATGACGGTCACGCGGCTCCAATTGCCGCCCAAGCACTATGAGGTTTACGCGGTGACGCCGAGGGGGTGGGTGCTGCTCGACGAGGTTGATTTAACCCGCCCGGAGGCCGGCCGGCGGTATGAGTTCGCCTTCGACCCAGCCCAAGATCACCACTACCTGAGTCGCGAGGACGTCTATCGGGGACCGAAACGTTGACCCCGATGTCGGCGCGGTGACGCTGAAGCGCTGGCAGGCCGAGAAGAAACCCTCAGGCGACTGTTTCGACCGCTTCTAAACCCTGCCCGGCGGGCAAATGAATTTTGGCGCGGCGGCATGCGGGGCGGTTACGCCTTGCCTTGGCTCGAAGCGCGGGGCCCGGCGGCCCTCAGCCACGCGTAGACCTCGTGCAGCGAGCAGTAGACGGCGATGGCGAAGAAGCCGAGCATCGCGGTCAGGAAGACGAAGGCGCCGACCCAGTGGTCCTTCGCGCGGGTGTGGAGTCTGAATTCCCGGACGGTGGCATAGAGGACCGGGACGATAAACATCGTCATGAGTTGGAGGAGCATGCCGCCCAGCGACGGGATGGCCATCGGGACCATGACGTCCGACCCTCGCCCCGTCGAGGTCATCACTGGGATGAGGGCGAGGATCGTGGTGGCGGTGGTCATGAGGCAGGGGCGGATGCGGCGCTTGGCGCCATCGAGCGTGGCGGCGCGAATGGCCTTGACGGAGTCGGGCGGGGCCCGGCGGAAACTCTGATCCAGGTAGGTGCTCATGACCACCCCGTCGTCCGAGGCGATGCCGAAGAGCGCCAGGAACCCCACCCACACGGCCACGCTCAGGTTGATCGGGTGCACCTGGAAGAGGCCCCGCATCGGGACGCCGAAGACCGAAAAGTCGAGGAACCACGGCTGGGCGTAGAGCCACAGGAGGATGAACCCGCCCGACCACGCGACGAAAATGCCCGAGAACACCAGCAACGTCGTCGGCACCGACTTGAACTGGAAGTACAGGATGATGAAGATGAGGAAGAGCGCCCCCGGCAGGACCAGCGCCAGCGTCTTCTGGCTGCGGACCTGGTTCTGGTAGGAGCCGGCGAACTCGTACGAGACGCCCCGCGGCACCTTGAGGTGCTGCCCAAGGTACGCCTGGCACGCCTCGACGACATCCACCTCGGCCTGGTCGGGCTTCTTGTCGAAGACCACGTACCCGGTCTTGAAGGTGTCCTCGCTCTTGATCATCTGCGGGCCGCGCACGTAACGGATGTCGGCCACCTGCTCCAGGGGGATCTGGGCGCCGTCGTCCGCGGGGATGAGGATGCGGCCCAGGGTCTCAATGGTGTCCCTAAGTTCGCGGGCATAGCGGACGCGGACGCCGAAGCGTTCGCGGCCCATGACGGTGGTGGTGAGGCGCCGGCCGCCGATGGCCACCTCGACGACGTCCTGGAACGCTTGGATCGGGACGCCGTAGCGGGCGAGGGCGACGCGGTCGGGCACGATCTCCAGGTACGGTTTTCCGACGATGCGGTCGGCGACGACGGCCGAGGGCTCGACGCCGGGCACCTGCTTCAGGAGCCCCTCGATCTCGATGCCGACCTGCTCGATCGTTTCGAGGTCGGGCCCCTTGACCTTGACGCCCATGGGCGCCCGCATGCCGCTCTGGAGCATGACGATGCGAGCCGCAATGGGCTGGAGGCGCGGGGCCGAGGTCGCGCCGGGGATCTCGGTGGCGCGGAGGATCTCCTGCCAGATGTCGTCGGGCGAGTGGATCTCGGGGCGCCACTGGCGGTACGGCCGCCCCTTGGGGTCGGCGATGAGGTCGCCGGCCGCGTTGCGCACGAACTCGCCCCGCGCCTCGTCGTAGCGGAAAGCCCGGCGGTGGCCGTCCGGGTCGGTGACATACTCGCTCTTGTAGTTGACGACGGTCTCGATCATCGAAGTCGGCGCGGGGTCGAGCGCCGACTCGACGCGGCCGATCTTGCCGACCACCTCCTCGATCTCCGGGATGGCCGAGATGGCCATGTCCTGGTGCTGGAGGATGTCCAGGGCCTCGCCGATCGAGGCGTGGACCATCGTCGTCGGCATGAAAAGGTACGAGCCCTCGTCGAGCGGGGGCATGAACTCCTTGCCGAGGCCCGGGAACGCCTTCTCGGCGCCGACCCACCGGGTGACGGCCCGCATCGGCGCGGCCGGGAGGCCGGCGTGCGCGGCAGCGTCCGGCAGCCGGCCCATCGTCTTCGCCCAGCCGAGCCAGATGACCGCGCCGAAGACGACGATCGCGCCCATCACCAGGAGGAACGGCACCTTCACCACGAACAGCATGCGCAGCACCCACGGGTAAACCAGTTGGAACAGCCAGAAGAACCCAAGGATCGCGGCCATCAGGCCGCCGACAAACACGACGTTCTTCACCAGGCCGCGCTCCGGCCCAAGAGGCTCCCAGTAGACCGCCAGCAGCGCGACGACCACCGCGGCCACAAGGAGGCTCGCCGCATATCCGGCCCAGCGGCCCACCCACGCCGGGACCCAAGGCTTGGCCAGGAGGTACAGGCCGGGCAGGGCGACGATGACGCCGATCCACCAGGCCACCAGGATGCCGCACAGGAGGCCGGCCAGGAGGAGCGCCGCGCCGCTGAACCACCGCAGGCCCTTGCCGGGGGCCCTCCAGCCCAAGAGGCTCAAGGCCGCCGGCGGGATGACCGTCAGGGCGATGACGATCGAGGCGATCAGGGCGAAGGTCTTCGTGAACGCCAGGGGCTTAAAGAGTTTCCCTTCGGCCCCGATCATGAAAAAGACCGGGAGGAACGAGACCACCGTCGTTGAGACGGCCGTGAGGACGGCGCTGCCGACCTCGCTGGCGGCCCGGTGGATGACGGCCTTGCGGTCGGCATTCTCCGGGGCCGCGGCCAGGTGCCGCAGGATGTTCTCGCAGATGACGATCCCCATGTCAACGATCGTGCCGATGGCGATGGCGATGCCCGACAGGGCCACGATGTTCGCGTCCACCCCGAAGACCCGCATCGCGATGAAGCATAGGAGCACGGCCAGCGGCATCATCCCGCCGACGAGGACGCTGCTCCTTAAGTGCATCGCCATCACCAGGACCACGATCAGCGTGATCAGGATTTCCTGGGCGAGGGCCGAATCGAGCGTCCCGAGGGTCTCGTAGATCAGGCCCGTCCGGTCGTAGAACGGGACGATCGTGACCTGGCTGACGTTGGCCCAGGGGGGGCGCTCGCCGGGCGGCAGGTCGCGAAGGGCCTTGATCCAGGCGGCGTGGTCGAGGGCGTCGCCCTGGTACGCCTCGAACCCGTGCTGCGCGGCGAAGCGGACGAGTTCGTTGCGCGTCACCCGGCCTGAATCGATGAGGACCTTGGCCGGGAGGCCGGGTGCGATGTCGGCGATCTTCTGCTTGACGTTCTTGATGGCGGCCAGGGGGTTCGATCCGTATCGGGCGACGACCACGCCGCCGACCGCCTGGACGCCCTCCTTGTCGAGCGCGCCGCCCCTGAGGGCCGGCCCCTCGGAGACCGTTGCCACCTGCTTCACGAGCACGGGCACGCTCTCGTGGACCGCGACGACGCTCTCCTCGATGTCCGAGAGGTGCTTGATGAAGCCGACGCTCCGGACGAAGTACTCGACGCGGTTGATCTCGATCGCCTCGGCGCCGACGTCGAGGTTCGCGGCCTGGACCGCCCGGGACACCTGGTCAATGGTGACGCCGTAGGCCCGCATGGCGTCGGGGTCGACGTCCACCTGGTACTCGCGCTGGAAGCCGCCGATCGAGGCGACCTCGGCCACGCCGTCGGCGCTCGTCAGGTGGTACCGGACGGTCCAGTCCTGGATGGTGCGGAGTTCTTCGAGGTCCCAGCCGCCGGTGGGTCGGCCGTCGAGGTCGCGGCCCTCGAGGGTGTACCAGAAGACCTGGCCGAGGCCGGTGGCGTCGGGGCCGAGCGCCGCCTGGACGCCGGGCGGCAGCGTCCCGGCCGGGAGGCTGTTCAGTTTCTCGAGCACCCGGCCCCGCGACCAGTAGAAGTCCACGTTCTCCTTGAAAATGATGTAGATGGACGAGAATCCGAACATCGAGTACGACCGGATGGTCTTGACGCCGGGCACCCCGAGGAGCACGGTCGTCAGGGGATACGTCACCTGGTCCTCGACGTCCTGCGGCGAGCGTCCCATCCATTCCGTGAAGACGATCTGCTGGTTCTCGCCGATGTCGGGGATGGCGTCGGTCGGGACGGGGCTGCGCGGCAAGTCCCAGAGGTTCCAGTCGAACGGCGCAACGAGGATCCCCGCCACGACGGCCCCCAGGACCACGAGCAGCACGACCAGGCGGTTCCCGAGGACCCAGCCGATCAGCCGGCCGACGAGCGACTTCTGCTCGGGCGAGAGGGTGTCCAGGAGGTCAGTCATGCGCAGCCCCCTCGGCACTGCCCGCCAGAGGGATCATCTCTTCGACGTCTCCGCACTTCGGCATGGCCGCGCCGAAGTACGGGTTCCGGACCTCCCGGTCGCTCTGGAGCCACATGGCGCCGCGCCCGCCGAAGGCCATCGGGCACCGAAGGGCATAGAGCGGCCCGTCCATCGGCGACCCGAAGTGCCGCGCGAGGACCCGCAGCGTCTCAGAGGCCAGGGCGAACGCCTCGCGAAGGCCGGCCAGGTCGGCGGCTTTCACTCCGCGGTCGAGGCTTTGCTCGAGTTCGATCTGCTGGTCGGCCCAGAACTCGCGATCCTTGTCGGCGAAGACCGTGGGCGAGGTTGCCGCGACCGTCTTGGCGAGCGTCCCGGCCGCGGCTGACGAAAGGTCCTTCTGGTCGGAGGCCAGCGCCTCCTGCAGGGCGAAGTATTCCGTGACGACCTTCGCAAGGGCCTGGCGTGCCTCGGGCGTAAGCGCCGGCGGGGCCGCCGCGACCTTGAGGTCGAATGCCGCCTTCATCCGCCCCAGGTCCTCGGCCAGGCGGTCGGCGACGCTCGCCGCGACCTTCAGTTCGCGGGATTCCTTGCCCTCGACCGAATCGTTCGTAAGGAGCATCGCGTACTCTTTCCAGAGCATCGCGGGATGCTCGGGGAAAGTCCCTGGGTTGATCGCGGCGACGTCCTTGCCGAGTTGGTCGAAGACGGCCTTGGCGCCGGCGAGGTCGCCGAGGGCGAGGGCGCTCTTGACTTCGCCTGCCGCCGGCAGCAGGGCCGCGAGTTGGGCCGTGACCTCCGGCGGGATGGCCGGGGCCGGGGGCGCGGGCTCGCCCTCCTTCGCGGCAGGCATGGCGCCGCCGTGCATGTGCATGCCGCCGGCTGCGGCGCCGCCCTCCGGGCTCATCATGCTCGGCTTGGCCTGGATCTGGAGGTAGGCGTCGATCTTGAAGTTGCCCCGGGTGACGACGCGCTCGCCCTCCTCGATGCCGCTCCGGACGAGGTAGAAGTCGCCGGCGCGCGGCCCGAGGACGACCTCGCGGCCCTCGTAGGTCGGGCCGTCCTTGCCCGGCCGCTCGACATAGACGACCGCGCGCGTCCCGGTCACCAGCGGCGCCGACGCAGGGATGACGAGCGGCTTCGGGGCGCTGGCGAGGTCGGCGCTGACGTAGCCGAGCGACTCGGTGCGGACGAGCGGCATGCCGCAAATGTCGCACGAGCCGGGCCCGTCCTTGACGACGTCGGGGTGCATCGGGCAGATCCACTTGCCGGCGAGGTCGGCGTTCATGACGCGGCCGCCGGCGGCGATGTCGGCCCGGACGACGGCGTGGACGAACATGCCGGGCTTCAGGCGGCCGTCGGAGTTCGGCGCGTCGACGCGGACCTTCACCGTCCGCGTCTTTTCGTCGAGGATCGGGTCGATGAAGGCGATCGTGCCGGTGAACGGCTCGCCCGGGTACGCGACGGTCGTAAACTCGATCTTCTGGCCGTACCGGAGCCACGCCAGGTCCGACTCGTAGGCGTCGAGTTTGACCCAGACGCGCGAGAGGTCGGCGATGGTATAGATGGGGCTTCCGGTCTGGACGTACATGCCTTCGAGGGCGTTCTTGAGGATGACGATGCCGCCGATCGGCGAGTAGATCGTGATGTGGTCCGACGGCGTGCCGCGCTTCTCCACCTCGGCGATCTGCTCGGCCGTCAGGCCCCAGAGCCGCAGTTTCTCGCGGGCTGCCTGGACGGTGGCCTCGCTGGTTTCGCGGACGATGCCGATGCCGCTCGACCGGAGGTTCGTGACGGCCTGGAGCGCCTGGATCAGTTCTTCCTGGGCGCTCATGAGTTCGGGGCTATACATGTAGACTAGATGGTCTCCCTTGCGGACGGGCACGCCCGTGTAATCGACGAACAGCCGGTCGAGCCGCCCGGGGACCCACGCCGTGATGGTGGCGACGCGCGTCTCGTCGTACTCGACCTTGCCGACCATGCGGACGACGGCCGTGACGAACCGCTGCTCGACGAGGGCGGTCTCGATCTGCATCAACTTGGTAGCGTCCGGGACCGGATGGTACTCGCGCAGGCCCATCGTCTTGCTCTCTTCGTGCACCGGGATCAGGTCCATGCCGCAGATCGGGCACTGGCCCGGTCCCGGCTTGCGGATCTGGGGGTGCATCGAGCAGGTCCAGAAGAGGATGGGCGCCTCGGGGGCGGGGGCCGGGGGCGCCGCCTCGGGGCTTGGGGCGGGCGACGGCTCGGATTTTCCGCATCCGGCAACCAGCGCCAGCGCCAGCGCCGCCAGCGCGCACACGGCCCGCATCTTAAAAAAATGCATCCTCATCCCTCCTGCGACCTTACGAGCCGCCCTGGCCCTTCATCGGTATCGGCATCGGCGCCGCCTCGGCGGGCTTGGCGCCGCTCTTCATCTGTTCGTGCATGATGGCGATGTACTTTTCGGGGTCCTTATTGAAGATCGGGGGACATGCCTGGCAGCAGAAATAGACCCGCCGCCCCTGGTAATCAACGTACACGTTCGGGTCAATCGGGTTGCCCGTCACGGGGCAGACCTTCTGGGCGATCTCGGTCGCCTGCATGGACGCCGGCGCCGGCGTTTCCTTCTTGCAGCCTGCGGCCAAGGCGGCCGCGAGGGCCGCGAGCGCGACCACGGCAAACAGCGTGTGCGAGAGTTTCATGTCTGGTCTCCTTTCAGCGGTTCGGGGTTCGGGTTAGGGGGCTCCATCTCGAACTTCGGGACTTCGGGCGCCGCCGGTTCCGCCGGCGGGGCCGTTTCAGTTGGTGCCTGCTCTTCAGCCGGGGGTGTGCCTTCAACGCCCGGCGCGCCTGTTGACGCCCCGGGATGAGGTCCCGGGGATTCGTTCCCCGGGCCGAATCCCGGGGAACTCATCCCCGGGCTTTCAGGCACTGCTTCGGCCGGCGCCGCCTCGGCCGCGCCGGGCTGACGGCTAAGCCGCAAGCGGTCTGGTTGTCGTGGTATCTCGCGCCCGACCAGCGACTCCAGTTCGGCCAGCCGGATCGCGTGGTCCGCCAGGGCACGCTGGTGGGCCAGGCGGAACTCGAGTTCCAGCCGCTCGGCGTCCACCAGGTCCGTGAACGACGACGTGCCCGCCCGGAACGACGTCTCCGTCGCCTGGAACGATTCCTGGGCTTTCGGCACCAGGGTGCTGCCGTAGAGGTCGATCTTGCGGTCGGCGTCGCGGATCTGGTAGAGGGTCTCCTTCGCCATGCTCGCGAGGGTGTTGGCCCGGTCGGCCCTGGCCTGGACGGCGCTGCGGTGTCGGGCCTCGGCCTCGCGGACGCCCGCTGCATACTTCTGCCGCCAGATCGGGAGCGTGATGCCGGCCATGACCTTGACGCCGTTGCGGCCGCCATCGTCGGACATCTGTTCGCGCATGTAGCCCACGCCGAGCATGAAGTCCGGGTAATAGTCCTTCTCGGCCAGATCCACGGCCCGGCGCATGGCGGCGGTTTCGTCGTCCATGGCTTTGAGGTCAGGGCTGAACTCGCTGATCCAGGCTATGACCTGGTCGTCGGAGGTGCCCAGCGGCTCGTAGACAGCGGTCTTGGGCCAGGGGAGAACCGCCTCGGGCGGACGATTGAGGGACGCGTTCAAGCGCGCCATGGCCGGGCTTCGCTGGTCCTCCAGCGACCGCAACTGGTCATCCAGTTTCCCTAGTTCCACTTGGGCGCGAATCACGTCCGCGTAGTCCGCAGCCGCTGCCGCGTATCGGGTCCGCAGCACGGTCTCCAGCGAGGCCAGGAGGTCCCGGTTTTCGCGGACCACGGCGATCGCGCGGCCGAGGTAGTAGTACTCGTAGTAGGTGTTCTTGACGTCGTAGAGGAGCCGGAGTCGCCGATCCTCGTAGCGCCGATGGGCGGCCTCGGCCTCTTTCCGTGCGACGGTCGCACGCAGGTCGAGTTTTCCGAACCAGGGGAACGTCTGGTTGACGGTGGCCATGTGCATCTGGGAATCGCTGAAGCCCCAGAGTTCGTAGGAGAGCACGGGGTCGGGCAGGGCCTTGGCCTGCGGGACGCGCTCGGCGGCGGCCTGCCAGTCGTTGAACGCCGCCTCGAGGCCGGGGTTCTCGAGCGCCGCATATGCCAGGTAATCGTCGAGGGTGGAATCCTCGCCGAGGGCCGGCAGTTCATCCTGCGAAGCGGCGGCAGGGCGCGCCCGGTGCTGCATCTCGGCGTGCGTGGGCGCCTCGCCGGTCCGGCGCTGGGCGGGCGGCGCGCACCCGACGACGAGGACGGCCAGCGCCCCGGCCGCAAGCCAGGGTGTGTAACGCGTGTGCATATGGTTCCCCCTTTTACGGTGCGCTGGGCTCGCCTTGCCGCGGGATGTTCCTTCCGACGAGCATCTCGACCTGGGCCACGCGGATCTCGTGGTCCGCCACGGCCCGGTCGTAGGCAAGTTCGAATTCAAGGAGGACCCGCCGCGCGTCAACGACGTCGGACGGCTTGCCCGGCCCGCGGGCCTGCGCATCCTCGGCCGCCGCCAACGATTGCCGCCCCTTGGGGACGAGCGTGTTGCGATACAGGGCGAGCCGCCGCTGGGCGTCGCGCAACTGGTAGAGCGCCGTCTGGACCTCCGAGCCGAGCGCATTTTCGCGTTCGGCCTTCTTCCGCAGGGCTTCCCAGTGTCGCGTCCGGGCCTCGCGCACCTCCGCCGCGTACGATTCAAACCAGACCGGCGACTGGACCCACACCATCGCCACGTATTCGTCCTGGCAGTATCCCGGGACGCCCGGGCTGTAGTGGTTGAGGCTGTTGATGATGTGGACGCCGAGGTTGAAGTCGGGGTAATAGTCTTTCTGGGCGACGTGGATGGCTCGCTCGGCCTCGGTGGCCTCGTGTTCGAGGGCGCCGAGTTCGGGGTTGGCCTCTTTCATCCAGGCGAAGACCTGGTCGTCGGAGGCGGCGATGGGCCTGGCGGTCACGTTCTTCGGCCACGAAACCCGCGCGTCGGCGGGCCGGTCGAGCGTGTCGTTGAGGTTCGCAGCCAGGGTCTTTTGGAGGCCCCAGAGGGTCTTCAATCGCTCCTGGAGTTTGCGCTGCTCGTCCGCGGCCGCGGCCGCCGCCGGGCTTTGCCCCGGCGAAGCCGAATCTTTCTCTGGCGAAGCCGGGCCGCCCGCCTCAGCCAACGGCTTCATCCGGTCGCGCGCCTGGGTGACCAGGGCAATCGCTTGACCGAGATAGTTATATTCATAGTAGGCGTTCTTGACGCGGTAGAAGAGGTGGAGCCGGGCGCCCTCGTAGCGCTCCCGTGCCGCATAGACGCCTTCGGTCGCAGCGCTCACCCGCCCGCTCTTTTCGCCCGGCCACCGGACCGGCTGCGCGAGGCCGTACATCGTCCACTTGTCGCCCTTGCGGGACTCGACGTCCTCGATGAAGTAGTGGTAGTTGCAGTACCGGTCGGGCGGCCAGCCGGCCCGGTCCGCCTTGTCGAGCGCCTCCGTCCATGCGTCGTACGCCGCTTCCATCTCGTGGCTGTTCATCGCCGCATAGGTCAGGTAGTCGGAGAGGTCCGACTCTTCGGTGATCTCCGGCAGACCCTTAAGGTCGGTCCCCCCGGCCGGTTGCGACTGCTCGTAGCGCTGACCGAGGACTGCCGCAGCCTGGGCGGCGTCCCGGTCCATGGTATCCGGGGGAGGATCCCGCCGGGCCTCAACGACGCATCCCGAAAGAGCGACGACCGCCGCCGCGAGCGCGGCCCACGCCGTCGTCATGGCGAAATGTGCTCTCATTTACGAAACCCTCTCGGGCCCGGACGATTCGACCGCTACGACTGCCTTTGATTATGACCGGACCGGGGCGCAACTGCAAGTACACGTCGAAATTCGGGGCGCATGCCCGGGTCAGCGGCGCACCGCAACCGGCGCGCAGTGCAACCGGACTCACGGAGGGGCTAAATCAGGACGCGCTCGACGCGCAGATACAGGGGACTCGAGAAGTGCGGACCCAATCGCGGGCCTTCCGCCCGGGGGAAACTCACTTGCGGGGCCGGCCCCTTTGGGGCCTGACGCGGACCCTCCGAAAGATGCTTGCATCGCGCTTGCCGATGCGGTCAGATGAGCGGCAGGGCTTTTTCATCGCATCCCGTTCGCTTTCAACCGTCTACTGAAGGGGCCGGATCCCGGGCCGCACCAGCCGTCCGGCCAGAGGGCCGCTGCCGATGAGACGTGCGTCCATACGCATGGCCGGGGCCGTCGCTCTCGTGTGGCTGGCGGTTTCCGCACCCGCCGCAGCCGAGGAATCGCCCGACCGCGCACCTCTGGACGCCCTCGAGGCCCAGTTCCAGGCCCTCCGCCAGGCCGGCAAGCACGACGAGGCGGCCCAGGCGGGCGAGAAAGTCGTTGAACTCGCCCGGACCCTCGTCGGCCCGGACCAGCCCGAGTACGCGGCCGCCCTGAGCGACCTCGCCGGCGAGTACGCGGCCATGGGCGACTCTGCGCGGGCCGAGCCGGTCTGGGAGGCGGCCCTGGTCGCCGGCCGCAGGGCCTTCGGCCCGGACGATCCACGCGTCGCCGAGGCCGTCGACCGCCTGGCGGCGCTCTCGGTCCTGGCGGGCCGGCAGGACAGGGCCGAGGCCCTCTATGCCGAGGCCGTCGAGATCCGGCGGCGGACCGTCGGAGAGTCGAGCGCCGAGTTCGCCGACAGGCTGGTTGACTTGGCCGACCTGTACCGCGGGCGCGGCGACTGGGCCAAGGCCGAGCCGCTCTACGTCCAGGCGTGCGATGTTCTGAGGCAGACGCGCGGCGAAGACCACGCCGACTATGCGGCATGCGCCGAGGCGCTGGCCGAGGTCATCTGGGCGAGCGGCGCCCGCGACAAGGCCGGGCCGGCGCTCGAGACGGCGTCGGCGGCGGCGCGGGCGGCTTTCGGCGAAGACAGTCCGGAGTATGCGAGGGCGCTCGGCAACCTGGCCGGGCTCCACTTCGCCGCGGGCGCCTACGAGAAGGCGGAATCGGCCGGCGCCAAGGCCCTGGCGATCCGCGATCAGGTCTTTGGCGAGGACCATCCGGCCGCCGCCACCCTTAGGATCGGCCTGGCGGCGATCCTGAGCGCGCGCGGCGAGCGCGACCGGGCGGCGCCCCTCTACGAGAAGGGCGTGAGCGTCCTCAGGCGGGCGGCGGGCGACGGCCACCCGCTGGTCGCCCTCGGCGAGTGCGACCTGGCGATCCGGTCGGCCAGGGCCGGGCGGCTGGGTCCTGCGCAGTCGGGTTTTGCAGGCGGCCTTTTGGATGCCCGGGAGTTTACGGTCGGCGGCCTCGGCCGAATCGACGTTCAGGGGCAGGCCGCGCTGCTCGCGAGGGCGGCCCTCGCCCTGGAAGCCGCCTTGAGTTTCATCCGGCAGCACCCGGACGCCAAGGACGCGGTCGCAGCCGGGGCCGAGTGCCTGGCGCGATGGAAAGGCCTGCCGGCCGAGGCCCGAACGTCCGAGCAGCGGATGGCCCGTCTGGCCGCGTCGCCCGAGACCCGCCGGCTTCTGGGGGACCTGGCGATGGCGCGCGAGGACCTGTCGCGGGCCGCTCTCAACCCGCCGGCGTCGCTGAAACCGGACGATATTCGGCGCGAGCGAACGTCGGCCGCGAAGAAAGTGGCCGACCTCGAGGCGCGGCTCGCCCTGGCGTGCCCGGCGTTTGCCAGGCTCCATCGGGCTGACGAGGCGGACCTTGCGCGGATCGCCCGCGCGCTGCCCCCGAGGAGCGTGCTCGTTGACTTCGTCCACTTCCGCCAGGTGGACTTCGCGGCCTCGCCGGGCGTCGCCACCTCGGAGCCGGGCAAACCGGCGATCGGCGAGTGGCGGTACGCCGCTTTTATCACCCCCGCGGCCGAGGTCCCCGAACCGGTGATGGTTGACCTCGGGCCGGCGGAACCGATTGACGAGGCGATCGCCGACTTCCGTCAGACGATGGAGAGAATCGAGGCCGGGCGACGGCCGGCCGCCGAGAAAGACGTCCGCGAGAAACTCGAGGCCGTCGGCCGGCTGGTTCTCGACCCGGTCCGGCCGCACTTGAAAGGCGCGCGCGTCCTGGTGGTGTCGCCGGACGGGCAACTGGCGCTGGTCCCATTTGCATGCCTGCCGATCGAGGGCGGCCGGTACCTCTTGGAGACGCACGAGATCGTTTACCTGGGGGCCGGGCGCGACGCCGCGGCGCTCGCCTCGTCGTCGGCCGGACCGCGGCGGCCGACCGAGCCGGTGCTGGTGGGCGACCCCGAGTTCAACCTCCCGCCGGAAGCGTGCCGCGAGGAACTCCAGAAGGTCAAGGTCCCCGGCGCGGTGGCGGCCTTCGACGGGGCGAAGGCCCCGCGCGATCTCGACCGGGTCCTCTTCCCGCCGCTTCCCCACACCGGCCCCGAGGTCGAGGCCATGGCCGAGGCGCTCGGCGGCAAGGCCTTCCTCAAAAAGCAGGCCCTCGAAGGGGCCGTCAAGCAGGTCGCCGGGCCGAAGGTCCTTGTCCTTGCGACCCACGGGTACTTCCTGGCCGACCAGCGTGAGGTGCCGAAAGACGACCCGGCCGCCGCCCTGGTCCTGGCGGTCCCCGAGATGCGTTTCGGCGACGGCCTCGTGTTCCTTGCCGCGCCGCGGCCCGAGGCGCCGCCGGAGGACCCGCTGTTTTGCTCGGGCCTTGCGTTTGCCGGGGCCAATCGCCGCGCCGCCGCCGCCAAGGACGAGCGCGGCGACGATGGGATCCTGACGGCGGCGGAGGCGGCCGGGCTGGACCTCTGGGGCACGCGGCTGGTGGTCCTGCCGGTCTGCCAGACGGGCCTGGGCGACGTCCAGCAGGGCGACGCCGTCATGAACCTGAGGCGGGCGTTCCTCCTGGCGGGGGCCGAGAGGGTCCTCGGGTCGCTCTGGCTGGTTCCCTCGCCCGAGCGGCGGGCGCTCGAGACCGACTTCCTGGCCCGATGGCAGGACGGGAAGCCTGCGGCCCGCGCGCTCCGCGAGGCGCAACTGGCAGCCATCGCCCGCCTACGGAGCGAGCGCGGCGAGGCCGACCCGTTCTTCTGGGCGGCCTTCACCCTGGCCGGCGATTGGCGCTAGTCCCGGTTCCAAAAAGGTTGTACGATATTATTCGGGTGCCGCCGTTTTCTTGCAAACGGTGCGTGATGGTTCTGAAGCACTAGACTAACGCCGTCGCGCCGGCGGCTACGAACTGATCGAGACCGTCACCACCGATGGCAAGGTGGCGTTCATCGCGAAGGAAGGCTATCAGAAAGGGGCGAACCGTGGGCATCCGGAGCAGCGCCGGCCGGGTCGTTGGGCTTGTCTGGGTCCTGGTTCTCGTGGCGGGCGGGGCGCTGGCGGCCGCCCCGGCGCCGACATTCCCGCCCGACGTGCCGCGCATCGACCGGCCGCTGCCGTTCGACCCGCAGAAGTTCACCTTCGCCATCGTCGGCGACAAGACGAGCGGCGGCGAGGAGAACTGGCCCGTCTTCGACCGCGCGGTCGACGAGATCAACCGTCTGCGACCGGACTTCGCCATCATGATCGGCGACATGATCCAGGGCCTCAACGACGAGCAGGACGTGGTGGACGCCCAATGGGCCGAGTTCAACCGCCACGCCTCCCGCATCGAGGTGCCGCTGCTCTTCGTGCCGGGGAACCATGACATCTCGAGCGCGGCAGCGTACGACGATTGGCGCCGCCGCCTGGGCCGCACCTACTATTCCTTCAACTACAAGGGGTGCCACTTCATCGTCCTCGATACCGAAGAGGCCCGCAGGAGCGGCGACACGCCCGGCCTGACCGCCGCGCAGATCGAGTGGGCGCGCCGCGACGCGGCGGCGATGGCCAAGCCAAGGCATGTGTTTGTCTTTATGCACAAGCCGCTGTTCATCTATGACGGCGATCCGGGCAAGGAATGGGCCGCCATCGAGTCCGAACTTGCCGCGAAGCCCCTCACGGTTTTCGCCGGGCACCTGCACAACCTGACGCGGCACGAACGGGGCGGGCACCGGTACTTCGTCCTCGGCCCGACCGGGGCCCAGTTGAAGCCGAACTCCGACAAGGCCCTCGGCGCGTTCCATCATTACACGCTGGTCACGGTCGAGGGGTCCGAGGCCCGCGTGGCTTTCATCGAGCCGGGGTCGGTCCATCCCGAGGACGTCGCCACGGCCGAGGCGAAGGCCGACAGGGCGGTCGCGGACGCCGGCCTCGGCGGAATGAAACTCAGGATCCACGACGACGGCCTGCGGGTGGCCGACGTCCGACCCGGCAGCCCGGCCGCGCTCCTCGGCCTGAAGGCCGGCGACGTCATCACCGCGGTCTCCGGCCAATCGACTGCGGGCCTCACGGTCGAGAAGTTCGCGGCGATCGTGAAAAAACTCGAGCGGTCACAGGCGGTCCTGGCGGTCCGGGCGGCCGACGGAACCAGGCGCGACATTCGGCTGGACATGCCGGCAGCAGTGCCGCCGCGATAGCAGGTCGCTAAAGAAGTCTATCGAAAGGGGACAGGCACCTTTCCCATAAGGCCGGAAAAGGAGCCAGTCCCCTTTGTGCCGGCGCGCCGTCCGCCATGAGTCCCTTCGTTAGCGGCCGGCTGCCGCCGGCGCGCCGTCCGCGCCTACGGCCCTTCTTCGGCCAGGCGGATGCCGTTGTACTGAAGGAGGGTGCCCTTGGCCCGTTCGAGGGCGGCCAGGGCGGTCATGTAGTCCACCATGCTCTGGATCTCGCGGACCTTGGCGTCGGCCAGGTCGCGCTGGGCGTCCAGAAGGTCCTTGACCAGAGCGGCGCCGGCGGTCACGTTGGCCTGCTGGTCGGCGAGGGTCTGTTCGGCGGCCTGGCGGGCGGCCCGGGTGGCCAGGACGGATTCCTCGGCTGCCGCCAGGTTGCGCACGGCCTCGCTGACCTCCAGCAGGACCTGCTGGCGGAGGTCCTCGCGCTCCTTGACGGCCTGGTCCTTTTCGAGTTGGGCGCGGGTGTAGGCGGCGCGGCGGGCGCGGTTGCCGATGGGAACCTGGATCTCGGCGCCGAACGACCACTCATAGAAGTCGGTGCTGGACTGCTCGTCCATCGCGCCGCCCAAGCCGCCGTCGAGGCCCTTGAGGCCGGCCATGGCGACGAAGTCGAGGCGCGGCAAGCGCTCGTGCCGCGCCACCCGCTCCTGAAGGTCCGTCTGGTCGAGCCGCGCCTTCGCCTGGTCCAGTTCCGGCCGGTTCTCGATGGCCGCCAGCATGGCCTGCTGGAGGACCTCGCGGTTGACGGGGATCGGATCGGTCAGCGGGAGTTCCGTGGCCTCCAGGAGCGCCGGCTCCTTCAGGGGCAGGTCCGGCGAGTTGATGAGCCGCTTCAGGCGGTCGCTGGTCTGCGCGAGGTCCAGGCGGGCCGCGATGAGGTCGGCCTGGCGCTGCGTCACGGCGCTTTCGGCCAGGCTGACGATCAGGCGGGTGGCTTTGCCGCCCTCAAACCGCATGCGGGCCACGCGCCCGTTTTCCGCGGCCGCATTCAGGGCCTCGTCGAGCGCCTGGACGCGCCGCTGGGCGAGCACCAGTTGCCAATAGGTCTGCTCGACCTCCAGCAGGACGTCCATGAGGCGGGCCTTGAAGTCGGCCAGGCTGATCGTGTGGTCCAGCCGCGCCAGCACGATCGGGCTCCGCGCGACCATCGAGCCCGCGCCCTGGAGGAGCGGCTGCGTCAGCGAGACGCTTGCCTCGGTGCTGTACTGCGGGTCGGGCGTGATGAAGAAACTGTTGCTATCCAAGCGTGTCCATTGTTGGGTCACGCCGACCGTGCCGCCGGTGGGCAGAAGCGAGTCAATGCCCGTCGAGAACTGCCACTGCCGGGCCTTGTACACCGTGGCGCCCAGGAGTTCGCTCCCGGCGTCCTGGCGGATGCGGCTGACGGCATTGTTCATGAACCAGGAGGGGTCGAACAAGGCCTCGGCCTCCAGGACGGCCGCCTGCGAGATGGCCGGGCCGTAGCGCGCGATCTGGATCTGAAGGTTGTGCGCCAGCGCCTGCTTGAGGCACTCCTCGAGGGTGACGCGGGCAGGCGCCGCCTGTGGCCCCAGGAGCGATTGCTCCGCCCGAGGGCCGGCCTCCTCACCGGCCGGCGCGGCCGCAGGCCCGGCCTCCGATTCGGCGGCCTTCTCTCCCGGCTCCGGCTGGGCTTCCGCAAGCCGCTCGAAACGGGTGGCGGACGGCGCCGCCGGCGCACCGGCCGACGCCGGGCCTTCCTGGTACCGCGACAGGGCCTGGCCGCCGGCCGCGTCGGGCGAGCGGAAATGGGCGGAATCCGGGCACCCGGCCGCTAAGAGGGCCGCAACGCACAACGCAAGGATTGGGGGCCGCGTGCGGCGCGGCCCGGGACGGACGGGCGTTCCCATGATGTCCTTGGCAGCGGTTGCTGCCCCACCCCCCGGCGGATGATTCGTTAACAAAGTAGCATTATTCTCACGGGTTAACAATCAGAAAACGGCTGCGACTGCGCGCCGCAGGCGGCGGCCTGCTAGGCCTCCTGGTAGAGGCCCACGACCTGGCGGGCCATTCGAACGATCCGCGCCGCCAGCGCCTTCGGCTTGACGACCTGGACGTGCGGCCCGTAGCCGAGAACCCACCAGACGATCTCGTCGAGCCCGTCCACGGTGGCGGTGAAATGGACCGAGCCCTCGTCGTCCCAGCGGATCCGCTGGGTCGGGTGCCAGTTGACCTCGGCGACGTTCGGGCTGACGAGCGGGCTGAACTTCAGTTCCACCTCGTACGTCTGGTCGCCGCGCATCAGCCGCCATGCGTTCCCCAGGTGCTGCTCCAGGGTGAAGCCGCGCGGCTGGTTGAAGGTCTGCCCGGTCGGCTCGATGCCCTTGAAGCGGCCGAGTTTGAACGTGCGGACCGCGCGGTCCCGGTGGCTGCGGCCGATGACGTACCACGCCCGTTCGTGGAACAGGAGCCAATAGGGGTCGAGGAGCGTGCGAATCTGGGCGGCATCGTGAAACGAGATGTAGACGCACTGGAGGGTCTCGCGCCTGAGGATGGCCCGGCGCACGAGGTCGTATGCATCGTGCAAGGTGTTATGGCGGGCCACCGGGCCCGGCCGCACGGCCATGTGCTTCATGAGCGACCCGAGGGTTGCGCGGAGCCCGAGCGGCAAGGCCGATTCGATCTTGGCGGCGGCGTCGCGGGCCGGCTGGAACAAGGGCAGCCGCCCGGTCTTGCCGAGTTCGGAGGCCAGCAGGACGATCGCCAGGGCCTCCTCGAGGCTAAGGTTCACGGCCGGCAGAAGCCCCGACGCGTTGACCTGGTACCCGCCCGACTTCGAGTCGAAGGAGAAGGGGATGCCGGCCCGCTCGACCATGTTCAGGTCGCGGTAAATCGTGCGGCGCGACACGCCGCATTCCGCCGCCAACTGCTCGGCGTTGTACGTGCGGCAGCCCTGGAGAAGCGTGATGATCTTCAGAACCCTGTGAAGTCGGCCGACATTCACTTGAGGTTGCCCTCGGGGCGCGGGTTTGCGGCGGGCGGCCCTGGCCAGTGAGACGATACGTGATAGCAGCCCTTGCCGCACGGCCGGACCAGGGGAATGCCGGCCCGCACGAGCACCCGCAAATCCCGGTAAACCGTTCGCTTGCTCACCTGGAAATGGCCGGCCAGGTCGTCGGGACTATAGCACGCGCCCTCGAGCAGTCGCAAGCACTTAATGACGCGCAGGATCCGGCGGTCGGCGCGGCTGGCGGCGCGACGAATCACGAGGTTCCCCTTTCGGCCCCGCGGCGGCCCCGGATGGACCCATCCGCTGCCATTGTCCGGCCAACCGCCTTCGGCCGAAGCATTTCCAGTCGCGCCGGTGTCGCTAGTATGTCACCGTGCGGCAAATGCTTGTCTCGGCGCGACCTCGGCGGTCGGCGGTGACACAGCCGCCGCCTGTACAATCCGCGCTTGACGACGGGCCGGCGGTATGCGCTACTAGGGGGCGGTCGCGCCAGGCATGTTTCGCCGGCCCGCTCGCGGGCCGCGCCCTCTGCCGGAGAAGGCCATGGAAAATGCCGAGGTCGCCGCGGTCTTCGACCGGATCGCCGACATCCTCGAAATCCTGGGCGAGAACGCCTTCCGCATCCGGTCCTATCGAAACGGGGCACGCTCCGTCCGCGACCTCTCGCAGCGGGTGGCCGACCTCGTCCTAGAGGGCGCCGACCTGGAGCAACTTCCGGGCATCGGCGAGAGCCTCGCCGCCAAGATTCACGAGATCCTGAAGACCGGCACCTGCCGCACGCTCGAAGACCTGAAAGAAAAGGTCCCACCGCACCTGCCGGACCTCATGGAGGTCAAAGGGCTCGGGGCGAAGCGCACCAAGGTCATTTACGACCGGCTCGGCGTCAAGGACATCGAGGGCCTGAGGCAGGCGGCCGAGTCGGGCCGCCTCAGCGACCTTCCCGGGTTCGGCGAAAAGACCGAACAGAACGTCCTCAAGGGCCTGAAGACGATGGCGGCGGAGGCCGGCCGCATCAGCATCAAGGCCGCCGCCGACCAGGTGGCCGCCGTCGGCCGCCACCTCGGCAAGGTCAAGGCGATCCGCCGGTGGCGGGCGGCCGGCAGTTTCCGACGTTGCCGCGAGACCGTCGGCGACCTGGACATTCTGGTCGAGGCGTCGGACCGCGCGGCCGCCCTCAAAGGCATCCTTGAGTTCGAGCCGATCGCCGAGGTGCTCGCAAAGGGCGAGGAGAAGGTCTCCGTCCGCCTCGCCGGGGGCCTGGAGGTGGACTTCCGGTTTTTCGAGGCCGATGCGTTCGGCGCTGCCGAGATGTACTTCACCGGGTCGAAGGCCCACAACATCGTCCTCAGGAAGCGCGCCCAGAGGAAGGGCTGGAAACTCAACGAGTACGGCCTCTTCAAGGGGGGAAAACGCGTCGCCGGAAAGACCGAGGAAGAGGTCTATGCGAAACTCGGCCTCGCCTGGGTCCCGCCCGAACTCAGGGAAGATCGCGGCGAGGTCGAGGCCGCCGCTGAGGGCAAACTCCCCGCTCTCATCGAGCCCGACGACATCAAGGGCGACCTCCACGCCCACACCGACGCCACCGACGGCTCGGTCGGCATTGACGAAATGGTTGCGGCCGCGAAGCAGCGCGGATACGAGTACCTGGCCATCACCGACCACTCGAAGGCGGTGACCGTGGCGCACGGGCTGGACGAGAAGCGCCTTGCGGCCCACGTCGAACGAATCCGCGAGGCCGCGTCGCGCGAGAACCGGTTCACGCTCCTGGCGGGGATCGAGGTGGACATCCTGAAGGACGGGCGGCTCGACCTTGCCGCCAAGGCGCTCGCCCGCCTCGACTGGGTCATTGCCAGCGTTCACAGCCATTTCGACCTGTCGGAGGAGAAGATGACCGCGCGGCTCGTGGCGGCCATCGGGTCGGGCGTCGTCCACTGCCTCGGCCACCCGTTCGGCAGGCTCATCGGCAGCCGCGACCCGATCCGGTTCGACGTCGAACGGGTCTTCGAGGCGTGCCGCGAGCACGGCGTGGCACTCGAGATCAACTCGTACCCCGACCGCCTGGACTTGCCCGACATCTACTGCAAGCGGGCCAAGGAGGCGGGCCTGACCATGGTCATCTCGACCGACGCCCACAAGCCGCAGGACTTCGACCTGGTGCGATACGGCGTTTCGGTGGCGCGGCGGGGGTGGCTCGAGAAGGGCGACGTCCTGAACACGCTGGGCGCGCCGGCCTTGCGGAAGCGCCTGAACCTTTCCGTTCAGCCGCCACAGAAGGGCGGCGCGTAGTCTGCCTTGTGAGGATGCCATGACCAAGTCGCAGGCCGCAAAGCGGGTCGAAGAACTCCGCCGCGCCATCGAACACCACAACTACCGCTACTACGTCCTCGACGACCCCGAGGTCTCGGACGCCGAGTACGACGAACTCCTGGCGGAACTCCGCGCCATCGAGCAGGAGTGGCCCGACCTCGTGACGCCCGACTCGCCGACGCAGCGGGTCGGCGGCGAGCCGCGCGACGGCTTCGCCACGGTCCGCCACGAGACGCCCATGCGGAGCCTCCTCTCCATCAGCGACGAGGAGGCCATGGCCCGCTTCTGGGAGACCTGCTGCAAGGAACTCGGCAGCGAGAGCGTCGAACTCGTCGCGGAGCCGAAGTACGACGGCGTCAGCGTCGAGATCGTCTACGAGAAGGGCGTCCTCGCGACGGCGGCGACGCGCGGCGACGGGGCCACCGGCGAAGACATCACGCCCAACATTCGGACCATCGCCGAGGTGCCGCTTCGCCTTCTGGCAAAGCATACGGCGATGCCCGGCCACCTGGTGGTGCGCGGCGAAGTGTACATGCGGAAGAAGGAATTCCGGGAGTTCAACCGCCGCCAGGAAGAGGCCGGCAAGAAGACCTTTGCCAACCCGCGGAACGCCGCCGCCGGAAGCCTGCGGCAACTGGATCCGAAGGTCACGGCCGAGCGGCCGCTCCGGGTTTTCTTCTGGGAGATCACGCCCGCGTCCGACCGCCGGCCGGCGACCCAGTGGGAGTGCCTCGATGCGATGCGGGCCATGGGCCTGGTGACCTGTCCCGAATCGAGGGTCATTGCGTCGCTTGAAGAGGCGATCGCCTGGCACCACGACCTGGAGAAGCGCCGCGACGGCCTCGCGTACGAAATCGACGGATGCGTGTTCAAGGTCAACAACCTGGCGGACCACGAGCGGCTGGGCGTCCGTGCCGCCAACCCGCGGTGGGCCGTCGCCTACAAGTTCGTGCCGCGCCAGAGGACCACGCACATCCTAGAGATCAACGCCCAGGTCGGCCGCACGGGGGCGATCACGCCGGTGGCGTCGCTGGAGCCGATCGAGATCGGCGGCGTGACCGTCAGCAGCGTCAGCCTGCACAACCAGGACGAAATCGACCGAAAGGACATCCGCGTGGGCGACACGGTCCTCGTGGAGCGGGCCGGCGACGTCATCCCCCATGTGGTCCAGGTCATCACCGAGAATCGGACGGGCCATGAGAGGAAATACCGGCTGCCCGCAAAGTGCCCGGCGTGCGGCGAGCCCGCCGTCAAGCCCGAAGGCGAGGCCGCGACGCGGTGCACGAACGTCTCGTGCCCGGCCCAGGTCAAGGAGAGCATCAAGCACTGGGGGTCGAAGCACGCCGCCG
>Ga0315284_10002171_pt1 | contig 28147 bp, 9 predicted proteins | sample YL17G09_16_MG_FD_203696 | JGI IMG/M metagenome (GOLD analysis project Ga0315284, IMG submission 203696) | Sediment microbial communities from Yellowstone Lake, YNP, Wyoming, USA - YL17G09_16 | ecosystem: Environmental > Aquatic > Freshwater > Lake > Sediment | place: USA: Wyoming | collected...
CAGTACGGACGGAGTGAATTATTACATGATCACGGATATGATCAAAAATGAGCCGTTTCCAGGCTATCCTGCGGATGGCGCTATCAAAAATCACGTATTTACTTCGACAGGCCTCGATACCCACGCCAGGTATGTTAAGTTCATCATATTAAAAGGATGGGGTGGTATCCACATCGATGAAATCGAGATCTATGGCGGCGGCAGTAACCTGCCTTATAAAGGCGGTGCGCTCCCAAGCGATAAGGACGGGTTTATTACCGCATTTAGACTGATGGTGAGGATGCAGAAGGACCTCGACGCGGTAAAACAGAAAGCCGATACCACAGGAGTGGACCTTAGTAGCGAAATCGGCCTTATCCAATCCCGCATATCCGGATTCGACGATTTTAGCGCCATCCCGAACATGAAGACAATAATGCCGCAGCCTTCAAATACCGCCGCAGGCCAGATACAGCTGGATATCCTAAAGCTGAACGCTAAATTAATCAAAAATGACGGTTTTTCGGGAACTATCGTATGGAACGCCAACAGGTGGGATCCGCTACTGCCTTATACCTCGCCTGAGCCGGGAGTCTCAATCCAGCCTATTTCGCTTAACATGATGAATGGGGAGCGCAGGGGGTGCGTCTTTAACATCACAAATTCCGAAGATACTGATAAGACAGTCACCATTATCATGGATGGCCTTGAAGAAAGCGATAATCCTGACTTTGTAAAATTATATAAAGTCGTTTATGTGGATTCGGCCAAAAATAATTTAACCGGAGATCTCCTGGATGAGGTCGCGAAGGGAGCGTCCGGCTACTCCATAGATATACCTTCGGGCATGACCAGGCAAGTATGGTTGGAATTCGCGCCAAAGGCGCTCTCCGAAGGATCGCATAGCGGCGCTATCTCGGTAACGGACGGCGGCGCCGGTTCCACGGTCAATGTCAACCTGTCTATGGGAGGTTACGCTTTTCCCCGGAAGCTCAGCCTGTCGCTGACGATGTGGGACTATTTCAGCCAGATGTTGTGGTATCACACGTGTTATGATCTCACAACCGAAAACTACCCCGCCATAAAGAAGATGGCAAGCGAGTATGGCCTGTCCGCTCATTGGGCGGATACGCGGATCCCTAATATTAACAGCATAACCGCGGGCAATTTTGACGGGCAAAACAAATTTATTCCACCGGCGGATTATTTTAATATTTTTGACCGGTGGATACAGGAATTTCCTGATGAGCCGGTCTATTATATATTCTCAAACGTTAACGCGAGCGGTGACTTTGCGGGCACAAATATGGACACCGATCCGGATCTTTTTAAGGCCCGTGTCAAGGGGTGGGCGGAGGCGTGGGAAGACCATTTGTATGCTCTAGGCATGGATCCTTCGAGAGTCGCCTTTTTACTGGTCGATGAACCGTCTACAGATGATGCTAAAAAAATCGTTATCCGGTGGGGACAGGCGATCAGGGATAGAGAGCTAAAATATGGCTTGCGGATACAGGTTTGGGAAGACGCGGGTGAACTGGACCCAAATCAAAGCCTTGTACTTGGCGGCGACACCGTCTATACGGTCTCAGACATGCTCTGCCCCGGCTTTTACTCAGCAGCCCTAAGAAATGTAGCTAATCATACATTCGAATTCTACGATAACCTCAGACAGTCAAATGGGAAAAAGTTCCAACTATATCAAACAGAAAATGTCCACCAGACCGATCCGTATGGATATGAAATGCTGATGGAGTGGGGCGCGTTTAAATATGGGGCATCCACTGTAAGCTATTGGTGTTTAATCGATGCCGGCGGGTGTCGTAATATGAATGAGTATGCCGCGAAAGTGGAGCCGTATACGCCGCTCTATCTTGACGGACCGATGGTGTATAACGGTAAGCACTTTGAGTCGACCTTCGAAGGCAGGGAAGATTACGAATACCTGATGATCCTGACGATGTGGGCTGACTATTTGAGAGAGCAGGATCCGGAGGCTCAGGCGGCCATAAGCGAGCTTGAGACTATACGCCAGAATGCGCTTAAAGCCGTTCTCGATCCGGTATTCGGAGAGGATTTTAAGGATGTTTCAGAAACAATGAAATTTTACACAGCTATTGACTGGAGGACGTCCAAAGACCGCTCCATCGCCGATACCCAGCGCGACTTGATCTGGAACAAGATAAATGAGTTAAGCGCGGCGTATAACGTTCAGAGTTTACATCGTATTGAAGTAAAGACGGTGGGCGGCGGGAGCATCGATCCGGGCGGCACGGCCAATTACTATTATGCTCCCAGTAAATATGCCATAGTAAAGAATGGAGAGGATAAGACATTCACGATAACGCCTGACGCAGGATACAGGATCTCATACATCATCATAGACGGCAAGTTCTCGCCTGTGGCCCAAAACTATACCCAAAGCTATACGTTTAACGACATCAATGCGAGCCATTCGATCAAAGCGGTATTCGAAGCGCTTCCGCAGATAAATCACCCTCCTGTATTGGATCCGATAGGGGATAAATCGGTATCGGAAGGGCAGCCTCTGACATTCACTCTCTCAGCCACGGACCCTGACGGGGACGCGCTCACATATTCTGCTCAAGACCTGCCTAAGGGGGCTACATTCGATGCGGATACTCATACGTTCAGCTGGACACCTGTTTATAAGCAGGCAGGCGCCTACAATGTCACCTTCACCGTTTCGGACGGCAATCTGTCATCCTTCCAGACGATAACCATTACGGTGAGCTTCGCTGCCATACCTGTCATATACGCTTATACTCAGGACTTCGAGACGAGCGATCCATTTGTATTTTGGGCAGCCAACGGTACATATACCGAAAATTTCAAAGGCCTTACCGATGAAAATGCGTCAGCCGGCCAAAAATCATTTAAACTGGACTTGACTCTTGGCACCGCCGGATACGTTTACTATAGGATCCCGATCGACATGGCGATAAACAGTGCAGGCGAGCTCCAGCTGTCAGGAGATATCTTCGTTAAAAGTATCTCCGGCGCCGCGACCGTTTCCCTCGGGTCGGGCGTAGGTATCCTTAACGTTATGGGCGGGGGTGTGTTTGGAATAGACAGACTGGGCACAACCACGGGATGGATTACCCAGACCAGAGAAGAGGTGACGCGATTCAAAAGATTTCTCGCAGAATGGATAGAACAATACTTTGGCGGAGCCGTGGTAAGCGACTTTGGAGGATGGTTTGAAAGCGTAGGCCTGTATATTTGGGGAGAGCCCGGAGCCAGGGTTGAACTATATGTCGACAACATTAATATTGATGGGACTACCCTTGACGGCGCGGCCTTTAAGATCGACCGTAAAGCCGCGTTCGATGCCTATAAGATCCGCGCGATCAGCGAAATTAATCAAATGGCGGATGAAATTGCCGCTGTCAATACTGATATAGCGTGGGTCAATGCCATGAAGAATGAAGTAAGCATTGCGCGCACTAATGCTGTAGCGCGCGGCTATCCTACCCCTGAAGAATGGCGGATCGTGCATGATGCATATGCTGCCTATTTTGCGTTCTATTTCATTTTCGACGGACCTATGACCGATGGTTACGAACTATTCCCGTGGGAAGGGGCTGTAAAATCAGACCGGAGGATACTCCCGCGCTATTTAAAACTTCCTGCCGGCGCGTCTGCCCCGTCGGGGGATACGCTTTCTTTAAAGACTACCCGGGGAGAATTCAACGTCCTCTCATTCGGCATAAAAACCGTCGAAGACCTTGCTCAGGTGACGGTAAGAGCGAGCGATTTCCATGGGCCGGGAGAGAGCGTTATTCCATCAAGCGCGCTTGATATCAGGGTCGTGAAAGGCTGGTATGCTATGAATGACCAGAAAGCTGATCGCACATCTACCATCTCTCTTGTGCCCGAACTCCTGCTGAAAGATGATTCTCTAGTGAAGGTGGACGAAGATAATAAAATGAATTTTCTAAAAGTAACAAGGGATGAAAAAGAAGAATATATGGATATCACCACTCCCTCCGGGGCGTTCCCTCTGGATGCGGCGGTTCGGGATGCTTCCACGCTTCAGCCATTCGACGTCGGCGAGGTCTCTCTGAAACAATTATGGTGCACTCTTCATGTCCCTAAAGACACTCCGTCCGGAGACTATGCCGGCACAATTACAGTTACGCCTTATAGCAAGCCGCCAAAGGTCATGAATGTGCGCGTAACAATCCTCCCATTTGACCTGGCGCCATCGCTACTTGAACAGAGCATCTATTATACGGGACAGCTTAGAAGCCCGGTCACGGTAAGTTTTATTAACAAGACCCCAGCGCAGCTTACAGCCGAACTTGCCGATTTGCGCGATCATGGTGTCCTGAACCCGACCGTTTATCAGCCGTCCGATAGATTGGGCGAGTTTCTTGATATCATGAAGTCCGTCGGGCTACCGACAAATCATCTGTACTGGCTTGGGAGCCCTACGGAGAATCCCACATCAGAGGAGGACCTGAACGCGTTAAAGGAGAAGGTGAGGAACTTGCTTGATATTGCCGCCGCTCACGGGTTCGAGGATCCGTATATTTACGGGATGGATGAAGCTGCCGGCGACCTTTTACTTTCGCAGAGGCCGGCCTGGCAGGCTGTACACGAAGCCGGGGGGAAGGTGTTTGTCGCAGGATCTACCGGAGTGTTTGAGGGCATGGGAGACCTTCTGGATCTTTTCAACAGCGCCGGCGCGCTTTTACCCAAAGAAGCGGGAAAATGGCACGGGGCAGGCCGCAGGATCTTCTCATACGCTAATCCTTTGGCGGGAGCGAAAAACCCGGATATTTACCGGCGCAGCTATGGCATCGATCTTTTGCTGGCCGGATATGACGGAGCCATGAACTGGGCATACCAATCCCTCGTCTGCTACTATAAGGACTCGAATATCTGGAATAATTTCGAAGACTCCGGATACGGATGCCTGACAATGGCTTTTCCGACTTCCGACGGAGTTATAGACACCATACAGTGGGAAGGATATCGCGAAGGCGTTACCGATGTCCGTTATCTATCGACGCTGATCCGGATGGACCAAAGCCGGACAAAAGAAGAGATAATCGAATGGGCTAACGAGATCCTCGCAGAAAACCCGGATCTCGACGCGTTCCGGCAAACGGTGATCGATGAGATACTGAAAATAAATCAACCCGTTAATTAAATGAGATGCGCTTGCTTTTGGCCCTAAGCGGAAGTATAATTAATATATGGCTACTAAGGAATCCGGCCTGATAGGCCAATTGCTTATCCAGAAAGGACTTATCACGATAGAGGCGCTCGAGCGCGTCCTGTCCGAGCAGGAACATTCCCAGGAACGCGTAGGGGATATATTAATAAGATTAGGTCTTATAAACGAGGACGATTTCTTCAGGATACTTTCGGAGCAATCCGGCGTCGAGTACGTAAAGCTCAGGAATATACAGATAGACCCTTCAGTGATAGAAGAGATACCCGCTAAGTTCGCCTGCCACTACGAGCTTATCCCGATCGACATAACCGGCAACACCATTACAGTAGCGATGTCGAACCCTCTGGACATACACACGATCGACGATCTGAAACTGCTTCTCAAGAAAGATATAAAGGCGGTCCTTTCGTCGAAGGGGGACGTCCTCGAAGCGATAAAAAAATATTACGGCGTCGGCGCCGAAACTATCGAGAAGATGGCCCCGGAGGCCGGAGGCGCGGAACGGCTCGTGAGCGTCCAGTCCCAGGAGACGCAGGACCTGGTGGAGTCGGCCGAAGACGCTTCGATCATAAAATTTGTCAATCAGATACTGCTCGAGGCCTATCGCGACAGGGCGACGGACGTCCATATAGAGCCTTACGGAGACGAGCTTATAGTAAGATACAGGATAGACGGCGTTCTTCATGAAACGAAAGTCCCGCCGTCGATAAAAAATTTCCAATCGGCCATAATATCTCGCATAAAGATAATGGCGAATCTCGATATCGCCGAGCGCCGCCTGCCGCAGGACGGCAGGATGAAGATACGGATAGGCGAAGAAGAGGTCGATATCAGGGTGTCGATACTCCCCACCCCGTTCGGCGAATCGGTCGTCATAAGGATACTGTCCGGCAATATCAAGTTCGGCCTGGAGAATCTGGGGCTTTTGAAGAAGGACCTCGTTATACTCGAGCATCTGATAAAAATGCCGCACGGCATCATATTCGTGACCGGCCCGACGGGAAGCGGGAAGACGACGACGCTCTACGCGGCCTTGAGCAAGATAAACACCGCGGACAAAAAGATAATCACGATAGAAGACCCGATAGAATATCAGCTTAAAGGCGTTACGCAGATACAGGTCCAGCCGAAGATAAATCTCACTTTTGCGAACGCGCTCCGGTCGATGCTGCGCCACGACCCTGACATCATGATGGTCGGAGAGGTGAGAGATTACGAGACCGCGGAGATCACGATCAGGGTCGCGCTCACAGGCCATCTCGTATTTTCGACGATCCACACCAATGATGCGGCCGGAGGCGTCACGCGCCTTATAGACATGGGCGTGGAGCCGTTCCTGGTGTCGTCGGCGGTCGAATGTTTCATTGCGCAGCGCCTCGTCCGGGTCATATGCGGGAAATGCAAGACGGTGATCAGGCCCGAAAAAGAACTGTTGAAAGAGCTCGGCGTCTCGCGCCTCAATCTTTCAAAGGTGAAGATATACGAAGGCAAGGGCTGCGACGCATGCCGTTTCACGGGATACAGGGGAAGGACCGCTATATACGAAGTGCTCGTGATGAGCGAGCCGATAAAGGAGCTCGTATTGGAGCGCGCCTCGTCCGACCAGATAAAGAGAAAGGCGATCTCGCTTGGCATGAGGACGCTCAGGCAGGACGGGTGGGAGAAGATACTGGCGGGGATAACGACGCCGAGCGAAGTCATAAGGGTGACCCAGCAGGAAGAGCTCGACGAGATCGAGGAGTAACAGGCGAAAGTTATGGCGCGATTTTTGTACGAAGCGAAGAAGAGCCCGAAGGACACCATAAAGGGCGTTCTCTTGGCCGATAGCAGGGCCGCCGCGATCCAGAAGATAGGCAAGATGGGCTACTATGTCATATCCTTGAAAGAGGAGAGCTCCTCCGGCGCCTCAAGCAAAGGCGGTAGGGCGCTCATTTTCGGCAGGATCACCCTTAAAGACATAACCGATTTTACAAGACAGCTCGCCGACCTTTTGGAATCAGGCATAACGATCGCAAAGACGCTCGATCTCCTCTACAATCAGACAACAAACCGTAAATTGAAGGTGGTTATAATGGACGTGCGCGACTTCTGTGTTGCGGGCAACCCGCTTTCGGACGCCCTCGGCCGCCATCCGAGGGTATTCTCGAACCTCTACGTGAGCATGGTGCGCTCGGGCGAGGCGGGCGGGGCGCTCGAGAAGATACTCAGGCGGCTCTCCGACTTCAGCGAAAAACAGCTGGAGATACAGACGAAGATACGGACGGCTTTAGCGTACCCGATACTGATGTCCGTCGTCGGCCTCGCGACTATAATAATCCTGCTGACATTCGTCATCCCGAAGATGATGGTCATGTTCGCCGACCTCGGGCAGGCGCTGCCTATCCCGACGCAGATACTTCTTGCGATAAGCGGGGCCATCAAGAATTACTGGTGGGCGATAATAGCGGTGATAGCAGGCCTTGCGGCGGCGGTCGTTAAAGCTTACAAGACGCGCGAAGGCCGCCTGTCGATAGACGCGATGTTTCTTAAAGCGCCTGTATTCGGGCAATTGACGCTCAAAGTGGAAACGGCCCGGTTCGCGCGGACGCTCGCCACGCTCCTCGAGAACGGCGTGCCGATACTCGAATCGCTTAAAGTGACATCCGACACGCTCGATAACGCCGTCGTCAAGGAAGAGGTGGAAAGTGCGTACGACGCGGTGAGGCAGGGGTCGTCTTTAGCGAACGGTTTTTATAACAGCAAGATCGTTCCTCCGTCGGTGGTCAACATGATATCGATAGGCGAAGAGGGAGGCCATCTCGAGAGGGCGCTATTGAAAGTAGCGCAGGGGTATGAGAGAGAATCGGACGAAGCGGTAAAGATAATGATGTCGCTTCTGGAACCGATACTGATATTGACCCTCGGAGTTGTCGTCGGATTCATCGTCATAGCGATGCTCCTGCCGATATTTGAGATAAATTTTATGATGAGGTAGATAGATAATAAATACGAAATCCGAATATCGAAATTCGAAACAAGCACGAAATTCGAATTTCGAAAATTAGAATTTGTTTCGTATTTCGGATTTAGAATTTCGAATTTAAAGATAAGGGAGGTTGCTGATGTCTAAATTTAATAAGTGTGGCTTTACGCTTGTCGAGTTAATGTTGGTTGTCATAATAATAGGTACCCTCGTCGCGATGGTCATGCCGCGGCTTGCCGGAAGGACCGAGCAGGCAAAGCGCGCGGCCGCGAAGGCCGACATAGAGGCGAACATCGCCTCAGCGCTCGATCTTTACGAGATTGACCACGGGACCTACCCGGATAATCTCGATGTTCTCTTGGAGAAGAAGGACGGAAAAGGGCCGTACGTGAAAAAACCGCCGATAGATCCATGGGGCAATCCGTATAACTATACGTTTCCCGGGACTCACGGCGATTATGATCTATGGGCGAACGGCAAAGACGGGGTCAACAATAACGGCGAAGGCGACGACGTTGCCAACTGGCAGAATACCAATAAAGGAGGGGAGCCGCAGCAGTAATGCATAAACGCTCCGGCTTTACCTTAATAGAGCTCACGCTCGTCACGGTTATAATACTCACTCTCGTCGGGCTTTCCGTCCCTCTCTTCCGGAAGACCTTCGCGGATCTCACCGCCAAAGACACGACCTTCAATATCTCGAAGCTCATCAGCTATGCGCAGGAGAGGGCCGTCGTCGACAGGAAAAATTTTAAGATAACCTTCAATTTCACTTCCGGCTATTATCAGTTATTGGAATCTCAGACCTCCGAAGGCAAGGTTGTATACAAAGCGATCAGGGGCCGCTTCGGCAAGGCCTTCAACCTGCCGCAGGGGCTTTCTTTCAAAGACAAGGACAGCGAAAACGCGCAGGCCAGGAAGGAAGAATATAAGAAGGAGATCGTATTCTATCCGGACGGACGGTCCGATCCTATTGCCATAGACATGCTCGATAAAAACATGGCGGGTTACAGGATAACTTCTAAAGGATTCGGAAGCGCATCCGTCGGGATAAAAGAGGTCAAAGATGAGAGGTAGAAGAGGATTCTTGCTGCTGGAGGTCATGGTCAGCATCATTGTGATCACCGGGGGGCTTCTCTTTGTAATGCGGGTATATTCTACGGCTTGGGGAGCCCTCGACCGCTCGCGGACGCTGTTCAAAAATTCTCTGTTACTGGAAGAGGCGGCATTCAGTTTTGAGGAGAAGGGCATTATAGAAGAGGGCACCCAGACCGGCCGGTTCGCAGACCCGAAAGATTACTCGTGGGAGGCGAAGGCGATACCGCTATCGCTCGATGATATAGACCTGAATGACCTGAATAGCGTAGATCTGGACGTATTCAATAACAAGACCTCCTCTCCGGATAAGTATTTTTTGTCCACTTACCTATATAAGAAAAAAGGGCTTTAAAGATGAGATTGCCTCGGGCCTTCGGCCCTCGCAATGACGCAGGGTTCACTTTCATCGAACTTATAATCGCGGTGATGATATTCACGATAGTGGCGGTCAGCATATATTCCACTTTCTCGGCAGGCATAAAGGTATGGCTCAAGACCTCTCCGATGATAGAGGAGAACCAGGCCTTGAGGGTATTCTTCACGACGGCCTCCCTCGACCTCAGGAACATCATACCTTATTATGAAAAATCGCTAAACCCCCAGGCATCCTCGTTTGCGCCAACCTCTTTTTCCGGCAATGAAGAGAAGCTCAATTTCGAAGGTGGGCCTGACAGGATGTCGTTCATCACGGTGATCGCCGTCTCAGACCCTGTCTCCGGCCTGCGGTATGAGCCCGCCAGGGTGACATATCTTTACGATAAGGCGGCCAAGACGGTGAAACGTCTTGTGGCGACGAAGGCGGAAGGGCTTAAAGAAGAGAAGGCAAAAGAGTCCGAGGTGCTTACCGGCGTAGAAGAGAAGGATTTCAAATTAGAGTATTGTTATAAAGAGGCGCTCTCCCAGATCGATTACGAATATGAATGGAAAGATACCTGGGAAGGCAAGAAGAACGAGCAGGACCTCCCGCGCGGGGTCCGCATAAAGGCCGGAGAATTTAAAAAGACGATATTTATTCCGACAGGCAAACTGGGCGAGCTTTTATGATCGAAAACAGGAGAGGCACGATACTCGTAGCGTCCTTGTGGATACTCGCGATCCTTTCGATACTCGCCATGGGGATAGGTTTCAGGATATCGGTCGAGGCCAGGTTAGCCAAATACAACATCGACAGGATGAGGGCCCTGTACCTTGCCGACGCAGGTCTCTATAAGTCGATGCAATTATTGGCGAAGAAGAACCCGGGGCCGGGTTATGACACGATACGCGAATGCGGCATCATCCTGCGCGACAACATCGACCCATCTTTAAGCGCTGAAAAGATATTTACCAATGTCCGGCTCGGCGAGGGGCGCTTTACGGTAGCTTACAATAATTACCCCGGACTATCTGACGAGGAGCGAAAGGTAAACATAAATACCGCGCCCGACAATGTCATACTGAATCTTCTTAATTTGACGGTAAGCGCTGCATTGGACCAATCGAAGGCCTCGACCAACCAGGAGATCGCGCGCTCTATTCTAGCGTGGACGAAGTCCGGCGATGACCCGGACGATTCATATTACGATCAGTTCGGCTATGAAAGGAAAAAGGGAAAGTACAACGCGATCGAGGAGCTTCTGCTCGTTAAAGGCGTGACGCCGGAAATCTTTAATTCCATAAAGGATTATGTTACTATATACGGTGATAAGGTGAATATAAATACCGCATCGGACAAGGTCCTCGCGGCGCTCGGTCTCGACGGCGCTACAGCCGCGCAGATCATACGATACCTTAACGGCCCGGACGGCATTCAGGGCACCAAAGACGACTCTAGTCTTACCGACGCGGATATAGCGCATATAGACAATATCCTTTTGCGCCCGGCATCTGCGAACGAGGCGGCCATAATAAGCGGCCTTAAGACGAAGTCATCTTTCTTCAGGATAGAATCTACCGGCGTGGTCGATAAGACCAAGGTGGCAAAAAAGATAACGGCAATAGTCCAGAAGGACCAGGGGAAGGTCATATTAAAATCTTACCGGGAATATTAGAATATCTGGAAGGCGTATTCGGATTCGAAGCGAGCGCTGTTTCCGTAGAGATCGGCGACGGCATCCTGAAACTCGCCGAGGTGAGCGCGTCCCAGGGCAAGACCGTAGTGACACGCCTCATCAAAAGACCGATAGCCCTTCAGGATGAAGAGCGGTGCGCCGGTGAAATAAAAGACGTATTCGAATCTCTTAAGATAGAGCACGCCCGGGTCAGATTGAATATACCGCGCCACCTGGCAACCGTCAGGTTCCTTAAATTACCCTCCATAGACGAGTCCGAAATAGCCGGCATGGTGAAGACCGAATCGCTGAAGCACATACCGTACGCCGACGAGGATGTCGTCTCCGGATACCGCATTATCGAAAAGTTCGACGACGGGTATTCGAACGTCCTCATAGCCGTAATGCAGGCCGAGGGAGTGCGTAAAACGGTCGGGCTCCTGAAAAGGGCGGGCGCCACCGTAGAGTCGGCTCACCTGGGCTCGGAAACGCTTCTATTATGGTACTTCGCCTCGCGCGAGGGCGCCGGCAACATGACCTCAATGCTCGTCAACGTAGACAGCGACCACATCGATATCGATATAGTCTCCGGGGACAGGCTTCTCTTTACAAGGGGCGTCTCTTATGGCGGCGGCGCGAGATCTTCAGCCGAAAGAATGGCGGACGAAATAAAGGTCTCGGCCTCCGCATACCATAAAGAATCCGGCAATTCCATCGACAGGATCATACTGACCGGGGCCCATGCGAGAATAGATGAGCTTAAAAATTTCATCGATGAAAAGATGAAGGTGCCGGTGGAAGTGATAGACCAGATGGCAAAGTACGAGAAGGGCCCGGCGGCCTACCTTGAGACGGAAGATGCGTCTTTCGCCGAGCTTTTGGGCCTTTCGGCCGGATACCCCAGGACTCAGGTCCGGCTTCTTCCGGAAAATATTGAAGAGGAGAAGACGTTTGCCATTGTCAAAAAGAACATCGTTCTGGCGTCCGCGGTCCTGTGCCTGATAGCTATAGTGGCGTTCGGATTGGTCGTCAAGAAACTGCACGACAAGAAAGTCTACATCGCGGCAATAGATTCGGAACTAGCGAAGATAGCTCCGAAGGTGAAGAAGGCGAAGCAGATGTCAAAAGAGATAGATGTCGTTACGCAGAAATCCTCGGAGCGGCCGCTCGCGATAGACCTTGTTACCGAGATATTCAGGATAACTCCTGCCGGCGTTTCTTTGGCGGTGATGGAATACGAATCCGGCAAGGCGGTCGCATTGAGAGGGACCGCACCCTCTTTAAGCAATGTATTTAAATACGTGGCGACGCTCGAGGGATCGCCGTATTTCGAAAATGTCAAAGTGAGATACGCAAATAAGAGATCGGGACTGGCGTCGGCCGAGACGGCCGATTTCGAAATAGTCTGTCCCGTTTCAAAGGCAAAATAAATTATTCCTAAAGCCGTAGGGCAGGTTTAAACCTGCCCTACGGACGAGGAAATGGAAAAATAAGCGGGTGAAAATGTGATCCTGAAGAACTTGAGCCCCAGAGAAAGGAGTATCGCATTCGCGACGGTAGCTATACTTGCGGCGGCGCTCTTCTACAATTTTGTCATCGATCCGGTCGCGAGAGAGTGGCAGTCGCTTAATCTTCAGATCTCCTCGAAGACGGAAAGCTTGAAGAAAGACCTCAGGATGCTTTCGATGGAGAAGGAGCTCGACAGAAACTACTCCAAGTTCTCGAAGTATATCGGATCCGCTAGAAGTCAGGACGAGGAAGTGGCTGACCTCCTTGCATACCTGGAGAACATTTCGCGCAGCGATTCGTGCCTCATCACGAACATAAAGCCGATAGGGGCCAAAGAATATGCCGCGTATAAAGAGGTGCTTATCGACATATCGGCCGAAGCCGACGCAAGCCGTTTCTCAAAATTTTTGTACGATATCGAAAATTCGAAAGATATGATCCTGAGAGTAAAACGCCTCACCTTAACCTCTGCAATAGGGCAGGCCAATACCCTGAGAGGTTCCTTCGTTATCAGCAAAATAATCGTCGATTAATACTTTCCTTCGTCAAAGTTAGGAATCAAAAAATCTAGCTATCTTTTTCTTGACCTAACTCTAAGATATGGTATACTGATCATACTTTGTCTTAATTAACATCATGCTTGGCAGATCGGAATAGAGTTAGTGTTTTCGAAGAACATATTCTTTAAAGCGATATGCATAATCCTTGCTATTGCCTTTCTCGCTAATGAAGTCAGTTTCGCCGCGGAAGAGGCCAGGTCATGCCTCGCCGCGCCGCTGCGTTCCGCGTCAATCTCCGGGAATATCCTTCAGTCCGAATCGCCGGTCATGTTTCTCCTGGATACCGTAGCCCAATCGATGATCGAAGGTCTTACGGAACGCCAGGCCAGGGACCTCATTAGAGAAACCGTGATCCAGCGCTATCCCGACGATAAAAATATCCGGACTTTCGATTGGCGCAACTTAAGCGAAGAAGAACGACCCACCGGCAAAGTATTGATACTGCCGTTCGTTAAAGGCGGCAGTTTCGTTTTTACCCGCGAACAATACGATAGCAAAATCCATCGCCTGAAATTAGACTTTCCCGAAGGCACGGTTACGGTCAGAGCAGAAGGCATTACGCCGTCTGACCGCGTCGGTCATACCGGGTCAAGCTCCCAGCCGACCGACGCGGTCATATCCTTGCAGCCGCCCGCCATCGAGGCTCCGCAAATTGAAACACCGCAAGATGTTGAAACTCCCCAGGCTGAAGAGGCCAAACCGAAACAAGCCAAGTTTGAAATAATAAGCGAGCGGCTAAAGAGATTATTGGGCTGGCTCCGGGCGCTTAGGCAATCACCCGCCTACAACAGGTCGGTTCTTATCGGCGGCGTGGTAATCGCCTGCCTTACCGGCGCGCCGATGCTTCTCGGCATGCCGTGCGACAGGATGTATTACTATAGAGAACTCGAAGAGCGTATGCGGCGTGAACAGCTAAGGACGGATAGAGATATTGAAGAAAAGGTCAAAGAGGCCGAAGGCAATTTACAGGAAATGGGTGAATTTCTTGACGATCTTTCCGATACGATAGCCGATGAATCGCGTGAGGATTTTGAGACTGAGGTAACTGATACGGAAAAACACGATATCAGAGAGGTAACCATAAAATCCGTAGCCAGGTATGTTAAATCAGGTAAAAAAGACAAAAATTTCGAAGAGATGGTGTCTATCCTTGCGAAAGAACTGCAGTCAAAAGTTTTTACGCGAGACAGCGTAGATAAAGTCGAGGCGATGCTAAAGGCCGAAGGCGTAAGCGGAGGCCTTAAGAAGATATATGACAAGGCGGGCGAGACCCTGCCTATCATCCAGGGCTCTCCGGGTAGCGGAGGGGAAGAAGGCTCGAAGCTGACCGACATGCAGAAGGCGTTACTGCATAACCTTCAGCACATGGCGGATAAGCTCGGTATTTTAAAACACCATCATCATATATTGCTATTTGCCATTACCGCCGGCCTCGGCGCGTACGCCGTCTCCAAATATATCTTTGGATTTGATTGCGATCCTATCTTTTTTGGGGCGCTTGCCATGTCGGTAGGGTTCGGAGCGCCGCAGATGCCCGGCCAGGAAGAGGATCCTGCCGAAATAATCAAAAAATATACCAACGACCTGGATGAGCTTGCCAATGACCGCAAAATAGACGACACCTTTTATTTAAGCTCCAGCATAGCCATGCTTAACGACCAGGTCGCCAATGAAGCCTGCAAGAATGCCTTTATAGTCGGCGATCCTGTGGCGACTCAAGGGATGATCGAGGCGACAATAGTCCGTAAGCAGTCGCTCACAAACCTTAAAAACGCGAAATTCCTCGAAGTGAATACCGCCAGGTTCATAGATTCGCTCGCCATCCCCGGACAGCTCGAATCCGACCTTCGTAAACTTACCAACGCCATAAAGACGCTTTATAAAGATGAGCGGATAATCCTCGTCCTTAATTTCCAGGACTTCTTCGACATGTATAAGATGAAGGGCGGCATGGGCGCAAGCCTCTACTTCCAGATGATAGAAGCGATAGAGGCGAAAAATATTTCGGTAGTAATATTGACTAATCCTGAGCTCTACGAGCGCAAATTATTGAAAGAGAAGAAGCTTCAGGATAAGTTCGGCGTTATAGACTTAAAGACCCTGCCCGAATATGACCTTAAGAGGATAGCCAGAAATCACGTCCGCCGGCTTAATATCATATATAAAGATATCCTGCCCGACGGCGTCGATATAAAGATATCGAGAGAGGATATGGAAATGGCCTTGTACCTCGCCCAGAAATATTATCCGCAAGGCCTTCCCGTTAATAAATTCCAGGAAGTGCTGGACAGGGTCATCACCGGCGTATTTACCGCCGGGGACAGGCTTAGCGCCGAGGTGTCCGAGACAAGGAAAAAGTTATTGAAGTCCGCCCAGGAGCTGCACTCCGCCATCGCCAGGTCAGCGCCTGCGGAAGAGATAGAATTCCTCGAAGTTACCATCGACAGGCTGATGACTGAGCGCGAAGCGGCTGCAAAAAAGATAGAAGAAAATGAGAAGCTCCTCGAGAAGATAAAAAAAGAGAAGAGATGGGACATATCCTTAGAAGACGCAGCGAAGCAGATCGCCGAAGACAGGGGCATACCGCTGAGGGACATCCTTGCCAAGGAAGACGATCTCCTTAAAGAATATGTGCCGAGGTTAAAAGAGATGCTCATCGGCCAGGATACCGTCATAGACGAGACCTATAAGGCCTTCATGCGCAGGGTGTCGATAGGCGAAGATAAGAATAGGCCTATAGGAGCATACCTGCTCGTCGGGCCCACGGGTGTCGGCAAGACCGAATTCGCCCGCTCGCTTGCCAGGCACATGTTCGGAGCCGAGGACGCCATGATACGCATAGACATGAGCGAATACATGAATCCTATAGATGCGCAGAAACTGATAGGCTCGCCCCCGGGTTATGTCGGATATGAACAGGGCGGGATCCTCACAGAGCACGTATCGCGCAAGCCCTACAGCGTGGTGTTGTTGGATGAGATCGAAAAAGCCAACCCCGCGGTATTTAAACTCCTGCTTCAGGTCTTCGAAGAAGGCGAGTTGCGCGACGGCAAAGGGCGCATAGCGAACTTCAAGAATACCATAATAATAATGACATCCAATATAGGGTTCAGCGAACAATTCAAATCCGAAAAGGAAGACGCGGCCCGTTTAGACGAGGCCATAAAATATGTCGGCGAAGAGATAAGATTGTGCAACGCGACGATCGCGGACCCGGCATGGAATAAGCTCGTATCCGCTATAAAGAAGAGCTTCGAAGAACTTAAGGCCAATCTGGCCAGACACGGCATGAAGGATGATGAGCTTGAAGCCGACCTGAAAGAGATGTCGTGGATCCTGAGTGACAACCCTCAAGACCGCGCCATGCTGACCGACAGACAGCCGTTCATCGTGCAATATCTTACCAGGATAAAGAAGGCGCTTGAGGTTTCCAGGAAGATGAATAATACACAGGCGGCATATGATTATATTGCCGGCGTTAAATATCTTGCGGACGATCCCGCGGAAGAGAAGAAGGCCGCGAAAGAAGTCGAAAAGATCCTGCGCGCCGGCCGGGATATCTACAGAAGCATGATCCAGTCCTTTATTCAGCAGGATATAGTGGTCACCCAGGATGTATTTGATGCCTACGCCAAAATAAATGAGATCCTGACAATAAAGTCTCCTCGGGAAAAGGTGGAAGCATACATGAAATATCTGCGGTCCAATATCCGGAATAAGATAATGGAGTCAGTTAAAGCCATCTTCAGCCCGGAACTCCTGAACAGGATAGGGCTGGATAATATCATAAGTTTCGATCCGCTTTCAAAAGAGGACCTGGAAAAGATACTCGATATAAAACTGCGCGGTATAGACGCTTTATTAAAAGAAGAAGGTTTCGGGTTTCTTACGCTGGACCAGGCGCTGAGAGATAAAGTGCTCGAAGAGGGCTATGACATACCGAATGGCGCCAGGCCCGTCGAGAGAGCTCTGAGACGGTTGGTCCTTGCGCCGCTATCCGACAAGATCCTCGAAAGGGCGCTGGAAAGAGGCAAGACTGTAGAGGCCTCGCTCGTTGATGGGAAGATAGCGTTTACCCAGAAAGAGATGGAGAAGAAAGAGAATGCGATGGCTCACGGCGAGGTTATTAAAGGCATAAAGGCTGAATCCGGGCCGGATGAGACGAAGCTTGCCGAAATAATGGGTATAAGTCCCACTGTTGCCGAAAGCGGGACACTCCAGCCCGAAGCTCCCGAGGAGCTATGCAAAAAATACGAGATAGATATTGAGGAGCAGGACGATATCCCGCTCGTTTATGAGACGGACCCGGCTAAGATAGACGCCGAGCTTGCTAAAATAACGCAGAAAGATAATATCCTCAAGAATACTATCGACCAACTCGAGCCGCTGATGCGCGCCGCGCGTAACGACCAGCAGAGACAGGCTATCGCGAATCAGCTGAGCGAGGCCAAAGAAGTGCAGGACAAGCTGAAGGCGGCAAAAGAGATCCTTACTGCGCGCAAAGCCGGAAATACACAGCGGGCCGCGGATCTTCAAAAAGCCTTCGAAGATAATATGAAGAAAGAAGAGGCCGACGCCAGGAAGGCATTAAACAATAGTTTTGAGAACCTCAGCATAGAGGCCCTTAGAGGAGAGCTCGAAGATTTCCATCCGTCGTTCGAAGGCGTGAGCCGGATCGCGGAAGCCCTGAAACAGAAGAGAAGGAATTATCCGCTTATTCTGGATGACTCGCTTCTCATGCAGAAGTCCGTCGTGGACAGCTTCGTTAAAAATATATCGGACGGGACGCTCAAAGGATTCGATAATACGAGAGTGCTCAGATTGAAGCTCGAATCTTTAAAGGACTATTTTTCGCTCGTAGGGTTCTTCGAGTCGAGGATGAAGGAGATAATCGAGGCGATAGAGGAAGACGACGCCAGGAAATCTATAAAGACGGTCATCGTTATCGATTTTGACGATATAAAGAACGAGCTCGAGCGCGTGAGGATAAATCCGTTCATGCTCGGGTATTTCCTGAGGATGTTCAAGGGCCTTAAAACAATATCGTTTGTAATGACCACATCGCGCGAGTCCATTCTTAATGACGATTCCTTCGACCATTTCTTCTCGCTCGTGGATATACCGGATGCTGACAAGAAAGATATTCTGGAAAATCTATACCTGTTCCTGAAAGACCATATCCTGAAAAAGTCCAACGCCAATAACGGGACAAAATACGATATCAGCTTTGACGCGATGAATATGGCAGTCAAGGTCTGGTCGCAATATCCTATGGGGCGGGATCCTATAGAGACCATAAGAAAATGGTTCATAGGGCTCGTCAATAAAAAGAAGCAGGAAGACGCCCAGGTAGGCATGGGCTTAAGGGACGCGCTTAGCGACCTTAAGGAAGAGCTGACAGACCTGGCGCAGACAGGCCATATAGAGGAAGATGATCTTGGCCGCGAGCAGGTCGTGACTGAAAAGATACGGCAGGCGAATGAGTACAAAGAGATGTCGAAGCGTGAAAAGACGCTGGTGATAAGCCCGGACGATCTACTTGACTATGTAGTAAGGACAGAAGCTGCGCAAAGCGGCGCGGAGATCGATAAAGAATTTTTCACCAAAGACGAGAATTCGACGCTTATCAATATAGAGGAAGCGCTTGGGGCTAGGGTCCTGAACCAGTCCGAAGCCATAACTGCCGCGAGCCGCGTCCTGAAAATAGCGCAGGCAGGGCTAAAAAATAAAAAAGCCCCGATAGGCACTTTCATATTTGCCGGACCCACAGGCGTCGGCAAGACACAGCTTGCCAAGACGATAGCCAAAGAGCGAGGCATGAGCCTTTTAAGGATAGACATGACCGAATACAGGAATTCGGAGGACTTAAGCCGCCTTATAGGAGCTACGTCCGGCTACGTAGGATACATGGACGATATGGGCGAAGTGGACGAAGGCATCCTATTTAAGCATATGCGCGATAATCCTAAAACAGTCCTTCTCTTCGATGAAGTCGAAAAGGCCGATCCGATGGTCCTTAATATACTCTTACAGATAATGGAAGACGGGAGATTCACGTCAAACTTGGGCAATACCGTGCGCTTCGATAAATCCATCATCATCCTTACCACGAACCTCGGCATGGAAACATATAAAATTGACGAGAATAACAGGGTCGTGAAAGAGTCGCTCTATCCGGAGATGGAAAGAGTGATGCGCGATAAGGGGCCTGACAGGGACAGGAAGATATCGGAATTCAAGAAAAAGATAGATGAGTCTGTTCAAGCGTCGGCTAAGAAATTCTTCAGGCCGGAATTCCTTAATAGGATCGACCAGATAGTCGTCTTCAATCCTTTGCCCATAGAGTCTCTTACGGATATAGTGGCGATATTCCTTAAAGAGACAGCTGAGTCTTTCAAAAATAAACAGGGCTTCAACCTTGTTATAGGAAGAAACGCGGAAGAGAGGGCTGCCATTTATAAATATCTCGCGGATAAAGGGTATCAACCTGAAAATGGCGCGCGTCCGATGGAGCAGGCGGTAAAGAAATATTTCGAGAACGAGCTCGTCGAATATCTCCTGCACAATCGCACTAAACTTTCGAAGGGCGATACGATAACCGCCATATTCGATAAAGGCAGGATATGGTTCGAGTCGTCTAAGACGCAAGCGCAAGTCTCATCTATGCCCGAGGAAGACAGGAAAGTTCTTAAGGCGATAGCGGCGCGCCTGAAAGATAGGCCCGCCGAGCCGATCACCACTGAAGAGCTCGAGGAGATATTCGGCTTGAGAACAGAAGTAGCCATGGGCATGGGGGAAAAGCTTGAGATGGCAGGAAGCAGCGTTGAACTGAAGAACACAGATTTTCTTAAAAAAGACGCCGGCCTCGCTTTCTTAAAAGACAAGGCCTGGATGCTTGCCCTGTACCCGAACGGAGTGAGTGGTACAGGGCCCACCCTGGTCAAGAATTGGATAAGAGACGCTGTTCGCTTAAGTAAAATGGCGAACCTCGAGGCCTTAGTATACGAGAAGGAAAAGAGGGTGATAGAGGGTTTCTATGGCATGCGCAGGGACGACCTTGAAAATCAGGCCGCCTCTTATATAGGAAAAGCCGGCGATGCGAAAGAGACCAAGCTCGTCTGGGAAGTCAAGGACGGGATGGTGAATGTCGGCGTCGTCTACAATTCCAGGTTAACGCGTTTTTTGTATAGGACGATATTCGCTAGAAGTTATAAAGATGACAATGACATCGGTCAAAATGCGCCGCGTTCTCTGCAGGGACTATTGAAGGCAAAACTTGCTCTCGAAAAGCTCGGCGGTAAAATGAGTTTTTATTCGGAACAGGACAAAACGACACTGTGGATGACCATCCCCATAGAGGTTAAGCCTCAAGCCCCGCCTCAAAAAACATACACGCGCGAAGAGATCGATGCCCTGAAATCACAGCTCATAAAACGTGATGGAAGCGGCGAGATCATGTACGACGTAATCGACGAAGATGTGCTTCTAAAATTTACGGGCATTGCGCAATACGAAACAGATGATAATGTTCTCGATTTTCTACTCTCTTTAGCTAACCAATATGCGGGCAAGGTTGCCGCTGATTCCGTTTTATTAGAAGCGGAGCAAGTTGTGGTACAGGCCAGCAGTGCGCCCTCTCCAGCATATTTTTATACGACAGCGCATAAACAAGTCCTTAACTATCTGTCGATGGCTTTATGTTCTTTGGCCTACACAGGCCTCAAAACTAAGGCCTTATCCGTCCTAGAAGAACTTGCAAGCGATGAAAATGAAACTATTCGTCAAATCGCGCAAAATAATATAAAAAATTATAAGCAGATGCTATTGAAAAATGCTCAAACTTCTACCGCTAAGCCTGCAACCTCCGTCCGCGACATAATGGACGCGCTCGGATATAAGGATTATCCGCTCGGGACATATAAAGTCTACGAAGCCGAACCCATTGAAAAAAACGGCTCTTATACAACGATCAAAGAAGAAGCAATGTTCTTAAATAACGCTTTTCAGTATAATGTAGTATATACTCACAAAAGCCAAACTCTACCAAGCGCTCTCACGCAAATAGGATTTGCGTACACTCCTTCTCCTTCGCAAAATAAGATCCAATTTTATGGAGTTGGTGGAGTAAAAGGTGAATACGCTGGCCCCGACCTCGTCTTCCAGATCGACAATTCCGGCGACCTGCCGCGATTTTTGATTCCCGCCCATATTTACGCTAATCTCGTCGGCCAGGGTGCCGAGGAAATCCTCAAAGCAACTCACGTCGAGGCGATGGCTCCGCAACCTCAACCCGTTGTTGCCGCGGCGGCTGACATTGCGCTCGATATCGCGAAGTCGCTCGGTCTTCCGGGTTACGGCGGGCCATATGAATTAAGAGGCGACTCTAATGATATCCCACCGGATTGCAAAAGCAAGCGTCACTTCAGCGTTGATATCTCGCAGAATAGGGCCAACATTTACTATACCGAGGAATTGATCAGGCTCGCAGGCGAAGGAGCGGAGTTAGTAAAAGAAAGTAAATGGAAACTTTCTTGTAAGCTGGATCTCAATGAATTGGAATGTGAGTGGTCTACTCGCGTGCCAGCCGGTAGTCGAGATAGCGGAGGTTTCAGGATATTCCAGGCCAAGGCGCCTTTATTACAGCAGATGAGCTTCCAGACGAGCTTCTACAAGATAGGTTCCGCGCCTCAATACCAATCTATAGACATAAAAGTCACGCCCGAGATATACGAATTCTTCAGGAGCCAGCCGGGCGGCGAAGATCTCGTAGCAAAGTTAAACATGATCCCGGGTTATGTACCGCCCGAACCCGCCCCGACTGAGCAAACGCGCTCTCAGCGTACTATCAATGAAATGGCTGACGACATTGCGCTAAGATATGGTGTAACGGAAAAAAAGAAGGACAGTTTCACTTTTGTTTATAAACCAGCATCCGATGCCGATCTTGAAAATAATGGTTATTCTCTCGAAAAAGGATGGGTTAAATATAATAAAGACCAGATCGAGATACATTTACAAGTAAGATACAAAGATCTCGAAGACGGCAAGCCGGGCGTAGATACCGATATCATTCGATATAATAAGTCAAAAGGTACTCTTGCCTGGATTGCGCGCGGCGTTACTCAGCAAAAAGGCAGTTGTAAGTTTTTTGATGTCGAGGCCGTAGGGCAAAAGGACATGCGGTTACGTATAACGCTTTCAAAAGAAGATTATGATTCGGTTCCGCAATACCTGAAAGAAACCGGTGTTTTTGAAGTTGTCGCTCTAGACGAACCCGCACTCGCCCCAACCAGCGAACCCGCCGCGGCAGGGAAACAGTTATCCGAAGAAGAGATAAAAGTTGCCGCAGAGGAACTTGTTGAGAAATTTGTCGTAGTCTTCAAGTCACATGTTAATGCTATCCTGAGTCCGTATAATAATATACTCGAGGAAGAGTATGAATCAAATAAACGGAACCTGGAGCGGCTAATAAAAGATGCCGTGCCCAATGTATTAGAGGAATTCTTGCGCCGCATTAAAGAACCGCCCTCAGGAATTATTGGTGACACTGGGCGGTATTATTACCCGGATAGCCGCTATTGGTCAAGATATATTCGAAGAGAGATTTCAGTGCGAGTAAAATCCGCCCCAGCCATCGAACCCGCCCCCGAACCACTCCCTGTACCACTCACTTCGTTCGGGTACAGGGCAGGCGCTTCGCTCGGATTCGGGGCAAGCGCGGCTGCCGCCCAGCCTCTCGTGAAGGGCCCGGTAAATAAAGGGACGTGGATAGAAGTCACAATACCTGAATTGTCAGAAGAGCTTTTGATGCAGGCTATTGGGATTGGCGGCAGGGAGATAAAGGATAGCGTTCGCAAAGATGAAGATTTACCGATATCGGAATTCTTTAAACAAAACCCGGAAACTTTCAAAGATATAATCCGGCACCTTAACGAAAGACAAGTGCCTGGTTCTGGGGAAAGGATTGTTCGAACGGTATCTCTAGAAATAGGAAGCGATCAAAATAGAAACAAATGCAATATGACCGTTGACATAGGATGGGGAGTTGGTGGAGATTCGATCAAGTTTGAGATCAAGGGTTATGAGGAGGTCTCCTACCTTACTTTAGGCACGCCTATAATAGGGTTTTCAAGTACGCTTAATTGTTCTGAAATAAGGATCAAGATCGACCCGTCGCAATTTGAAGGCCAGGCCGTACCAGCGTCCTACACCCGCGAAGAGATTAACGCTTTGAAATCGCAACTCATCAAAAAAGAAGGTGCATCCGAAATCGAAGTAATTGATAGGGATGTCCTTAAAAAACTTACAAGCATTGCGCAAACCGAAACCGATGATTATGTTCTGAACTTTTTCATATCGTTAACGAGTAGGTATGCAGGGTTAATTGCCGCCAATTCCATGTTACCCGAAGGCGTGCAAATGCGTATTGGAGGAATCAACGTCAATGAGCTTCTCATAAAAGCAAAAGAATCTATTCTTGATGCTCTATCAGCGGCTTTGTATGCCCTGGGGTATCTGACAGGTAAAAAGAAGGCGTCCGATGCTTTCAAAGCGCTCGCTAATCACAAAAATGAATCCATCCGCAAAATTGCGCAGGATGTCCAGCAAAGATATAGGAATTGTAAGAAACCCGCCGCTGCCGCACCGCGCGAAGAGTCAAAAGAACCCACAAAACCTCATATACGCTGGATGATAAGGCGTGACATGCCCGAGGTCTTAGATATTGAAAAAAAATCATTTGAGGATTCATGGGACGAGGATGACTTCATGGAAGATCTGAGGCAAAGGTGTGTTATTGGTATGGTTGCTGAACACGATGAAAAGATTGTAGGATTCATGATATACGAATTAAACAAAACCGACATCCATATTCTGAATTTCGCCGTCCATCCGGATCACAGGTTTAGAGGCATAGGAAACGCGATGGCCCAGAAATTAAAATCCAAATTAGGGCCCAGGAGAGACAAGATATTCCTTGAAGTGCGCAAATCTGGCCGCGATACGCAACTATTTTTCAAGAAGATAGGATTCCAGGCCGCTCGCATGCTTTCTGCTTTCTACAAAGATACAGATGAAGATGCTATATTAATGGAATATAAATACAAACCGGACGAAGGATCAAATACGTTGACACAGGAAGGCGCGCCTGTCCAGAACCCGAACGAAGTGAGTGGTTCTGGGCGCAAACAACCGACGCCTGATGAGATCGCAAAAAATTGCGGTTATGCCAACGCTAATGCTGACATATGGGTTTTGTATGAAAAAGACGAACTTGGCAAAGGCGAGGAAGAACATATCTTATTTGGCACTATTCAGAATAAAAATATAGGTGTTTATAAAATAAAAAGACCTGATGATGGCCAGCCTCTCTATAGATTTGTTTACGACCCCTTAAAGAAACAACTGTTTTATTATGAACCAAATTCAAATTTTGACTATCGAATCCCGGCAGAATGCAGCTATTTTAATATAAAGAAAATTGACAAAACTCATGCCATAGTCGAAATTAATGGGAAGGCATATGATGAACTTAAGGATCGAGGAGCGAAGTTTGTATTCAAAAATATATCTTTCGAATCCGTTCCCGGTCCACTTGCTTCCAGCAGCGATCCCGCCGCGGTCGGAAGACAGGGTATCCCCACTAAAGAAGAAATCGCCGGTCTATATGCGTCCTTCTTGCAACGCATTGCCCAGGAAGAACCTAATGTTGAGCCTGCGTTGAGAAAAATAGAGGAATTAAGCCCTTATTTTGTCCAATCATTATTCTACGCTATCCTTTATGGAAATGCGGAAAAGAGAGAAGGCAAGATAGATGCTCCAAAATCCGGAAACCTGGCCCCCGGCGATATCGTCTGCTGGTTCGCGCTTGATCAAGACGGAAAAAGTGTGTATAAATTCGGCCGTGTAGATGCCATAAGCGCATTAGCTATTAAGGTCACAGAATTTTTGCTTATAGATGCGGCGCTCAAAACTGCCGCTACTCTTAATGATAGACCGGCGACGTGGAACTATTTCGGCAACACCATAACGCGTGTACTGACAGTTAATCAAGCGCTCGGACTTATGCTTCCTGAAAGCGTAAGAGGCGCGATGAATACGCTCAGAGAACAGTTTGTATATGACCTTACGCCGGTTAAGCAGGCCGGCCCGTCAAGCGAACCCGCCGCAGTGGAGCTCGTGCAGATAGCGCGAGAATTGAAAGAGGCAATGGAGGTAAGGGATGAAGATGCAGTGAAAGCCATCGCTTCTAAAATCAAACAATTACCTTACGGAAGCGAGGTTGAAAATTGGCAGAAGCTTTTCGATGTTGCAGGCCGTAAGACAAAGATTGAAGATATTGCCCCAGGCAGTCTATTCTATTTTTTCAGCGGTAAGAAATGGGAACTTCCCAGGAAAAAAGATCATGTATTTTGTTATCAACGCACCGATGATACAACAACAGAGCATTTCGATATCAATGACGGCAATGTAGACTGGCAGGAGCGTCCGGGGACTATAGTTGTACCTTTAAATAGGTATACGCAAGTCGGGGATATTTACGTGCTCGATCCGGATGCCACAGCGCCCGCCGCGGATGAAGATGTAATTAAAAGTTTATGCGATGTTATAAAGCCGGGCATAGACGAAAAAGTATTGAAGGCCGTGATCGAAACGCTTGGTATCCTCGGAAAAAATAATAGAGGAGCTGCAATATATGTCAGCTCTGTCGCTACCGGAATGGGGTACGGGGATGATGTTCGGGAATCCGCCATTCGTGAGCTCGTGAAAATCGCGGTAGGAAATGAGGACGCCATACGATCGCTTACATTAATTGTCGGAAATGAATCATCGCCTGATGTTGACAACCAGGTGATCGAAACGCTCGGCAAGATCGGCATAGGGAATAAGGCGGCAATAGAAAAACTTTCTAAAATTGTGGACGGCGCTATCCAGGTTACGCCTGGAGGATATCTGATCGCCATTCGAGCTTTGGGGAATATTGCTTCAGAAAGCGACGAGAATGCCGGAGCCGCTCTTACAACAGTTGCGAGAAGCTCTAAGCCTGCATCCGAGCGTATCGCAGCCGCGGAATCTTTGGATAAGATGAACCCTGGTAACATCGTGGCAAAGACCGTACTTAAGATTTTTGCCGAAGATCGGAGTAATGAGGCAGTCCGGATGCAGGCGAAATTAGCCCTGGCCAGAGTAATATTGCGAAACCAGGATGACATCGCAGAGGCAGATCCGGAATCGCTCCTCGCAATTTTTGCGGACGAATCCGAGAATCCTGTGGTGCGAAATCGCGCCAGGCAAATTTTACGCTCGCAGGTATTCGCACTCTCCGAACCGGCACTGCGAATGCTCCTCTCGGAAATGGATAGCGGCAAGACACCCGAAATCCGTATTGCCGCCGCGCGGTTTTTAGCGCTTCTTCAAAGGAATAAAGAAAAAGCTATAAAAAACCTGATAGGGTTCGGCCTGGAAGGGCCCGGCGCCGATGCCCCGATCAAGTTTAAGGCGATAGAGACGCTCAGCGATCTATCCGATGAAATTTCGGTACTCCTCGAGCCGGTTGCAGCAGCTGCGATCTCTAATTTTAAAGAGTGGGGCCGCGAGCGCAGGGAAGCCGTTATAACGCTTTTAGAAAAGCTGATAGGGGATAAAACCGTTTCAAGTGACAAATTAAAGGCCCTTGAAGTCTTTGTCAAGAACGGCACGGCGCAGAATTCCTTCGAGGATACGACCTACGCTTCGCGGCTTCTCTGGATATTAGCCGAAAATGATCCGCTCCGGACTGTATGTAGAGTAGCGATCGCCGGTAATTTCGCGAAACTTACAATAACATTACGGCGCCTATTGGAGCGGCCTGAAGATATGAGCATAGCCGCGTTCAATGAGCTCAAAGAATTGCTGGGATGCCTTATTTCGTTAAAAGGCCTACGAAGCCTTGTCAGGCAATTTCTCGAGGAGATATTTGTGAAAATGAGGCAAGGGGCGGCAGGTAACAAGTTGGCAGAACTTAAGGCCGCCTTGGTCGCATCCGCTCTCATCCAGGTCGCGCCGGATTCGAAAGACGCCGCTGGATTTCTCATCGAATATCTGAAAACTGATATTAAAGATAAAGATATAGCCGAAGCAATAAAGCTCGAATGTATCGAAGGCCTCGCGAAGGCCGCGAAAAGCATGCGCCGTCCGTCCGAAGCTCCAGAAGCCCGGGTACAACAGCCGGTCGCGGCGCCCATAGGGCGCAAACAGCCGACGATCGAGGAGATGATGAAAAATTGCAGCCGTGATAAATATGACGATTGGACAGTGCTTATGAAGTCAGCGGAAGAAACGGGTGACTTGCAATATGAGGAAATAATCGATTTTACTGATAAGGCAATAGCTGTATTTCAATATCGAAGTAGTGATAGTGGCGCAGGATGGCCCTATCAGCTTGTCTATAAACCTGCAGATAAAAAATTGGAATATGTGCGGACAGATAGCCGAGCGAACAACATTCCTTATACAAACGACAACCTCTACTTCAATATAATAAAGATCGATGCCACCCACGCCGTCATCGAGATCAACGAAAGCGCTTACCGTGAACTTGAGGAAAAAGGCGCGAAGCTTACTTTCGAAAACATATCCATCGTTATTGTGCCGGATACTCCCGATGAAGAGTGGGATACGTTTGTTGTGCCGGCGCAGACGGGCTCACTCGATAAACCGCGCGGTGTTGCCGTTGACGCCGCAGGCAACATTTTTGTCGCCTGCGAAGGCAACGATACCGTCGTCGTCTTTAATCCGGATGGCCGGAGCCTGAACCGCAAGTTTGGCG
>Ga0315284_10002172_pt1 | contig 28141 bp, 31 predicted proteins | sample YL17G09_16_MG_FD_203696 | JGI IMG/M metagenome (GOLD analysis project Ga0315284, IMG submission 203696) | Sediment microbial communities from Yellowstone Lake, YNP, Wyoming, USA - YL17G09_16 | ecosystem: Environmental > Aquatic > Freshwater > Lake > Sediment | place: USA: Wyoming | collected...
GGAGGGTGAAGCGGGATTGGCAGGATATTAAGACCATTACAGCCTATTTTGGCAAGGGGCGGCGGGCTGTTGAGCAATATGAGCAGTATGTGAGAGAAGGGGTATCCCTTGGGAAGAGGCCGGAATTAGTGGGAGGGGGGTTAATACGGAGTTTAGGGGGATGGTCGCAGGTATTGTCTTTAAGGAGGAAGGGGGTCAAGGTTGCCTCGGATGAGAGGATTTTGGGGAGGGATGAATTTATTCAAAGGTTGATGTCTGAAGCTGAGGAGAGAGAGAAGGAGACTCTTAGGCTGGGCCGTGAAGTGCCTGATTTGCTGACGGTGGCAAAGAGGGTCGTTAGGGGAGAGGGGATAGAGGAATCGGAATTACGTTCAGGGATACGAAAGAGAGAGGTGGTGAGAGCAAGGAGGCTGTTTTGTCAGTTGGCGATAGGAAGGATGGGTTATCCTGGTGCGGAAGTGGCTCGTTTCCTTGGAGTGACGACCTCTTCAGTTAATAGGTTAGCTGTCTCCGAGGAACCAGCAAATTTAAAGAAATATCTTAAGTTGTTTTAGAACCAGCGTCCCCTTTTTTACAACGGCATTGATTCGCCACCTGAAGGAGCGAAGTTGCTCGATTGAATCCCCATAGCTTCCGGCCCGCGGCTTCGCTCATCTAAATTGTATCCGGAATTGCGCTACGCTCCACTCCGGATACAATCTTAACCGATATCAACCCCCTTTGTTCAATTCCAATTTTGGGTCTCTTACTATTGAAGCACTTCCTCATTCACTAAATTTGGAGGACGCTTTCCTGTCAGCCCTGCCACAAGGTTTTCAGCTGCCATCGTCGCCATTCGAAGCCGGGTCTCACGAGAAGCACCTGCAATATGGGGTGCTAAAACAACATTCTTCATCTGGATGAGGGCAGGTTCGACCTCAGGCTCTCTTTCATAGACATCCAAACCGGCCCCGGCAATCTTTCTCTCTTGTAACGCCTGAACCAAAGCCTTCTCATCCACTACAGGACCTCGAGAAGCATTGACCAGAATTGCGGTAGGCTTCATAAAGGCCAATTCAGTCGTCGAGATATAGTGCGTGGTTTGGGGAAGCAACGGGACATGAAGCGTTACGAAATCGGACTCTGTCAACAAGGTTTTTTTATCTACAAAACGTACTCCTAACTCTTCTTCAATGGACGCGGGGGCCTGAATGACATCCGTATACAATATCTGCATATCGAATCCTTTGGCCCGCCTTGCAACCCTTTGTCCAATGCGTCCCAGGCCACAGATGCCAAGGACTTTATGATGAACATCATACCCTAAAAATTCCATCAGCTTCCATCCCATCCATTTGGACGCACGTAAATAATGATCTGCCTCTACAACCCGTCTTGCCGTGGCCAGCAATAGGGCCCAGGTAAGGTCAGCTGTGGTATCGTCTAACACGCCAGGGGTATTCGTCACCATGACCTTACGACGGGTACATGCCTTGACATCAATATTATTGTATCCCACGGCCACGTTAGAGATAATCTTAAGTTTGGGACAATGAGATAGGATGTCATCGTCAATCCGATCTGTGAGGAGAACAATCGCACCCATTTTGTCCTGAAGTTTCTTGATCAATTCCTGTGGAGAGAAAGGGACATCGTTTTGATTATCTTCTACCTCAAAATGTTGTTTGACCATCGCGACAACCTCGTCAAAGATCTTCCGTGTAATCAGAACTTTTGGCCTCATGATGCTTTATCCCTCCAACCATCTTATGCGCAGCGGATGAAGAATCACTACCCCCTTGGAATCGGAGAGTTAGTCAACTTCTAATAAAGATGCTCTCCTTTTTCAAAAAACTGGCTGAACCCCTTTCGATCCTGGGCAGCCGTAGCAATGCGTTTCAAACCTTCTTTTAAAGATTCTGTGTCCGTTGCAATGGAGAGTCGCAAATAGTGTAAGTTCTCTGTTCCAATACGACCAAAGGATTTCCGATCCATAGTGGCCACTTGATATTCAAATAGCAGAAACATCTGAAAAAGAGTAGAAGGGCTTGTTCTTTGCTTTAGGTCCGCAGGAAGGCTCTGAAACGCCTCCATAATCTCCAGATTCTTGCAAACTTCTTCAATGTTAGGGAAAACATAGAAGGCTCCTTTTGGTTTTTGACAGCGTATTCCCTTGATCTCATTCAGTCCATCCACAACCAAATCCCTCCTTTCTTGAAAGATTGTAACCATGTGACGAATCGAATCCTGGCCGAGCGGTGATTCGAGGGCGATACGAGCCCCTTCCTGGTTATAAGGGGGGATACAGGAAAGATAGTTGATATTAAGATTCCTAAAGACCTCGGCTTCCTCTGAGGTCGGGAATAGGGTCCAACCAATTCGACCACCAGTCCAAGAAAAGCTCTTCGAAGCTCCACTGACCGGGATGGTGATCTTCTCCATTCCCGGACATGAGATGATACTATGGTGTTTGTTACCATCAAAAAGGATATGTTCATACACTTCATCGGAGAACACGCGAACATTTTCAGAACATCGCCCTTGAATGACATAGGCAATGTCTCGAAGTTGCTCCGGAGAGGCCACTCCTCCAGTCGGATTCGACGGAAAGTTGAGAAATATCATCTTCGTTTTATCAGTGATAACGTCCCCAATATCTTTCCCTGAAAGGGTGAAATTCTTCTCCTCTTTTAAGTGCACTGGGATGGGTTGAGCACCGAAATAGGCAATAAACGATTCATAGATGGGAAAACCTGGGCTGGGATAGACGATCTCATCTCCCGGATCACAATAGGTTTGCTGACATAAACCTATGGGAGGCTTTGCACCGGGGAACACCACGATTCGGTCAGCCGTTGCCTTAATCCCCCGGGTCTCGCTGAAGTGCTTTGCGATCGCTTTTCTCAATGTAAAAACCCCTTGTGGATCACAATAATGCGTGTTATCGAGATCAAGCTGCCTTTTCACCTCATCCTTAATAAAATCTGGAACGGGAAAGTCAGGCTCTCCCAGATTACATTTGATCACTCTCTTCCCCTGTTCTTCGATGGCCCTGATTTGAGGCCCAATCTTAAAGGCATTCTCAGTGTCGATGAGTCCAGCCCTTTTTGAAAATAAACTCATATTAACCTCCTATCAAAAATTCTGGAAAATTAGCGGTAACAACAAAAAACTAAAACACAAAATAAAAGGAGGAAAGACAATCGAATACTCATTGCCTTTCCTCCTGTCTGTTGACCTGAGAGATTATCCCTTGATGATCGGGATTTATCCCCTTCGGTGTCCAAGTTAAAGACTTGGAACTTTCCAGGGTTTAATTAAGTTACAGTCCTTTTGCCTGAGAGTTTCGTCCCGATCTCCTCGGGATTTGCCCCTTCGGCGCCCCTTTTAACAAGGGATCTCTCCTGCAACTTCATGAGTTCTATACAATTGTTCTTTTGACTCAAAGAATTTCTAACAAAGATTAACTGACTCCTCTTTTCTTCCTAAATTAGTTTTGGGTTGCATAATTTCCTTAGATCCCAAGCCTTTACTTTGAAGGATTTATCGTGGACCCCGGGATTGAAATAGAGAATGTCTTTCTTGAGAAGATCCCGATCCATATAAATGGGAAGCTCTGTGAGGTGACCAAATGGAGGTACACATCCGACTTCACATCCAACCATTTGAAGAACTTCTTCAGGCTTTGCGAACTCTACTTTCTTAGTGTTGAGTTGATTGGCGAGAAGTTTCGAGTCCATCCTCTTGTCCCCAGGCAGCACTATAACGGCATACTTCCCCTCTTTTGTTTTCAAGACAAGCGATTTCACTGTTTGAGACTCCTTTACCCCCAGTGCCTGGGCCATGGCTGGATTGGTATAAACCGGTTCGTGCTCGGTACACTCAATAGGTATCTTTTTCTCTTCCATCATCTTTCGGATCCGTTCTTCTAAATTCATCCTCGACCCTCCTAAAATCCTCTCGAAACAAGATGGCTTTCGTAGTAAGACCGGGTTCGCTTGAAATGCTCCCGGGTAAACTTCTCAGCCAATCCTTCATCACCAGCTTTGAATGCCTGAATAATCTTCATGTGCTCTGCCAAGGATTCTTTAATCCTCTCAGGGAGCTTAAAACTTACTGCCCGCATGTCCAACATCTGAAGGCTATCTTTCAGGTTATTGATCAGACCAATCAGCCTAATACTTCCACAGGCTTGGATGACCTCGCTATGGAATAGCTCATCTGCCTGAGCATAATCAATGGAGCCATTCTTGTATTGTTTGAAAAAGTTTTCGAGCTTCCTGATAAACTCTTGACTTAATTGTTTGGTAGCCAGCCTCGCAGCTACCCCTTCCAGGACTTCCCGAAGAATAAGGATCTCGATGACCTCCTCTTTGGAACAATTCTTAACAAAAGCCCCCTTCCGCGGATATATCTCTACGATCCCCTCCTTGGATAACTGGTTTAGCGCTTCACGGATGGGAGTGCGGCTAACTCCCATTTTTTGGGCTAGATCCGACTCCTTTAACGGGGTGCCCGGGAGGAGCTTTCGGCTTGTGATCCCCTCCCTGATCATCTTATAAACCTCACCTTTGAGGTCCCGTACGGTTTTTATCCTTCTCATCGTCTCTAAATCTCTACCCATCCCCTCCCTTGAGATCGAGCTTGCCCAGCCTAAAGGCTGCGAGATAATCCGCGCAGTATTCATCCTTTCCTAAAAGAGCGTTAGTCGTTATCAGGTTTGCCATGATCCTCTTATCAAGAGGATCCAGAATAACTGCGGTAAGTCCCTTCATCATAGCGGCCACCATGAATATCTGGTTAATGAGCCTCCTCGAAGGAAGGCCATAGGAGATGTTGCTTAACCCACAAATGGTATTCACTTTTGGAAAAGATACAGAGAGCTTTTCCAATGTCTCTAACACCACTATCCCGTACTTCGTATCTGTGCTGATGGGCATGACCAATAGATCGATAAAGATATCCTCGGGAGAGACCCCCTCTCCGGTTAACTTCTCAATCAGTCTGGTGGCGATCCGAAACCGCCCTTCGGAGGTCGTTGGCACGCCCCCATCGGTCATACACAGGGCAACCACCTGGGGCCGAAAATCTTTGATGATCGGGATCATATTTCGGTAACGATCGGCTTCATCGGTGATGGAGTTGACCATGGCTCGCCCCTTATGGACGGACAATGCCTCGACAAGGGCCTTGGGATCGGGAGTGTTGACACGCTCATAATAGATTTTGATTCCAGTACGGACCGTTACGTAGGGCGTATAACCTCTTTTCTCTATCTAAAACAATTTCCACAATTTCTCGTGATCAAGCTTATTTACTTCTATACTCAGGTTGTACTTTTAGCCAAACCTACATCAGGTTTGGATCACACACCTATAGAAAAAGTACTACAATTAAGAAATTCTTAAGCTTGAAAAAACATCTGGCTCGCGTCAGAGGAGAGGTGCGCCTCCACACCTGGTAAGCCTTTTTTGCCTGGACTGCTTTGTCCACATCTTCAGCCGGGGGAAAAGGTACCTCTCCAATCTTCTCTCCAGTGGCTGGACACCAGACATCTCCATACTCCTCTGTCTCGGATTCGACCCATTCTCCATTGACATGATAGGCTTTCAGCAGTTTGCAACCTTCTACCATCAAGGTAGCGGTTGAGTCTTTTTACGCACTTTCTATTATTCTATTATCTGATGTAGAGCTTCCGGTCAAGTTCGGTCAACACTTCAACGCCTTCTTCCGTCACGAGGATTGATTCGCTCGTCCCCACGGCACCCTCACCAAAAAACATACAGATCGGAATTATGTGAAAGGTCATGCCTGGTCCGAGCTCAGCCGAGTTTCCAGGGACGAGGTTTATGAAGTGTGATTGAGACCATTCGATTCCAAGGGTATACCCCGTTCTATGCCTGAAGTACTCGCCATACCCTGCATCCTGAATGATACTTCTGCAGGCCCTGTCTACATCCCCTGCCTTAACTCCCGGCTTTATTGCAGCTATGGCAGCATCCAAAGCCCTATTGATTACATCAGAAACCTTCCGTATCTTTTCACTGGGGGGCCCCACCGAAACAGTTCGCAACGTGACCGCATAGTACCTGTTGACACTTGCCGGAATCTCAAGGTAAACAGTATCGCCTTCCTTAAGAATCCTACCACTCCAGGTCGTATGCGCCATAGCAGCCCTCGGTCCAGAAGTTACAAGAGGAGGCAACCTGGTAAACTCATAATCCGGGCACTCCAGCATCGCGTTCAACACGGCCGCAGCCACCTGGTTTTCTGAAACACCTTCTCGGATGGCATCTATCCCGGCGGCACACCCTTTCGATGCAATCCTGGCAGCCCTTCTAACGCAGGCTATCTCCATCGGAGATTTTATCAATCTGCACCTCTGAACCAAGTCAGATGTGTCCATAAGAGTAGCCTTTGGCAAAGCATTCCTTAACATCTCAAAATTTCTGGCTGTGAATGTACTAGATTCCATCTGAATACCGATCCGTTTATTTTGTAAGCCTTGTTCCGTTAGCACATCAACAATCATTTTGTATAAAGTTGGCCGAGAGTCTTGCATTCCCGCAGTATCTCGCCAGAATTGAGCACGATCAATAGTCTTACCTAAAATAAGTTCTATATGACCTCCTTCTATCAGACGCTCAATCATTGTTAATCTGCCTTCAAGAGGAACTATTAGGCAAATTCCGCGTATAGGAGGCCCATAAGGGTGTCCCGTGAGATAATAGCTGTCTTCCTGCGCAGTGATCAAAAAGACATCTATCCCATCTTTCCGCATATGATCCCTAACTTTTTCCAATCTTGTTTTGTACTCCGACAAATCAAAAGCCAAAAGTTCGTTATTTGGTTTCATGATCCTTTGTTCTCCTTTCTCTTTTTAGGGGGTGATGTTAGGAAATTCGTTCCTCAGTTAACTTTTAAAGAATTTCATAATTCGCTCAATTGATGTCGGGGCACACCTTTCCTCCCCTCCTGACGATGAATGGCCTTTATCGTTCATAATTCTTAGGTGACCAATCCACAATCATCTATCGCCCAACCAACAAAGACGTTGTCACCAACATGGTGTGTCTTTGTGCTCGATAGATTATGATGCTTCGCAAGAATAACTTGACCATTAGGAATCGTCACATGATATTTGGTAATTTCTCCCAGATAAACAACATCAGTTATCTTCCCCCTGAAGAGGTTCAGAGTCCTATCTTCTTCGATTAAAATCTGCACTTTTTCGGGGTGGACGGTCACAACAACTTCACTACCCTCGGCATACTTCGTATTCCCGACCGTTCTAATCTCACCCCCGAAATCCGTCTTTACAACGGAGGTCGCCTCATTAAGTGAGTATAATTCCCCTTTTAGAAAGTTAGGTAGTGACCCTTTAATATATTGATAATTATACTTTGTAACACAACAATTCTTCTAAGGTCCAGATATGATCACTTATCCCTGCAGCCATAGCAGGAGTTTGAGGGATCCAAAAACGATTCCCGTCCAAAGGTGCTCTTAATCGAAGAGAACCATGGGGTTTTACAAAATTATCATGAGCATCAATAAAATCGAGAGCATGTTGAAGCTCCCGACGGTTCTTTGAAAATCCTAAAGTTTTACGGGTCAAACGCCGCAGCTCCTGACGAAGCGTCAGATTGTCCCGTTCGATGTAGGCAGTGTTAATCTGTCCTTCAGATCCATCTGCTCTTTGAAGCTGTGCTGCTTGGGTTTCGACCGTGCGACGTTTACCAAAGATGATGCTTCGGGTCACCTTGATCACACGGCCTCCCTGGCGTTCCTTATGGATCTGGGCATATCTGAGATCAGCAGAGGGAATGCGTCGAGGATTGCAAGGACGTCCTGGCCATCCCGTGGGTTCGGGCTTTTCCCATTGACCAAAGAGTTCTAAGAGAACATCAGCATAATGTTTTAGGGAATCGGAGGTAAATAATGGAAGAGAGCCGTCCAGGCGTCCTTGGATCTTTCGGAGAAGACGACGGGCACTGTAGAGGGTCCGATTCCCAACCAGGGAAGCTAAACGGAGACGAAACTCAGGAGCAAAGGCTCGCCAGATCCAGGTGGTACCCAAGCTTCGGCCCCGGCCCTGTTTAGGAAGTAAAGGGGCTTTCGGATTATCGGTCAAGTGGGATTTTGGTGTTTTTTTTAACGAAGGTCCATAGCTCATCCACTTGGACCTGGGAAAGCTTGAGATCCCGTAGGAGCATGTCACTGACCTGTTCACAATGTAAGGCGGACGTGGCCAACCATCTTCGGATGGTATCAAGCTTGACCTCCAGGACTCGGGAGGTACCGCGAAGGCCCAAGCCTTCGGCCAGGAGCCTGAGTCCCATAAGGACTTTCTTCTTGGGGCTTCGGAGGTCAAAGAATGCGGTTCCAGCACGGCTGGAAAATGCTTTTCCACAAGTTCGGCAGAGAAAGAGTCGTGCTTTACCGGTGCTTCGGGTTCGATAGGTCCCATTGGAGACCACATTGCCAAGGCCCTTTTGGCCATAGTGTCCACATTTGATATTGGGACAGGTGATGTCCAAATATTTCGGCTTTGGTCCACGTTTCTTCTTTGCTCTCTTAGCCATCCTCTCCTCCTTTCCAAAGAGAGGATAGCATAAATGGAAACAATTATCAATATATTATAGGGTCATTACCGATACCATTCTTTTCATTTCTATCCCTCCTTCCGTAATGTACAAAAAAATACCCTCTCCATAAAAAATAAAGAGAAACCCCTGACCCTTTAAGAAGATGAAAGATTTAAACCAAACTGCTTCTGTTTCTACCCCCCCTTTCTATTATGGAATTACCGATATCCCGGTTCTTACTCAATTATTGAGACAAAGTTAATTGACACAGTGTGCACATTTAATAAATCTTCAATTATCTGAATTACCTGACTTTACCCTAGATTTTATACATTACACTAGAAAGACGCCTCAATTGCTATTTTCTATGTTTCGTAAAAAGGGGTTAGCGTATATATTATACACTATATTGGTTTTCAATTTTTTTTAAAAATTACCTATCTACGCCGCTATTCCAATATATCTGTCTGTAGTGTATGATGTTTTAGGATAAAGTCAAGTGAATTAGTTTCTAAATCTTTTCCCCATATTTTTTGAAAATCCTCTCGATCGTCCTCTCTGTCTCATCTCTCAATGGCTCCACTTGATGAGTGGAAAGGATCTCTCTGACGCGTTCATTCACCCTCTGTCTCATCGTTTTTGAACCGCTGAGTTCCCAGTTGGACAGATTTTGTCGATCCATCAATTTGGGAAACCATTCCACCTCTCGGAAGTGTCTGTCGGTGTGGGTCTCGGAAACAAAGTTCCCTCCTGGCCCTACTTTGTCAATGATGTCCACGGCAAGGGTCTCTTGGTTGACCTCCACTCCCTTGACAAAATGTTTAGCCATGGCAATAAATTCATCAGATGCCACGAGCATCTCATAAGAACCAATCAATCCATTTTCGAGATAACCGACATCGTGGATCAAGTTTGCGCCACTGAGGGCAGATGCCAAAATAGACATCATCGACTCGGCTGCTGCTTGCTCATCAAAGATTTTTGAATCGGAACAACCTGCTGTACTAAACATAGGGAGTTTATAAAAATGAGAAAGATCGGTTAAGGCTGCCTCAAGGAGGCTAAACTCAGGGGATCCATAGGTATAGATGGTTGAAGCCATGTCCATGGTGGAAAGCACGCCTCCCATAATGAACGGAGCTCCAGGAGCATGGAACTGGGCAGCCACCAAACCGCTCAGAGAATCAGCTACTGAAATCACCAAGGCACCCGCCAGAGTCATCGGAGCCGTTGCCCCTGCGATGGGGCATGGCGTGTAGATAACAGGAATCCTTTTCTCAGCAGCGAGCAGGAGTTTCTCAATCGCATTCTTCGAATGATTGAGGGGGGAACTGGGCTCTGCGTAGAGGCAGAGGGTGGGATTCTTCTGAAGTTCATCCAACCCACCGGCATTGGCACTGGCAATCTCAATAATGTCAGCCAGACAAACTTTATCCGCTGAAGTGAAGACAATCGGCTTGGTGCAGTTCCTCAACATTGCAACATACTGATGCCTAAAATACGTCTCCGTTGGGACGTCAGACATCAATCCCAAGGACATGTGGAAATCTATGTTCGGTAAAAAGTCGCTGATCCTCGCAGCATCCTCAATATCTTTCTTCAAAAACCGCCTTAACTCCCCTGTGAATGAATCACGAATGGAAGGACAATCGGACCCTGTACCGTAATATATTTTGTTGTCTTCTAAAAGCACTGTCCGGCTTCCATCTCTATTGCATAGCGCCACTCTATGGGGAGCCCGCCTCACTGCTTCCTCCACAAGGTAAGAAGGAATTCGAACTCGATCTCCATTCAACTTAGCCCCTGCCTTTTTATAGACTGCTAAGGCCTCTTCACTGTGAACTTTGATCCCTGTCCTCTCCAGGACCTCTAATACTGCCAGGTGAATATCTTCTATTTGGTCATCCGATAGGACCCGAAACTGAGTCGTTCGATTCACTCGATAATTACTTCGGAACATTTTATCCTCCTTGGTTAAAATGCAAGTTTTATAAAGATCAATCTGTAATCAGCGTCTTCGCTACATCAACAGCCGCCGCCGCATTTGAGCCATAGCCATCTGCTCCGATGTCTTCGGCAAACTTTTGAGTCACAGGAGCCCCCCCCACCATCGTCTTCACCTTTCCTCCGAGACCTGCCTTTTTGAGCGCGTCGATGGTCTCCCTCATGGCCGGCATTGTTGTCGTGAGAAGGGCTGACATCATACAGATACTTGCTCCGTTCTTTTTCACACCCTCAACGAACTTCTCAGGAGGAACATCCACTCCTAAATCCACCACCTCGAAACCACTCCCTTCCACCATCAGGACGACCAAATTCTTCCCGATATCGTGGAGGTCCCCTTTAACTGTACCAATAACCACTTTGCCCAGTGGTTGGACCCCAGATTTTTCAAAGAGAGGCCGAATCACCTCGATTCCCGCCTTCATCGCTCGCGCAGCTTTTAACACCTCAGGAATAAAAAGCTCGCAATTCTTGAATTTGACCCCGACGATGTTCATGGCTCCTATCAAGCCATCGTTCAAAATATCCTTAACGGGAACCTTATTCTTCAACGCCTCGCTAACGATTTCCCTCACTCTGGCCTCATTCCCGTTCATAACGGCTTCTGTCAAATTCCAAAAAGTAACCATTTATACGCCCCTCCTTTATGTTTGTTTAGAAATAACTGTTCCTGTAAATTGACCCTGAATGCGCCTATGTGCCAGCTTCAAAGAGCAGAATTTCGGTCCAGCTGACCGGTCTGGATGAATCCATTTCGCCCAGAACCCCGTCCCCTAATTGATCCCAAAATTATTTATACGTATACATATACAATATTTTAAAAAACGTCAAGCAAAAAAATTTCTCAATTTTAAAACTATGTAACTGATCGACTCTAAAGTAATGTTTAAAAATCCTCCATTCAAAACCGTTCCTCCAATACTTCCCAATCACTAAAAGGCCTAAACATGTGCCAATAACTTCCAACTTTCTTTCCGGAAAACCGGATTAGTAGTACTGCATGGGAGGCCGCACCCACATTTTCCACAGACATCACTTGTTTCCAAATCAGAAAAGTAGACATCATTTTTAAGGAGTTGCCGATTGCATGCGTGACGGTCAAAACGGTCGATAGAAAGAGCCTCAAATGTGCATTTGTCTATACAAGCTGAGCATTCGTAACCTGCAAAGTAGAGGCAGAATTCATTCTCAGGTCGGGTTGTGGGAGATAGAAATGCTTCGGTGACAAGAGATCCCAATCTACCGCAGCATCCACTTTGTGTGATCAGCCACCTATTTAATCCAAACCTGCCTAGACCCGCAATAAAAGCTACGTGACGATGAGACCAATCGCTGAGGAGGATTTCTTGATCATAATTGTGAGTTGCTTGAGTTGAGACTGCTTCATACCTTGCTTTTTCAAAAAAGTCCTTAAGATGGATACCCAAATCCTTAATCAAACGGTTTGTTTCGATATAGGCAACTGCCCAAGAGCGAGAGGCAAATAGTCCTTCCTTTGCATTTGATTCTTGGATACGATCTTCAAAAGGAAGGAAATATGCCACCACGGTTTTGGCAGTAGGAAGTAAATCTTCCGGTAAAGCATGGCTGGGTCTTACCACTTCTTTCAGCTTTAGAAAGAGAGGATCACCAGATGAAGCGAACCCGACCAATGGTTTCTTCCATCGTGTCTTTGTTGAGGATTTTTTAGGATACTCTGTTACAAAATTGGATATTTCTTTGAGGATCAATTTCTTGTCCATTTTTTTACGTTACCGAATTAATCTGTAAATTTTCTTTTCCAAATGGACCCTCCATCACTTGGGGTTATCTCTACTCGACATGACTTTCATAATACGACATGGTACGTTGAAAATGCTCTCGAGCCAGTTCCTCGGCCAGTTTTTCATTCTTTTCCTTGATCGCTTTAATAATTTTTAGATGCTCTGCCATCGAGTTTTTGATCCTTTCAGGCGATCTGAAACTCACCTCACGCATCTCTGACATCTGGACGGAGTCCTGCAAGTTGTTTATCAACGTAACCAGATGATTGCTATCGCATGCCCTGATAATATCATTATGGAATTGCTTATCTACTTCATGCCAATCTTCAATCATCAACGAAAAATCCTTTTCTCTGCTGAATATCTCCTCGATATTAACTCCCTTCGTCAATAGTCTGGATATTTAAAACTCTATATTTTAAATTTTTTATCCTTTCTTTCACACGAGCTCGTATTATATTGTCAAAAATGTTCTTATCATTTGTTATGTTGTTTTTTATATTATCATTTAGTCTCTGTGGAGGATTCCCAGGAGTTAAAACATATGCAGATTTGCATCTAGGACAAATACCATAGGATTCCTCGTAAGGATTTCTTTCAAAGTGCTTTGTGCTTAAATCGCTAGAACTTGGGAGAGAAGCTCTTCGAATTTCAAATTCAATTTCAATAAGTTTCTTGAATCTCCTTAATTTCTCCCCACAATCAGGGCAGACTTTTTTGTGGCCTAAGGAGGAATTCTGCCACGAGTTGATCAAAACCCCTTTCATTTGAAATAATATTCGATCTCACTTCGAATAGCTCTTTCAAAATGGGTTTACTTTTACTCATTTTCTCCTTAAGATTGATAATTATATTTGATACCTTCTCTTTCATAACGAACCCATTTGATATATTCATCACTTGTTGCCACTTTTAGACTCAATTTTTCAATAATTGGAAGTACACTTTTTATCGTACGATATCCTGACTCAATGTCAAGAGAACTTTGGGAAACCCCAACCAATCCTGTATGAGGTGGAACCAGTGACGTAACCACATTGGCCCCTGCCTGTAAGCGATCTTTAAGACCTTTGATACCCCCTACATCAAGGGAAGCAGGAATAAGTCGATCAGGAAACAGAAGACGGAGAACAGCAATGATTATGAGTTCTCTCTGGGGCGGCGGAGGAGAGACATGTTCAAGAGGTGTCCCTCGCTGGGGAACAAAACTCATAGCACGAACCTGATGAACTCTTAATCTTTTCATTGTTTGGATAGAAGCAACTATGTCTCTTGATGAATCACCCACACCCGTCATAATGCCTTCCTCTATTAAAAGACCAAATCGTCGAGCTTCCATCTTTCTTTTAAGGCGCTTGTCATAATTCTGCTCAACGCGAAGACGTTTAAAAAGGCCACGGTTATGGGTTTCTTGATAGCAGGCATACCAATCCGCACCTGCCAAAGTTAAATCCTGAAGAGCATCTTTTAAAATCACTCCCGGAGAAACCATCAGGGGCAGGCCAATCTCACTCTTGAAAGCTTTCACCAGTTCTATTAGCTCTAAAAATCCTCGGTCGCCTTGATAGAAAAAGGGATCTTCTCCCATGGTTAGATCGATAAGGTTAACCCCCCATTCTGCCAGCCTACATCCAATCTGGATGATCTCACTTCTGACCTTTCTATATCTCCTAGCAAGGGCATTTGACCTCCTGTAAAAGCAAAAAATGCAGTCGTTTCGGCACCAAGTGGAGAAATAAATGAAACCGTAAAGGAAAATAATACCATCGAAAAAACGATATCTCAAATCCCGAGCAACTTTAAAAAGGTGTGCGATATCCTCACTTTTACTGAGGTTGAGAAGAAAACAAATCTCACCATCAGAGAGAGACTCCAAGTTTGTTGCTTTCTGAAGCATTTTTCTCAGATAGGGTTCTGAGTAAGGAATAAATTTCCCCATGAACTTTCGAAGAAAAAATTATTTTGGGATTCTAACATTTAGAACGGCCTTTTATTGCTTGCCTCGTAGTTAAACCGATCCTCCAAAGAGATGTTGAACAGGGAAAGAATTTTTCAAACCCTGCCCAATAACTTCTTTATCTTACGTACGCCATCAGCTGCATCTTCCGCATAGGCATCTGCACCAATTCGGGTTGCCCAACGTTGAGTGACGGGAGCCCCTCCAACGATCGTCTTATACTTCCCCTTCAGGCCCAATCTTTTCAAATCATTTTCCAGCTTCCTCTGGCCTTCCATTGTGGTCGTTAGCAGAGCGCTAGTCCCGATGATATTTGCTCCTATTTCCTCGGCCTTTTCGACGAATTTTGATGTCGGCACATCTCGCCCTAAATCATAGACCTCAAATCCATTGGCCTTTAGGAGGGAAACGACGATCGTCTTTCCGATATCATGGATATCTCCTTCCACCGTTCCAATCACAATCTTTCCCTTCTGCATCTCCACTCCCGAGGGAAGGGCCGCATTAATTAGTTCCGTCGCCACTCGCATAACGTCAGCCGCCTGGATCAGCTCAGGCAGGAACAGTTTTCCTTCTCCAAAGAGATCTCCCACCTTGCCAATACCGGGGATGAACCCATCGTTCATCAACTCCATGGGATCTATCCCCTCCGCCAGCCCCTGGCGAATTATCTCTTCTGCTTTGCTTTTATCACGGTCAATAATTGCCTTTTGAGCGGCTTCAAAAATCTCTTCTTTTCCCATCTTCTCCTCCTTTAACCTCGAATTCCTGCTTTCCTTCGGAAGCGGCTAACGCAGTTGATATCTATTCCTAAAACCTCTGCGATGCGGAACTTTGCATCCATTCCTTTGTTTACCCTCGGAACCGCATTAACCAACCCGAGGTCCAACTCCTCTCTAATCTCACTCATTACCACAGGATCCGAAATATCCTGAACAGATATTTTCAACCGGCTGGCAACATACTCTTTGGCTTCTTGAATCCGCATCCCTCGAGTCATTTGCATGCGGGCTACCAGGTCTCCGGCAGTCCGTATTCCGCCCATGCCCGAAGCAATGCCGTGAGAGATCGCCATTCCAAAGGGATCTCCCACGCCCACCTACAACCCATCCATTCGGCCAAGCTCGACCATGGCTTTCGAGGCCCTCGTCAGGGCGTCAACTGGAGGAGAAGGGGTCAACGGTACGCCTCCCACTCCCATTCCCATGCATCCATGGCAAGGAATGCGGGCCTGATCGGCGCAGGCCCTTGCAAATGTAACCGCCCGTGAGATATTCCAAGGCAGGGACTTATTTGTTGTGATATTAGTGGTGGGCCCAAAGATAGTAACACCAGCCTGTTCCGCCAGCTCAAGCTGTTTGTGAGGATAAAGTCCCGCTAACCGAACCCCCTTGTACTGGACCTCACCATGCATTCCGAGGATGAATTCTCCAGCCATTCCCATCATAATACACATTTCAGGGTACTTCTTTCTCAGAAATTCGATCGCGCGCAATGTCGCTAAGAATTCCGCGTCCCCGGCCGCTGCTGTTGTATCAAAGTTGATGCCGTCCGCCCCTGATTCGTACATTTCACTTGCTACGTAGACCATATCCTTAATCGCGTATTCAACCGATTCTTCATAAGAAGCCCTTGCCTCTGTAATCTTCCCTTGGGGTAATAAGTCGGCGGGGTTAGGGCAGGGGCCATCGGGCTGGCTGTATAGACCCAGGTTGGGCATTGCCCCATAGAATAAAGGGGGAATAGTTATCAGTAAAGCCTGCTCCAATATAGGTTGCTCAAAAACTACAATCGGTTTGACTGATTTGAAACTGTAATCGATGTGTCCGAGCTCCAGCGTATCAGACCCCAGCATCCCTTGGTAGATCTGAAGGGATTGTATTTTACTGACCGATACATTGGCCCTCTTAAATTTGGTCGTCCCGCTGTCGTAGCTGAGGACGACCTCATTTCCCTTCTCCACGCCGACGGCATTGTCAGGACGTTCAAAGAGGTCAACAAGGTAATTGATCTCGTCTTCCGAGAGGGAGGAGATTTGGGCTCTTCTCGCAGCATCCTGAACTCCCTCTTCGACATCCTTCCGGATCTCCGAATCCGTCATCTCCACCCGGAATCCATCACCCATCCGAGTCAAATATTTTCCCATTATCATCACTCCTTTCCGAACAAGTTTTCTTGATATTTCTTGTTAAACCGAGTTGTACAGGGCGATTTAAAAAATACAACATAATCTACGCAAGATCTCGTTTGGAAATTTCCAAAACATGTGCTGTTTTGATACAGCTTCAATCAACATATCGAGTTTTTCGAAATAGGAATTATGCGTAAATGGTTTTCGATTCAATTTCCAAACCCTCTCAATTGGGTTAAGCTCCGCGCTATATGCCGAAAGGATTTCCAAGGCCAGTTTGTTTCAACGTGCCTTCAAGAAAGGTTGAAGCGACTTAGCATGATGATACTTTGCGTTATCCAGTAAGACAATGATCTTTCTCTTTCTATCTCAGTACTGAATTCTCGGATGATTGTTTTAATCCCGTTTATGGATGTAGGAATTATCAATTACCCATCAGAGGACTGGCTTTGGTAAGTTTCTGTGCCACCCTTAAGGCTGCTGGGGTCAATATCTCCCGGGCGGTTGCGTTCAAAAACAGTGAGAACGAAAAAAATCCCATTCATGACCAAAGGAATCCTGGCATTTTTGACCTTATTTATGTTTTCAAAGAGCACTTCTCTTTTTTTATAGCAACCTTTGACAATAAAATGAAGAATAACTTTGGTCTCGATAGTTTTGGCAGCCAAATTTTACCAAAATTCGTTGCCTGACTTTTTACGACACCATCAAAATTGATTTTTGAAGGTATGACCCTCATTCCTGTCTAAAAAATCTCAAATTTCCTTCTCAAACCGCCTCCTAATCGCCATGTAAACACGTTCAGAGTGGGCAGGTAGATCATATATCCTTACTCCTATGGCATTAGCAATAGCATTGGTTATGGCTGGTGCTGTAGGAATATTAGGCATCTCACCAATTCCCTTCGCACCAAACGGCCCATGGACATTTGTGTGCTCAATATATATAGGAATAATCTCAGGTGCATCTAAGGCTGTAGGAATAATGTAGTCCCGAAGGTTGAGGTTTTGGATCACTCCTTCCTTTAAAACTAATTCTTCCATTAATGCGTATCCCAGCCCCATCACTATTCCACCCTGAATTTGGCCTTCCACCATAATAGGATTAATTGCTTTGCCTACATCGAAAGTGGCTATAATCTTAATCACTTCAACCTCACCCGTCTTTATATCCACTTCAACTTCGGCCATCTGTGTACAATAGGTATAAACAAAATAAGGAGAACCCTGACCTGTCTCTAAATCAAGGGAGGACTTCGGTGGAGTATACCATCCTTGCCCCATCATCCTTCTCCCCATGGCCTTTGATTGTTTAGCTGCTTCTTTTAAGTCCACAAATCGGTTCGGATTATCTCGATCATAGATCAAACGATCCTTAACAATAAGTCGATCTGTGGAAACTCCCAAAAGTTCTGAGGCAGACTCAACTAAAGACTTTTTAATTACTTCAGCTGCGATCAAGATGGCATTTCCCATTAGTGTGGTGGATCGAGAGCCTACGGTAGGTCCAGAATCAGGGGCAATGTCTGTATCGGGGGTGACAACCCTCACATCTTCTAGAGTAACGCCAAGGGCTTCTGCTGCAATTTGTGAGAGTACTGTATAGGATCCTTGCCCCATTTCCGTAATGCCTTGGTAAAGGAGGACGGAACCATCTTCTTGAAGATGAAGGTTTGCCCCACACCCGTCAGAAGAAGTTCCGATACTAGTACGATACCAACCTATTGCCATCCCAACACCCCTTCGTTTCTCAGTATTCTTTAATCCCTTTTGATCAGGGGCTAACTTCTTTTTCTCATCCCATTTAAATGCCTCTTTCGTTTTCTCCATAGAATCCTTCAAACCCACACTTTGGTTTAGAAGCTGTCCTGTTGCCGTCTCGGAGCCCACTTCGAAACAATTTTTAAGTCGAAGATAATAAGGATCCATTCCTAATATCTCAGCTAACTCATCGACTAGTGATTCATGAGCGAAATTGACTTGAGGTGCTCCAAACCCTCTCATAGCACCTCCATATGGATGGTTGGTATGCACCAAATAACCATCTACTTTAACATTCGGTATAACATAAGGCCCTGGAAGCATAACGACTGCATGAATATGGACTCCACCAGCAGGACGACCTCCTGGACCAAACGATGCATAGGCTCCTTGTTCATTAAAAATCATCCCTTCAAACACAACAAAAGTCCCATCCTTTTTAGCACCTATTTTACATTGAATTATCATGGGGTGGCGTTTAGCTGTGGATAGAGTAATTTCTTCCCTATCGTATTCCATCCTTATCTTTTTTCCTGTCTTCCATGCCAAAAGGGCTGCACGGGTACCAATATCAATAGCAGAATCATCCTTACCGCCAAAACCTCCCCCGATTGGGGTTTGAACACACTGAACTTTATTGATAAGAATTCCTAATACAGAAGCTATGTTTCTACGAACGGTAAAAGGATCCTGCATAGGCCCTTTCACCGTGATTGCTCCATCGGGATGAGGAATTGCTAATGTGACATCGGGTTCTATATAAGCATGTTCTACAAATGGAACGGTATAAGTCCTCTCCAAAATCACATCAGATTCGATGAATCCCTTTTCTATATTCCCCTTTCGTATCTTTGCAATTCTCAAGAGATTTCCGTTTTCATGGACTTTAGGGGCATCAGGCCTCACGGCATCCATCGGTGAAAAAACAGCTGGCAGTGGTTCATATTCCACCTCAATAAGCTTTAGAGCCTTTATGGCAATTTCTTCAGTCTCTGCTGCTACCAATGCCACTCCATCTCCAATATATCTAACTTTGTCACCGCAGATGACAGGTTGGTCAGGTATAATTCCGCCAAAACCATTTTGTCCCGGAATATCTTCAGCTGTCATAACAGCCTTTACACCAGGTAAGTGATTCGCTTTTTTAATATTGATCTTTTTGATTAATGCATGGGGGTAGGGACTTCGCAGAACCTTACCAATAAGAGCCTGTGGACATTCCAAATCGGCTCCATATTGTAATTTCCCCCTCACTTTATCATAGGCATCCACTCTAATCTTGGACTTACCAACGGTGCTCAATTCTTCAAAAAATACGGGTATCCCCAAAGATTTTTCTTTTTCCTTTACCAATACCCTTTTATTAACCTTCTCCATCCTCAAACCCTTTGGTTCCTAATTATTTCGCTCGCTGTACGAATAGCTTCTATGATTTTTTGATAACCCGTGCATCGGCACAGCACTCCGGAAATTGCAATCTTAATTTCTTCTAAGGTTGGATTAGCGTTTTGATCCAACAGATTCTTTGCTGAAAGAAGCATTCCAGGAGTACAGAAGCCGCACTGGATGGCTCCTTTTTGGACAAATGCTTTCTGAAGAGGATGCAGTTCTCCTTCCTTTTCAAGCCCTTCTATGGTTAAAATTTTACCCCCATCTGCTTTCATGACCGGGACCAGGCACGATGGAATAACCTTCCCATTCAATATGACTGAGCAAGCTCCGCATTCCCCCTCTCGGCATCCCACCTTGGTCCCAGTTAACCCTATGTCATTTCGAATTACATCAACCAAAAGCTCGTCAGGGTTCACTTTCAAATTGAACTTTTTACCATTCACCTCTAATTGTATCTTTTCCTTTGCCACGTTATATCTCCAGGCGTTCCAATCCTTTGTGGATTCCCCTTTCTACTAAAACTGCTACCATTGCCTTTCGATATTCTTCACCCCCTCTCAGCAGGCTATTTCTAGGATTCGATTTTTGGGCAGCCTTTTGTGCTGTTTCTTTAATCACTTCTTCCTTAATCGGAGCAGAGATCAATATGCTCTCGGCATCTTTAGCTCTAAAAGGAATAGCTGCAACAGGACCTAAGGCAATTCTCGCATAATTAAATATCCTTTTCCCCAAATCTGCCGAGATGAAAATGGAGGTTGTCAATATGGGTAAAGCCAATGCTTTTCGCCGAGCCAATCGAAGGGATACACTTGTTTCTCCCTCTATCAATGCAGGAAAAGAGATCTCTGTCACTATTTCTCGAGTGCTATCCACTATAGTTTTACCAGTATCAATAAAGAACTCTGTTAAGGGAATGTTCTGTTCTTTTTCCTTTCTCGCCACTTTCACTATTGCATTCAAAGCAAGAAGTGGGATTGTTGTGTCTGCGCCAGGCTGACCGTTTACGACATTCCCTACTACCGTACCTAAATTCCGGATCTGGGGAGATCCAAGCTGTGAAGCCCCTTCACACAGCGCGAGAGCCCTTTCATGAATCAGTGGAGATTGTACCACCTGACTATGAGTCACAAGCGCCCCAATTTTTATAAGGCCGTTTTCTAGTTTGATTTCATCTAACCCAGGAATACGACTTATATCCACTAAGGTCTTCAGTTCTATTTCTTTCCTCCGGATCTGAATCAAGAGGTCTGTTCCACCTGCAATGATCCTCGCTTTTCCGTCGAATTGTTCTAAAATCTTAAGCGCTTCATGGATGGTTTGAGGGCGGAAGTATTTTTCCCAATGTAAGCTCTTAGACCAAACCAAATGTGGATTCATCCGTTATCCTCAAATCTTTAAAATCATATCCTACCTGAAAAAAATTAAAAATGATACTAGAACGAAGAGAATTTCTTGTTCTCCGGAAGTTCAGTAGAAAATCAAGATTCTGAACCATACCACATAAACATTTGCCATGAAACCTCTCAAAAAGAAATCCTCTTCAACTTTTGAAGTCCTAAATGTAAGATTGAGAGTAACTAAACAAAATATAACGAAATGAATTTCCCTCTACCCCTACCTCAACCCATCCTCCTTCTTAGCCTCTTCCTTTTTTAGACCTCCTATTCTTGCATGAGGCCGTCCCGAGTCGGCCACAACCAAGACCACTACAATCTCATCTGCCTTTGGAGCATCTTGGAGTCTCACAGCCATCGCATCAAAGTGCGACCGAACAAATAAGGCATCTTTATAATGGAGGGGGACATCGATTTCGGTCCCAGGACCTCCCATTTTTTTTGTCGCTGGAATAACGGCCTTCCCTCCCCCCACTTCATCTCTAAAGGGCTTGCCCAGCTTGGGATGAAGGATGGCCGCCGCATGCTCAAGTTCACCATCCATCCCGACTATGGCAGCCTTACCATAGCTCTCAACCTTTTCAACTTGGTGGCCTAGAGCCTCAACAGCTTTCCTTCCTAGGATTCTACCCAGTTCTTCTCCAATATCCGTCAATTTATCTAGATTCTCCTGATATTTTCCTACAAAAGGGTTCTTGATCACCGCCAAGGCTGCTGCTTTCCGGGTGGGTGGTACAACTTCTCTCCCTCCATCAATAAGGGTCTCTTCGACGAAAGTCGCAAATTTTCTGATCTCCATATTATTTAGCTCCTTTCATTTTTGAGGTAAATGCTAAATTTCATTACCTGTATTATAAGGTCCGATTTTACTGTCAGATAGTGTAAGGTAGTCGTAAGCCGAGAGCACATGGGTTTTTACGATGTGCAGGAATTCTTCAATTTCAACATATTCGTTGGCTGCACAAATGTTGCGCGGAAAAGGTCCGTACAGGTAAGCTGGCACATTAAGGTAACGCCACCGTTTTGCGTCTGTGCCACCGAGGCTGATGAAAGGCTCAGGTTCGAAGCTTCTGAGTGCTTTTACGTTCGCACGGATGAACTTGACCATTACGCCGTAAGGTTCGCACCAATTTGGCGGTGCATAGTTGATTTCTTTACAGCTCACCTCTGGGTATCGCAGGGCAATCTTTTCGACCTCGGCCATCATGCGCCCCTTGTCGAGGCCCATCGGCAAGCGGATGTCGGCCTCAACGACACACTCACTCGGCACCATATTCACCTTCAGCCCCCCTCGTATCGTCCCGATGTTGACCGTTACCTTCCTGACAATTTCTGAGGTTTCCTTACCTTGCACCTGATTGATAACCTCGGCGTTACGGCGTAGCACTGCATCAATGTCTGCCGGGATCAGTACTTGGATCTCGGATAGGACTTCTAGATCGGCGATCAGTTGGGTGGCAATCTTAATCGCATTCTGGGCCATATGGGTGTGAGGGCCATATCCTCCACGTGTGTGCACAGTGAAGGCTAGCCATATAAGCCCCCTCTCTCCGAAATGGATGATGTAGGGATTACTCGGCTCGCCGTTCAAACAGCAGTCACCGTGAATCTCAGGGTGATGCTCCATTAGGTATCGAGTACCCCAAGGCCCGAAGTTCTCCTCGTCCGAAACGCAGGTCAAGGTCAGCCGTCCCTTCAACCTGTCACGTATGCGGTGCAGATAGGCGAAAGTAAAAATCGAGGCAGTGGTGCCGCACTTCATGTCGGCAGCACCTCGACCGTAAACGCGACCGTCAGCCACAGTGCCGCCCCACGGGTCATAGGTCCAGCCTACGGTATCGCCCACTGGAAAGACGTCAGTGTGGCCGTTCAATACCAGATGACGCCCGGACGCGCCGCACTCAAAGCTACCAACAATGTTAGGCATCTCCTCCTGCGGCGCGATGATCCGGTAGGGCAACGCTTTTTCATCAAGGAACTGACGAATATGTGCGGCAGCGGCACGCGTGTCTCCTGGCGGATTTGGACTCTTTGCTTGGATGAAATGGCTCAAGAAGTCGACCAGCTTGTCACGGTCGTCCTCAATCCAATGTAATAACATTTCTTTTTGATCTTTCATGAAGAATTCCTCCTTTTGCCAGATGGGATAAACGAGGAGAAGCAAGCGACTGAGACCTTGATAGTTTTAAAATCCATGGGCAATTTGTACGTATCAGAGGGTTAAACCCGTTGATGAGCCAATAAGGGTTCATTTCAACCTCCTTGCTGAAGTTTTTTACATCCAGCAATATCGTCCAAGCCATCAGATTGTTTGGTATGATTAATCAATCACTTAATTTCGTCTTTGACTATTTAAGCGAACCCAAAGTTAAATTAATCACCTCTTCCAGGACAGGTGAAGGGTTATTTTATTTGTTTTTTTCTCATAAACTCGATAAGAATTAATAATGTAATAGAAACTCCTATGAGCAGAGATGACACAGCAGCAATCGTTGGATCGATTTCCAATCGAATCCCGTCCCACATGCGCTTAGGAAGCGTCACCGCTGTCGTACCACAAATAAAGATTGCAATAACCAGTTCATCAAAGGAAACAATAAACGCGAATAGAGCCGCCGAGATTATACCGGGTCTGATAATTGGCAGAGTCACTAAAAGAAATGTCTTCAATGGATTGGCACCTAGGCTAAGGGATGCTCGTTCCATTGTTTCATCAAATCCTTTCAAGGTGGCACTGACGATAACTAAGACATACGGGATGGTGAGAATAGTGTGGGCAGCGACCAATCCAGGAACGGTTCCCACAATACGAAGCTTAGAATAAAAAAAATAGACAGCAATGGCGATGATGATAAGGGGGACAATCATGGGAGAGACAGCAAATGAATAGATCAGATTTTTACCTTTAAAATTCCCTCGAACTAAAGAAATGGCCAAGAGTGTTCCGAGAATTGTAGCGACAATGGTTGTGATCGAAGCAACTTGAAGACTCAAGATGGTGGCCTGTGTCCAGTCGCGACTCGAAAAGTAGTTTTTATACCACTGTAGAGAAAAACCTGGGGGTGGGAATTGTAAATACGTGGCTGTGCTGAAAGAAATGGGGACAACGATAAAAATCGGAAGGATCAGAAGCAGAAAAATCAACCCACAGACCGCATAAAGTAAAAAAGATGGCAAACGATGTCCCAAAGGCCTTCCCTTTGAAAAACTTTGATTTGAGTTTTTCATCTTTATCGGCCCATAAACTTCCCCATTCCAAAGAAGCGATTATAAATGGGGAAAATAAGCAGTGTTACAGCCAAAAGAATAACTGCCATTGCAGAGGCAAATCCCCAATTTAATAACTGATTTACTTGGGTTTCAATAAACATCGATATCATCACATCAGATATTCCTCCTAAAAGAGCGGGCGTTATGAAAAATCCCAAACCTATTATAAAAACCAAAAGTGATCCTCCCCCAACCCCTGGTAGGCTTAAAGGCAAAAAAATGTGAAAAAAAACTCTAAAGGGGGTCGCTCCAAGATTTTCAGCCGCCTTCATTAAGTCCTTATTAATCCCCGCCATTACACTATATGTAGGAAGAATCATAAATGGCAACAGAATTTGGACCATCCCAACATAAACTCCAAATAGGTTATGCATCAATTTTAAGGGTGAAGAGATAAAACCCCAATTTATCAATAACTGATTGAGCACCCCGGTTCGTCCTAAAATGACCATCCACGCATATGTTCGGACTAAAAAAGCAGTAAAAAAGGGCAAAATAACCATAATCATTAATAAGTTTTTTATTCTGGAGGAAGTCGTTGAAAGTAAATAAGCAATTGGATAGCCTAAAAGTAGACAGATAACAGTTACACTAATACTCATTTTAAAAGTGTTGACTAAAACATAAGAATATGACGATATTTTGAAAAAATGGATATAGTTTTTCATCGTGAATTCAGGGTCAAAAAGACTTAGAAGTAGCATTCGAGAAATAGGATATGCATATAAGGTCAAAAGAACCAGAAGAGGTAAAGCCAAAAGCAATAGCCACTTGGTTTTGGCCCTTCTCTGAAGAGCCTTAGAGGTGAGCGAGATTAATTCAGGTTCTCCAAATCTCTTTTCGTATGAATTCATGACTATATTGATCTCATAAGATACAGCTGTCTTTTTCTTTCCACCCGATGAGAACACTTTCTCCCATTTTGATTATTTGGGTGCTATCTTTATTCTGGTGCTTGATTAGAAGTTCTGTTCCATCTTTTAACAACCTGACCTTAAGCTTTGTTATGTCCCCCAAATAAGCAACTTCCTCGATCATAACCATAAACTGGTTAGGAGAGGATTGCCCCTGTTCAACAAGGGAAATCTTTTCGGGCCGAATAGCCAAATATCCGTTTTCTCCTATGGGTTTATCTCGGTTAATAAAAGATGTAAAAACCAATCCTGTCTCGCTCATAAATTGGGATTTCTGGTGACTGATCTCTACAATCTTACCCTTTATAAAATTCGATTCGCCAATAAAGTCAGCTACGAAAAAGTTTTTCGGGTTATCGTAAATTTCAACAGGCGCGCCCACTTGTTCTATCTTTCCAAAATTTATTACTGCGATTCTATCAGACATAGTCAAAGCCTCGTCCTGATCGTGAGTTACATAGACAACCGTAATGTTCAGTAACCGAGTGATTTGCTTAATTTCTAGCTGCATGTGTTCTCTTAATTTTTTGTCCAGCGCGCCCAGAGGTTCATCCATCAAAAGGACTCTGGGATTGAATACAAGAGCCCGAGCTAAAGCAACCCGTTGTTGCTGCCCCCCACTAAGTTGCCTTGGAAAACGTTTCTCGTAACCGGAAAGTTTGATGAGTTCTAGGACTTCCGCTACTCTTTTTTGTATCTCCTTCTTTCCAACTTTCCTCATTCTCAAAGGAAAACCGATGTTACGTTCAACAGTCATGTGAGGAAAAAGGGAATAATTTTGAAAAACCATTCCTATTTCTCGCTTGTACGGCGGTTTGAACATGATTTTCTCATCATTGATGAAAATCTCTCCATTATCTGGAATCTCAAAGCCTGCGATCATCATTAATGTTGTTGTCTTTCCAGATCCACTAGGACCCAATAGGGTAATGAATTCCCCAGGTTCAATCCGAAGACTGATAGCATTCACAGCCAAAACATCACCAAACTGTTTAGTCAGATTATGTAACCTAATGCTTGCTCCTTTAATGCCTTTTTCCATTGATATAATACCTGACAAAGTCTAAGTAAGATACCTCGCCATTACAGGCTGGGTATTTAGTTAACATTAAAACAATTTCAACTATTTCCTTCTTTCACTACACTGATATCGAATAAATAGTTTGATCAATTCAGAGCTGACCCTTTTCCCCGCTGTCCCCACAAAATATTTATCACTCTAAAACTCCCTTGCCCAAAGATCCTTCTCTTATCCAGAAAATTCTCCAGACACTACCCTCGAGCTGATACTCTCCAAAACCTCCATGATCTTGGCCGGAGAATATTTTAACAGCGCCAAAAGAAAAATATGAACATTATTGCTCTTTATCTCCATCGCCTCAATACCAAAATCATATTGCTCAGCTATCTCTTCAAACGACTCCTTTACCCTCCTCTTTCACTCTTTTGTCAAAATACCTTTCCGATAATTTGGAATCTGGAATCCAAACAAAATGATATTTGATATTATAGACACATGTGTTGGCATTTTAATTGCCATGCAGTCACTATATCATTTTTTCCGTGCTTTCAGCCCGAGGGTTTTCATCCCCAACCTTATAAGTGGGTATTTTGGCCTAACTTTCATGAGGGAGGATCAATGCTTCTTTAACTTCGATAAACTAAATAGATCCATAATCCAGCAGTCCTATCTTGATTATTTCTGGACTGTCCATTTATGCCAATATTCTGTTGTACGCTCTAAGTTTTCGCCCCACCATTCGGAATTACACAGGAATTGCATCTTGAGGTTTTCTGGAGCAGTTGGGGTATTTTTTAATATCTCGGGTTTTATTAAACTGAAGGCCCTTTTATTTATCGGACCTATTCCCCCCCGATAATAGTTTACCCACCTGGCCTGATTTTCTGCCTGAATTGAAAATTCAATAAATTTTAACGCATTTTTGTAATTTTTCGTTCCTTTCGGGATCCCCCAATACATACTATTCAACCCGCCTTGATTCCATTCGATTGCGACAGGTGCGCCTTCCTCCAAGATTTTAAGGATTCTTCCATGCCAGGAATTGGTCAGAACGACTTCCTTATCAGTTAAAAGTTGGGCAGGAATGGCCCCCGCATCCCACCATTTAACTACATGAGGCTTAATTTCTGTAAGCTTTTTGTATGCTCGAGCGATATCCAACGGATACAACTTATCAATTGGAACGCCATCGGCCATCAGCGCGAACTCTAAGCTACCACTAAAAGTCCCATTCATCAAGCAGCGTGGTCCCGGGAATCGTTTAACATCCCAGAAATCTTTCCAGTTTCTCGGGCGCTCTTTAGAAAAGACATCCGTTCTATAAGCCATAATCGTCGAATAGAAAGAATGACCGACTGCATATGGAATAAATGTCCCTTCTACGGCCTCATCGAAGAGCTTTTTGTCAAACCCGCTATAATCAATTTTTTCGAGAAGGCCTTGCTTTTGGAGAAGAATCACATATGCGGCACTGACGTCGGCAACATCCCATTCAATATTGCCAGTAGTAACCATGGCTTTAATTTTAGCAGTACTCGTGGGGGCTACATCAATTATTTTTATACCGGTCTTTTCCTCAAACGGTTTAAACAAAGCAGCACGTTGTGCATCGGAATAGGCCCCTCCCCAAGAACAAACTACAAGTGTTTCCGCTGATAAGGTATTCTGGAGGAGACCAACCCATCCTCCCACAAAAAGAGCAATGATCAGAATAACAACAAAGTTCCTTTTCTTTGTTTTACCCATAACAATTCTCCTCCTTTCTTTTTTTCAATTGATCCTCCCTCTTAGCAAAATCTAAGCCTGTCACCACCTTCCCCTTCAATACCGAGTTATCTAGACCTAAAATAAGCGCGATTACAATCATCAATCATAGTTGACCCACGAGGCCCCAAAATATATATAGATAAGGAGAAGGACAGTTAAACTTGATCTTGCCAAGAACATACCAATCCCTTCGACTCTGTT
>Ga0315284_10002173_pt1 | contig 28136 bp, 46 predicted proteins | sample YL17G09_16_MG_FD_203696 | JGI IMG/M metagenome (GOLD analysis project Ga0315284, IMG submission 203696) | Sediment microbial communities from Yellowstone Lake, YNP, Wyoming, USA - YL17G09_16 | ecosystem: Environmental > Aquatic > Freshwater > Lake > Sediment | place: USA: Wyoming | collected...
CACTGGTTGAAGTAGTCGTCGTTTCTACGAGCTTGGTAATTCGCGACCTGGGCGTGTCCCATCGTTCATCAGCCTTTCAGGTGTACCTGACACAAAGACGAGCATTGGTGATGGTCACCGTGTCACTAGCGCCACCGCCCGTGAGGGAAACCTGGACTTCATACTGCTTGGGGGTGCCAGACTTCAGGTTGCCGGCAGCCACACCCACGGTGAGAGCAGCCGAGACGACCTCGGTGTTCACCTGCAACCCTGTGTTCAGGGCCGTGCCCGTGACGGTCTCGTTGTCCGTGATGTTCTGGAGGCGGACGTTCGCTGTAGTCCCCGGCGTAGAACACTCGATGTCTGCCTTGAAGTAGATGGAGCGCGTTAGTGCTCCGATCGTGGCTGGCCAATACAGGACATCGAGGAGACGGCTACCTGCTCGAGTGAAGGCAGCGTTGATCGTGCTGAAGAGGCCAGCAGCCAGAGAGGCTTCAACCTCGGGGAGAGCTGTGACTCCGGTTACGGTAATGGTGGCGACGCCGCCGCCCGCATTGGTTGCTGCGACTGTAGCGCCGACGAAGTTCAGGGTGGAGTGCGGACCTCCGGCGAGAGCGATGCCCTCGTCTTGGATAGTCGGAGCTCCCTGCGGGATGGTGATGAGCGCAACACCACCACCGGCGTCCGAGGCGGTGACGCCAGCACCTGCGAAGTTCATCGCAGTGTGGGGACCTCCCGTGACGGTAGACCCCTCGTCCTTGACGACCATCCCGTTGGTGCCAAGAACCGAGACGTTGGCGACTCCGCCACCTCCGTCTGTGGCCGTGACGATGCCGCCAACGAAGTTGAGGGCGGTGTACGTGGCGCCGACAACGACGCCTTCTTCCTTCACCTGCAGGCCGGGGATGGTGACATCCACGCGGGTCTGGCCAGGGTTGTCTACGGCCGTAACACCGAGACCGATGAAGTTGAGCTTGGCTCGTGCAGCAACAAGGGCCGCTTCATCATAGAAAGTGACGGAGCCTCCTGCCGTGAGCAGATCGGTGAAGATGTTCCGTAGGGCTTCATCCCAACCGCGCAGCTGGCCGGCGAAGTTGGCTTCTGCCGGTTCCTCTCCCAGGGCAGGAAAGCGCCAGCCGTTGTTGACCTCAACGCCGCTAAAGTCCTTGGTGCAACCAAGAATCTTGATCTGCGTATTGCCGAGGCCACCTCCGTCGATGACGAGCTGAAGGCGATAACTGCCAGCTAGGTCAGGGGTGATGGTGCAGATCTGTGACGTAGCATTCGACAGTACCGCGGTGGACCCCGGGGGCTTGTCGAGTAGAGTCCACTCATAGAGTGTCGCTGTGTTGACGCTTCGGGGATGGGTGGCGCGGCCCAGCCAGAGGTCGTCTCTTCCGTAACCGGGCGTGCCTGTAGAGACGGAGGGGCCAGGCCTGTCCTGATCTATCGCGATCTGTGCGCCCGGCATTTCTGTTCTCCTACCCTAGACGCCGTTATACACTCTTGCGATGGCCTACGTCGAGATGGACCCCGAGCTTGTGCGGAAGGCTCTTGAAGGGTACCAGAATGAGCTAGAGCCCGAGAAACGTAAGCTCGACGCCTTCTACCGGCAGTTCAAGTGCAAACGTTGTAGTGGCCCGGTTCGACAAGAGACTCACCCAGGACACTGCTTCAACGACCCGGACACCCTGACTCCCCGAGCCGTCTTGCGTTGCGAGCACTGCTCCTGCCTCTTTGACCCGCACTCGAATATCGTTCTCGAGCTCGGAGACCCAGACAAGGTCTTGAACGTTCCCATCGTCGGGAAGTAGCTCACGCGAGCAGCCGCTTGATGTTCAAGATGTCTGGGACGAAGGCCGCCAGCTTGCCTGTGTTGATCTTGTCTTGGCTCCTCTCGACCATGACCTGACGATCGAATGGGTGGATGACGGCGATCAGGTCGACTGGATTTGTGATAGACGTGGCGCCACGACCTCGGATGATTCCCTCGAGATCACTGACCTCAAAGAACTCTTGGGGTCCGAGCTCGTTGATGAACTTCTCCACCTCGGGAATGACTACGTCCTCTTTGCTGCCGCCGACGTAAGTGGTGTCGAACCGAACGAAGTAGGGGATGAGGTGTCTCGCCAGTGGGCTTTCGCAGAGAACACGTTCCTCTTCCGAGGAGACGAAGCTCTGTACTGTCGCAGTCAGGCTGGAACGCTCGTAGCTGACCTGCAGGTTCTGCCCGGAGATCTGCGTGGCGTTGACCGGACTGTCCGAGACGCCGACCTCGAGGATGGACCTAGAGACGTGTAGTACCGGCTTCTCCACGGAGGAGAACGTGAGGTTCGGATCTGCGGTTGTCAGCCAGTAGCCGTCTGAGAAGTACCCCTCCGCTGTCATCTGCAGGTCTGCGGCGATGTTGTACTGATCTCCAGTGCCCTCTGAGATGAGCTCGACATCTGCGTAGTAAAGGCTCGCTGTCTCGAGCTGTGTCGCCATCTGCGTGGAGACCGTACGCTGCAGACCGGGGCGGAACACCAAGAAGTGCTGCCGGGAGTAGGGGCCAACACCAGGGAAGACTTCCAGAACAGTAATGACCGTTCCGGTGAACGCCGTGATCGTGTAGCGACCCTTCGCCGGCGAGTCGTTGTTCGTGTCCAGAACAGTCGAGAAGCCGAGGAGTACGTTGGCCGTCCCCGTCTTCCGGATGATGATCGAGATGTCCGCCTCGAACTCGAGGTTGTTCGTAGCGTTGATGCTGCAGATCTTCTGCCCCACGGCCTGGTTGATCTGGTCTGCAACGCCCTTCCTGGTGACGTTCGCAGCACCAATGTTGGTGTCGTCATTGATGAAGATGATGGTCTTGTCGATACCACCACCAAGAGAAAGGATGATTGTCGTGAAGCTCAGAGTGAGGACAGGGTCTGCGAGTATTACCGAACCCAACACCGGCTGATACGTGACCTGCAGAATGTCGCCGACAAGAATGCCCTGCCGATAGAAGTCCCCGCCTGCGCTGGTGAGTGTCCCTGGGCCAACCGTAACGACGCCGTCCTTGGGGACAACGTCGCTCGGCAACGCAGGAAGGATCTGGTACTCGAGGGTCAGGTCCGCCAAGAAGTTGAGCTTCTGCCCGTCCGCCGTAGTGGTGTGAAAGCGTGCAAGCAGGTCGAACTCGATGGACGTCGGCTCGAGGAAGAACAGCCGAGCCACACCGAGGGAGCGGGAGCCCACACGGATATGCCGGCCCACCTCTGGGAGGAAGCTTGCGCCGGCGGAGACCGCCGCCGAGTTGTCCGCATACGGGATGGTCAGGCTGGCGTAGAAACCGACCTGGTAGCCGTCTAGGACCTCCACAACGTCGTAGTTCGGGTCGATGACCGGGGTGATGCTGTCCCACTTCGAGGCAAGCAGACTGATGGTTGGCGACTTGACGTCTGCGGTGCTGTACTGGCTGTCTGCTCCGAATACGAAGGCTGTTCCCGTGTCTCCGCCACCAGGTAGGGCCCAGACCAGGTACGTGAAAGGGATGATACCTATGCGGTCCCCGTCCACGACGGCCGCGATGCGCTGCCCGTATTGGGCGTTGATCTGGCTGACGACGCTGGCATTGGAGATGGGGTTGACGCCGGCGAACGTGATGTTCGTGAAAACAGGGGTAGCTGTAGCGGACGTCTTCGAGCGAACCTTCAGAACGAGCCCGTTGCAGTTGATCCCGGAAGGGTGCTTGTCCCCCACCATGCCCACCGCACCGTCGGTCAGGTCCTGTTTGATGCCGCGGGCCACGTTCGCGAAGCTGAAACTCCGCACATCAATGGGCTTTGCATAGGGAATCGTGGTGCCGGTTGCCTGCCCGCTGGAATCGAGCAGGTCTACAGTCGTAGGCCTAATCAAGGGCAAGTTCAGCCCACCCTCCGCGTTGAGCCGGAAGATGGTGTACTTGACCCCTGACGCAGTGGCCGTAAGCGCCCTGTCGAGCTGCAGGCTCTGAAAGAGAGGGCTCAAGACCTGCTTGACGACGTAGTCGCCGACGTCTGCCCCCGTCGAGATCCTAAGAACATCGTTCGGACCGACCCCGAACTCCTGGAAGTCGATGCCGCCGGCGGTCGTGACCACGTCCGAGACCTGCTGAGTCAGCAGATCGGTACCGGAAATCTTGGTCTCCTTCGGCTCTGCCAGGTCGATGTCGAGGATGTCGAGCAGGCGCCACCGGAAATCCCCCAAAGGAGCCGGAGGAACGGGGTCAACAAGGACGTCGGGGGGCAGCGCGTTGGCGTGTACGACGCTGATGACTCGGTAGCTTCCTGCGGCGGGACCGTTCAAGATCTGCAGGGAAAAGCCCTTCAAAGCAGCAAGCTGCAGGGCCGTGTGCACGCTGTCGCCGACGGCGTAGTTCGTGTTGAGCACGTAGTCCGTCAGATTGACGTGTCCCGCAGGAGTTCCCGACTCCAAAAGGGTGCCGGAGAGCAGCGGCATATCGTCCACAACGGCATCCAGGACGAGGGTGCTGGTGTCGAAGTCGGTCGCACGGATGAACATGTCCGTTGCGCCGCCGATATGCACCTGTCCGTCGGGGACAGAGACCGTTCCGAAGGCGGTGTCGGGGAAGAGGATGCCCCCGGGGATGCCGGAAAGGGTGAGCTCGTTCTTCCGGATAGCCCAGGGGAGGTTGGCGGCCAGGCTGTAGGCCAGGACCTGGTCCTCCAGATCGAGCGTGGTGGCGCTCACAACGGCTTTCACGGCCACGTCACGGATCTGCGGGACTGCCGTGAAACCCCCGTGGAGGGTCAGTGTGAAGCCGGAAACGGGCCCTACGGCGCCAATCAGCTGGGTGAAGTCGAACACCTCCGTAACATCCAACACGACCCGACGGGTGGAGACTGCGTTTTCCCCGTCAGATAGGGGGTGCATGAGGAATCCAGAAGCGATGATCCCTCCCAAACCCCCACCCTCGATGATGTCCCGCTGCATCTCGGGGTCGTTGAACCCGACTACAGCTACCTGGGTGACCTCGCTGAATGCCGCGGAAATCTTGGACCGGACACCGCGCTCGGTGACAAGGGACTTCTCGCTGAGCTCCTGCTCCGCCCGACCGACGAACTCCACAGCCGTTTCTGCAGGGACACCGAAGCGGAAGCGCCTCTTGTTGGTGACCCTGACGGCGGCAGCGAGGTTGGCGATGGAGACGAGCTCGTTCGGCCCGATGTTGTACTGGTCCCCCGCCGACTCTGCCTGGACGTTGATGTCGAAGTAGTAGAGGGTGCCCTCGAGATTGAAGAGCATCTCATCAGCACGGATCGACTGAACCGACGTCGGGAAGAAGTGCAGGCCTCCTGTGGAGCTCACGAAGTTGGCCGGGGACACGCTCGTCGACTGCGGGGCTGCGTAGTAGATGCGGGCCTGGCCTCGAGAGAAGTCTCCCGTAGAGCGCAGAGCGAAGAGGTTTGCGCCTAGGGCTTCAGCCTCGTCTGTCGTGAGGATCGTCGGGTCCTTGAACGACTGGGCGTTCTTGAGTCGGACTCCCTCGCGAATCAGAGGATCGAAAAGCAGAAGCGCCGGCTTGATGAGGAGGTCGGTGATCGCATCACCGTCCTTGGTGGCCAGGTCAGGGAACTCCTGTTGGAGCCGCTCTTGGGCGAACTGAACGAAGTCGACCGTGAACGGATCGGTCCCTAGACGTCGGAGGATGGGCTGCACAACCTGGGTATCCAGGGGCGAGCCCGCCGTGGTGTCCTGCGCCGGGTCCCAGATGCCCAGGCGTTCCCGGATGAAGGCCTCGAGGTCAGCAACAGCCATCGGTAACTCCCTTGAAAGTCATCACAGCACCACGTTCGCCACTGCAGCCCGTCCGGCTTGTGAGGTCAACTCAACGGACACAACAAGCGCGGATTCGTTCTTGTTGTAGGACGAGCGCGTCACCTTAGCGGACAAGAGCTTCTCATCGCGAGGAATGGACGAATCGCGGCTCTGGCTGGCAATGATCTGCTTCTGCGCCGAGCCAACGGCCAAGACAAAGTCAGAGATGATTCCTCCGCCCTCATCCTTGCTGAATGTTCTGCCCAGGTTCTTCAAGGCAGAAGCACCAGACTTCTTGTTGAAGATGTCAGTGCCCTGTGTCGTGAACAGAGTCTTGAGGAAGAGCTGCACAAGTCGCAAAACACCGCGCACTTTGCTGGGCGTGTGGCCGACCTGGAACTTGATGATGCTCCTCTCTGTCAGCACCAAGCTCCTCGAGACAACCTGAACGGAGGTAATGGTCTGCAGGAGGGCGATGTCCGGCACCTGAGCCAGCAGTCTTGTCTTGCTCACCACAACAAGGCTGGGCGACACGGCGCCGTTGATGAGTACCTCATCCACAGCCCGGAAGTCCTCCCCGAGGATATCCAACGTTCTGACACCCACGCCGTCCACAGGAGTGACGGAGCTCAAGTGGATGATCTGTTGGGGGAACGCGACTTGGAAGTCTATAGCCACTGGATGCCTCCGGGCAGACTACCGTGGTACGCCTCTTTGACGAAGTTGGGGCTAAGAAAACAGAAGGCAGAGGGTGCGGCCCCCTGCCTCCTGCCAGCCCAAAGGAGTCCCGAAGGAGCTCACCCCCGGGAGTCTACCGACTCCTTCGCCGAGGGCAAGCAAATTCCCAAGTCGTCTACCGGGGTTGCAATGGCGTGCACCACGCCATCCACTGTTGTGAAGCCTGGTAGGTAGACATCTGCTCGGAAGATCTTGTCGTTCGGACCGGGCTTGAACGTGGGCGGTTTCGTTGATGTGTAGATGCGATCTCCTCCGTCCACCGCGATGAGCCAGACACTTACAAGCATGTTCACTCCCTCCAGGCGTTTGCATTCTTGAGAAACGTGGTGCGGTGCAGAGGGCAGATGCCGTGCCTCGCGATCATGCTTCGATGTCTCTGCGTTCCGTACCCCTTGTGTTTGTCGAAGCTGTACTCCGGGTAGATCTTGTCCGCGACCTCTATCATCCAGGTGTCCCGCTGGTACTTCGCCAGGATGCTGGCAGCAGAGACATGAGGAACGATGTCGTCTCCCTTTGGCAGCGAGATGTGGTCGATGTGTCGCGCCCAAAGTTTGCCATCGATCACGATGAGTGCCTCGGCGAACTCTGTGGGGAAGGTCTCTCGCAGTTGCTCGAGGCACTCCTCATAGAGAAGTTGAAGCGACTGTGACATGCCAATCTTGTCGATTGTCGTGTTGGGCAGCTCAGAGATGTGATGCCCCATCCCCGTGCTGATGATGTCGGGAACGAGAACGGCCTGCTCTTCTCTACTGAGCTTCTTCGAGTCTTTCACTCCTCCTAGCGCCCAATCCGCTTTCGCGATGAAGGCACAAACGGTTACAGGGCCGGCGAGGGGGCCACAACCCACCTCGTCGACCCCGATGATGTAGCGAGGCTCGTTCGTCCGGAAGTACTCAAGCCGCGCCGGGCTCAGGCCCAGAGAGTGCGTGAGCTGAATGCTGTGGTGGATCCTCCGGAGAGCGAGCTTTCGCCATTCGCGAATCAGCTCTGCTCCAGTCATGTTCTCACCCGTCGGGGTCATCCCCAGCTGCGGGGGTGTTTACTGCGTCGCGCTCATCCCGTAGGCGGAATGCTTCCGGGGGTACCTTCTTGATCTGCTCGATCGTCGACTTGAGCTGTCTCTCCACCTTGTCGATCCGATGCAGGGGATTCGGGCGGCTCTCCGTGTCCTTCCCCACCAATCTCTCGATCTGCTGGTCCATCAGGTCCTCGAAGGTCACGGTCGCAAAGGTCTGTGTGCTCTTCGCCCCCTCCACAAAGGCGTATGCGTCGTTGATGTTCTGCCTCAACTCGAAGCTGAGGTCGTCCGCCTTCTGGTCTTCCTTGTCGCCCATCACTTACCTCTTCGGGACCACGGAGATCTCTAGGCTGACTATCCCCACGGAGTCCAGAGACTTCCCCTCCGCCAACGCCCTCAGCACTGACTCGAACTGAGGGTCGTTCGGAGTGAGCTTCCGTGGACGTGTCTTGATTACCCGAACGAACTCCTTCTCCTTGGGGGAGAGGCGGTTCCCAGATTCTTCGCCGATGGACGAGCTCTCTGAGGGCACGGGCGTGCGGGAGGAGTCTGACATGAAGGACACCTTCGGGAAGAGGGCAGGAGTCACAAACACCGTACACCTCTTGCTCCTCAGAGAGGTCTACCAAGACAATGGCAAGCCTCGTGACCCAGTGCGCCATACAGCGGGCGCACTTGGGCAAGGTATCCAGCAGGTCCATCACGAAGCTGCGGTCCTGCAGAACTTCCTGCAGCGCCATCTCCGTAACGCCGTCGGCACGCCCTGCGATATCTCGAAGCGCTCGATTGGACCACACTGGATCCCTTCGGAGTACAAAGAGCTCTCGTAGAGGTCTGTACGTATCTCGCATGCTCAAGGTGAAACTCCCCAGGGTCACCTTGCCACAGGGGACTCTACGGCAGCAACCGATCAGCCGAGGCTGCCACCGGAGACATCATGGCAATGACCTCGTCCCAAGTCGACACTCGGGGGAAGCCCGCGTCATGGCGGTTGCTGGGCCGTGACCAGAGAAGAGGAGTGCCGCCGGGGAAGCGGCTGCTCCACTGCTTGAGGTTCTCGAGCTTGTCGTCGATCAAGAAGTCGCCGGCGACGTGGTACTTCTTCCGTGCGTGAATGACGTCGTGATGCTTGATTTTGAAGTGGTCGTAGAGCCACTGGTCCCGCTCGTGAACCCACGTCTCTGACCCCCAGAAGGGCGAGGTCACGATGACGAGCTCGCAGACCTTCCTCAACTTCTCGATGCCTTCCTTGGCATCGCCCTGAACCTCGAAGCCCAGGATGCTACCCCGCGCTTTGATCTCGTTGTAGACGAGGTTCTTGATGTCGGGATTGTCCTTCTCGATGCTCTCGAAGATCTCCCACGTCTCGATGTCGTCAACCGTGTAGCACTTACCCGTGAGCCTGTTGACGATGTTGACGACCGCCTGGTCAAAGGCACAAAGCGGTCCGTCAACATCCACCAGCACCGTCGGAAGCCGCGTGTCTCTTGTTGTCGGCAACCAGTAGTGCGTGTTCTTCATCAGACCTTCTTGCCGCCATGCTTGTGGCTGCGCGTTCGGTTGTAGGCTTCCTTCTCGTCGATGGCGGTCCAGATGTCGATGTCCGTCTTCTTGCAGAAGCCGAACAGTAACAAGAGGGCCGTCGCAAGGTGGTGGATAGGCGTAGGTGCTTGACTGTCCGTACCAAACACGTCGCGATCAACGTAGGCCGATGAGCAGCAAGCGTGCAGATGCGCGATGAGCTGCTCAGCCTCCTCAGGCACGTTGAGCTCTACTACCTGAAGCGCCGTGAGCTCGAACATGACGCGTTCGAGCTTTCCACCTAGATTCGCAGAACCGTAGTACTGGCAGACACGGATGACGAAGTCGGCGAGCTCGACGGGGAAGCCGCAGGGCTTCCACGGCGTTGTCGGCGCTAGCCGCGCGTACTTCTCTGCGGTGAAGACTTGCTTGCCGCCCGCACCGTCTACCGCGTAGCCCTCGTACCAGACCTCGGCGAGGCCCTTGTTGTTCCGGATGTCCTCGAAGGCCTCCGAGAGCTCCGTGTGGAACAGCGCGATGACCGTGTGGAACGGGCGTGGGTCCGTTCCGTCGGGATTGAGCCAGCCCTTCTCGAGAGAGATGTCCCGAGAACGCTGGCAGAGTGCTGCGATGTTGTGTTCGCTCATCGGCCGTTGTTCGAGTAGCGCATCTTGGTCGCGTTGAAGGCGTTCATCCAGTTCCACTCATCGAGGACGTACTGGGAGAACTGCGACTCCGTGACGATGATCTCGTCTGCCGTGCACATCTCCATCATGCGGATGACACGGTTGTAGTCCTGGCTGTGGTCCGCCGGCGGAGCGTGGTTGATCGTGGTCTTCGAGTAGTCGCCAGTCTTCGCCTGGGCGAGGAGCTTCTCGGCGTCCTTGACGAACTCCACCGCGTAACCGGCGTACGCCTCCTTGTAGTCCAGTGCGTGCTTCTTGCTGTTCGCCCGAAGCGCGTCGAGGAGGTCGGTCTTCTTGACCGTGATCTTGCTGTCGCCGAAGTCGTTGATGAGAGCCATGTTCACTTCCCTTGGTGGAGCTGTATGAGTTGGTGCAAGTAGAGCTCGAGCTGGTTGAGCGTCCACTCACGATTGTCGATGATGAAGTCGAAGCTCTCGAGCGGAATGCCCTGGAGCTCTGTCTCACTCTTGTGTTGCCCGGCGGCTCCCTCGAGACCTTCGCCACGAAGAAGCTTGATGACGATACCGCCGGCCTTCCTGATGGCGTCGATCTCGTTCTTGAAACGCACGTCTGAGATAACGACGCTCCTCTTGAGACGGTCATGCGCGCCGGCGGCATCCTCCCCCACGAAAGAGCAGGAGGAGAGACCCCGACGGAAGTTGTAGGTATGCCCTCCCTCGCCGAGGCGCTTCGCAATGCGAAGAGCGAGATCTACCCAAGTGTTGTCGTAGCAATCACGCCCCCACTCCGTACCTAGTTTCTGAAGGGCGTATCGGGGCGTGAGGTAGAGCTGACCTATGTGCGTGGCCTGCACTACGTCGTGCTGCCAACCCTTGGGACAGTCCTTTCCGTGCAGAGACTCACCCTCCCGAAGCACGATACTTCCGGCTACGGGAGCGACGTGAAAGGCACGACACTTCCGGCACTTCTCTTCGTGCGCCACTCCTGTCGTTTCACCACGAGGGTACCGAACGTCAGGTGCATTCCGCGAAGAGCTCGGTCCCCACAGCTGGTCGTCCGTGAAGTCGTAGACCTCTTGGCAGATGCGCTTCAGCGGGTCTGCGAAGGCGACCTTCACGAACTGATCGTTCTTCACCAAGAAGTCGGCAGAGGTGTCTTTGCCGCTGCCCGCCTGTCCGCAGAATCCGATGATCATGTACCCCTCCCAAAGATTGCTTCGCCTGGGATGGTTTTCCGGTACTGCTGCCATCCTCTGAAGTTTCCGAACCAGACAGTCATGGCATCTGCTTTAGCGGCATGCTCCAGCGGTGACATGTGGCCGTTCTTCATTAGATCGGCGCAGAGCTCGAGGTCCTTCTGAGGGTCTCTCTTGCCATCGTGTGTGAGGTAGCTCACTCGTGCACAGCGGGCGCAGGAGATCTGCGCGAGCTGCTCCTTGGTGAAACCCTCACTGGAGAGGGTCGCTTCGTCTACGCCAGTAACTAGCGGGAGGTGCCACTGACCCACAGGAACGAGCTGCGGATTGCTAAACCTGAGCGCCTCCTTCATCAGCACCGCACCTTTGCGGATCTCCGGCTGTGCCATCTTGTGGTCCCGGAGGTTGAAGAAGTTCTCCCATTCCGTCGCCGTGCAGATGATGGTGTGCCAGAGGAACGGCTCGAGCAGGCGGTTCGTAATCTGTTTATGGATGCCGACCTCGAGCATGCGCTCTACGTGGTAGACCGCCGAGTCGCGACCCCGAAGCCACTCCTTCTGGGCCTCGTTCTGGAGCTCCTCTGTGAGCTCTTCCTCTGCCTGCATCCCCTTCTGGTTCTTCCCCCAGTAGATCGGGATGAAGGGATCCTCCGTCACCTTCTTGAGCATCTTCTCGACAGGGATGGCTCTCGAGCTCGCACTGTTCCTCGAGAACATACGGTGGGTGTTGAATTCGGCGAGGACAATCCTAGGGAGTGTGACCTCGAAAGTCGTGAGCCGAACATTTGCCGGACTGATGGAGTCCAGGATGATCTTTGCGTCGTAAGCCATTAGGCCTTCTCCTTGTTCAGCTTGCGTTGTTCCTTGAGGATCTTCTGGCGCTCCTTCTCGAGCTGCACGGCATCTATCCCGAAGTACTCCATGAGGAGCTTTTCCTCGGAGTCCAACGAAGGGTAGAAGTGTTCGTAGTTACCTCCGTCGCTGCCCTCCGTGCACAACCAGATCTTCTTCTCTTCGCGCATCCACTCTAGGAAGCAGAGAAGAATGGCCTTGTCGTTGCGCACGACCTTGAGCTTGGTGCACATCGGGTACTGCTTTTCTCTCTTGATGACCCCCTCGAGGATGGTCGCGCTCTTCGCCACGATCTCATCAAGCTTTTGGTTTAGATCTTCCACGAGCTCCCCGCCCTTCTTGTGGGACCGACCCTTGAAAGCCTTCCGCTCTGGGTTGTGCCTGGTCTTCATCGCTTCTTCTTTGCGGGAACCCACTTCGAGATGTAGAGCGGGAAGCGGTCCCTCGAGGTCCCCGGCGCCAATCGGCATAGGGCCTCGGATGCTCCGACGAGTGTTGAAAAACGTGCTGCGCGGCTGATGTCGCCCTCGTTATTCCAGTCGCTGCCGCCGCACCAGCAATCGCCGTTGGTATCGCGGATGATGTAGCTGTACTTCATGTGTCGGCTCCCAGCAGTGCCGCGTGCTTGATGCCGACGGCGTCGAAGAGCTCGAGGGATGTCCTGATGCGGTAGTCGTTCAGGTAGATGACCTTCTCGACGTTCCCCAGGTTGATCAGCCGCTTCGCGCACATCACGCAAGGCAGGTGCGTGGCGAATACAACCTTGGGGGTGCTCCTAGGTGCGTCGCAGTTGATGACCGCGTTCTCCTCAGCGTGAAGACATCCACAAGCCCCAGGCTCGGTGGAGTCGCACTTGTTAGGGAGGCCTGAGGCGTTGCCGTTGTACCCGACCGCCAGGACTTTCCTGAAGTCAGGGGTAGTGATAGCGCAGCCGACTTTCATCAGCTCGCCGGCGGAGTTGGTCCGCAAACAGGTGGAGCGCTCCGCCATGCCGACGGCCAACGCCATGTAGATGTTCTCAAAAGACGGTCGCATGCTTCCTCCAGGCGTGGTTGGGCCTTGGGCCGGCGTAGACCGGCCCCGAGACGGTTATGCCGTCTTCTGGGGGATTCTTACGACGGACGGCGCCAGGGCTTGAGCAGCTCGTAGAGGGGCTCGAGGTCTTTCCCCAGTGCCTCCTGCAGGGCGTGGAGCTGGAGGGAGATCCTCTTGGCGGCCTTGGGGTCCGAGAGCACCATCTCGTGGTACTTCGCGTGGAGGTTCTCGATGTCTGCCGGACGGGTATCGATGAGGCTCATGGTTTTCCTTTTGGGTCTCGCTCTGGGTTTACGCATCTGGACCAAGTTCCGCACCAGTCCAGACACGGTCGTGTCACGCAAGGTAAGGGTCGGCTTCGTAGTACGGGGAAAGGTCTACGCTACCTTTCGCCCCCGTGGCAAGTTGAACCGCGGTGTAGTAGGCGGTCGCGGAATCCAGCTGCGCCTCAATGCGTAGCCACGTATAGAGCGCGAGCCAGCAGCCGTCAGCATGCCCGAAGTAGTGGTGGGCGTAGATTCCTCCGCCGAGAGCACTCACTGGCCCCTTCGTCATGAGCATCTTGTGGTCGGCGAGACCCACCCACTTGCGGGGGATGTCCAGCCCCACAGCGTCCGGGGAGGTCAACCACCTCGTGAGCTCACAGACTGTCTCTGCCTGAGTGACCGTCGGAACCGTGTACTTCCCCTTGTGTGCCCAGGGGGCGTCGATCACCGTTGTCCACCCACTGTTCTTTGGGATGAGGTCTGGGTAGTACGGGTTCACCACCTCAATACCGACGGACTTCGGGTTGTGCTCACTGGCGTGCCAGAAGAGATCATCCTTTAGATCGCCATGCTGGTAGACCGTGCCGTCCTCGCCGACGATCAAGTGCACCCCAAGATTCCTCTGCTGGAGGACAGCAAGAGTAGCCTTGGCGCTCGAGGTCACAGTCTCATGAAGAATGAGCTCGGTGACGGGGGTGTTGCGGCGCTGGTTGATGAACCGGTACAAGCCGCCCGTCTTGAAGTTCACGGCCTGCAGCTCCGCGGGGGCCTCGAGGTCTTGCTCGTGAATGATGATGCCCATCTACCAACGTCCCTTCGGTCGATACGACCAAGAGATGCCCGCCTCTTGGTGGAAGCCCTTCATGTGCTCAAACTCGGTGGGGAGCTTATCCTGTTCCACCATCTTGCCTAGAACCTCGCCGCAAACCTGGGCGTCGACTACGGCACGGTGGGCGGCAGGTTGCTCAACACCCCAACGCGTAGCCACATCGGAAAGCTTGTAGCTGGGGCCCTGGGGATTGAGCTTGTAGTCCAGGTTCTTCGTGCAGAGCTCGAGCTGCGGAGCTGCTGGGAAAGGGATGCTGGCGAGGCTGAACTCCTGTCGAAGCATCCGGAGGTCGAACGAGATGTTGTGGCCCACCCAAACTGCCTCTCGAAGACGCTCGAGGAGTTCGGCGATGATCGACTCGAAGGAGCCCCCTTCCGCACAAGCTTCCTTGGTCAGGCCATTGACCTTCAGGGCCTCCTGGATGCTCGGGCTCTCCCAGTCCAGCTCCGGAGGGTTCACCATCCTCCCCCAGCTTTCTACAGGCTTGCCGTTCTCGAAGTAGACGAGACCTACCTCAAGGATGCGGGATGTCTTCGCAAACCCCGTGGTCTCGGTGTCGAGCGCAATGTAGCTGTCAGACCAGGCCATCAGTCTTCCCTTCTCTCGCCGGAGCGCAGCTATCACACGTACCTGACCCGTGCGAACTTCTCCAGATAGAAAGTACGTCTTGTATTGCCCGATGCAGGGCCACATGGCCAGGATCTTTTGGGGTCTTCAACGCCAGGACCAGCAAACGTTCTGCCAGAGAATCATCTTGGTCCAGGTGCGCAGCCAAGGCGTAGGTTGCGGCGACTCGCATTGCGGCGTCTGCCTTCTTCAGCCGCAGCAGCAGCCAGCTACGCAGCTTGAGGTTCGTGGGGAACATGGCGCCGGCGACGACCAAGGTTCCTCTTTCTGTCGGGCGTCCTCCAGCCAACATCTCGAGGACCACCCGTAGGTACTCGTCCTCACCAAGATCCTGAAACTGCTTCACCCAGCCCATAGCGCTGACGGTGTTCTGGTGCGTCAGCGATCCCCAGTGAGCGACGGAGCAATGCATCACCACCTGTGCAATTCTTGCTCAGAACAGGAGACAATAGACTGGGAGAAGAACGTACTTTCGAGTACTGTCTCTCCTGCGCATGGATGGTCGGGCCCCTCTGTCCCCCCAGCAGCTCGATTGTCCATGCGCTCTTCTTTCGGGGGTGAACTGGTTTCGATCCAGGGAATATGAACTGTTCTGCGTGCACCGGATGCTCGAACCCGGTCAACTCGAGCAAGCCTAGTCGCAAACGACAACGGCATCGCAGTCGTCGCCCTCAAGGCGGCCTGACTGCCAGTCTCAAGCCGCGCTGTCCTAGCAGCGAAGAGACTGTCAACCAACAGGACTGGACTTAGCGCGGGCTCGCCGGCGCGAAGGTCGAGACATACAGGCATGCTAGCTCGTGGGCGAAGCCACGAACCCAGTCGCTGGGGATACAGCGACCACGTACGTGGATGAAGAACAGTCAGACGCCTTGGAGACCCCGGTTCGATTCCGGGCACCTCCACTACTACCAGCAGTACTTCTCATCAGCCCAACGTTGTTTCAGCCAAAAGGAATACGAACATGACCGCAAAGAAGTCTCCCGCAGCCCGCAAGACGTCCCGTTCCACCCGCACGAAGGCGGAGCTCGAGGAGGAGATCGAGGCCCTCGAGTCCCGTCTCGAGGGTGCCCCGGAGCTGAGCCCGCTGGCCCAGACGCTGGCCAAGGAGCACATCAAGGAGGTCCGGAGCGCCGTGAAGGGCTCGACTCCCGAGGCCATCATCGCTGAGGGAGCCCAGCTCGGGTTCCTGATGCAGAAGACGGTGACGGACCTCACCACGAAGATCGCCGCCCTCGACATCAAGGTCAAGGAGTACGAGGAGGCCATCACCATCGAGGAGGCCGAGCTCGCTCGCCTCTACGACCTGGACGTCGCCTCCGCCTCGGTGAAGGCCCTCATCGAGGAGCACGAAACCAAGAAGGAGGAGCTCGAGAAGGAGATCGCCCAGGCCCGCAGTGACTGGAACGAGGAGGTCCAGGCGCACAACAAGTCTGTCCAGATCCGCAACCAGGAGCTCCTCCAGGCCCGCAACCGCGAGCAGGACGAGTACACCTACAAGAACAACCAGGCTCGTGCGAAGGCGAATGACGAATTCGCCCAGCAGATGCTCCTCCAGAACCGTCAGCAGGCCGACCAGGTTGCGGCAGTCAACAAGGACCTCGGTGTCCGTCTCGAGGCCATCGTGGCTCAGGAGAAGGAGCTCGCGACGTTCAAGGCCCGCATCGAAGGCCTGGACGAGGAGATCAAGCAGAAGTCGGCTCGTGACGTGGCCATCGCCACCAGCTCTCTGAAGAAGGACCTGACCAACGAGTTCCTCATGCAGAAGAAGGACCTGGAGCTCGAGATCCGCGTCTCCAACGAGAAGAACGCCTCAATCAACCAGGCCAACGTGGTGCTCAGCCAGCAGGTCGTCCAGCTCGGACTTCAGCTCGAGGCGGCACGCGATCAGGTCCGCTTCATCTCGGAGAAGGCCCTCGAGTCGGCTTCGGGGCAGGTCGCCCTCAGCGCCGTTCGCGAAACGGTCAAGGACAACGGCGCACAGGGAGGTGGCCGGAAGTCGTAATCCGCTTGACGATCCACAGAACTCTGGTTCTATGGAGTTCTACTCAGCGCCGGCTTCACCAGTACTACCCGCAAGGGATTCGGAAGGTGACGTGCTGACCCACTACTCCGGCAAATCGGGCGTCATCCAGAGACGTAGTCACCTGCAACCGCAACGCAGTGGTCTGGACAGCGGTGACAGTCGGGAGAGACCGGCACTACTCCTCACAACGAGGAGCCCAACAAGGAGACTGAACATGGCTGCAAAGAAGAAGGCTGCGAAGAAGACCACGAAGAGCGTCAAGGCGAGCGCGCCCAAGATCGCCAAGAAGACGGCGAAGAAGCGCGCCTCGAAGAAGGCGTAACTTTCATTCCGGTTCGCCGGCGGAGCAACGGTCAGCTTCCCTTCTGGGGGCTGGCCGTTTCTCTTTTTTAGATCTTGACGTTCTCTTAGCTTCAGTCTTTTATAGACCAGTCACGCATGCGCCTCGGCGCAACCCTTGTTCGTTCGCGTTCAGTTCAACCCGCCTCCTGAAGACTCAGGGGCTACCAACGGAGATTCTCATGACTGCATCCAATTCCTCGGCCCCCGCTTGTCCGCCGCCCGTCTACGGTGAGCGCCACGCCATCTTCCGGGTCGAAGCCGCCTTCATGAAGGTGAATGGTGGGGCCACCCTGGAGGACCTCATCGAGCTCTGGGAAGGTGTCCGCACCAGCGGCATCAAGGTTCGTCTCGTCCCCACTAACATCATCAACCAGCGTCTGCAGGTTCTCCGGGCTGCGAGCTCGAGCGATCTCCCGGATGATGTCCGCAGTCTTCTCGGCCTGGAGGTCGCTCCTTCGGCTCCGGCGGCTGCTCCCGTGGCGGAGGTTGCACCTCCTCCCCCACCCTCTGTGGCGGTCCCTTCCTCTGTCACCCCCATCAAGCCGCTCACGCAAGGTGAGATGCACGCTGAGAAGGCACAGCGTCAGCACCAGAACTTCCTCAACGAGCGTCTCGGCAAACACGCTGAGGAGTACCGGGATCTGATGCTGAAGACGCCTCCCGACAAGCGGCCTGGGCCCATGGTCCAAGTCGTCATCTACGACAACACCTCGTACCTGTTCACGGCAACGGCCAGAGTCAGTCACGGGTTCGGGTCCGACCACGTCGGGATGTGGGTCGACCGCTTCAAGCCCGAAGAGCACCCATGCGCTGTCGTCGAGAACTGCAGCCCATTGACGCGCTCCAACCGTGGTCGATCCGGGGAAGATGGCCCGAAAGAAGTCATCTGGGTGCGCGTGATCGAGATGGATGGCGACGCCATCATCCGTCACTGGATCAACGACTGCGTCCGTCCTGGTCAGCCGAAGCAGAAGAGGACTGACGACGACAGCTACTACTCAAAGGTGGACATGGACGGCAACGTCACTCGAATCACCAAAGAGCAGTACACAGCGCTTCTGGGATAACACCGAGAGAGCGGCACTAGAGAGCCAGGTCCCCTAGGGGCCTGGCTTTTTCTTTAGCCCTGCTTTTTGGGCATCGGGCCGCGGAAGGCTGCGCCACGCTTCTTCTCTCCGTAGAGCTTCTGCTCCCAGGAAGCGGTCTGCCTGGTGTACTCGATATCGAGCTCCTCCCAGGTGCCGTAGGTCACATGCTCGGATCCCGTGAGGCGATTGAACAGCTTCCATCGACCGGGACCATCGGGCCGCACGAGAAAACAGCCAATCTCCCGCACCGACACTGCAAGAAGACTCTGCCCTCTCGTACCTCGAGTGACCCACTCTGCTCCGGGCTCCCGCACTTCACGGAGGTCACCGTGCTTACGGGGTGGAGCTCGTCGGTACACGCCGGAAGGTCGTTCCTCATCAGTGGGCGGATCCGCCTTTGGGCTGCTTCCTCTCCCATCATGCCCCCGAAGGAGAAGGTCAGCCCAATAAGCAGAATCGCTAGTAGGGCTAGCAGCAGGTAGTGGTTCGACCACCTCTTCGTGGAATCCATCGGGGTCGAGTCCTGCGGCTTCCAGTTCATCCTGTAGGGGTTCACGCTTCACTCCTCAGAGATACAAGGTCCCACGGAAGAGTAGAAGCTCAAGGTTTCTCTTTGGTGACTATCCCGGTAACGGGCTCGGACTCAAAAGAAGACACCAGTTTTGGATCAGCCTCAGAGGTCGAAAGAGTATCCACCACCAGGTGCTCCTGTGACTTCGTAGCTAGGGCGTCGATCAACTTCTCAGCGATGGTGCAGAGGTCCAGGGCGTTCCTCACCTTCTCGATGACGAGCTCCCGGCCTGTCACCGTGTCGTCCTGCTCGAGAAGGAACTTGGCTTCGTACAACTTGGCCCTGACTTGGGCGAGGAATCCCGTGCTCATGCCCAAGGATACCTGAAAGCTGGGGCTAGAAGACAGGGGGCCCGAAGGCCCCCCTCTCAGCTGTCGCGAAGCCTTGCGTCGATCGCAAAGATGCTGCCCTTCACCGAAGGGTCTTCAAACGCTGGGACGGCGTTGCCACACTTCTCGCAGCGCCTCACCAAGTACTTCCCCGGCACCTTCGGAACGAAGGGCGGGTGACAGTGCCCGGTCGGTTGCTCTGTGAGAGCTCCCAGGGCCATGAGCTGGGTCTTACGCATCGGCAGGTCTCCTGTTGGCCACCGAGGTCAATCCCTCGAGGCAGTCGTCGCAGAGGAACATCGCATCGAACCTGGGGGCGCCTGGAGGGCGGAACGCGACCAGGCGGTTGGTCTCCTGCTGGCAGGGCTGGCAGGTGCCAGCGTGGTCGGCGGAGGCCCGCTTGAACTCGAGCTTGGGAGGGCCTTCTGACATAGGGGCTCCTAGTTCTCCAGAATCTGGAGGGTGTCGATTTCCATTTGATGAAGGGACGAAAAAGTTTCCCCGAGATGCAGAGAAAGAGAAAGAGAGAGAAAGAAAGAAGAGTAGTTATAGAGAGTTAGTAGTAGTTGGCATGATTCTTCCAATTTCTGTATCTAGACTTTTTCTTCCTATCGTCATTCTGAAAATGGAAGGTATGAAACGAGAGAGCGAAAGACGCGGCCTCGTAAATCCTGGGCTCGTTCGCGTCAGAAACGTGCACACCCCTTCCAGACCCCCTCTCCCCAGGACCTTCCCGGAGAGAGGGGCTGAAACTATCCCTGTTCGTCTAGTGCGCTCAGTCTCGGTAGGGATCGACACCCAGAACCCACTCCCCCTCGAAGCCGGGAAGTACGACGGTCTCGCCGGCGGAGTCAGCTCCCCGAAGGACGTCGTCCAGCCGGTTCTCGGGGTCCCTGGTGGCTGTTTGAACCCCGTCCACGGTCATGACCCGAACCAGCGTGAGGTGGTGGGGCATGTTCACCAGCTTGATGCAGCCCAGGAGGCAGTCTTCCCCTCTGAGCCAGCACAGCCTCTCGAGCAGGCCTCCGAAGAGGCTGACGAGGAGCTTACCGTCTTTGGTGGTCAGGTCGATCTCCTTGTCCCTGTCGTCCTCACAAAACTTCTCCAGTGCTTCCTTCATCTCTTGCTCCTCAGCATGTGGAAGATGGTGCTCTTCACGCGACCCATCTTCGCCGCAATAACACGCAGAGAGTGCCCGGTAGCCCTGAAGCGCCGAGCTCTCTTCCTTTCCTCAGAGGTCACCACCGGGCGTCCCACGCTCGCCAGGTAGGCCTTGTACTTCTTGTTCCTCCGGTTAGGCACTGGGCTGCTTTCGAGCAGCCTCGAGCTTCGCCTTCTTCTTGGCCGTCTTCCCAGTAGATCGAGGAGCTCCCTTCTCCTTGGTCTTGATGTGAGATCCCGGCTTAGCCGAGAGTAGTTTCACGCGAGTTTCCTCGAGCACATCTTCCTTCTGCCTCTCCGTGGCGATGGCCACCGCGGCATGCAGATGAAGAGTGCTCAAGGTCTCCGGGCCAAGACCCTCCTCCGGGATGTTGGGAGACAGGTATGTGCCCTTCTCGTCCCTCTTCCGAGCCTCGAAGCGATAGGTGTAGAGCGTAGGCTTACCCTTCTCCTCGAGCCTACAGGCAGTGATGACAACGTTGTCGATCGTCTTGGTGAAGATGTCTTCCCAGGCCATGATGTCCTCTAGATCTTTCTGAAGTAGATTTTGCAGAGTGTGGGGCTGCGGTCCATGTGGTCGAACTCGTAGCCCCCAGGTGGAACGATGCTCGCCGCTAGACGCGCCATGCCCTGGTACGGATCGCACACAAGCTCGATGACCTTGAGCTCCTCACGTTTCGGTGAAGGTCTTGTACTTGCCCGTTTTGACGTTTTGGAGCCTTGTGTAGAAGTGCCCGTTGACCGTCCAGACTTGGATGACTTCGTAGTCTTCGGCGGCTTTGCGCGAGGCTGACTCATACTCTTCCTTGTCCTTTGTTTGCAGCGTGTCCGGCGGCTTCATGTCCCGTCCCAGTCCAAGATGCCAAGCGCTTTGTCCTCGTCCCACTGCGCTTGCCCAGAGAGCTGCTCGTAGTTCGCTGAACGTTTCTGGGCCTGCTGCGCCCCTTTGGAGAGGGCTTTAGCTGGGCCCCACTTCCAGCCGCCTTTCTCCTCAAGGCACTTGAGAAAGGCCGCGCGGTTCTCCGGTTTAGTCAGAGGCTCGCCGAAGATGCAGTCAAGCTTCTCGGCGACGTAAGCCATCTCGTGTGGCTCCGCCTCGAGAGGAGCCGTGGCGAAGTCGATGCCGCGGGCGTGCATCCCCGCGTACATCTTGACGAGCTCGTTGAGAAAGCCCGTCACCTCGAGGAACTGATGCACGTTGGTCTTCTGCGCCAGGCGATAGAAGACGCCTGCAGCAACGCCCATCCGGTCGAGCATCTCTTGTTGCTCTTCCTTTGAGTACTTCATGAGAGCCTCCTGACGAAGATGTGCCCAGGCTGAAACTGGACGTGAACAACGGTAGAGACCTTGTAGAAGTCGCCTTCGTGAAGAATGGTCTCCTCTTGGTAGGGTCGGTCTATCAAGTGCAGCTGAAAGCTGGCCTGCCGTGAGTTGTCGTTCAGGTAGCTGGGCAATCTACCTACGTAAACGTTGTAGAGCGTGGTCATGAGAACTGTCCTTCTGGAGAGGGTGTCTCTCTCCACAGTTCTTATGCCCGCACTACACTAGACCTTGCGACGGTCCTTCAGATCGATGTCCGCTCCGCAGCGCATGCACAGCTTCAACTTCGTGGCGCACTCAGCGCAGAAGTCGTCTGTCGCGGTACTGGAGAAGTGAGTCTCCTTCATGCAGTACACACAGTTTGACGTCGTCAGGGCAGCGCCGGCTAGACGGCAGCGATCGAGGTAGAAGCAGACGGGACAGAGGCACTGCTCCTTGCGGTGCTTCTTCGCCTCGCTCTTGGGGTACTTGTCGTTCTCCAGCTCGAGAGCTGCGCGAAGGGCTTTCTCGACCCTCTCTCTGCCGCGATAGCTCCTAAGCTTGATGTGCTCTACGAGTGCCTGACCCTCAAGTTTTGTCTTCGGATGATTCATCGGCCTCTACGGTGACAATCGGATGGATGATGGGCTGGTCCGCCGGCGGAAGAGTGTCCCAGGTAGCACAGCGGTCCCAGTCGAGGTTCATGGCCGCGAGACGCTTGTGGGCTCCCTCAGTCAGCTTCACGTACTCATGTGGGTCAGCGGTGAAGTATCCGTGGCTATGAAGAGCGGTCACGAAGGCGAGGATGTCGCCCTCCACGGCCCAGTGCCACGCATCCCCAATACCCTGATCGTTGGGTGCTGAGAAGCGTGCGATGAGCCGAGAGAGGTACACCGCAGCCCCGTCGGCTAGTGTCGGGAAGGACATGAAGCAGCAGGCCGGATGGTCCGGCCCAAACCACACCTTGTGCCTGCCGTCGGCCGCCAAGGACTCTTCGACAGTGATGCGGGGGTCTGTGAGCCACGCCGGCGGAACTGTCTTGACCATCTCCCAGCATCGCAGGAAGGTCCAATCAGCTTCTCCGCCGGCGACGCCCTTGTAGTTGCCGAGGTTGTTGTTCCACATGCTCTTCCACCACCCTGTCTCGCCGGCGGACTGGGCAAGCAGGATGGGGAGAGCGATGCGGTTGGGGCTCGCGTGGAAGTAGTCGACGTAGGCCTGCGAAAGCGCCTCGAGGACTTGCTGCGCGGTTGCGGGGGTCTGCTGAAGAGGCTGCCTTTGCATCCCACCAGACTAGCTCGCTACCAGCCTGAGCCCCAATGTCTGCACATCAGGAAGCCAACAATCAGGATGGTGAGGAGCCATGGCAGGATGATGGCGATCAAGATGTCCTGCTCTGGCTCACGTAGTTTCATCACTTTAGGTTCCTGATGCTCTGCTCGAGGAGGTCCGTCAAGTCCCTGTGCGCCGCAGGAACCTCTCTCTGGCTCTGGGGCTTCCCGAAAGGGGAGCCGACAGTTGTGCTCCCGTCAGGTCCTTCCGTCTTGATGGCCTCGAGCCAGATATCCACGAGATTTCGGATAGCCGCCTCCATCGTAACGTCCTTCCAAGAAGCGACGATCCTTTTCTGTCTCCCCTCCCCAGGGGGAAAGCGATGCACTGCGGCGTAGTAGAGGGGCTTATCTCCGAGCTGGCAGGAGAGACAAGAGGTGTGTACGCCGGCGCTCAACGAGTCGCCTTTGTACTGCAGCCCTACGACTTGGTTGAACCGCTCGAAGAGCTCGAAGATCGGCAGTCCTTTACGCTCCTTCTTGAAGTCATGCAGCAGGGTGCTGGTGAACGCCTTGGTCAGCCAGGCTGGCCTCTTGTTGCTCTTCCTGGACGGCTCAAGGAGAGCCTGGTCATTGAGATCGATACGGACACTGTCATTGCTGTCCTCGTCAATGGTCCCGCGACGCACGGCCATGGCTCACTTCTTCCTTTTCTTCTTCCCTGGCTTCTTGGCTGCTGGGGGATCTCCATAGAGCTCCTCGATGGTATTGCACTGTCGTTCCGTCCTCGTGAGGGTGCTGGGATTGCTGGCCGCTTGTCCTTTCCACTCGATCCTGAAGCACGAACCCACGAGCCTCTTGGGCCTGCCGTTGGCCGGGAATGGGGCCACACCCTCGATGAGGAGCTTGCCGAAGTCCCCGCCGGTCTCGAGGAACACGGCGCTGAAAGATCGAACATCTGCCCAGCGTTCAGACATCACCCACACGACCTTCTCCGTCTCTGTGTGGGTCACCTTCCAAAGTCTCATGGCATGTCCTTCAGTGCGTTGGTGATCATCACAAGCAAGCACTCCAAGGCGTGCTTGGAGATGGGAGTCAGAACCTCTTCGTTCGCCTGGTCCCCTTCATACTCCACGACGCACGATAGCTGAGCACTTGTTCTGCCCCGTACGTGCGTCAGTTGGATCGTGGTGACGCCATCTTCGATCGACTGGGTGAGGGTCTCCGTCAGGCAGATCGCCTTGGGGCGCGTATCTTCGGTCATGTAGCTGTCCTCCAACATGCTTATCCCCGAAGTGGAGCTAGAAGAACGCGACCCCAGTGGGGTGCGCTCCTCCAATCAGGTCCTTTGCTTCTTCTTGAACTTCCCCCTGAACCAGCGCAGCACGAACCCCAGCAACGGCAGCCCCGCAAGGAGGGCCGCCGTTTCGTCAGGACACCAGTGGATCACGCGTCCTCTTCTTCCAGGTCCACCTGTTCAGAGAGGAACCCCTTGAACTTCTTCTTGTCCTCCTCGTTGACGCAGTCCTCGATGAACCTGCAGAGCACGATGCCCTGGGAGTTCTCATTCCAGCCTGCCTTCTCCGAGTACTGCTTCAGAAGCCTTCGGATGCTCATGCCGTCTTCCTTTCGTGCTTGCGGTTCCAGCAGGTGTCGCACCAGCCAGGCTCGTCGTCGTAGCAACCGCTGCAGAACGGGGTCGCCCGCCTCCCCGCGTGGTCTACTGCCTCGCAGGTGAAGCGCGCCTGGCAAGGCACCTTGCAGCCGCAGTCCTTGTGCCGTCGGTAGCTCTTCACCTCGTGGCCGTAGGTGTCGACCTTCCGGTCTGGGTAGTGTCGAACGGTCGAGTTGCCCTCCTTAGACCAGAGGAGTTTGAAGGTCATTCTTTTGGATCCCAGCTCATCAGCTTCTCCACAACTTCCTTCTCGTTCAGCACACCTGCCCGCCACAAGGACTTGATGGCGTCACGTACTGCAACGAAGTCTTGGGTCTTCTTCAGAGATGCAGATGGCGGAGACAGAGGCCTTTGAGACCGCAGCCGTGCCAACTCAGCTGCTTGGTTCCTTCCTAGCTCCTGCTGTGAGGCGAGCTCCTCACTGACGTTCTTGAGGACGTCCTGCAGTTCGTGGACGTTCTCAACCTCCTTCTTCGCCATCTCGATCGCTTTCGCGTCGATGGCCAACTGCTCACGACACTTCCGCAAACAGGACACGGCTGTCCCATGCTCCTCCTTCGCCTTCTCGACCTCTTTCAGAAGACGGGCGATCTCCGCGTTGTAGTCCTTCAGACGGTTGGTGTAGCCGTCGTGAACGCTCGTCAAATCCACCTTGCCTAGCTGCTCCTCGAGATGCGCAGCCTTTGCCCGCAGGGCTTTCACCTCGGCCTCAAGTCGCGTGTTCTCGGCCCCGTACTCCTCGAGAAGCCTTTCCTCCTCTGTAGGCTCGGGGTCGACCTTCTCCGTGACGAGCTTCTCCTCGGACGGAGGCGGAGTCGGCACCGCCCTCAGGTGCGAGTGAGGTGACGGTTCCTCACTAATGGAAGCTGGGGCAGGCGCCAGATGCGACAACACCTTGCCCCAATCGTTGCCGTGCAGCTGCACCTCGATGAGCCTCTTGCGACTGTACCGGGCGATGTTCTTGACCTTGTCCTTCTGCCCCTTGCTCATCAGCCCCGGCATGAAGAGGACAAGATCCATCTTCGACACATCGACGGACACGTTGGTCTTGTCGACGTGAATCTGCCGAAGAATCTCCACGCCGTGCTCGACCAGCTTAGGTCTGATCTTCTGGTCGATGAGTGTTGCCTCGTAGTTGGAGAACAGTACTGCCTTTTTTATCACTGGCTCTCCTGCCCGTAGGTGCCGCGTGTCCGATGAGCTTTCCATGCGATGATCGTCTCCTTAGGTAGATTGAGCACCTGCGCCAACGTTTCAGTGGACGAGCAGTTTCCGAGGTGTGCAGGCCTGAGGTCCATGGTATCCAGCATGCTTAGGGCAGCACGTCGGAGCTCCCGCTCATCCAGGTTGCAGTCTCTAACCCTTGTCTGCCCCTCCTCGGTACCGAAGCGGTTAGAGTACGCTTTGAACTTTCGCTCCGGCATGGAGCGGAGGAAGCGGCGCGTTTTGAAGATTGATACGCACATAGGCATCCCATTGCTTTCTCTCGTGTGCGAGTTGTAGTGGAGGACCTCCACCGGATGTACCGCCACACGATGCGGCAGTAACCGGTCTAGCAGCGCACGATGCAGATAGTGCATCCGCGCCAGGTAAGTAGAGTGCTCAAGGTAGAGCTCCGTTTGCGTACGTCGAATGTTCTCCGCCGCTAGTTTCGTATCTCCCTCAACCAGCAGTGCCTCCTGGAGTCTCTCCTTATAGGCCCGATCTTCTGAAGCCCTGCCCCGGATGCCGCTTATCATCTCCGTGACAAGCTGCTTGTCTGAGAGGCTGAAGAATCTTCGCCGCTCCAAGGTTCGTGCTTTCTCGAACAGAACTTCGTCACGGAGCTCACCCTGCTCTCGCCCCGCCAGCATGGTCACGGCAAGGTATGCGTCATCCTTGAGGCCGAGGAGAGCTACCTGGCAGACCTTGCTTATCATCGCGTCAGTGAGCGTGCCGCAAAAGTCTAAGTAGGCAGAAGACAGCGTCCTCTTGCACTCACGCGCGATCTTGACGACGTCCCGGCACACTACGTGAACTTGCGGGTACTTCTCCTGCGCAGCGTGGGCAGCCGAAGAGCTGTGCTCCACAGCAATGATGCCCTTGGGGTTTACCCCCAGACCCAAGAGAGCTGAAATATCACCAGCCTCCCGGGAGGCCAGTACGAGGTGCTTTCCTTCTGCGAACTTGTTACCTAGCCCTTCGGAGATGTGCGACCAGCACAGAAATCTTGCGTACTTCTTTGCGGGGCTCTCGCCCCTGTAGGTGTCTTCCATCACACTGCTCCGCATTTCGGTGCATCAGACTTCTTCACCTGCAGCTTGGCGTTGCAGGCCACACAGGTCTTGTCCACAAAATCGAGGTCCACCTTCAAGGCGTCCCAGGTCTCCTCCGCCCTGTCCAGAAGCTCGCAGACCTCCACGGTGGTCAGGTTCATCGAGTCTCTGATGGCGACCAGCTGCTCGCCGGTCAGACCCACCGCCTTGATCTCCGCCAGAAGCCTAGGGAACTGGATGTCGTCCCTATCCCAAAACTCTCTGCTTCTCATTGTGTCTCCCAAGGGTACGGATGACGAACCGCCCACATCTTGCGCCCACAAGCGCAAGGACCAGGCCCAAGACCCAGATGGTCTCGAACCCAGTCCTTGCACGCACCGCACTTCTCACACTCGAGATGAAACATCATCGACGAGGTTCCTCCGGAACTCTTATCCCGGATAGCTAGGCAGGCTGCACTCCTTCACAAACTGGCGGATGTGCTCCGCCACAGCCCAGGCCGAAGCATCTCGAGGTAGCCGACCATCCGCGAAGCCCTCACTGGGCTCTTGGTCGTCTTCCTCCTCGCTCTCACACTCCGTAGGGGTGAAGAGGAGATTCGTCTCGAGCTCGTCCATGCCGAACACGTGGCGGGTTGCTGCCAGCGTAGCCTGCCAGAAGTCACCCTGGTCGTCGCCCTTGAGGCGAACATGGGCCGGTACGCCGTGCTTGTCCTCCTGCCAGCCCTTCACGATTACCAGGCCGAGCTCCGCGAACTCAGGGATGGCCGTGGCCCAGCCCAGAGCACAGGCCGTAGTGCCGCAGCCTTGGGCAAGCAGCCCCTGCTGCCACTCTGTGTCGCCCACCCAGGTTGCGAAGTTGAACCTGTCAGGAGGCAGCTGGGCGAGAAAGTCCGCCAGCTTGAGGAGACGTGCCTTGTGGATGTCGGTGATCATCAGAACTCCATCTTGTAGAGACCGCGCTTGCTGACTTCCTTGAACCCATTCTTCTCGTAGAAGTTGACCTGCCTGTTGTAGTTCGCGTTGTAGCCACCTGGAGCCACGATGACTGCCCTGGCCCCAGTCCCCTTGATCTCCTGCACCAAACGCTGGAGCAGCCGCGAGCCGAGGCCTTTGCCCCGACCCTTGGCCTGCACCAGCACACGAGCTACCCACCAGACGTCTAGCTCCTGTGGGTAGATGTTCGCCTCCGCAACCGATCGACCACTCGTGACACTTACGTAGTCAGGAGTCACGCAGCAGTGGAGCTCGTCAGTCTTCATGGCCCACCCCTAGCAGCGAAGTGTCAGGTCCGAGCCAGGGCGCATGTGCTTTGGTACCCCGGCATGTGCCTCGTTGAGCTCCGCCTGGTGCGCCGGCGGGCCCATGCTCGGATCGATATCGTGCTTGAACACAAGGTTGAGATGATCCCGGATGCGCTGCGCCTGGACCTCCCCAATGGGGCCCTGATGGCTTGACTCGCGGAGCTCGAAGTAGCCCTGCAACCAGAAGCAGAAGTCACGACTTGTCATTTCAGCACCTTCAGTAGATGTTCAGCTTCGAGCTCGACACCGTTGGTGGCAACGAGCTCATTGAAGACCCTCTCCGGTGGAGACTGCTGGACCCGGAAGGCCACCAACAGCAGGTCCTTGGC
>Ga0315284_10002174_pt1 | contig 28126 bp, 22 predicted proteins | sample YL17G09_16_MG_FD_203696 | JGI IMG/M metagenome (GOLD analysis project Ga0315284, IMG submission 203696) | Sediment microbial communities from Yellowstone Lake, YNP, Wyoming, USA - YL17G09_16 | ecosystem: Environmental > Aquatic > Freshwater > Lake > Sediment | place: USA: Wyoming | collected...
AAGCCGCCCTCGGGCGGGCCGGAAAAGCGGTCGTAGCTCGGCCGCTCCTCGCGGACCTGGATCGGCTGGGGCTCAACGGCGGCCATCTCCTTCTCATTCAGATAGTCCGCGCGGAGCACGAGCACGCGCAGAATCTGCTCGCTGAGCTTGACATCGCGCTCGATGCCCGTGACGGCGTCTCCGGGCGCCCGGAAGAAGGCGATGATGTAGGTGCCGCGCTTCTGGCCAGCCAGCTCGTACGCCAGTTTCCGCTCGTCCCATTTCTTGATGACGATGATCTGTCCGCCGTGGCGCTCGACGATGCCGCGGCAGAGGTTCAGTGCGGCATCGGGCTCGCTGGCGCCCATGGCGCCGACCAGAAACATCGCTTCATACTGGTTTGACTTCTGTGCCATCGAATCATGACCTCCCAAGCATGGGTTTTGGCCGGTTCCACCCGGCCGCCAGGGCAATACACGAAAAAAGCCGGAAAACAAAAACCCGTGAGATCACAGGCCGTTGTTTCTTCGCTCTTCATGCTCCGTTCTTCGTTGCCTCTTCATCATCTGCATTGAAGCGGTTCATGGCCGCTGCAATGCCCTTGTCGATCCAGACCATCAAGGCGTCGGCCGCGCGATCAACGGCCGGTTCGAGCCGTTCTCGCTGTTCCTGCGTGGCGCGACCGAGCACGTAATCGCGGCCGGCGATCTGCGGCGGGGGTGCGTCCAGCCCGATCCGCAGCCGCGGGTACTGAGTCGTTCCCAGGACCCGCTCGATATCGCGGAGACCGTTGTGGCCGCCGTTGCTTCCACCCGGACGAAACCGCAGTTTCCCACATGGCAAGGCCAAGTCGTCCAGGACGATCATCAAGTCCGCCGCCGGCACCTGGTAGAACCCTGCCGCCGCCTGCACCGCCTGGCCGCTCCGGTTCATATAGGTCATGGGCTTCAGCAGGAGGAGTTTTTCGGTTTCTCCTGACGCCAGGCTCATCAGACCATCGATCACGATGCCGTCGAACTTGCTCTTGGCCAGCAGAGCAAACTGATCGCGGCTGCGAATCCATCCGAGGCGTTCTGCCAGCGCGTCGAGCACCTCGAACCCGATGTTGTGCCGGGTGCCCGCATACTGCGAACCGGGATTGCCAAGGCCGACGACGAGCTTCATTGCGCTCAGTGCTGAGTGCCAAGTGCTGTGCGATGAAACGCAGGTCACCTGGCACGGAGGCACACTGCAGTCTACTTTTTCTCAACCTTCTTGTCTGCCGGCTCGGACGCAGCGGCTACGCCAGCTTCACCTTCAACCGCTTCACCTTCAGCAGGCTTGCGGCCAATGACCTCGGGTTCAGCCTCAGTGGCGGCTTCCGCGACCTCGGCCGGGGCGACCTCAAGGACTTCGCGCACCATAGCGGCGATCAGCTCGCCGTCCTGGAGCACGCGCACGCCTTCAGGAAGCTTGATATCCTTGATGTGCAGAACGTCGTCAAGGGCCATCTCGGATACGTTGTGCCGGATGACCTCGGGCATGTCGGTGACGACGCACTCGACTTCGAGGCGCGCGATGACCTGCGTGAGGACGCCGCCGTCGGCTTCGCCCTTGGGCGTGCCTTTGAGCTCCAGGGGCACCGAAACTCGAACCAGTTCGTGGAGATCGACCCGTGTGAAATCCACGTGGATCACGGTCGTGCCCAAGTGATCGTACTGGACATCCTTCACCAGGACGGTCTCATCCTTGCCGCCCAGGTTGAGGTCGAACAGGTGCGCGCCGCGCGCCAGGTGGTGGCTCAGCTCGCCCCCCGGCAGGGTCACGGAGATCACTTCCTCCCTGTGGCCGTAGATGATGCCGGGAATGAGGCCCGTGTCGCGGAGACGTTTGTTGGCCCGGGAGCCTCTCTCACTGCGGGCGGTGATCGTCAACGGAATGCTCTTAACTGCCATGACTGCTCCTCGCGAATCTCAGATTCCCAAACTGATGTCTCAAATCTCTCGTCTCAACGCAGACGGCCGCTTATCTACCGGCCGGCGTTGTCGTTGTCCCTGAACATAGCGCTCACTGACTGATCGTGGTGAATGCGGTGAATCGCCTCGCCAATAAGCTCCGCCACGCTCAGGACCACCAGCCGGTCCTTGATCGGATCGGCGCGGTTCCCGATGGGGATCGTGTCGGTGACGGCCACCTTGGTGAACTCGCAGGCGTTGAGCCTTTCCATGGCGGGGGGGGCGAAGACCGCGTGGGTGGCGGAGAGGTATACCTCCTTGACGCCATGCGCACGGAGAATCTTCACGGCCTCGGTCATGGTGCCGGCGGTGGTGATCATGTCGTCGACCATAAGGACGTTCTTGCCCTCGACGTCTCCGATGACGTGGACGGCCTGGGTCTCCGAGCCGCTTTTCCGGCGCTTGTCGATGATGCAGATCTCGCCGCCCAGGGCATTGGCGTAGCCTTGTGCACGTTTGACGTTTCCAACGTCGGGGGAGACGAAAACGACGTTGCTCAGCCTCAGACTCTTGATCCAGTTGAGGAAGACGGGAATCGCGAACAGGTGGTCGACGGGAACGTCGAAGAAGCCCTGAACCTGCGGTGCGTGCAGATCAATGGCCACGACGCGATCGGCGCCGGATCGCTCCAGGAGGTTCGCCACCAGCTTGCCAGTGATGGGCACGCGACCGGCGTCCTTGCGGTCCTGGCGAGCGTAGCCGAAGTATGGGATGACGGCGGTGACGCGTTTGGCGCTGGCTCGACGGAGGCAGTCGATCCAGATCATCATCTCCATGAGATGCGCATTGACCGGATGGCAGGTCGGCTGCACCACGAAGCAGTCCCGTCCGCGAACGTCTTCCTCGACGCGAACGATCAGTTCGCCATCCGGAAACAACTCGGTCCGCCCGCGGCCCATAGGGATCTGGAGGTAATCGCAGATCCGTTGCGCCAACGCCGGATTGGCGCGGCCCGTGAAGACTTTGAGTTTGTCTGCATCTGCCTTGGACATAGCCTATACCTTCAGCACCGCCGTGCCGGGAGTGATGTTCCCCGCGAGGGTCGTACCTTCAGGGACGATGCCTTCGCGGTCCACTACAGCGAATGGCCCAATGACACACTCCGCACCGATCGACGAGTCTCTTCCGATGAACGTGAACGGGTGGACAACGGTGTCCACACCCATGGTCACACCATCCTCGATGTAAATGCTGACGGGGCTGACGATCGTGGCGCCGGTGGCGCGGTGGCGACGCTGAATGCGGTCCTGCATGAGGGCGTCGACCTCGGCCAACTGCTGCCGCGTATTGACGGCCAAGACATCCTCAGCGGTAACCGCTTGGAGCGCCAGAACCTTTCTGCCGGCGGCGCGCAGATGGCCGTAGATGTCGGTGAGGTAGTACTCGCCCTTCTTGTTATTGGTGGTGAGCTTGGTCAGGGCCCAGAGAAGCTCGTCGACCTTGACGCAGTAGTAGCTGGGGAAGACCTCGCGGATGGCTCGCTGGTCGGGCGTACAGTCCGGTTGCTCGATGATTTCGACAAACTCGCCCCGGGGGTCTCGGATCACGCGGCCGTAGCCGGTCGGATCGTCGAGAATGGCGGTGGCCATGCTGGCGGCGGCTTGTTCATCGCGATGCGCCGCTGCGAGTGTCCTGAGGACTTCGCCCCGGATGAGCGGGCCGTCTCCGGTGAGAATGATCACATCGCCGTGCAGTTTCCTGAGTTCCGGCTCACAGACCCGAGCGGCATGGCCGGTGCCCAGTTGTTCCGTCTGTTCGACCCAGTGGATGCGCCCGTCGTCGGCAAACTGCGCCATGACCTCTTCTTTGCCGTGGCCGATCACCACGAGCACCCGCGTGCAGCCTGCTTCGAAGCATGCCTGGAGCACATAGTGCAACATGGGCTTGCCGCAGACCTCGTGGAGCACCTTGGGACGGTTGGTCTTCATCCGAGTGCTCTTGCCGGCGGCGAGGATGATAGCTGTCAGAGACATAAGTGAAACGATCAACGATGGATCAGAAGACCGGACTCAGACTCATCATCCTGCAATCCTCTGTGAACTGGCCCGCGAGGATTCGAACCTCGATACTCAGGACCAAAACCTGATGTCCTACCATTGGACGACGGGCCAAAGAAGCACGTCCTGCCCGGGCCGATGCGGACAATCACATCCGCCTCAGACTACGCGGACGCCGATCCGCAGCCAGTTCGGGAATACCGGGCCCGATGTCGGGATAGACGAAGGACGAAAGGTTCGCCCTCGCCGCCAAACTGCATCGGGCGGCAAGACGCGAATTCTGACCGTTCGCGGCGCCTCATCCCCGGGGGGCCCACGCCGATTCAAACCGCGATCCGGCATGGCTCGTCTACCCTCTCGGGCCAATGCCGAGCCTCTCGACGAACGCCCCATGTAAGAGGTGGGCAGTATGGTAAGCAGCGGCGGTCGATTGTCAAGCCTCACGCCAGATCGTCGCCGCAGCCACAACGGGACAGAGCACGGCGAGGGCTCAACCCAGGGCTGCAATGGCTCCTGCAAGGCAGAGGGTGCGGGAAAACTGGTGCACACTCTACTTATCATATGGCATCTTCATCATGCGGAATACATGCCCCAGGCGTTGACAAGCTCACTGCCGTTCGGCCGATTCCGCCTCCCCCAACGACCGTGTTCTTGCCCATATGACCCATCCCTCCCAGATCATGTAGCCGGCATGACAGGTGCCATCCGCAGAAAATGATCCTTTTCCATTTGGCAGTTCCTATAATCTGTGCTAGAATATAGTTCTGAAGGTCGCCATAGCGCGGAGAAACTATATATGTGCAATAAGCTGGGTGTGTGGTTAATCGTGTGTGTGGGTCTGGCTGCGCCGTGTGTGCGGGCGGATAGCGTGAGCCTGTACGACGGCGGTCTGCTCCTCAGCAACGGCATGTTCTTCGATGGCAGCAGCACCCTGGATCTGTCTGACCATGACCTGATCATTTCCGCGACGGCTGCTAATCGCACCGTGGTGTTCAACTGGGTCACCCGGTTGGTGAAGAAGGCTCTCCGAGACGGCGGAGGCATTTCGGGGGGCGACTCATTCCTGAAAGGTCTGGCGGTGGCGCTGAACGACGACGGCAGAGCCAATCGTCTGTTCGACGTTTTCGACGGTCACACGGTTGACCTGAACACGATCTTGGTCAAGCATACTTGGAGAGGCGATACGAATCTCGACGGGATCATCAACGCCGATGATTATTTCATGATCGACTCGGGGTTTCTGTCGCAGCAGGGCGGGTATCGCTGGGGCGACCTGAACTACGATGGCGTTGTGAACGCCGACGACTACTTCCTGATCGACAGCGCTTTCGCGGGACAGACCCGGAAGCTGCTGGACGATGCCCCCATCCTGGGGGCGACTAAAGGCCCGGGGGCCCTTGTCCCGCTTCCGGCGGCTGGTTTGGCCGGCGCTTCTTTCCTGGTACTGCTTGGGTGCTCGCGGGCGAGCGGACGGCTTTCCAGCCGTCTTGGGCAGTAACAGGTTATCCTTCTTCCCTCTCTAGCCGATTAACCGGTTGTCCGGGTAGACAAACCCGCGTTTTTGCGCATAATGCCCGCTCTCTATTTATAGGAAAGGGTTAACCATGGCGGACGAAGCACAGGACCAGCAACAGGAACAACAGCCGGCACAGCCGGCACAGCAGCCACAGCAGCCACAACAATCTGTCCAGGTTCTCCTGGATGAACGCGAACTGCGCACCGTCTACACCAACGCCTACCGGATCCACACGGCCCCGGAAGAGGTCGTCATCGACCTCGGGTTCAACATGGCGAATCCGAATACGCAGGGCCAGCCTGCCGGTCAGGCACAACTGCTCTTCAAGGTCACGGATCGCGTCGTGATGAGCTACATCAATGCCAAGCGGCTGGCGATGTCGCTTGGGCAGCTCGTGAAGCGCTACGAGCAACAGTTCGGTGAACTGCCCCTCCAGCCCGGCCAGCGACGGTAGTGGTGGACTCGATAGCGCATCAGGACACCTTTCGGTTCCTGCCGCTTTCGAGGACTGTTGAGTGCAAACAAAGCCCACGGATGACCCTCCGTGGGCTTCTGTGTCAACTTCACGCGCGTGGGGGGCGGTGAAGCAGCTTGACGCCGATGCCGCCGCTTCGCTCTGACTCAGCCGATGTCCATCTTGACGACTCCTCGCTGGCGTTTCACCGCGATCACTCGCTGCTTGAGGGTCTCGAAGAGCGGCCGGGGGTTGGGGACGCCCTCGATGTGGAGTTCCGGCGTAGTCTCATCGTGCGAGAAGATCGTGATCGTGCCAACGCTCAGCACGCGGTCGAGCAACGACTGATGGAACCGGATGTCCTCCACGTGCCACAATTCCAGCGTGTCGATGCGTTTGCTGAGGATGCCGCGCTCATAGTCGATGCGGTAGTTGCTGATGCGGTATCGCGTGCTGCGTGTGAGCCAGACAGGAACGATGACCGTGATCACCGCCAGCAGGCAGAGCACCAGGTTGACCCACCAGGGCAGGTACTTCCGTCCGAAAAAGACGATTGCGATCAGCGCGGCGGCGGTCAGCACGGCCAGTAGAATCCGGCCGATCTCTGCCCGCAGGAGGGGGCAGCCCTCGTAGTAGATCTCCTCGCGATCATCCGCGGGCTTGTGCGGCCGCGGTTCGGTCTGGAACTCGGAATCGTTCGATTGCGGAGTGCTGTCTTGTGGCGATGTTTCAGCCATGGTCGACTCTCCCGGTTGAGTTTGCGGCAGGGAAAGGTACTGCCGGCGTTAAGGACATTCAAGACTCTTGAAGGTTTCACTTGCTCTTCTCGATGCGGATGACGAGGCTGTCGCCAGCTCTAAGCACCACGGGGCTGGAAAAACGCACCTCGACGCGACCTGGGGCGCTCTGGCTGACGGCCGCGGCGGCCGCGGCGCCGTTCACCAGAGCGACGACCTTGCCGCCGGCGAGCGGCTCGGCGGCTTGGACGGTCACCTCATTGAGCCGCAGCGAGCCGTAACGGACGAGAACGGTATCGACTTGCTGGTCCTCGCCGCGATTCTGCTGGAAAGTGCCCCAGCCCTGGGCGGTTGTGAACGCCGCGCGGAAATCGCCCGGTGAAACGCGCGGTGCGAAAGCAAGACGGCCCTTGGGCCCATGGTATTCATATCCGCAGATCGCCAGGAACACGCCGTAGCTGGCCATGGATCGGGCGTAGTGATCACCGCACTCGACCTCGTTCCAGGGATTACGTTTTGACGCGTGATAGCGGTCGTGAACGGCTCTGGTGATGGCCAGGCCCTCCTGGACCATGCCTTCCCACATCATGTGTCCGGCGACCTGGTACTCGAAGCCGTTCATGCATTCGTTGAAGTAGCCGAATGCCCAGTCGGGGGCCTTGCCCTGGGCATCGGCCTTATCACCCTTGGGCCAGGTGCACATGAGGACGCCGCCCTCGCCGGGCATGGCGTACCATCGGCCGAGCTTGTAGACGCTCCGCCATGGGCCGACATCAGGGGTGAAATTGTATCTCCAGATTGCCCGGAGGGCGCCCCTGGCGTGTTCCTCGTCGATGACGCGGCCGAGCCCCACCTGGAAGGCCCAGCCTTGGCCCATGACCTGGTCGATCTCGCAGCCGTTGCCGGACTTCATGGCGTCGGGTTGCTTGGGATCGGGCTTGTGCACGAAGTACTCGCCGTTCCAGCAGAGTTCGACGATGCGTTTAGTGCCGCGCTGGAACACGGCGCGGGCGCGCCTGGCGAAATCGGCCTCGCCGACTTCGGACGCCATCTCCTCGCCGGCGCGGAGCGCCGCGAGGTAGAGCGAGCTGAGCCACGCCACCGGGCCGTACCAGTCGGTGTCGAGCGTGTTGTGCTGCTTGCCCTCGAGGATGCCGTCGTCATTGGCGTCCTCGCGGATGAGATACTCCAGCGCCTTCTTGATGCCGGGCCAGTTGCGTCTGAGGAAGGCATCGTCGGCGGACATCTGGTGCTCTCGGTAGGCGCGGAGGACGACGCCGGCCTGGCCGTCGGCGGCGGGGAAGTCGTCGAATTCCCCGCGGAAGCGAATGGCGCCGGTCTTCGGGTCCATGGCCAAGGCGAGGTCGACCATCTCGCGGAGGGATCGCTCGAACTGTGGAAAGAGCCTCGCGACGGCGTGGGCGTATTGCCACACGTGGCCGCACGTGCCGGGGCAACACCCGACGCCTTCCCAGCCGTAGAACCGCCCGTTGCCGAACCAGTAGCAGGTGCTGGTGGCGAGGATCGACGTGTTGAGAAAGGTGCGATCGAGGAACCAGTATGGCAGCGTCGAGTCATACCAGGTGTCATGCCAGAGCTTCGTCTGGGCGCGCAGCGAATCGAAGCTCTTCGCGACGTAGGCGGCGACCTCGTGGGCGCCGGCGAATCGCTTCCCGTAGTGGCGGCCGTCGATGTTGTTCAGGCCGCCGATCTTGAGGTTGGGGAAATGCCACGTGACAAGGAAAGTGACGGTGGCGTCTTCGCCGGGGGCGAGCTGGAGTTTTCGGCCGATCGCTCCGATGAGTTTCTGGTCAGTCGGGGAGGCAGCGGTCTGGTCCTGATCAGGCCGGGGCGTCGTGAACATGCTGGAAGGCTCCGCCTGGCCTGGGAGAGCGGCGGCGGCGAAGTCGCCTGGGCTCTTGCCGAGCAGCGCCAGGCCCACGGTGCCGAAATCCGCGCGTTCGTTCAGCGGCACGGGGGGCACCGCAGGCACATCGGTGAGGACGACCTCGTCGATGCCGATGTTGCCCCAGCCGCCTTTCTCGTTGTCGACAATCTGGAGATGCGCTGTCTTGCCGGCGAGCTTTCGCACGTCGAAGGCCTTCAGCTTCATCCGGTTGTCGTTTTCGCCGGTCGCGGAGTCGACCACTTTCCGGTCGACAAGCAGGTTGATGCACGTGTTGCCCTTATGTGAACCGCCGCCGATGAGGAAGGCGATGTAATCACGTTCGATCCTGAAGGCTCGGCTGGTGAGGGTGCCGACATGCGCGTCGCCGGCGCCGACGTCCTCGCCGCTGCGTGTGTTGTGGGAGTTGACGAGGCGTTTGCCTTTGCTGCCGACGTCGCCCTGGTAGCCGGGCATGTTGGCCTTCTCGATGGGCCCGGGGCCAAAGGCCGTGCCCGTCACCGTCCAGCCTTCGTACGTTTCCTTCTCAAAATCCTCGAAAAGCATGTCGGGCCTGGGGGCGGGCTGGACGGCCGGCTTGACCTCCTCGAAAGTGCATTCGAGAAAGCTCATGCTGTCGCGGCGTAGAATGCGGTTGCGGCGAACGCCGGGGCCGCTCGTGGCCGTGTAGAGGCAGACGGCGTTCTGCAGCCAGCCGCCGATCTCCACCTCCGCCTTGTCGCTTCCGGCGTTCTTGAGGGTGAATCGCATGACGATGGCCGGCAGCGCGGAGTCCTCGGCGTTGAGCGGGATGAACGGCGAGAAAGCCTCCAGCGAGACTGCAACCGGGCAATCGACGTCGCGGTATTCCACCAGGCCGATGGGGTATTCGCCGCGGAACTGGATGTCTCTAAAGCCGTTCTGTTCGAGCACGCGGACCTGGCTCTTGCCGGCGGTCGTGACGCGTATCGCGAACCCCTGGCTCAGCGGCGAGGCCGGTTTCATGGGTCTGGCGTAGTGGCCGTCGCCGGTCCCGATGTGCTGGTTGAAGATGTCCCAGTGCCACAGCTTCCCGTCGCCGCCTAGGTAGACCTGGCCGGCGCAGATGCCGCCGATGGGCATGCCGATCTTTGCCAGCTCCGGCCCACGGTAGGTGGTGGGTCGGCCTCGTTCGTACAGCGACTTGATCCACTCCGGCTGGAGCTTCTTGTCAGCGGGTACGAGTTTCTCGAAGTCCTCGGCGGTGAGGGGCCCAGCCATGGCGATCGCGAGGGGCGCGCCCGCCGTCATCACCCCGACGCCGGCGGCGGCGAGCTTGAGAAACTCGCGGCGATCCAAGGCTCGGCAGACGCACGCCGACGAGCCACACGAAGGGCGGCTGTTCTGTTCAGTCATAGCTCGCTCCCGGCAGAGGCACCCCCGCTGGATCATCTGCCATATTAGACCTGCTCGCGGGGATCATCGCCAGAGATGGCGGGTGGCGTGCCGCGACCGGTTGGCTGTGCTGAGCGGATTAGCTCACGCAGGGAGCGCGTGAAGCCGGGCAGCTCTTCCAGGCCGCGCTGGCCGAGTCGCTGGGCGATCTGCCGGATGGGCTCCTTCGAGCCAGGCAGGACCAAATCCGGCGCCAGCTCGCAGATGCCCGCGGCTAGAAACGATCGCGCGCAAATGTCGGGGGCGGGAATCGTCAGCCCGTCGGCGGCCACCACATGCTCTCCGTAAAGCAGAATGTCCAGATCGATCGTGCGGGGGGCGTACCTGTCGCCGCTGCGCCGGCGGCCAAGCTCGTTCTCAATCCGCCGCAGCACGCGGGCCTTGAGCTGGGGGGGGGACATGCGCGTTTCGATCTCGACCACGAGGTTGTAGAAGGGGGGCTGGGGAGTCTTGCCGATGGCCTTCGTGCGCCAGACGGTCGAAATGCCGACGATGCGGAATGTGCATGCCAGCGACCGGATCGCCTCCGTCACCTTGTGATCGGGGTCGATGTTGGACCCGATGCCGATGAAAACACGGCTCATGGCCTAATCCCGCTTACGCACGATCTCCACGCCAACGCTGCGTGCGAATCGCAGCGCCGAGGGCTTGCGGACGGCCACCGTGACCTGCTGAACACCGGGGTTTTCAAGGCAGGCGCCGGCAATCCGCTCGGCCAACGCCTCGATCAGGAAGCACTGCGAGCACTCAACCATCGCCAGGACGTTCTTCTTGACGCCGCGGTAGTCGACCGTGTCTTCGAAGCGGTCGCTCTTGCCGGCCGTCCGCAGATCGGTCTCCAGGATGATGTTGATGATGATGTCCTGCTTCTCCCGGCGCTCATCGGGGTTGATTCCGATGATGCACCTGGCCAGAAGGTCTTCGATGAATATCCTGTCCATTGCCGCACTCTTTCATAATGTGATCATCACCGCAAGCGGTCGTCTTCCGGAACGTCGTCGAGCGGGCCGCGCGAATCATCGGGCCGTCAGTCCGGCAACGGCTTGCCATGTCATCCGGGTCATCGCGGCAGCGTGCTGATCGGCCTTGTCGCCCCAGATGCTGCCGAGGATCTCGCCGAGACGGTCGAGCGACAGCGAGCCCGGTGCATCAGGCAGGCGTGCAATGGGCGTTGTGATGCTGGCGCGATGCCTGATGAGGCAGAGCACGGCGGCGGCGGCCCCGATGGCCAAGTTCCGCGGCTCGATGCCATACTGCATGGCCAGACGCATGGTTCCGTAGAGGCGATCGTCGTAGGCCAGCTTCCGAACGGGGTCGCGGATGACGCGGGCCACCATGTCGTTGAGGTTGGGCCGGATCATCCGGTCAAGCAGGTCGTCGGCGTAGGCCGCAAACCCCGCTTCAGTGAACAGCTCGTCGTGCAGGCTCGCGTGGCGAATCCGCAACGCTGCCCCGGACTCGTCGATGAGCGCGCGGCGTGCGATGGCCATGATGTCCGGATGCCCGGCGGCGTCGGCGATCGTCGCCAGGCCTCGCAGGTCGGCCAGATACCCGATCAGCGCGTGAATCGCGTTGTGCCCGTAGAGCTTGGCCTCCTCGAAGGGCAGGAGGTCCTCTTTTTCGACAAAGACCTCGATGCCGCGGCGGAAGCCTGGCAGGGTGATGCGCGAGATGAGGATGCGGTTGAACTCCTCGACGAGCACGGCGCCAGGCGTGGCCGGCGTCATCGTGCCCAGGCCGATGCGGCGGATCACGTCGCCCTCGCTGATGACCCCGCTCATCTTGCCGATCACCGTGTTGAGCGCCTGCACGCGATCCATCGACCTCGGCGGGGCATACTTGCCCATGGTTTCCACGAGAATCTCGGCCGCGTGATTGTGGTTTTCGGCGGCATAGATGACGGCGGGCCTGTCGGTCCGGCGCCGCGAGAGGCCGCGGGCAAGCATCGCGGCGACGCTGGTCTCATCGCCTGTGTCGTAGAACCTCACGCTCGGAAGCGCGGTGGCCAGCTCGTCGGCCTCGGCAATCGCCTCCAGAATGGCGCTGCGATCCGACGGGTCGCTAGGGTTGTAGAGATCGACGCCATGAACGCTGACTTGGTCAATGCGATCCTTCCGGGCGACGTTAATGGTGTAGGTCCCTCCGGCACTCCGGATGGCCCCGACGAGCTGGGCGTCGATCTCGGCGACGACGTAGCGGGAGAAATTCCCGGAGAGGTATGCTTCAAAAAGAAACAGCGCGCTCTGGATGGGGCCAAAGCCGAACCCGACGAATGTTTTTCCCGCTGTCTGAGGCACGGTGGTTCCTCGCGGTGTCCGCTGCCCGCCGCAACTGGCAACGGATGACGAACTACACGCCGAACGTCAAACGCTCCTCAAGGAACTGCTCTTCTTTCGCCTTGTCCCAATACTCCACACGCATGATCTCGCTGACCGGAGCATGAGGATACACGATGACCTTCCCCTCGACCTTGTTTTCCTTGATCATCCGCAGCACTTGGGGGACATGCTGGAGCGAGGCGATGCCATAGACGTAGTGCCCGGGGTCGATTTCGTTTCCGGCGATCGCTTGAAGCGTGGCAGCGAGGTCCGAGGGCTGGCCTCCGCTCGACCCGACGAGCTTGATCTCGTCGTAGTGGACGGCCAACGCATTGACCTGGAGCGTATGTTGGCCCTTGGGCAGGCCGCCGAAGAGATTGGCAACGCCGCCCTTGCCGAGCAGCTCAAGGGCCGCCTGCTGGACGGCCTGGATGCCAACGGCCAGGATCATGTCATCGACGCCGGCGCCCGCTGTCACGTGTTGCACCGTCGCGCGGAGTTCATCCGCGGGCACAGTGAGGAGATTGACGCCGGCTCGCCTGGCTTTCTCGCCCAGGGTGCTCCTGGCACGATCGAGGCGTTCGGCGATCTTATCGCAGACGAGGAGGTTCCGTGGGCGATAGCGTATAGCGAGCTCCGCGTGCATCAGACCCATGGGCCCAGCGCCGATGACCAGGGTCGTGCCGCCCTGGAGCATCCCGAGCTTCGGCACGCGAGGCGAGAACGGGCCGTCTTTCTGAATGTGAATCTGCCGCTCCTGGGCCGAGTAGACGCAGGAAATCGGCTCCCCCATCGACACGGCAAAGTATGGCAAGTCGTCATCGGGGAGCGGCAGAAGGCACCCGCTGACCAGGACCTCCTCCTGGACGAGTATGTACTGGGCGAGATTGCCGGGCAGGGTATATCCCACGGCGACTTTGTTCAGGCCCTGAGCGTTGTCGCGGTAGCGCTCGCGATGGTTGATGGGCGCGACGTCGACGGCTGGCTGAATGCCGAATCGCTGGCCGGGCTTGTACCTGCTCGCGAGGTTCGCCCCAACGCTCACGACCGTGACTGAGCCCTCGTCGCCCAGGATCAGCGGGTGCTTGGTTAGATCCCAGCCGTTGAGGAAGGCATGCGCCGGGCCCTGGTCCATCAGTTTGAGAATGGATGTGCAGACGCCGGCGGCGTCGACGCGGCAGAGAAGCTGGTTCGGCCCGACGTGTGGTACGGGCACAGCGCGGCAGGCGACGTTCTCAAAGCCCACCCCTGACAGCACGACCGCGCTCATGGTTGCCGGCGCTTGCAGCCCGCGCGGCGCGCGATATTCGGCCAACTTCGACATTCGGTCTCTCCTTCGCGATCATTCGGCGGCGCGCAGCAGTTCCTCCTCCGCAGCCTTGCACCATTTGCCGTGGTCGAGCCTCGCCGCCACCGTCGGCAGCTTGCGCGCCAGGTCCGCCAGAGGGGTGAGGGGCAGCTTGTGCAGCATCGGGTAGACCAGGATCTTCCCCGCCAGCGTGCGGTTCTCGACGGCCGCGATCCCGTCGGCCGCGCCCGCCATTCCCGCCACCGCATCGACCGACAGATTCGTATCCAGCCGGCCGGTGGTCACCTTGTCAAGCACGATTTTCATGTCGCGGATCACCGAGCCGCTGGTGCCGAACATGTAGCAGTGGTTGGCGATGTACGTGTCGAGGTCGAGGTCCTGTCGGGTGGGGGCCGGAATGCCGGCGAAGATGTTGATGAGACAGGCGTCGGCGCTGTCGCGGACGGCTGAGGCGACGAGCGCGCCGACGGGGGCCATCAGCGCGAAGTAACTGAACTTCTCGGCCAGCGGCTGCTTCCGGGTGTTGATGAGACGCAATTCGACGCCGTTGGTCCTGGCCAGGGGGCCGGCCTTGTTCATTAGCGCCTCGATGCGGCCGTCGTCGACGTCGGTGCCCGTGACGGCGATGCCGCTGACGCCGCAGCAGATGCTGCGGATCACGTGCATCTGGCCCATGGGGCCGCCGGCGCCGATGACGGCGACTTTTTCGCCGTTGCGGATCTCTCCGGTGGGGGGGATGAAGCGGTAGGACTCGGCGGCGCTGTCGCCCGTAGTCCCGATCCAGCGCGTCATGCCGTAATGGACGCGCCCGATGCCGACGGAGACAGGCTGGCCGATTCTCTTGCCGCCGAGCACCACGTTCATCAGGCCGCGCGCGGCCAGCTTGTCGTTGATGATGTCGAGCGCCGCTTTGCCGGCGCCGAAGTAGATGATGTCATCGAAGGACTCGTCGGGCAGGCCCGAAAGCTGGGCGGCCGGGCCGACGGGCACGTTCAGCTTGCCCAGAGCCCTGGTCTGTCCCTCGTCGGCGCAGACAGCGGTGATCGAGGCGGGCCTGGCTCTGGCCAAGACATGCTGCAGGCCCTCAATCCGATGACCTTCCTCCGCCACGATGAGCATCTTCCCGCCCGGCTTGACGGTCTGGCGATCGCGATTCACATACGAGTCCTCGACGCACGCCCAAGGCTCCACCAGCGCGATGGCCGATGCGCTGATGTCTTCGGGGACGGGGATGAGGAAACTCTCGCCCGTGGCCGCATCGACGATGACGCGCTCGTCCATGAGGACATATTCCTGCAGCGCGCCTTCGAAGTTGTACCCGAAGGAGGCGTTCGAATTGGCCGTCGGCAGGTCGCGGTAATCCGTCTGGACGAGGACGCGCTGGCCGACCTTGTGATGTTTGACCTTGTCGCCGACGGCGACGATGCGAACGGTGGCCTCGTGGCCGGGGACGGTGGGCTTCTCGCCGGGAACGTAGCTGGGGATCTCGGCCAGGATCTCTCTGGCCAGTCCCCGGAGAATCTCGGTCTTCCGGGCGTGCTGCGAGAACTGCTTCAGAAGCTTCAGGTCGGAAAAACACAGGCTGACGCACTCGATCTTCGCGAGGATCTGACAGGGGCCGGGCGTGAAGACGGGCTTTTCGGTGTTGAGCCGAAGCTGACTTGGGCCGACCAACTGCACCGCATACTGAGTCTTGGGGATATTCGTCTGTGTCATGTTGAATGCAAACGTCTTGGGTGTCTCATGCATGGCGCATCACGCCAGCATCACCTGGCCGCCGGTGACGGGGACGGCTTGGCCGGTCTCGTACTTCTGCTCCATCAGGTAATAGATCGCGCGCATGACGTCCGGGGTCTGGCATCCGCGGCCCATGGGGACCTTGGCCTCGTAGGCTCGCCGAACGTCTTCAATCGTCTTCGCTCCGGAAACCTTGCCGCTACGCAGGTACTGCACAAACAGGCCATTGTTGGGATCGGACCACAGCGGGCCGTCGAGAAAGTTGCCGGGGCAGATAGCGTTCACTTTAATGCCGTCCTCGACGAGCTCCAGGGCGAACGACTGCGTCAGGCCGATCCCGCCGAACTTGCTGCCGGCATAGGCGAAGTTGCGATTGGACCCTTCCAGGCCCGACTTGGAGTTGATCTGAATAATATCGCTCCAGTAATCGGCCTTAGCCAGATGCTGCACGGCCATGATGGGAGACGCCTTCTGCACGCAGACATAGTAGCCCTTGTAGTTGACGGCCGTGACGAAGTCGAAATCCCTCTCCGGCTGGGTCTTGACGCTGCCGGCCTTGAGGACACCGGCGTTGGACACGAGCAGGTCGAGCCCGCCGTACATCCGCACCACCTGGTGCATCGCCTCGGCGACGGAGGCGCCGTCAGTGACGTTGATGGCAAGGCCCAAGGCGCGGCCGGCGCCATACTTTACGCCGAGATCGGCGGCTGCCTTGCTGGCCCCCTCAACATTCACATCGGCCAAAACGACGTGCGCGCCCTCCCCGGCCAGGTCCTGGGCGATCTCGAGGCCGAAGCCCTGCGCGGCGCCCGTAACGACGGCGACTTTACCGCTGGCATGGCCGGCCCGTGCGGCGCCCTTGGCGATCTTGCGACGGTAGGCCTCGACCTCCCAGTGCTCGAAGAAATCCCGCTGGCTCTGGGGCATGTATCTGAGCTGTCCAAGGCGCCGAGCGCCGGCCATGACCTTGATCGCGTCGGTGTAGACGAGCTTGGCGGACTCCGGAGCCGCGTAGTCGGCGCCCGCGGCGAACATGCCCAGGCCTTTGACGAGAATCACAACGGGCGGGAAGTGGGCAGCGCCTTCGTAGGCTCGGACGGCCTGGCGCAGCGCCTCGACGAGCTTCGCCGGCGCCTCTTCGCCGCCGGCGTCGAACCACATGGGCAGCGCCTTGCAGTAGACGATCTGGTCGGGGCACAGCGGGCCGCCCATCGCGACTGCCTGGCCGTCGGCTCCGCCAACAAGACTCATCACCGTTGGACAGTCGCTGAACGTGATGACCTTGAGGTTCTCATCCGAAGCAAGCAGCCCGCGCAGCGCTGGGCCGATGACGTTGATGAGGCTCCTGGCTCGTTGCGGATCGAGCTGCGTGACCTTCCCAAAGACATCCCTGGCGGGCGTGTTGTCCACGTGCGCTCGCAGGATGCCGATCATCCAGTCGGTGTGCTGGCGGACTTCGTCGGGCGTGTCGCCGCAGACGATCAGGCCATGGTTCTGCATGATGACGGCGCGGGGGCAATCTCTGCCGGTTTTTCTGGTGTGTTCCTTCAGAGCGTCGCGAATGGTCTGGGCGAGAATCAGGCCGGGATCGACATCGGGCACCCACACGACCTGCCCGCCGCCGAGCTTCTCCACAAGGGCTTTGCCGCTCGTGCAGCAGGTGAACAGGTTGGCCTGTGTGGCGTGCGTGTGCACGACGAACTTCCGCGGCATCAGGTGGTGGAAGACAACTTCGACCGATGGGCGCTGGCCCTTTTCGGGGTGGACGCGCGCGGCCATGACGCCGGCCTTGTACATTTCCTCGCGGTTGCCGCGGTCAGGGTCGGCCGTCGCCTGGAGGATGCGTTCCAGCGCCGGCCGATCCATCTCGACGAACCCTTCCGCGGTGATGGTGGCCAGGGCATGGCCGCTGCCTTTGACGAAAAGCCGGTCGCCGACCTTGACGGAAGTGTTGCCGCCGCCCGCCAGCACAAAGTCGGGGTCCGAGCCGTAGAACCTCGACAGCTTGGCGAGCATCTCGACGGGACTGTCATCTGCACCGAACGAAGGCCACTGAATCGCTGACGCCACTTGCTTGCTCCAAGAAAACGAACCACACAGAACGCGAGGAAGACACATCAAGAGACGAAACGGCAACTTCCACGCCGTGTCGTTTGCGCGCTCGGCGGTTCAACCTGTTCCCATTCCGCGTACATCCGCGACCATCGCGAGGTTTCTACCTCCCCTGATGATACCGCTCAATGACCGCGGCCCCCAGCTTCGCAAACGCCTTTATACGCTGTTCATCACTATTGTATGACGAATCTGTCCGGCCCTGCACATCGACAAACCCGCACTGGCCGTGGAGGTTCAGGAACTGATGGGCGGCGGCAACACAGGCGCCTTCCCAGAAGATGTCTTTCACATCTTCGGGGATGGGCTGGGCATTGAGGCAGGCCGGCTCGATAGGTAGGAGGTCGAGCGTGTTGTGTTCCGTGCCAGCCACAACCGCGAGCCCAGCGGCTCGCATCGCCTTGACGTAATGCCAAAGAACCTGCGGGGTATTGCGGATGGGGATGAACTCGGCCATGTGGATCCGGTTAGCCTTGAGTGTCTCGATCAGCTTCTCTACCGGCTCTTCGTAGGGGCAGATGGGCTTGGTTCCGTCCGCGAGCGTCGGGTAGCAGGGGATGCCGCCCATTTCGAGAATGAGCTGGTAGGCCTGCTCGAAGGAGAGGAAGCGCTCCTCGACAAAGGCGGGTTTGCCGGCGCGAACGAGGTGGGCGCGCATTTCGTTCTGGGTCCTGACGGGGTTCCCGTCGGCTTTGGAGGGCGCGCCGAGGAGCTTTTCGAGTTGTGCTTGGCGAGCGGCGGGAGCGGTCAACTCGAAAAGGCGTTCCTGAAAGGCCTGGCAGATGTGGCGCTCCTGGAGGTAAACGCGGTTTCGAGGGCAGTTGTAGCGCGCGACGACGCGATCGATCACCGCGGATTCGGTGAGGCCTGTGGGAACGCCGCGCTCGGCGAAGACCGCCTCCAGCTTCTGCACCATGGTGCGCATGCGTTCGGAGTCGCTGCGGCGGATGACGTTGACCATTTCTTCAGCCATGGGCGACATGGGAGCAAAGCGCGTGATGCCTTTGCCGCAGATGTAGATTCTGCCGGGGTTGCCCGGGTCGTTGATCTTGATGCCGGCGCGGACGAGATCGTCGATGAGGGCGATGATCTCCAGGCCGAAAAGCGGGAAGATGCCGTGTTGGCGCGCCAGGGAAGCGAAGTCGTGGTAGACGTTGTAGTCGTAGTAATTGGTGACGCCCACGACGCCCATGTGTTGCTGGGCGGCCAGCTCCACCGCCTGCTTCACGCTCACAAAGGCCGAAAAGTTCGGCGGCAAGTGGATATGCGAATTGACCTTCGGCCGCTGTCTTGGGGCCAAACCGTTTTCGGCCTGCGCCCGCATCTCGGCGACCGATCCGATCCCGCGCAGGCCTGACAGAGCTTCCTCAACACCGTGTTGCATGAGTCACCTGTACACCAACTGAACCGCAGAGAACGCAAGGGGAAACAGAATACAGATCAGGAGGCGCATGCTGTGGTGCGCCTTCCTTTTTTCATCACACTCCTGCTACAACCCGCATGACCTTTCGCGGCGGGAGGTGCAACGCCATGTGCAGGGCATCCTCCGCCGCCTCCTTGAGCGATTCGCTGATCGTGGGGTGCGCGAAGACGATCTCGGCCACCTCCGCAACCGTCACCTTCTGGTGCAGCAGCGCCCCCGCAGCGGCGATGCACTCGGTGACGTTGTGGCCGATCATGTGTACCCCGAGGAGCTGCCCCGTCTCGCGATGGCGGACCACTTTCACGAAGCCGTCGTTGTCCGCAACCGCCAGCGCCTTGCCCAGGTGGGTCAGCGGGAACATGCCCACAGAAACGGGCATTTGCCTGGCGCGCGCTTCATCGGCTGTTATGCCGACCGTGCCGATCTCCGGGAACGTATAGACGCAGTTCGGCACGGGCGCATCGAAAACGTGATCGTGCCCGAGCGCGTTCTCCACCGCAGACACGCCATGCGCCGACGCGGCATGCGCCAGCAGACAGCGGCCGTTGGCGTCGCCAATGCAATAGTAGTCCTTGACCGACGTCTCCATGCGATCGTTCACGCGGACAAAGCCGCGGTCGAGCCGCAGGGCAATCTTATCGAGGCCGATATCGGCGGTGTTGGGCTTCCGCCCCGTCGCCACGAGAACGCGGTCGGCGTCGAGCGACAGACCGTTGCTCAGGGTTGCCGTGGCCTTCTGGCCATTGAGTGCGAGGTTCTCGATTTTCGTGCCGGTGAAGGCCTTGATGCCGCGTTTGGTGAATACCTTGGTAAGGGCGTCTGCAATCTGTGGATCGAGATTGGGCAGGAGCTGAGGGAGCATTTCAACCACGGTCACTTCCACGCCAAGAGCGTGCATCATGCAGGCGAATTCGCACCCGATGACGCCGCCTCCCACGATCAGCAGCTTCTTCGGCAGCGTCTTCCAGTGCAGCGCTTCGTCGCTGGTGCAGACGACATTCGGGTCGGTCGGCCAGCCCGATATGCGCGATGGCACCGAGCCCACCGCCAGGATGGTCTTGCTGGCCGTTATCTCCTCGCCGGGCGCGCCGTCTTTGCCCACCATCATCCTGCCGTGGCCGGTGACGACGCCGCGCCCCTGGTGGATCGTGGCTTTACGCGAGCCGAGCAGCGCTTTGATGCCGCCGCGGAGGGTCTGGAGCACCTTGTCCTTGCGCGCCTGGATCTTCGTCCAGTTGACGCTGACCTCGCCCGCGACCTCGATGCCTAGCTCCGAGGCGTTGCGGATGTGATGCATCAGCTCAGCCGACGCGAGCAGCGCCTTGCTGGGGATACAGCCGTTGTTGAGGCATGTTCCACCGAGGTGATCCTTCTCGATAATGGCGACGCTAGCGCCCAACTGGGCCGCTTTCAGCGCGGCCACGTACCCGCCGGGCCCGCTGCCCAGCACCGCGATGTCGAAATGTTTGCTCATGATTGCCTTTACTGCCGCATCGATCACATCATCTGCGCCGGCCATTCGAGCAGTTCCTTGAGCCTCGCGATGAACCTGGCGGCCAGCATGCCGTCGATCACGCGATGATCCACGCTGAGCGTCAGCGTCATGACCTTCCCGGGGCGGAGCGTTCCCCCGCTGACGATTACGTCCTCCCTGACGGCCCCGACGGCGAAAATCGCCGACTCCGGGGGGTTAATGATTGCGCCGAACTCCTCGACGCCTAACATCCCCATGTTGGTGATGGTGAACAGGCCCTTGCCCATCCCTTCGATCTTTCCCGCCTTGGCCGCCGTCGCGATCCGCTTGCTCTCCGAGCCGATCTGTTTGAGGGTCATTTGATCGGCATTGGCCAGCACCGGCACCACCAGACCTTCGTCCATGCCGACGGCAATGCCGATGTTGACGGCGTCGAACTGGATGATCTCATCGCCCTCAATCCGGCTGCGGAGCGGCGCGAACTCCCGAATGGCCTTCGCACACGCCATCACGACCACATCATTGATACTGCACGGGTACTTGGCCTTTTCGCCCTGATAGAAGCTCATCAGAGGCTCAGCATTCACCGTAGCCCGAATGTAAAAATGTGGAATCGTCCGCTTCGACAGCGCCAGATTCTCCGCAATGGCCCTCCTCATCTTGCTCATCTTCCGCCGGGTAACCCCCTCGCCGCTGGCGACCGGCACGGCCGCGGGTGCAGCCGCTGTGGGCGCTGCCGGACCAGTCAATGGCACGTCCGTTGACAGGATTCGGCCGCCCGGGCCGCTCCCCAATCCCACGGCGGCCAGATCGACTCCTCTCTCGCCCGCGACCTTCCGTGCCGCCGGCGAGGCCTTCACCCTCCCACCTTCCCCAACCACCGCCGGTGCGGCCGCTACGCTGTGTACTACCTGCCCTTCGTCGCTCCGTCGCTCCGTCGCTTCGTCGCTCTTCCCTGTCCCCTCCGCCACAAACGCGTCCACATCGGCGTCGTTGTCCGCCAGATACGCCACCGGCTCCAGCACTTTGGTCATCTGGCCTTCCGCCAGAACGATCCGCGACAGCCGCCCGGAGTCCGTCGCTTCCACGTCCATCGTGGCCTTGTCAGTTTCGATCTCGAAGATGACCTGCCCCTTCTGAATGCTCGCGCCCGGCTGAACATGCCACTTGACCAGCGTCCCTTCCTCCATCGACTGGCCGGCCTTGGGCATCACGATCGGGATCACCTTACCAGCGGGCACAGGCTTAACTGAACTCACCTTAACCTCCTTCACAGCAGGCTTTGCATCGTTTTCGGCATTCACTGACGAGCATGGCGGGGCCGACCGGTCCTCGCCGAGGACAGCAATCGGCGTCTTGATGGCCGCCGTCTTGCCCTCGCCGACGAGGATCTGCCCGAGCGTGCCATCGACCGGAGATTCCACCTCCACCAGCCCATCGTCCGTCTCTATCTCCAGTAGAATATCGCCTTTATGGACGACTTCGCCGGTTTTCTTTAGCCACCGCCTGACGGTGCCGACTGTGGCCTTCCCTGCCTGAGGCAACGTAATTATTGGCATATTTCACCCGAGTCTGAGACGCTCAACATACCAGAATGATCTACTTTCGTCAAAATAATACACTAGTCAAGCAGATTCTCATGCAATCCTGTTGAATTATCCTGTCAAATGTTGTCTACTGTCCTGCAGATGAACGCAACCGCTAGACAACGTCGCGAACGCATCCTATCCGAGGTCTTCGATCGGAGGCACGTGACCGCCAAAGACCTCGCCGAGCGCATGGCCGTCTCCCAGGCCACCGTTCGCCGCGACCTGAAGGTTCTCGCCGACGACGGGCAGCTCGAACTCGTCTATGGTGGCGCAACACTCCGCCGCCCGAGCGATCATTCTTTCCATTCCAAGGGAGTTCGCAACGTCGAGGCCAAGCGCGTCGTCGGGCGGCTGGCGGCCGATCTCATCAGCGACAACGAGCAGATCTTCATTGACTCGGGGACGACATGCTTCGAACTGGTGCCGTTCCTGAAACGCCGGCGAGGCTTGAAGGTGATCGTCCATTCCGCGCGCCTCGCGCTGGAACTCGACGCGCCGGGACTCAGCGTGCTGATGGTGGGGGGGCAGTATCGCCCGGATCGCATGGATACCGTCGGTCCCCTGGCGGCCTCCACGCTCGATCAGTTCCGCGGATACCTGTGCTTCCTCGGAGCCGACGGACTGGGAATGGACTTCGGCGTGTCGGCCGCCGACATCGAGAGCGCCAACCTCTACCGCGTCGCCGTGCGGAACGCGCGGCAGACAGTCCTCCTGGTCGACCACACGAAATTCACCATGCTGTCCCTCTACAGAATTGTCGATTGGGGCTCCGTCTCACGCCTGGTGACCGACCAGCAGCCCAGCCCGGAATGGTCGCAGTTCCTGGCGTCAAAAGGAATACAGACCATCTATCCCGGCGCGGAGCCGCGGATGATGGAGAGTGCAATGGCCAATGACGAAACGCGAATGACCAATCAATGACGAACGGGGTGTGCCTTCTCTCGTCATTGTTCATTCAGGATACTCAGACTGTTCACAAGGAGTCGCGAAATGCCTAAGAGCCAGATGATCGTCCCCACCGAGTGCCGCCAGGCCGGTTCCATCACCTTCAGTCCCATTCCCGTCAATCAGTACAGGAAGACGGTGGGGGAGGAGCTGATCCGCTTCTCCAAGAACGATCTGACCCGCATTCAACGCGACATGGAGATCATCCGGGCGTTTGAGACGGTGCTCAACGAAATCAAGCTCCACGGCAACTACAAGGATGTGAAATACGACCACCGCGGGCCGGCGCACCTGTCGATCGGGCAGGAGGCCGCGGCTGTCGGGCAGGCGTTTCTGCTGGGCGTCGACGACCACATCTACGGCTCGCACCGCTCGCATGGCGAGATCCTGGCCAAAGGCCTCTCGGCCATCGACAAGCTCGACGAGACGACCCTGATGAACATCATGAAGTCCTACTTTGACGGCGACTGCCTCAGGGTCGTCGAGAAGGACGCCAAAGGCTCTGTGAAGGACCTGGCCATGGATTACCTGGTCTATGGCGCCTACGCGGAAATCTTCGGGCGCGAGGCAGGGTTCAACAAGGGCATGGGCGGGTCGATGCACGCGTTCTTCCCGCCTTTCGGCATCTACCCGAACAACGCCATCGTCGGAGGCTCGGGCGATATCTCGGTCGGGGCGGCCCTCTACAAGAAGGTCAACAAGAAGCCCGGTATCGTCATCGCGAACATCGGCGACGCGTCGCTCGGCTGCGGGCCCGTCTGGGAAGGCATCTGCTTCGCCACCATGGACCAGTTCAAGCTCCTTTGGGATGAAGCCCACCGCGGCGGGCTGCCGCTGATCTTCAACTTCGTCAACAACTTCTACGGCATGGGCGGGCAGCCCTGTGGCGAAACCATGGGATTCAAAATTCTCGCCCGCCTCGGAGCCGGGCTTAACCCTCAGCAGATGCACGCCGAACGCGTCGATGGCTTCAACCCCCTGGCCGTCATAGACTCCATCGCCCGCAAGAGGCCGATCATTGAGAAGGGCGACGGACCCGTTCTGCTCGACACCATCACCTACCGCTTCTCCGGGCACTCGCCTTCCGATGCCTCAAGCTACCGGGAGAAGTCCGAGGTTGAGCTTTGGCAGAAGGCCGATCCCCTCGTCACCTTCGCCGACCAGCTTGTCAAAGCGAATGTCGCCACTCAGATGGACATCGACGAGATCAAGCAGAAAGCTGAGGCCCTGGTCTTTAGGGCGTTCAAGCTCGCCATCGACCTGGGCGTCTCCCCGCGGGCTGATCTGAAGGCCAAGAGCTGCCTTCTCGACAGGACCATGTTCTCCAATCTCAAGGTGGACTCCATGGAGAACATGCGCAAGCCCGAGGTCCTGATCCCCAAGGACCAGAATCCGCGAGTCAAATCGCTGGCTCAGCGCAGCCGAAGCGCGTTCGATGAGAACGGCAACAAGCTGCCCAAAGCCAAGTGCATCGGCATCCGCGACGCCATCTTCGAGGCCATCCTCGACCGCTTCTACGTCGATCCGACGCTGGTGGCCTACGGCGAGGAGAACCGCGACTGGGGCGGCGCGTTCGCGGTGTACCGCGGCCTCACCGAGGCGCTGCCGTATCATCGCCTGTTCAACACCCCCATCTCCGAAGGTGCCATCGTCGGCACCGCCGTCGGCTACGCCCTGGAAGGCGGCCGCGTCATCGCCGAACTCATGTACTGCGACTTCATGGGCCGCGCGGGCGACGAAATCTTCAACCAGCTCTCCAAGTGGCAGAGCATGTCCGGTGGATTGCTGAGGATGCCGGTGGTTCTGCGCGTTTCGGTCGGCTCGAAGTACGGCGCGCAGCATTCGCAGGACTGGTCCAGCATGTGCACGCACATCCCCGGCCTGAAGATTGTCTTCCCCGCCACGCCCTACGATGCCAAGGGGCTCATGTACTCCGCTCTGGTCGGCACGGACCCCGTGATCTTCTTCGAGTCGCAACGCATTTACGACCAGCCGGAGGAGTTCGTCCAGGGCGGCGTGCCCGCCGGCTACTACGAAGTCCCCATCGGCGAACCCGACATCAAGAAGCCCGGCAAGGACCTGACCATTCTCAGCATCGGTGCGGTGCTGTATCGCGCACTGGATGCCGCCAGGATTCTCCAGGAGAAGCACGGCCTGTCCTGCGAGGTGATCGACGCTCGATCGATCGTCCCCTTCAACTACGACAAGGTCATCGAGTCCGTCAGGAAAACGCGCAACATCGTCCTCGTCTCCGACGCGTGCGAACGCGGCAGCGCCCTGCAGACGATGGCGGCCAAGATCACCCAGTTTGCTTTCGATGAATTGGATGCCCCGCCGACAGTCGTCGGCGCGAGGAACTGGATCACGCCGGCCGACGAAGTCGAAGACGCGTTCTTCCCGTTCCTCGTTGACATCATCGACGCCGTGCACGAGCACATCAAGCCGCTCGCCGGCTACTCGGTGACCCGCGACTGCAGCGTGCCGGACCTGATGCGCCGCAGCCGCGTGGGGCTGTGATCTCAACTGGCGCGTTCATCGCGCGCCGGCGCCCGCGGCGTTCTGCTCGATCGTCGCCACGATCTCCAGGTACTCCTGCTCCGCCCGGATGCTCTCCAGGTCCGGATCGTTCCGCAGGTGCTCGATGTCCCGGAACCCGAGCCTCGCCGCCTTCCGCAGGCTCGCCAGCGCCTCCTGCTTCTTACCCAACAGGCTGTGCACGCAGGCGATGTGGTACGCGCGGGCCAGGCTCCAGCCCGACTTCGGATCGTCCTTGAGGAGTCTCTCGGCCTCCCCAAACGTCTTGATGGCTTGCTCGTGCATCCGGTGCTTCGATCCCTGGTGATGATCTCATGGACCTCCCGGACGGTCCTGGGACCTCGTTCCCAGAGCACCCTTTGGATCGCCAACTCCGCTTCGGAGATGATATCGAGGATAAAGCTGAGGGGGCCTCCTCAGCCCCTGCGCCAGCTATGGCCTCACGTTGATCCTGTTCAGAACTCGCCATCCTCTCGTGAGCCGCCGCGAGCCTCCGCCCTTCTGGGCGGCGCGCCCTTCGTCCGCCCCATCCACGAGAGATCCTTCATGTCGCCGAAGTGCTCCCTGAAGATCCGGTAATACATGAGCTCTTCCTTGCTGTGGAGCACCCACCGATTCGGCAACGCTCGCTCCCGGGAATAATCCCCGTCCGAGATCCGCCCGTCAGCATGTCGTGCCAGCAGATCGCCGACCCCCGCGCCTTCCCAGAACTTGGCTTTCGGCCGGTTGAGAACAGCCGGCGGCAGGCTCCCGTCGAGTGCGCGCCGTAGAATCCATTTCTCCACCCCGCCGCGAAGCTTCATCTCAACGGGAATCCGCGCCGCTAGCTCGAAAACCTCCGGGGCTGCGAATGGAACGTGCACCACCAGCCCATGCGCGCCGGCACAGCGGTCCACCCGCTGCAACGCCGTGTTGTGCAGCCTGCCCGTGATGTCGATCAACTCCTCCGCCAGCTTCGATGAGTCCAACGCCTTCAGGTATTCGTAACCGGCCAGCCACTCGTCCCCGCCTTCCCCGGAAAACGTCTCCGGGACATACTGCGATATACACTCCGCCGCTAGATAGTTCATGATGCTCGAACGGACCAGCAACGCGTCGAACGACTCCAGGTGCCAGATCACCTTCGGGAGAACGCCGAGCATCCTCTCCAGCGAAACGACAACCTCGTGGTGCTCTGACTGTATGAAATCCGCGACCTGGCGCGCATACCCCAGATCAGGCGCGCCCCCAAGCCCTGCGACGACCGTGTGCAGCCTGCGGACCTGCGGCCTGGCCAGGCTCGCTATCGCGCTCGAGTCCAGTCCCCCGGACAGCCACGAGCCCATCTCCTCCCGATGGATGCACCTCTTCACGGCCTCCTCCAGGCAGCGTCGCAGGTGGGCGGCCTGCTGCTCCGGCGATGCGCACGATGCTTCCCGAACGCCCAGCGTGAAAAACGCCTCCAGGCGGGTGCCATCAAAGCTCGACCCGGGCGGCAACTCCTCAACGCCCTCCGTGAGCCCCAACAACGCCTTGACCTCGGATGCGAAACACAGAAGCCCTTCGCCTGTGCGCCCGTAGTAGAGTGGCGCCACCCCAATAGGGTTGCGCGTCAACACGAAGCCTTTGTTGACCGCACGCGCCTCGGCCCGGTGACCCTGGCCCGTCGTATCGCGAACCACGCCGCTCCCTGCGCATTGCGCAACGTAGACACCCCGCGGCCACACCACCCCCAGCGTCGTGCCGGCGACCTCGGCCACCTCCCGCCCCCAGCCCCCGCGATGACTCATCTTTTCAAGCATCTCTTCGACAGTCGCTTGTCTTCCCGGCGCGCTGATCCCGGCGATTCCTGCCATCGTTGTTCCTCCAGCTAATGAACCCGCTTGCCCCGCCCCAGTCCCTCCCCAATAAGCCTCATCCGGTCGCCCGCGCGGATCGCAACCCCGTTCTCATCAACCACCTTCACCGATCCTCGGATCACACGCGTCGACCATCGCGTGGCCGCCTCGAATTCCTCTCGGCACTCCCACAGATACGGCACGGGCAGAAAACCCATCGCGAAGATCCGGTACAGCCCCTCCGCTGTGTACGGGGACGGCACATGCGCCTCAATCGCCCTGAGGACTTCCCTCGCATCGTCGCGAAGCTCGGCCGTTCGCGAAACCACCTCCGCCCGATCCGTCATGTCATCCACCAGCCCCTTCGATCGCAGCAGCCGGTACTGGCCCAATGCTTGCCGCGTGATCTTGATGCTCTCGTCCACCACCGCGGGCGTCGCCAGATGCGAACCCTCCGAGTAGCTCACCACGTGAATCAGCGGAGGGCTCAACTCGTCGCTTGGCTCGATGTCGTCCATCAGTGCCGTCACCGCCGCCAACTGCACCTTCGCTTTCTCCAGGTCGGGCGAAAAATAGTCCAGTCCCGCACGCGGCTGCAGAATCACCCGAAACGAATCATCCTCCAGCTCCCGCACGAGCTGCAGCGTCGCCCTCGCCTTGGCCAGATCCCCAACGCCCCATGTGTACCTTGGCGTGTTCAGCATCACCTGCAGGAGCAGATGCCTGATCCCCAGGGACTTGGCGACTCTTGCCGCGATCACCGCCGACACCACGTACGTCACGTCATCCGCGCCCCGGAATGCAAAATGATGCGGAATGTTCGGCTCGAATGGCTTGCCGACCGATGCGATGTACCGAAGCGCCTCGAGAT